>Ga0247817_10000017_pt1 | contig 316847 bp, 244 predicted proteins | sample UWRJL212509R1_FD_178010 | JGI IMG/M metagenome (GOLD analysis project Ga0247817, IMG submission 178010) | Plant litter microbial communities from Arlington Agricultural Research Station in Wisconsin, United States - UWRJ-L212-509R-1 | ecosystem: Environmental > Terrestrial > Plant litter >... | reverse complement strand
GCAAGTACCAGGAAAAAATCAAGCAACAGCAACTGATTTCCTTAAAGAAAAAGGCCGATGAATTGAATTTTCAACTTGTTGAAATATAGCATATTATGAATTACGTCAATGGTAGCTTGTCGAAGCACCTCGCCAGACACCCCTCGACGGCACCGGCCGCCCGGCGCATCGGCGGTCCGAAAGCTCAGGCTGACATTTCACTAGCGTCATTTTTTACTTAACTGCACACTAGCTAAGGAATTGTATAAATCGACAGTTATTCGAACAATTATCTTGAATTTGAATATTAGGAATTTTTCCGCGCTGTCCTCGTACCTGTCGAAGTCAGAAATTGTATTTGTATTTTCTGTCTAATTTATAGTATTATGACGTTTGAAAAATATTATTTTAAAATTGTAATAAAATAATTTGCTATGTAGAAAAGATTCTATATAATTGCATGTAGTTAGAAATAGTTCTACGAGCTACTATTGCTTGCGTATGATCAGAAAATTTTACTTTATAGTATTCATTCTTTTTCTATGCTTATCCCAGATGGCTGGTTATTCCCAGCCAGCGAATGCTGTTTATGTGAGTACAGTTACACCCGGCGGAACTGTACCCGAATTACTGGGAGCTCCGACAGGTTCCTACTCTATAACGGGTTCAGCAAATATAATTCCCAGAACCGGCCCGGCGCGTCTGGTGGCATCAAGTACAGCTGGAGTAGCGACTGCTTTTTTACATCTTACTTTTGGAACGGCAATAACTACTATGCCAACGGTTTACGTCAAAATTAATAGTCAAAGTAGTGCATTGCTGGGCGGTGGATTGACAATACAGGCTTATAATAACGTCTCAGGCACGGGCAGTCCCGTAAGTTCTTCGGCTGCAAAAACATATTATACGGCGGACGGGAATATATATTTAGCTATAAAACCAACAGGTACTTTTCAGTCCGTACGGCTGACGTTATCTTCTCCGGCTGCTCTTGGATCGAATAGCGTAGACATTTATTATATTTTTTACGGCCCCACCGCGGTCAATGATTCAAACCCATTTCCTTTTAATGTAGCCGATTGCGGATTGCCAAACGTAACATCTACCGAAGTTTCCAGTTTGCTTACATTGGGCTCTATCACCGTAGTTAATCCCGCGGGTGCTATTGACAGCGATCCGACTGGAACCATGTCGACTTTTTACAAAGGAGGCGTGTCTGTTACGGGACATATTTATCAGACATATTACTTTAACGGAACGGCTAATATGGCTGATGCAGTACGGATAATTTTGTCAAAAAGTGGTTCGTTACTGGCAGCGTCTCTGGCCTCAAAGGTTCAGATTCAGGGATATAACGGTGCTACACCCGTGGGTGTGGCCAAATTTCTGGATCAGATTCTGGACGTCGATTTGCTTGGACTTTTGAGTAATAACAATAATAAAATAGCCATGTATTTTGCTCCCAGGGATGCTTCCAATAATCCGGTCGTTTTTGATCGTGTGGTTATGGATGTAGATGTGGGCATCCTGGGTGTCACCCTGGGAAGTAACGGGTTGAACGTCTACGATGTCCGAAGAGTCCCTGATGTGCCCTCAGCTCCGGATATTTCTGCATGCACCAATATTGCAACAGCCGGATTATCAGCCTTATCAGTGCAGGAAAGTATCAATGGCATAGGCACTTTCACATTCAAATGGTACGATGCAATTCGCGAAGGATCTTTGCTGGGTACAGGGAAAAATTACACGGCTGGGGGTTTACCGGCTGTGGGCCAGACAAAAAGTTTTTATGTTGATATTCAAAAAGCGGGGTGTACAACGCCTTCGGGAAGGAAGCAAGTAAATGTAACCATGATCAGTCCGCCTGTTTCACCCCCGATCGCCTTAACGCCTTGATTCGTAAGTATTTTACAAAGTTTCAATGAATATTTCTCATCGTTAATCTCAAATTATGAAAAAAAGCTACTTTAAAATTTCCAGCTATCCTGGCCAATATCTGCGTAAGAAGCAGGAAATTCTTACGGCCGGATAAACAATTAATTGTCAAAAGAGAGCAGATCAGAATATTAATCCTCCTGTTAAAATGAACGTGATTTTAACAGAAGAGACTGGGAAAGTTATGTTCATGCCAAACCGATATGCTTAGCTGACATAAACCTGATTTTTGATTTTACTCAACGTTTACATGTAATCGTTCAATTGTTAATTCGTAGATAAACAGCCAAAAATTTTTAAAAAAAAACAATACGTAAATATTCCTCCAACTATCAACATGATCTTTATGAAAAAGACCCCAGGATTGGTGCGCCCGAATTTTCAGGCCCGGCATTACGGATATCTTGCACCGCCATCGTAAAATAACACTGCAACCTTCGTGTAAATCTGTTGAGCCATATGTTGGTTCCGGATATTTCATGCCCTTTTGTTATCCTCTAACATTAAAATTCTCCCAAATTTTTATTGATAATCAACTATATATTATGAAAAAGACACTTACTTCCTTATGCTTTGGCTTAGTGCTGTTTCTTGCTTCATTGACTTCAAAGGCAGCGGTGATTCCGGGTGGAACTTATTATGTAATCAGTGGCGAATCGTTTTCATTAACCCCTGCGGTAGCCAGTCTTTTTGAGTACAGGTGGCTGCTGAACCCAGGCGCCAACCAGGAGGAAACGATTCTTAATACTGCGTCAGCCGGTATTTATAACAAAATTCTGGGGACAAATACAGATACGCAGGTAGCGACCCACAAGTTGACTTTTGCCGTTTTAGGCGCACTGGATGGCTGTTTGTCTGATATTATTGAGCATACCATTATTGTTTTGCCAAAAATAACGGTATCGCTTACGGTGCCTCAGGGGCAAGATAATTTCTGTCTCGGCCTTCCTGTGAGTACAACATTGACCGCCAGCATTACAGCAGTTACAGGATTAGGTACGTATGGTGTGACATTATCTCCTTTTGCATGGACAAAAGATGACGTGGGTGTTGACGGACAAACAAGCAGCACGTTGGCGATCACCTCTGCGGGTACATACAAGGCTTTGGTTAGCTATGTATTACCCACAACAGGAGGTTTTATCCCGACAGCTTCGAAATTGCTTAATGCGGTTAATGGCGTCAGTAAACAGATTCAAAACAACCTCCCGCTTCCAGTGGTACCAAGCATTACGCTTAATTAATCCGAATCTTCTATCCGATATGTTTTGAGGAAACAAGAAGAAAAGTCATTAAATCCTTTCATGAAAAATTTACTCTTCATACTGGCTGTACTTTTTTTGCCCGCTGCTGTGCTTGCACAGAGCGGTGCAAAAGAGGTCGCTATTTGCAAGGGTACCACATTAAGGCTCAAAGCGCAATCAGCAGATGCCAGCTCTTACGAGTGGCATAAAAATGATCGGGTTATTAGCAGTGCTACCGGAAGTGATCTTGTGGTTTCGGAAGAAGGTAATTACACGGCCTTTGCTTTGAACATAAATGGATGCAGTTCAGCGGCTTCTGTGGCTATTCAGCTGACCTTTAATCGTCCGGTGGCAACGGATGACATAGGAGCGGCCAATAGCGATACCGAATTGTTATTGGATATTCTGGCGAATGATCAGTCGCTTTGTGCGGATTTTGATACTTCAACGCTGGCTATTCGCCGTTTGCCTGTTCATGGCGCTGTTTATAAAAGTAAAGGTAAGTTCAGGTACAAAGCGGCGGCAGGTTATCAGGGAACAGATACGTTCACCTATTCTGTAATGGATGCAAACGGTATGGAAAGTAACATAGCTACCGTTACCATGAACATGGGACCGCCATTGCCTGTTACCTTAATTACTTTTGATGCACAAAAACAGGAACTGACCTCTGTGCTCACCTGGTCCACTTCGCTGGAAATAAACAGTGATCGTTTTGAGATAGAAAGAAGCCAGGATGCGAAAAACTGGGATATGCTGGGGATGGTAAAAGCGGCGACCATAAGTAGAGAAAAAAGCAGTTATCATTTTGTCGATGATAGTCCTGAATCGGGTCAGAATTATTATCGTCTTAAAATGATTGACCTGGATGGCAGTTTTGCTTACAGTGCGATCAAATCCGTTCATTTTCCTGAATTTGCCTGGGCCAAATTATTTCCAAATCCGGTTAATGACGTATTGCAGATTATAATCAGTAACAAAAGAGTTCGTAAAATCCGAATCATTGATTCTTTCGGCAGGGTGATGTATGCAGGGCAGGTTACATCTGCTTCGATTAAAGTAGATTTCAAAACTTATGCTTACGGTATTTATTTAATCCATCTGGAACAAGAAGATGGTATGGTGAGAGTTTTTAAAATAGCACATCAATAACAGTTAAGTACGTGTTGTATCGAATCCCTTTTTGAGTTGTTACTCGAAAAGGGATTTTTGTTTCATAAAATGACAGGCATGTGACGCACATTACATTTTAAGTCTAACGATCAGGACTTTCTTACATCTTAATGCACGGATTATGGCTCACTGTGATTCCATTAAAAGCTTGATTATTTTTATTTTGCTGTTGACCGGCAGTATATCCCTTGCCCAGACCAACTACATGAATCAGGATTTTTCAGGAGGCGGTCCTTTCGTAAGTCCTAATCCCGATGCCGGACAGTTCAGCCACATGATTTCTACAAATCCTGCATTATCGAAATACGAATTTGGTCCGGGATATATGGACCTGATCAGACTTCAGCAGGATTCTGCAACGGGTGGGCTGGTACGAGCATTGCGTGCGGTTCCGTTTTCTCCAAACCCCGAAACGCTGTATATCCAGATTACTTTCAGTGTGGAAGAGATTGGCGCTGCGGCAACGAATGCTTTGTATTTTTATCTGGGAGAAAATTTTTCCGCGACCAATAACAAGATTCCCGCCAACACACTTTTATTCAGCCGGTTTTCAATAAATTTTCTTGCATCATCCTTTGTGGTCCGTGATATTGAAACGGGTAGGAATAGTAGTCCGCTTCCGCTGCATACACCGGTTACTGTCACGTGGGTACTCAACAATTCTGAAGACGGACAAATTTACCGGAAGCCGGAAACTGCCGCGAATCCGGATTATAAGGTTATGCCGGGAAAATATGATCTGTGGGTAAACAATTCATTATTGGCGGATGAGGTAGACGCTTATCCGGGTGCTTCGGCTTATTCCTTGTCCAAGCTGTCGAATTTTGAAATACGTTTTCGGAATGGCGTAGGACGGGTTCGTTTTGGCAGTTTACGAATACGTGATATTACCCAGATTCTTCCTTTACAGGGAGTCAATATGCTGCCGTCTAATTAAAAAATTAACGTTCTGCCTGAATATTAGGAATATAGTAGAAATAAATTTATAAAATCTATTGTGATTTGTAGGGTGTATTGTGTTATTTTGAAGTCTATATTTTAAAAGCCCATGCGCCCAACTCTTCATTTACAGGAAATTCCCGATGATAAAGTCATTTGGCAACGATTTCTTGCCGGTGAAGTTGATGCGTTCGACCGGTTAATGACGCTGCATTTTCGTACGTTGTTTCATTACGGAAGCAAATTTTCCAGGGACAAGGAATTTGTCAAAGATAATATTCAGGATTTGTTTCTGATTTTATGGGAGCGCCGTCAGCATCTGAGTGGTGATATTGCTGTTAAACCTTACATGATGGCATCATTGAGGAGGCTGATGCACAGAAATTCAAAATCGAAACCCTTACTGACCGAGTCATCCATTGAGGAAAATAATGGAAACTTTGATATCGAGTTTTCGGTGGAAGAGGAATACATAGAAAATGAATCCAACCTTGTAATAACGCAAAAGCTAAAAAGATTACTGGACGAACTTCCCGAAAGACAGAAGGAAGTTATTTATTTAAAATTCTTTCAGGAAATGGATCGCGGTCAGATTTCCGAAGTCATGAGTATTTCTCCGCAAACGGTATCCAATCTTCTTCAAATAGCGATAAAGCAATTGAAAAAACACTGGAAAGCAGAGTTTTTCACCTTATTGATGATTCATTTTTTTATATAAAAAAGGATCATAATTCTACCTGAAAATTAAATTTGTTAATTTTTTTAGAAATACTTTAAAATTTAATGGTATCCGGCTGATGTAATTGTCTATCGTAGTATAGATGCAATTGGCTGATATGAATCATTACAAAAAATACGGAACAGAGGATCTTGTCTGGGACACATATTTTCGGCAGTGGGTGCTGGCGCCTACCCGTGAAAGTGATCTTGCCTGGAAAAGCTGGCTGGCTGAAAACCCGGAGATGGCGGATAATATAAATCTGGCCAAACAGGTTGTGCTTGCTTTACAGGTGAAGGAGTCAACGATTTCCGATCATGAAATTTCCAATCTGGTAAAGGATACAATCTCTAAAACCGGTCCTGCGGGCAAAGAAAACAGGCAACCTGAGCTGCCTGAAATTATTCCTTTTTACAGAAAATTCTGGTTTAGAATTGCTGCTACGCTGACCATTCTGATGGTTTTTGGCTGGCTTGCCAAATCGCGTTTGGTACAAAAGGATATCGCAGAAATTTCCGCTAATGTTCAGAATACGCTTTCCGGAAAGCATTCTTTTATTGAAAAAGCGAATACAACAACATCATCTTTATTGGTGCTCCTGGACGACGGCAGCAAAATTACCCTGGCACCGGAAAGCAAGATTCGTTACAATACGAAGTTCGGTTCCAGGCGGGAAGTTTATTTAACCGGAGAGGCATTTTTTGATATTACTAAGGATCCTGCGCATCCGTTTTTTGTTTATGCAAATGAATTGGTAACCAAAGTACTGGGAACCAGTTTCACGATCAAAGCTTACCAAAAGTCGAAGGAAGTGACGGTTGAAGTGAAAACGGGCAGAGTTTCTGTTTTCACCAAATTGGATCCTGATTTGAAGACCAAGATTAGCAATCACGAGTTGGAAGGTGTTGTACTATCGCCAAACCAGAAAATTATTTACGCGCGGGATCAGATCCGTATGGTCAAAACGCTCGTAGAAAAACCCGAGATTATCATTCCTAAAAACAAAACACCGCAGTTTATTTTTGAAGATGTCCCTGTCAGCGAGGTTTTTGATTCCATCGCAAAGGCTTACGGAATTGACATTTTATATGATGAGGAGCTATTGAAGGGTTGTCCGCTCACAGCGATTCTGGAAAACCAGACGCTTCATGAAAAACTGACGATCATCTGTAAAGCAGTGGAAGCCAATTATGAGATTTTAGATGGCCAGATTGTAGTGCATGGGAAAGGATGCAAAAATTAATGCGTAAGATCGTGTGCTGGCACATTGATCACGGATTGTTGGAAACCAAAGTATTTTTTAACCCTAAATTTTACACTATTCGAGAAAGAACTAATCAGTTAAAATAAAAGAGCCGGTAATGTTCCCGCATTACCGACTCCGGAAATCCCCCAAGGTTATCGCCAATGTACCTCCAAAAATGGAGGCGGGGATCGTTTTGCCAAAATTTTCAAGCTTAACAAAACAATCAAATCTATGAAAAAACCAGTACAATACCAGCAGGTATTACTTTGGACTATGCGAATAACGGCTACACAACTCATTTTTGCGCTATTGTTTATCGGCTCAGGCTATGCGCATGAAAGTCACGGACAAACCTTGCTCAGTCAGAAAATTTCCATTAATGCCAATGGAAGTGAAGTGAAAAAGGTTTTGAATCAATTGGAAAAGCAAGTGGACGTCCGCTTTGTATTCAGTTCCAAGGTTATACAATCAGGAAGGAAGGTCAATATTTCGGCACAAAACAAGCCGCTTTATGAAGTCCTTGATGATATTTTGACACCATTAGGCCTGCAATATGAGATTTCAGGGAAAATAATCATACTAAAAAGGCTTGAAAACCTGCCGGAAGCTGTGCCGCCTGGAAAAGGGGATGGACCCAAAAAAAATCTTTCCGGTAAAGTTTTAGACGAAACGGGTGCAGGCTTGCCGGGTGTGAGTGTGGTGGTAAAAGGTACACAAACCGGAACAACCACCAATACCGACGGTGAATTCAAGCTGGATCTGCCTGATAATGTGACGCCGGTTCTTATATTCAGTTTTGTGGGTTATACCACGCAGGAAGTTCCGATCGGCAATCAGAATGTGCTGACGATTAATATGGCTCCGGAAGATAAATCCTTGCAGGAAGTTGTTGTGGTTGGTTACGGTCAGGTTCGTAAATCGGATTTAACAGGCTCGGTGACAACGATTTCGGTCGATGAAATTAAAAAAGTGGCAGTGACTTCCATGGATCAGGCACTACAGGGACGTGCAGCGGGTGTACAAATCACTCAAAATTCCGGCGCGCCGGGTGGTGCTACAACGATTCGTATCCGTGGAGGAAATTCAATTCAGGGAGATAACGAACCACTTTATGTCATCGATGGAATTCCTTTCAAGAACGAATCTTCCAATAACGGATCAAGTTTCAATGTGTTAAGCACGCTGAATCCAAGTGATATTGAATCGATGGCAATTCTTAAAGATGCGTCATCAACGGCAATATATGGTTCCAGAGGTGCAAATGGCGTTGTGATCATTACGACCAAACGGGGGAAATCCGGTAAGTCAACGATAAATCTTGATGCGTACTATGGTGTACAGCAGGTTCGCAGAAAATATCCGGTATTGAACGCCCGTGAGTATGCCGCTTTTGTAAATGAAGCCAATACCAATGAGGGTAGAAATCCGGTTTACACAACGCAGCAGGTGGAAGCTTTTGGCGAAGGAACGGATTGGCAGGATGAAATTTTCCGTACCGCTCCAATGTACAACTATCAGCTTTCGATGAGCGGCGGGGATGAAAAAACGCAGTATGCGATCTCGGGAGGCTATTTTAAGCAAAAGGGAATTGTCACCAATTCCGATTTTGACCGCTATTCTTTCCGCGTAAATCTGGACAGAAAACTCACCAATAAAATTAAAATTGGTAATAGTCTGACGGTGAACCGGACCCTTTCGAACCAATCCAGAACTGACGGATCTTTGGGAAGTGCTGGCTTGGTAACGATTGCTGCTTTGCAATTTCCTTCCATTTTGCCGGTATATAATCCCGACGGAACTTACTTGATGAACAATCCGGCGCTGAACTTTACTGCGGATAATCCGGTAGCACTCGCTAAGGAAAACAAAAATAAAAATACCGCATACCGAGTTTTCGGCAACGTTTTTGGAGAATACCAAATCATGGACGGACTTTCCTTTAAAGTCGTTTTGGGTATCGACGGAATCATCCAGAAACAGGACAGTTACTTGCCACGAAGTGTTTCCAGTGGTTTGTCGCAAGGTGGGCTTGGAAGTATCAATAACAACCAGTCGATCACCTGGCTGAATGAAAACCTGTTGACCTACACCAAAACTTTCAATAAAATCCATAGTCTGACTGCTTTGGTGGGATATACACAACAGGTGAACCGTACGGAAAACAACTTCGCCTCGTCACGTAATTTCGTTAATGATAATCTTGGAACAGGCAATTTAGGTGCAGGATCCGTTGCACTGATCCCTACTTCGTCGATCGGCACGTGGGGACTGGAATCTTATTTGGGACGGATAAATTATGGTCTGAATGATAAGTATTTGCTAACCGCATCTTTCCGCGCGGATGGTTCGTCCCGTTTTGGAGGCAATAACAAATATGGATTTTTCCCTTCGATGGCTTTGGCGTGGCGTGCTTCGGAGGAGAATTTTATCAAACACATCAAATCGATCAGCGACCTTAAAATTCGGGCAACTGTTGGAAAAACCGGAAACCAGGACGGTATTGGAAACTATCCGGCATATTCCCTGCTTGCAACTCAAAATTATGTCCTGGGTAATGTTGTCTCAACTGGTATCGGGCCTTTCCAGATTGCGAACCCGGATTTGTCCTGGGAAACCACAACCCAGTCTGACGTGGGTGTGGATCTTGGACTTTTCGGAAATCGTATCACCGTTACGGCTGATGCTTATTTGAAAAGAACAAAAGATCTGTTGCTGAATGTGACGATTCCAAGTTCTTCGGGCTTTTCAAGTGCGATCAAAAACCTCGGAAAAGTTGAAAATAAAGGCATCGAATTGAGTATTTCTTCTCATAACCTCGACGGTGCGTTCAAATGGAATACTGATTTTAACTATGCAATAAACCGGAACAAGGTATTGGATATCGGTGGTGCTCCTCAGATTTTTGCGGGTGATGTAGCCAATATAGCACAGAATGTGAGTTCGGGGATTATTCGTGTTGGAGAGCCATTGGGATCGTTCTACGGTTATGTAACAGACGGACTTTACCAGTCTACGGATGAATTGGCTGCCGTTACCGATGCCAGCGCAAGAAAACCGGGTGATCGCCGCTATAAAGATTTGAACGGCGATAAGAAAATCGATGACAACGACCGGACGATCATTGGCAGAGCGCAGCCGAAATTTATCGGGGGTATCAGCAATACTTTTTCTTACAAAGGTGTGGATCTGACTGTTTTCTTTCAAGGTGTATATGGAAATAAAATACTGAATGCCAACCGTTTTGAACTGGAATATCTGAACGGTACGACCAATCAGGATCGCGATATGTTAAACCGCTGGACGCCGACGAATACCAACACTGATATTCCAAGGGCTTCTACGACGCGCCCTGCCAACCGGATTTCTACCCGTCAGATTGAAGATGGCTCTTACCTGCGTTTGAAAAATGTGCAGCTGGCCTATAATCTGCCTTCGTCGGTGACAAAATCCATTCATGTGCAGGGAATCAGGTTTTATGTAACGGCACAGAATTATATCACCTGGACAAAATATTCAGGGTATGATCCGGAGGTGAACCGGTTCGGTCAGGACAGTCGCAGTCAGGGTTTTGACTATGCAAGTTATCCGGCAGCAAAAACCTTGATTTTTGGTTTAAATGTAAGTTTCTAAGACTGTGTCTTACTATTTTCACCGAATCAGATAATTAAAATTGATACACTCATACGATTTATTTTGGCTTTAAGTCTTCTAAAAAATCGTGATAAATATTCAGATAATGAAAAAGATAATACCTTTCTTCTTCGTCTTGTTTTGGGCAAGCTCCTGTGATGTGCTGGATCAGGTGCCGCAATCCAATTTTACGCCCGACAATTTTTACAAAAACGTTGATGACGCACTGGCTGCGGTAAACTCGGTATACGACCCGATGAATTCTCCGGATATGTACAATCAGGTGATGTGGATTATTCAGGATCAGGCAACAGACGATTCGGAATGGGGCGGCGGAAGGTCCACGGCGAATCAGGCGAAAAATGATTTGGACAAATATACTTTCACGCCGGCAACCAGTACTTTCCAGTCGGCGTGGTCCAATGCTTACAAAGCAATCAACCGTGCCAATACCGTTTTAGAGCGCGTTCCGGCTATTACTATGGACGCAACTTTACAGGCACGTTTGCTGGCTGAGACCAAATTTATGCGCGGCTTCTATTATTTTACGCTTGTCAGGCTTTTTGGAGATGTACCGCTGATTTTAAAAGAAACTACTTCTCTAAATGATTTGCAGGCGTCGAGAGCTCCGGCAGAAGATGTTTATGCGCAAATCATAAAAGATTTTTCCGAAGCAGAATCTATTCTTCCAGCTAGCTATACCGGTGCAGACAAAGGCCGTGCGACAAAAGGTGCCGCAACGGCGTTTTTGGCAAAAGTATATCTGACAAGACAGGAATGGGCCAAAGCTTCTCAAAAGGCAAAGGAAGTGATCGACTCCGGTGTTTATGATCTGTGGGCGAATTATTCCGATGCATTTGTAATAGCGAATAAAAACGGAAAAGAAGCGGTATTTGAAATGCAGGCTTTGGGAGGCGGCTTTAATGAAGGCAGCTGGATGCAGGGATATATGCGCCCCAACTTTGACCGGGTCAATAATATTGCTGGTTTTGGGGATGATCCGGTTACTAAAAATCTGTATGATACTTATTCAGCTACGGATAAGCGGAGAAATGTCAACATCAAACTTTACTCGGCAACCACTACACCGGCTGCGCCTGCGAGTATTGATTTTCCAGGATATGTTTACAAATATCTTGATCTTTCAGCAACTGCCAATGGTGAAGGAAGCAACAACTTCCCGATCATTCGTTATGCGGATGTTTTGTTAATGTATGCCGAAGCTTTGAACGAACAAGCGGCCGGAAATGCCGAAGCATTCAAAGTGGTGAACAGAATCCGAACCCGTGCCGGTCTGGCGGAATTGCCGGGTACATTGAGCCAGGCAGAATTCAGGGATGCGATTTTGCTGGAACGAAGACTGGAACTGGCGTTTGAGGGACATCGGTGGTATGACCTGGTTCGTACCAAAAGACTTGTGGCTGCCTTGAAAGCACAGAATCCGACCATCGTGGTTTCTGAGAAGAATTACGTATTTCCGATTCCACAAACAGAAAGAGACGTAAATCCAAACCTGACGCAAAATCCTCAATTCTGATCCGTCAGATTACTAAAACATAAGATTACATGCAAAGAAGACAGTTTTTGCAAGCCAGCTTAGCGGTCACATCACTTGCCTTCCCGGAAAATAATATTTCCGGGAAACAAGAAAAGCCCGTAATTATTAATGCAGGAATCGGGGGGAATAATACGGCAGATTTACTGGCGCGTATTGATCAGGATTGTCTGAGCCATAAGCCGGATTTTACCATTCTGATGATCGGTACCAATGACATGAACAGCAAAAAATATATTCCGCTTCCGGAATACGAGAAAAATCTCGGAAAAATAATCGGGATGATTCTTGAGGTCAAAAGCCAGATCATGTTAATGACGATTCTTCCCGTTTATGAACCGCATTTGTATACACGTCATGAGAAAAGTTTCTATGGTAAAGAGGGACATAAGGGCCGCAAAGAAAAGGTGAATGAAGTGATTAAAAAAGCGGCTGATGATTACAAACTTCATTTTCTGGATATGCACAGAGTTTTTGATAAAGTGGGGAATATCAGTGAAGAGAGTAGCAGTCTGCTTCAGAATACTTTAAATAGTCAGAAGACAGACGGTGTGCACCCAACATCCGATGGTTACAGGACCATGGCGGTTGCGATTTACGAAGCATTGATTCGTACAAAAGTACCTTACAACAAATTGGTATGTTTTGGAGATAGTATCACAAACGGCGGCGGCGGTGTTGAGGGCAAAAGTTATCCGGGTTATCTGAAAAAATTGCTGGATTATTAATACAACAGGGCTATTCCATCATCCTAATTAAGATAAATATGTTTTTAAAAAATTTGACGCATAAATTATTGCTATGTGGCTTACTGGCCGGTTTTTTTCTTAACAGTACTTCTTCCAGCGCGCAGAAGCAAAATGCTTACATTGCTGATGTGATTGTATATGGAGGAACTTCGGGCGCTATCACGGCAGCCGTGCAGGTTATCAAGGAAGGGAAAACCGTTCTGGTTGTTTCTCCTGACAAGCACCTCGGCGGACTTTCATCCAGCGGTTTAGGATTTACCGATACGGGCGATAAGTCGGTGATCGGTGGATTAGCGCGTGAATTTTATCATCGTGTGTATTTGCATTATGACAAACCAGCAGCCTGGCAATGGCAGAAAAAGGAAGAATATGGCAATAAAGGCCAGGGAACTCCGGCCATGGATGGCACCGACAGAACTATGTGGATTTTCGAGCCGCATGTTGCTGAAACTATTTTTGAAGAATTTGTGAAAGAAAACAAAGTGAAAGTTTTCAGAGACGAATGGCTGGACCGGGAAAAAGGGCTGGTTAAAAAAGATGGTAAAATCGTTTCTATAAAAACACTTTCAGGGAAAGTTTTCAGTGGCAAAATGTTTATTGATGCTACATATGAAGGCGATTTAATGGCTGCTGCGGGCGTTAAATATCATGTTGGACGCGAAGCGAACAGCGTTTATAATGAAGAATGGAATGGGATTCAGGCAGAAGTTTTTCAGCACGGTCATTATTTCAAGAAAAATATCAGTCCTTACAAAATTGAAGGTGACCCGAAAAGTGGGTTATTGCCTTATGTGATGGATGAAAAAATTGGGAAAAATGGTGAGGGTGATAATAAAATCCAGGCTTATTGTTTCCGTATGTGCCTTTCGGCCAATCCTGACAACCGCATTGCTTTTCAAAAGCCGGAGGGTTATGACCCTTCAAAATATGAATTACTGGCAAGAGTTTATAAGGCGGGCTGGACGGAAACGTTTGATAAGTACGATCCGATCCCCAACAAAAAAACCGATACCAATAACCACGGACCGTTTAGTACTGATTTTATCGGGCAGAACTACGACTATCCGGAAGCGAGTTATGAAAAAAGAAAACAGATCATAAAAGATCATGAATTGTATCAGAAAGGATTGATGTATTACCTTTCAAATGATCCGAATGTTCCGGAAAACGTAAGAACCGAGGCGCAAAAATTCGGTTTACCGAAAGATGAATTTAAAGATAATGGCGGTTGGCCTCACCAGATCTATGTGCGCGAAGCGCGTCGGATGATCGGCCAGGAAGTGATGTCTGAAAATGAAACTTTGGGCAAAAAAGCAGTTTCCCAGTCTGTCGGCATGGGATCTTATTCGCTGGATGCGCATAATGCACAAAGGTATGTGAAGGCAGACGGTTTTGTGCAAAATGAGGGTGATATCGGTGTCCATCCGAAAACGCCTTATGGCATCTCATATGCCTCCATTATTCCAAAAAAAGAAGATTGCCAGAATTTGCTTGTACCCGTTTGTTTGTCCAGCTCCCACATTGCTTATGGATCGATCCGGATGGAACCTGTTTTTATGATTTTAGGCCAAAGTGCTGCGTCAGCGGCGGTACAGGCGATCGATCGTAAAACGAGTGTTCAGGAAGTGGATTATGCAAAACTGAAAGAGCAATTGCTGAAAGACAAACAGCGGTTAGAATTGTAAGGAATTACCGCTGGCTGCTCTTTGTCCGGGCGCTCGGTCAAAAAAAGTAATCCTTATTTATCAATATCTGATTCTAAGCTTACTTTTATATTAATTATAGTCCATATAGCCGGATAATAGTCCGGCTATTTTATATAATATTGCATAAAATCCTGAAAATTTTTAAATAACAGAATGGATACCCTGGTTACACCACGTTCGAATTTATCCCATTTATTCAGCGCGCCTGTCATTGTTGCCGCCTTAGGATATTTTGTTGACATATATGATTTACTTCTTTTCGGAATTGTACGTTTGCCAAGCCTTGCTTCCCTGGGACTTTCGGAGGCAGAAATATCTCTGACGGGTGCCAGTATTTTGAACTGGCAAATGACCGGATTGCTCCTGGGAGGAATTTTATGGGGAGTTTTAGGGGATAAAAAAGGGAGATTATCAGTTCTTTTTGGCTCGATTATCACGTATTCACTTGCCAATATTGCTTGCGGTTTTGTTCAGGATCCAACAACTTATAAGGTTTTACGTTTTATAGCCGGTGTTGGCCTGGCCGGAGAACTTGGTGCGGGGATTACACTCGTTTCCGAAATTTTACCAAAACATCTGCGCGCCATCGGAACATCGCTTGTTGCAGGAATCGGATTGCTGGGCGCTATCGTCGGATATTTTACGGTTGAGTTCTTTGCATGGAGAAATGCCTATTTTATTGGCGGGGGCTTGGGGATCTCGCTGCTTTTACTTCGTATCGGCGTTTTTGAGTCAGGTATTTTCGCAGGAGTAAAAGAACAGAAACACATACAGAAAGGTAACTTTTTTGCATTATTTACTAACAAAGACCGTTTTTTCAGATATCTGAAATGTATTGGGATTGGCCTTCCAACCTGGTTTGTAATCGGGATCCTGGCTACGTTCAGTAATGAATTTGGCAAGGCACTTGGTATTGAAGAGGCCATTAAACCAGGACTCTCAATAATGTGGTGTTATGTGGGACTGTCTGTTGGTGATTTTTTAAGCGGGTTTCTCAGTCATTGGCTCGAATCGCGTAAAAAAGCAGTATTCCTGATGATGGCTTTTACGCTAGTATGCAGTGGAATTTACTTATACACCGGCATAAAAACAGCTGCAAGTCTATACACGGTGGCAACGTTACTGGGTTTCGGAATAGGCTATTGGGCCATGTTTGTAACAATTGGCGCCGAGCAGTTCGGAACAAACCTCAGAGCAACAGCGGCTACTACGGTGCCCAATATGGTCCGTGGAATGGTGGTGGTTATGACCACCTTATTTGCAAGTTTTAAAGACTCATTTTCTGTCATTGATTCAGGGGCATTGGTTGGTGTAATTTGTTTTGTGATCGGTTTTTATTCCATCCTGACAATACCGGAAACGCATGGACGGGATCTGGATTTTCTTGAAGAGTAAAAGTTTGGCTAACAGATATTTATTTATTAATAGTTGAAAAAATAAAAAAATGGAAAGAAGGGTAGCGCTTAAAAATATGGCAGCGGCCATGGGAGCGATGGTAAGTTTGCCGGTGTGGGCTTCTGGCTGGAATAATACTTCGCTTGGAGAAGCGGGATATGCGGCGGCAGGGCAAGCAGAGGTTTTAAAGGCAATTGTTGAGACGATTATTCCAAAAACGGATACACCGGGGGCTGGTGAACTTGGAGTCGCCACTTTTGTTCAGCGCATGGTTACGGATTGTTATGACAAAAAAGCACAGAACACTTTCTCCAAAGGCATTGATGCAGTGGAAGCTCAGAGCAAACAAAGTTTTTCAAAATCTTTCGCTGATCTCGACAAGGCACAGCAGCTGAAACTTTTGAAGGATATGGAGAAAAGTACTGATCCTGATCAGAAAGGATTTCTTGGAATGACTAAAAATCTGACGATCCAGGGGTACATGTCATCGGAATATGTGATGACAAACCTGACTCATTTCGAGTTTATCCCGGCAAGATATCATGGTTGTGTACCTGTTAAAAAAGGCGCTGCTTCCGATAATTAGAATAAAGACTGAACTTCGTTCAGTAAAGAAGAAAAATTGAAATACAAAATACCAAAATGGCGAATTTTAATATAGACAGTGAAAAAGCCCGTACCTACGATGCAATCGTTATAGGCTCGGGAATTAGTGGCGGATGGTCGGCGAAGGAGCTGACGGAAAAAGGATTGAAAACGCTTGTGCTTGAACGTGGACGTGATGTCCAGCATATCAAAGATTATCCCACAACGAATATGCAGCCGTGGGAATTTGATCACAGGGAAAGGTTGCCAAAATCGGTAACGGACGCAAACCCTATTGTGAGCAGATGTTACAATTTTAAAGAATCTTCCCAGCATTTCTTTGTAAAGGATAATGAGCATCCGTATGTTCAGGATAAACCTTTTGACTGGATTCGCGGGTATCAGGTTGGCGGAAAATCATTGCTTTGGGCAAGACAAACCCAGCGTTGGAGCCAGTTTGATTTTGACGGACCCGCACGGGATAAATTTGCTGTGGAATGGCCGATTGGTTATAACGATATCGCTCCGTGGTACAGTCACGTTGAAAAATTTGCCGGAATTACCGGGAATAAAGATGGGCTGGATACATTACCGGACGGTGAATTTTTGAAACCGCATGATCTGAATTGTGTGGAGAAGTATTTCAAGGAACAAGTTGCGAAGCAGTATAAAGACCGCCATATTATTATCGGCCGTGCTGCACATTTGACAGATCCAAAACAAATCCATCTGGACCAGGGACGTGCGCAATGCCAGCATCGTGTGATCTGTGAAAGAGGCTGCCCTTTTGGAGGTTATTTTAGCAGTAATGCGTCAACAATTCCGTGGGCAATGAAAACCGGGAATATGACGCTTAGGCCACATTCTGTTGTTCATTCGGTTATTTATGACGACAAAAAACAAAAGGTTACAGGGGTGCGTGTCATTGATGCGAACACAAAAGAAATGACAGAATTCTACGCAAGAATTATTTTTGTTAACGCTGCTGCGCTAAACACGAATCTTATTCTTATGAATTCAATTTCATCACGTTTTCCTAACGGTTTGGGTAACGATAGCGGCGTACTGGGAAAATACGTTGCATTCCACAATTATCGTGCGTCTGTGTCTGGCGAATACGAAGGATTTCTGGATTCCACAACCGATGGCAAGCGTCCGAACAGTGGTTACATCCCTCGTTTCCGGAACGTTTACAAGCAGGAAACAGATTTTCTAAGAGGTTATGCAGCCGGTTTCGGAGCAAACCGTATGACATATGCAGACCGCAGCGATATGGGAGAATCGTTAAAATCGAGCTTGCTGGATTCAAAATATGGTAACTGGAGTGTGGGTTCTCACATGATGGGTGAAACAATTCCTAAGGAGAGCAGTTATGTTGCACTTGATAAAGACCTGAAAGATCCTTTTGGAATGCCTCAGCTCAAAATATCAATGGGCTATGATGACAATGACGAGAAAATGATAAAGGATTATATTGAGCAGGTTACAGAAATGTTTACCAACGCTGGATTCAAAAATATCAAAGCACATGACGGAAACCGGAATCCGGGTAACGACATTCATGAAATGGGTGGTGTTCGTATGGGTAAAGATCCTAAAACATCGATTTTGAACAAATGGAACCAGATGCACTCAGCGAAAAATGTATTCGTGACAGATGGTGCTTCGATGACATCGACCTCTACTCAAAATCCATCGCTGACCTATATGGCATTTTCCGCGCGTACAGTTGATTATGCGGTTAAACAAATGAAGGCTAAGAATTTGTAACAGTTATTAAAGTTTTTTCAAGAGAAGTATTTAGAGAAGTCAACTTTTTAAAAGGGGCAGGCCCAGTGTTGACTTCTCTTTTTTTTGCCACCATCTTTTGTATTGTCTTTCAGCTCACGCCTCATTAAGCCATTTCTCTTCTTTCATTAGAAGCACCAAAACAACAATATCAGTCAGTACACCCGTCAGCGCTATAATTGCTCCTATACTTCTCGTTGTTTCAGAATCTATAATAAGGTTCAGCCCGGCTAAACTTAGTAATGTTCCTGTTACTAAAAGGCTTATTTTATTTTTCAGTTTCATGTCAAAAATCCGTTAATAATATTTTTTAAGATTAGACTTTCATAAACCGAAAAGTCACAGATCGAAGAGATACTTGTTAATCTGGTAACTTTTTTCCTTCTTTAATATAAATTTTTCCAATTATTTTATAATCTGACTAAGGGAAGAAGAGTGCTAAAAAGTCTTTTAATTATTACAAAACAAAAGACTCAATGCGTGATCCTTTGCTACATGAAGAACCGATGACGGAAAACCCTTTTCTGTCGCCTTCTCAGGAAGATAAACCTCGCTTAAAAGAGGCTGATTCTGCATTATTTTTAAAAGCTACTTTTGAGGAAAACCCGTCAAAAGGTCTTGAACTACTCTTCAGAAGATTCTATAAGCCGTTGTGCAGTCATGCCGTTCGTTTTGTCTATTCAAAACAAATTGCCGAAGATCTCGTCAGTGAAGTTTTTTTTCAGTTTTACCGGACCAAGTCCTACCAGAATATCAGCTCGTCCTATACCAGCTATCTTTTCCGTGCAGTTCGTAACGAATGTTTTACGCATTTGCGCCGTGAGTTTGGAAAAACAGACTCCATCGAACTGACCACCGAGAATACCATATCTGCTTCGCAGCAACCGGATGCGGAAATTCATTATAATAATCTTTTTCTGAAAGTGAACGAAGTCATTGGGGAGCTTCCTGTGCAGTGCCGCAGAGTATTTCTTATGAGCCGTTTTGAGAACAAGAAATATCATGAAATCGCGGACGAATTAAATATTTCTCCAAAAACGGTGGAGGTGCATATATCAAAAGCATTGAAACATCTACGTTTATCGCTCAACGGAGAATGGATGATGACCTGCCTTGTTTTGGTCATTAATACTTTCAGCGTATAATCTGCTGAGCGCTGGTAGATCCGTCTCTTCAACACAGAAATTAACACAATCATGGAAGAATCTATATTGAAAAATATATTTTTCGAGTATTTGTCCGGGCGGGCGAATCCTCTTGAACGACAAGTAATTGAAGATTGGTTAAAGAAAGCTGAGCACTCAGATACTTTTTATCAATGGCTTGTCGAGTGGGAAAATCGTTCTCCACAATTCATACCAGACGAAGAACAGGCCATACTTCGGCTGATTGAACGAATAAATAACGAAGAAAAAGATTCAGAGGAGGAGGTGGAGCCGGATCGTACATTAACAAAGTCGTGGAATCCATTTTTTATAAAAAAGTACTGGTTCATTGCAGCCTCTATACTACTGCTGGTTTGCTGCGGCTGGTTGTCGAAAGATTCAATTCAGTATAAAACCTACGAAACCGGTTACGGACAAACCACAAAGCTGTATCTCGAAGATGGAAGCAGAGTAGCGCTGAATGCAAACTCACGTTTAAAAATTCCTCGTTTTGGCTTTTATGGGGATGTAAGGACGGTTTTGCTTGATGGAGAGGCAGAGTTTTCTGTGAGCCATACGATTGACCACAAGCGATTTGTAGTAAGAACTTCGGATACTTTTCAGGTAGAAGTTTTAGGAACCCAGTTTTCGGTTTTTGCCCGCCCCCGTGGGACAAAAGTTGCACTAAGCCACGGGAAAATCCGCATAGATTATTCACAGGGACAAAATCAGCAGCACGTAATGATGAAACCGGGCGACATGGCGACACTTGAAAAAACAGGGGTTGTTCAGGTAATAAACGGGGTAGATACAAAAAGTCTGAGCGCCTGGAAAGAGCAGCGCTTTGTATTTAATACGACTTCTTTATTGGAAATCAGCAATTTAATTGAAGAGAATTTTGGTAAGAAAGTCAGGATTACCAACGAGAAAATTGCCCGCAGAACCATCACAGGAAACTTCAAAACAGAAAGTGCAGAAGAATTGCTTAAAACGGTTTCAGAAGTTTTGGATGTAAAAATTGAAAGCAAAAACGACTCCATTTTAATAACCGATAATTAACTATTCTAACCTTTTTCATTATGCAATTAAAACTATCACGTAAGCATTGGGTGGGAGTTGGGCTTGCTTTTGCCACGCAGTTTTCGCAGGCAGCCTATTCTCAGACCTTTGCATTTGCTTCTAAGCTCGAAAGCCAGCCACATGCACTGCGGCAGGAAATGAAGCTGAAAAATGCCTTGCTGGATTTACAGCGCCATTATGGTGTAGAAATCGTCTTTGAAGACAGGGTTGTAGGATCACTGAATATCGTATCCGGTATCATTGATTTTAACAAACCGTTAGAGAAAAATCTGGAAATTATTCTGAATCAAAACGGATTAAAGTACAAAAAGACACGCAAAAATACCTATGTAATCCTTGAAGGAAAAGAATCCGTAAAGACCAGTATCGTTGTTCCTGAGGCAAAGAAGGAATCGGTCATGCATTCTGAAAGTAATACAGCTAATGCGATTAATGTAGCGAATACTGAAGTCACAGCTGTTGAAAAAGCGGTGAGTGGAAAAGTGACCGATGAAAAAGGCGTTGGGCTACCGGGTGTAAGTGTTATTGTAAAAGGTACACAGCAGGGAACTTCTTCAAATGGCGAAGGCGAATTTCAACTCAACGTTCCTGACGAAAAATCGGTGCTTGTATTCAGTTTCGTAGGGTATAAAACGCAGGAGATTGTGGTGGGAGCTTCATCAAAGCTTTCGGTTAATCTCTTACCTGACGAGAATTCACTGGACGAAATTGTGGTCGTTGGATATGGTGCTGTAAAAAAATCAGACTTAACCGGCGCCGTAGGAACTGTTAAGGCAGAGGCTTTGCAAGAGCGTCCTGCTTCTTCACTGAATCAGGGATTATCTGGTCGTGTCACGGGCGTTAACGTATCTTCCAATTCGGGGCGTCCGGGTGGGCGGGCGAATATCCGTATCCGGGGCGCAAGTTCGATCAGTGTATCCAACAATCCTTTATATGTGATCGACGGCGTGATCCTTAACGCGGTGAATCTTCAAAACGGAAGCACGCCGATTGACTACATCAACCCGAATGATATTGCCTCGATCGAGGTATTGAAAGATGCTTCTTCGACGGCGATTTATGGAGCACGCGGTGCCAACGGTGTCATTCTGGTAACAACAAAAAGAGGAACTTCCGGTGGAGGAAAAGTAACATACGACACGGATTTTAGTATCAGCGTGGCACCTAAAAAACTGGCATTACTTAATTCAAAAGAATTTTTAGCGGTTGAAGATCTTGCCTATGCCAATGCTAAAAAATTCGATCCGAATGCCTTTGACTCGCAAGGAAACAGCACAAAATATACAGATCCGAAAAAGAAAAGAACCAACCCGCTTTTGTTTGATACACAGGGAAATCCACTGTATGATACGGATTGGCAAAAAGAATCTTTTAAAAAGGCTTTTTCTCAGAACCATCAGCTGGGCGTTACAAACGGAAATGAAAAGGGAAGTTATGGCGCTTTTTTAAATTACAGGAATCAGGATGGGATTGCCCGTGGTTCATGGCAAAAGAGATTTTCAGGTCGGTTTGTATTTGACACACAAATCAAAAGCTGGTTAAAAGTTGGCGGTACGCTGGGTTACACAGACCAGAATGAAAAACAGGTAGACCAGCTTGATGGCGGAGGTATCACCATGATGCGTCAGGTTTTGGAAGAGCTGCCGATTATTCCGGTAAAATATGCCGACGGAACCTGGGCAAGTAACAGAGATTATCCCGGGATGGAAGGCGGAGACAGCCCGTTAAGAGTTTCGGCTGACAGGATATATTTACTTCGCACGCAAACCATGCTTGGGAACGTGTACGCCAATATCCGTCTTGCAGATGGCCTGGAACTGAAATCAACGGTGGGAACTAACGTGATTAACCAGAGAAATGATTATTTCGCGGCCAGAGGGATGCAGTATATTTCTGATAACGGCGAAGCGTCTGTACGGAATAACCGGTATAATTCATGGCAGTTTGAAAATTACCTGACCTATACTAAGGAATTTTCCAGGATCCATTCGGTGGGAGCTATGGCGGGTTTGTCATGGCAGCATGTCGACCGGTTTGAGGATCGGGCGATTGCGCAAGGGTTCAGTGACACGTATTTTCAGTTTAACAACCTTGGAGCAGGGGCAAGCCCTCAGGCACCATCATCCCTTGGAGAAGCCTATGGGTTGAATTCTTATTTTGCCCGTGTCAACTATGGATTGATGAATAAATATCTGGTAACACTTACAGGACGACTGGACGGATCTTCCAAATTTGGTACTTCCAATCAATATGCTTTTTTCCCTTCGGCAGCGTTTGCATGGCGGGTAACGGAGGAAGATTTTATGAAGAATATATCAGCCATTTCAAATTTGAAGCTTCGTACCAGTTACGGAGTTACTGGCAACTCTGAAATACCAGCTTACCGGGCATTGGCAGGTATGTCTAACAATTCAAGTGCGATCGATTACAGTGTGATATTTAACGGAGTCCGTAACATCGGAACCGGTATTGACCGTATGGCTAATCCTGATTTACAGTGGGAAAAAACAAGACAAATTGACTTTGGTTTAGAACTTGGTCTGTTTTCTAACCGCTTGACTTTAGAAATGGATCTGTATCACAGAAAAGTAAACGATATGTTGCTGGATGCTCCTCTGCCGTTGAGCAGTGGCTATTCGACTATCTATTCTAACATTGGTAGTATGGAGAACAAAGGGGTGGAATTTGCGATTAACTCTACCAATATCAAAGCAGGGGATTTTTCATGGAGTACTACCTTTAATATTTCGGTTAATAAAAATAAGGTATTGGCGCTGTCAGGTGGCAGTGATATTTACTCAGGTAATGGCGTGATCAGGGTAGGGCAGCCCGTGGGTTCTTTCTTTGGAAGGGTACATCTTGGAACATGGGGAAGCAGTGAAGCTGAGGAAGCGAAGAAATACAACATGCTGCCTGGTGATGTAAAATATAAAGATCTGAACAATGACGGTATTATCAATGATAACGACAGAACCATCATTGGAAAGGGGATACCTGACGGGTTTGGAACATTCCTGAATACATTCCAGTATAAAGCGCTGTCGCTGACGGTGGACTTGCAATACATGTACGGCAATGATGTGCTCGACAGAAGTATTCACTCGGCAGAAGACAGACAGGGGATTGCCAACAGCTACAAGACGGTATTGAATGCCTGGACTGAAACGAACCAGAACACGCCTATCGCCCAAATTCGTCCAATTAATGCTTACTACACAACCAACAATGACAGTCACAAGGTGACAGACGGCTCATTTATCCGTGGTAGAAATTTATTACTGGCTTATACATTTCCGTCCGCTGTTGTTTCACGACTAAAACTGGAACGTTTGAGAGTTTTTGGCTCTGTTCAGAACTTCTTCGTGGTTACCAAATTCAAAGGATATGATCCGGAAGTTTCTAACTCAGGTGCACCTTTCGATCAGGGGCTGACCTTATATGATTATCCGAAACCAAGGGTATTTATGGTTGGGCTTAATATAGGATTGTAATTTATTATAGACTTTTAAAGAAGAAATAATGAACGGAATAACAAAAAGATATAAGCTGCTGGCAATGGTTGCCGTCATATCCTGCTTAGTCGGCTGCTCGGATTTTCTGGAAGAAGCCGATCCGAGTAATTTCACTGTGGAAAATTATTTCACAAAACCGGAACATGCCCGGAGTTCTGTCAATGCCATTTATGCCAATATGCGTAAAATAATGGAAAGCGGATTCAACGGCGCCGACTGGTCGATGACAGAGTTTGCTACCGGGCTTGCCGGCACCGATTTAGGGCAGGCAGTAAACAGCTATTTCATAAAGGATCTGAAAAATACCTCGGATAATGGATATGGCTTACGTTACTGGCAGTTTTATTACAAAGGAATTGCGAATGCCAATCTCTCCATTGCCAAGATTCCAACAATAAAAATGGACGAAGCCGAAGCTAAAAAGCTTATGGGTGAAGCTTATTTTCTAAGGGCATGGTATTATTTCAACCTGGTACAAATCTTTGGTAATATACCTTTGGTTACCGAACCGACGTCGCTGGAATCGGAACAATTGCGCCCGAATCAGGCAAAGGCGGAAGATATTTACGCATTAATTGTGGAAGATCTTACAAAAGCCGAAGCGTCTGGTTTGCCATGGGTGGATGCTACCGGAAAGGTAAGTATGGGTGCTGTGAAGTCATTATTTGCAAAAGTGTATCTTACAATGGCAGGTTATCCTCTACAAAAAGGTGCCGCCTATTTTGAACTGGCCGCAAAGAAATCAGAAGAGGTAATTGATTCCAAGCAATTTAAGTTGTTTGCTACTTATGACGATCTGCATAACCCTGCAAAGAAAAATATTGAAGAGAATATTTTTATGATCCAATACAAAACGCAGATCATTCCGGGTACCTGGCAGGGATTTATTATTCCTTATAACAAAAATATCTCAGCTTACTCAGATGAAATGGCCGGTATTTATGCGACGACGGACTTCGTAAAATCGTATGATGCAGCTGACTTACGTGCAAAAGAGAAACAATTCTTTTTTACCAAATTTACAAATCAGTCAGACCGTAATCTGGCGGTTGATCTGGGTGGTTATTTTATTTATAAACATTTTGATAACGTGGCGCAGACATCCACTGCTAACAGTGATCTTAACTGGTCTGTAATCCGGTATGCAGAAGTGCTGCTTACTTATGCCGAAGCATCCAACGAAGTAAGCGGGCCAAATGCCAAGGCGTATGATGCCGTGAATGCGATCAGAACCAGAGCACAGCTGCCAAATCTGGCAGGCCTTTCCAAAGAGCAGTTACGTGAAGCCGTATGGAAAGAACGTTGGCATGAATTGTGTTTTGAAAACATTACCTGGTTTGATATGGTACGTCTTCGCAAGGCATTTAATGTGACAACGAAGCAATTTGATAACTACGTGGGTCATAAATTTTCGTACGGTCCGGTCATTACGGAAAGAGAACTTTTATTTCCATTGCCAACCAGTGAGATCAGAAACAATACAAAACTTAATCAGAACAAGGGATATTAATCGTTGTTAAAAACAGTTAAGTTATAAAATAAATAATAACCGTTACGCTTGATTTTCTACCATAATAAACGGCGACCACTCCCTAAGTGGCCGCCGTTTATTATTATGCTGATTGGTCTGCTTAAATATTGAAACTCTGGAGGTTTTGCTTTGTCTGTCCGGATTCACGATTTCAACCCGATAGATACCTGTATTTATTTTCCTGACATCGATCTTCTTTGTGAAAATATTTCCGGAAGCCAGATAGATAACCCTGATATCAAAGATTTGGACGGTTTTTTACCTTTTCCAGATTTGTCGCATTTAGCTTCAAATATTCGGAAGCGGGATTTGGAAAAACCATCCAGGTGCTCAAATACTCCGGAAAGTTACGCTTTGAATTTTGCTGTAAGTAAATGTTGGAGATTTCCCGGGTTGGTGTGTGGTGTATAGTGTAAATACGAGCCGACTTAAAGCAATGCAATTAAGTACTTGTTTCTTGTTGTATAAAATAAGTTACAATAAAAGTTGAAGAAAACTTATTTAACGGTTCAATTTTCTATTGACAGGTAATGCGGCTGTCTGAGAAAGGTGTTCGGAGTGATTTAGGTTAAAGAGAATATAAAAGCAAAAGCCATTGAAATCAATCAATGGCTTTTGCTTTTTAACTTAATAAAATATTAGGACTCTAGATAAAACGGTTGATCAGATTTTCAAGATATTCTTGTCTGCCTGAAATAGTAGCCGGTTCACCTTTAGCAGCAGCAAGTTCAAAAAGATCTTCAAGTTTCAATTTACCAGTTTCGAATTCAGATCCTTTTCCGGAGTCAAAACTTGCATAACGATCCGTGCGGATTTTATCATACTCTCCATCCTGGATAATTTTATCAGCGATAACCAACGCTCTTGCCACAACATCAATACCACCGATGTGTGCATGGAAAACGTCAGCGACATCCGTTGAGTTACGACGGCGTTTTGCATCAAAGTTGATACCGCCACCTTGCAACCCGCCAGCTTGTAAAATCACCAACAATGCTTTTGTCCATTCTGCAATGTCGTTCGGGAACTGATCCGTATCCCATCCGTTTTGGTAATCACCACGGTTGGCATCGATAGAACCTAGGATACCTGCATCAGCAGCCACTTGTAGCTCGTGTTCGAATGTATGGCCTGCCAATGTTGCGTGGTTCACTTCCAGGTTCAAAGAAAAATCAGCAAGCAGATCGTGCTGACGAAGGAAGCCAATTACCGTTGCTGCATCGTAGTCATACTGATGTTTTGTTGGCTCACAAGGTTTTGGTTCGATGAAGAATTTACCTTTGAAACCTTTGCTGCGTGCATAAGCAACAGACATTTTAAGGATTTGTGCGAAATGCTCCTGCTCACGTTTCATGTCCGTGTTCAAAAGTGTCATATATCCTTCACGACCACCCCAGAATACATAATTTTCGCCGCCCAGAGCGATCGTTGCATCCAAAGCAATTTTGATCTGCGCTGCTGCGTGAGAAACTACATCAAAATCAGGGTTCGTCGAAGCGCCATTCATGTAGCGGTGGTGACTGAACAAATTGGCAGTTCCCCATAGTAATTTAACACCTGAGTCTTTTTGCTTTTGCGCAAGATATTGTGTCAAAGTCTGAAGGCGGTTTTCGTTGCTGCGTACGTCGTCTGTATAATCAACAACGTCAACATCATGAAAACAGTAATAAGGCAATCCAAGTTTTGTAATCAATTCGAAAGCAGCATCTGCTTTGTCTTTTGCACGGTCAACAGCGTCTGCTTTTTTATCCCATGGGTAAAATAATGTTTGTCCTCCGAAAGGATCACCACCATTTCCACAGAATGTGTGCCAGTAAGCAATAGCAAAACGAAGGTGTTCCTTCATTGTTTTACCTCCGATAATACGATTTTCATCATACCAGCGATAGGCTAGCGGATTGGTTGATTCAGGTCCTTCGTATGCGATTTTCCCGATTCCTTTAAAATACTCCTCTTCTCCAAGTAGTATGCTCATTGCGGTATTTGTTAATGGTTTTTTAAATTGAAAGGTTTAGGTAATTGGCACTTAGTGTTACAAAACAAGAAAGATTTCATAACCGATACATACTTTTTACTGTCTCCTTTTTAATAAGTGTACTATTGACAATTTTTACTGCAATACTATCATTTTTTTTTGAAAAAATTGAAGACTTAAGAAAAAAAGGGAAGCGAAAATAATTTCGCTTCCCTTTTAGAGTATTCTGACCAGCTTTTTCTATCAGAAGAATTTAGCGCGACGGTCAACAATTTTTGCGTTTTCACGAATTGCTTCGTTCACAAGATATGAAGAACGGCTTTCCAGAGATTGTGTAAGCTGTGTTTTGTTTTGTGAATAGTCGGCAATTTTAGGAGCATCGGTTTTGTTGATCAACTCCATAATGAACACACCGTTTTCGCCAGTGAAGACACCTGTTTTCTGACCTGGCTTCAAACCAAATACTTTTCCAAGAGCGATCGGATCAAAACCAGCACTTGTCAAGAAACCGGTTGCCAGAGAAATATCATTCGCTGTTTCGATCAATGCACCGGCACCATATTTTTTTGCAATTGATTCAAGATCGCCGGTTGCACCTTTAAGTTTGGCAGTAATTTGTTCTGCTTTGATTTCGTTGCGAACTTTTGTTGTTAATTCGTCACGGAAATCGTCCACTTTCACGTTATCCTGATCCGACTTTCCTGTAAGAACGGCTACGATATATTGTTCTTCAGTTTCGAACACCTGAGAAACATTATTGATTTTTGAATCTTCTTTGAATGCCCAGCGAACGATTTCACGGCCATTCTGAATCGCGTTGATATTGGTTGCGCTTTCAGGAATACGGTTTGCAGTAGCTACCACAAGTCCCTTATCTTTTTTAACTGCTGCGTCAAACTGTTCTTTTGTTTTTACAGAGTTGGCAAATTCATCTGCTTTGCGGTAGGCTTCGTCACGTGTTGCCTGGCTTGGAGCAATTGTTTTTCCAATGGCAGCGATACGATAAAGTGTATTGTTTTTTGTAGCGGTCACTTTGATAATGTGGAAACCGAACTGGCTTTCAATCAATCTTGGGATCAGGCCAGGAGCACTTGCCGAGAAAACTGCTTCTTCAAATGGCTTCACCATGGCACCGTTGTTTTGGAAATATCCCAAATCCCCGCCACGTTGTGCTGAACCCGGATCTGCACTGGATGTAGCAGCCAAAGCTTCAAAGTTTGCACCTGCACGGATTTGCGATAAAATATCTTCTGCACGAACACGGGCAGCGGCCTTCGCTGAATCCGACTGATTTTCAGCTCTGATCAGGATGTGGCTTGCTTTGGCAGATGATACAGTATCTGTGCGTGTTCCATCATATTTGTAAATAAAATACGTGTTTCCTTCACGGTAAGGACCGTAAACACCACCCGGAACAAAAGTCTTAACCGCTTCTTTCAATTGGTCAGACATCGTTGCCAGAGACATATTCATAGGCAATGGAATATCTGAATTCATTTTAGCGTATGAAGAATCGCTTGGTGCCGTAGCAAGGCCGCGAGCCAGTTCCTTAATTTCATTGTAAAGTGCAGTACTATCGTCTTTCGCTGGCTGAACCGGGAAACTTACGTATTCAATTGAACGCGTATCTGTTCCTTTATATTCTGAACGGTGGGCGCTCAGGTAAGTTTCAAGCTGAGAGTCCGTTACTTTCACCGTCGTGTCCACGATAGAGAAATAAGGAACGTATAAATAACGTGTTGTTGCTTTTGTATTTTGAGCTATGTATTCTTTTTCAGCCTGCGCTTTTGGAATGTAGGTAGATAACTTCAAAAGGTTTTCGTATTTGCCGCGGATGCGTTCTTCACGAAGACTTGTTTCGAAATTAGCCCATGATTTTTGTTGCTCAACAGGTAATGTCTTTATGTTTTTCAAATAATTAATAACAGCGTTTTTGTCAAAACGGCCTGTTGTAGGATCAGAAAAGGCCTGAAGAATAGAAGGGCTGATGTGATTTCCCTGTACCATATCAACTAGTTCGTCGTCTGATACGGACAATCCCAATTTGTCGAATTGTTTTTTGTAAGCAATGTCAACTACAAATTGATTCCAAGCCTGATCACGAAGTGATGCCAGCTCGTTTTCATTCAAACTGCGGCCTGACTGAGCCTCATAATTCTGACGAAAACCATCTACCCGACTTTGAAAGTCCTTGATATTGATTTCTTTACCAGCAATCTCTCCAACCGTTTGGTTGCTGTTTCCTCCTAAAATAGAGTTAGGGCCTAAAAGGTCACCACCCACCATAAATAAGATCAAACTGATTGCAATTACTGTGACAGCAACTCCGGATTTCTCTCTGATTTTGTTAATTAAAGCCATTTCTATTTTTGAATTAGACCCGCAAAATAAAATCTTTTCTGCGTGGAATGCAAGGGGGATTTATATTTGACAATTGATATTTACAAACGAATCACTGAATTTTTTATCATAATCACACTATTTTATTCTAAATACTTCAAATTGAAGGCATAAATAATACACATCACAGAGCTGAAAAATATACTCGCAATGGCCGTTACAATACCTAACCAGCCGGCTATGACGAAGATAGAGCCAAAAAATGCTACTGCTATCCCACCCAGATACAGGTAAAAACCAAGCTTGCGCAAATTCCACATTAAATAAGCAGCATATAAAGTCAATGACTCAAAAATAAGCATAATAACAGCACTGCTTTTGATTGTTTGCGGTGTAGTTTGCTTAATCACGGACTCAAATAGACGATCCACGACTTTCGTATCTGTCTGGGAAGGCTGCTCTTCCAGTTTTTCGCGTAGCCCTTCAAAGATTTCTTTTGTCTGGTCGGCTACCACACCCGGATTCCAAAGTCTTTCGGATTGTGTCCATAAGCCGGAAATTGAACTTAAAAAGGTAAGTATGCAAAGTACAGTCAGCACTGTAGGGCGTGTTGTTGGAGCATTCATTGGTAATAATAAAAATATGTCATGACAGATGTCAAAACCAGGATGTAAAATTTGTCGATTTCGATGAAAACACCAAAAGCATTTGAATATTCTTATAAGTGAACATACTTTTACAATTTTAATTTCATAAAAGTAATTTTTACATCAAACCGGAGGCACGATACATTATGAGTCTACAAATTCTGACCGAACGCGTTACCAGCATGCTGGGTACTGATAGCGGACTGGATGCAACAGTTAAATTCAAAACCGATGAAGGTAGTGTTTTTATCAATAGTAAAGTTGTGCCTAATATAGTTTCAAACGAAGATCTTGATGCGGATTGCACCCTGGAAATTTCAACAAAAAATGCGTTGAAATTGATGGACGGCGATCTTAATGCGATGATGGCATTAATGACAGGAAAACTGAAAATTGACGGAGATATGGGTGTGGCAATGAAAATTGCTGAAACTTTTGGCGGGAAATAAGTTTTCTCAGGGAAAAAGTGAAATTAAGTATCCCAAAAAAGAGAAGTCAACTTTTTAAAAGGGGCATGCCCAGTGTTGACTTCTCTTTTTTTGGGGCATTCCAAAAATCAAAGTTCCAGTTCGCGCAAGTACATCTGAACCGTATTTTCCAGCCCAAGGTACAGCGCGTCGGATATCAGCGCATGCCCGATTGAAACTTCATCCATCCATGGGATACATTGTTTCAGGAAGTGAAGGTTATCCAGGCTCAGATCATGACCGGCGTTCAGGCCCAAACCAACTTCTCTGGCTTTTTCGGCAGCCCGAACAAAAGGAATGACTGCTTTTTGCCTGTTTTCAAAGTAGCCGGCGGCATAAGGTTCGGTATAAAGTTCAACGCGGTCTGCTCCACAGATTTTAGCTCCTTCAACCATTTTAGGATCGGGGTCTACGAAGACAGAAACACGAATATTTTCTTTCTTGAATTCCTGTATCAGCTCAGTCAGTAAAGATTTATTGGTAAGCGTATCCCAGCCCGCATTGGAAGTAATGGCGCCGAGTGCATCCGGAACAAGCGTAACCTGATCGGGTTTCGTCGCTAAAACAAGATCAATAAATTTTCTTTCGGAAGGATTTCCTTCAATATTGAATTCGGTTGTGACAACTTCCTTTAAATCGTAAACATCCTGGTAGCGGATATGGCGTTCATCCGGGCGTGGATGAACGGTAATGCCTTGTGCGCCAAACCGCTCACAATCCAGTGCCACTTTAAGAACATTAGGGTTGTCGCCTCCGCGCGAATTCCGAAGTGTAGCTATTTTGTTAATGTTGACGCTGAGACGGGTCATAGTAATTAGGAATGGTGAATAATTGTATGATAGAATTTAGACTAATACATAACTGCCTTTAGTCTATTTATAACGATTCATGTAACTTTGTGCCTTTAATGACAAATTTAACATTTGCTCATTCTAAATTTACTCATTCATTCATTTTTAATTATAAATAATGTCACTAAAAACGGAAGTTGAATCAGGTATAAAAGATGCTATGAGAGCAAAAAATCAGGATACTTTGCGCGCCTTACGTGCAATTAAATCTTTGATTTTACTGGAAGAAACAAAAGGCGGAGGTTCTGGCGAACTGACAGCCGATGACGAATTGAAATTATTAACGAAGGCTGCCAAACAACGTCGCGAGTCAGCGGATATATATAAAACGCAAAACCGTCCGGATCTTTTAGAAAAAGAAGAAGCGGAACTTGCTATTATCGAGCAATTCCTGCCAAAACAATTAACCGAAGAAGAAGTTACGGCAAAATTAAAAGAAATCATAACCCGCGTTGGCGCAACAGGTCCTTCGGATATGGGTAAGGTAATGGGTGCAGCAACAAAAGAACTTGCAGGCCAGGCAGATGGTCGCGTAGTTTCTACCTTAGTAAAGAGTTTGCTCGCATGAAGTTACTGGATATTATTATCCTGATTCCATTACTTTGGGGGGCGTTACATGGTTACCGAAAAGGGTTGCTGATCGAGATTATCGGGATAGCAGGACTTGTGGTGGCCATGGTCCTTGGTTTTAAATTTCTCGGGTTGGGCATGGAAGTGCTGACCCCTTATTTCAGTGACGGTACGGCCCGGAAAATTTTACCATACATCGGTTTCTCGGCAGTATTTTTTCCTACTATATTTTTACTGAATCAATTTGGCTATCGGATTCGGCGTTCCTTGCGATATTCCATTCTGGGAACCTTTGATAGTTTTGCCGGTGCCATGGTCGGGATATTTACCTGGGTTTTCGGAATCAGCGTTTTTTTCTGGCTGGTGAATACCATTGGTGTCAAAATACCGGAACACCGCACGCAGGATACTTGGCTTTACCCGCTTGTTATTCCGGTTGCGCCCAATTTAATTACCAAAGCATTAACCCTAATGCCGGAAGGAAGCGAACTGATTAAAGACTGGAAATCGGAATATCTGGATAAGAAGAAAAAGGTTTCGGATGAAACCGAAGAAGAGAATGATACAGAATCAGATCAGGAAAAAAAGAAAACAAATAAAGCCGACGAATGATTTTATCTGAATCTGTGTTAGCTTTTCTCTTATCGATTACTACAAATCAGTAAACTGAAATTCTTTTAATAATTGATATTCAGTACCTTTGCAAAATATAAAGTTGCCGATAAAAAGTTTGGTAACAAATAGTTATAGAAATAATGGTTGAAGTACAAGAAAAGCAGGACATAAGGAAATTAAGTGTTGATCAGCTGAAAACATGGATGGCTGAACATGGAGAAAAAGCGTTCCGTGCCAAGCAGATTTATGAATGGATCTGGAAAAAATCAGCATCTTCTTTTGCTGAAATGACTAACCTGTCCCTGGCAACCAGGCAGCTGATCGATGAACATTTCGTTATCAATTCCATGACCGTTGCCAAGCAGCAGCAAAGCAACGACGGTACGATTAAATCTGCTTTCAAATTATTTGACGGTCACCTGGTGGAAGGAGTTCTCATTCCAGCCGCGGACCGTATGACGGCTTGTGTAAGCAGCCAGGTAGGTTGTTCGCTTACCTGCAAATTTTGTGCTACGGGCTATATGGAACGCAAGAGAAATCTTGATGCCGCTGAAATTTATGATCAGGTTGTTGCAATAGCGCGGCAGGCCGAAGGAAGTTTTAAGGCTCCGCTGACCAATATCGTATATATGGGCATGGGAGAGCCTTTGCTTAATTATTCGGCAGTGCTGAAATCCATTGAGCACATCACGTCACCCGAAGGGTTGAATATGTCGCCCAAGCGTATTACCGTTTCAACCGCTGGTATTGCCAAAATGATTAAAAAACTTGGTGATGACGAAGTTCGTTTCCGTCTGGCACTCTCACTGCATGCGGCTAATGATGAAAAACGTAACCGCATTATGCCGATCAATGAATCCAATTCTCTGGATAACCTGGCGGAAGCGTTAAATTATTTTTATAAGAAAACAGGTAACCGTATCACATTCGAATATATTGTTTTCAATAACTTCAACGATACTTTACAGGATGCCAGGGAACTTTGGGAATTCACCAAAAGAGTGCCTGCACGGGTGAATATCATCGAATATAATCCAATTGCCGAAGCGGATTTTACCAACACCGGTGCCGACCGTCTCGACAAGTTTGCTGCGTTTCTGGAAGACAGAGGCGTTTCTGTCCATGTGCGGAGAAGCCGTGGTAAAGATATTGATGCCGCCTGCGGTCAGCTTGCCAACAAAGAAAATTAATCAGACAACTTTTTCTGCAATATCTGGTTTTCAGTCAATGCTATTTTAGTTTTAATATCATTGACTGAATAGAAGCACTTTATTAATGGGAATATGAATTTACTTAACAATTTCTTAACATTGCATCTATAAAGAATCAGTAGTTTTGCCTCGAAATTTTGTTCTTACGAGTGGAAGAGTGCCAAATTAAAATTATTTTGCAGCTGCCATCAAGTGAGTTTTATAAAGTAAACTTATACACTTCTTATGTTTGGTCTTGAAACCGACATTTTCCTCCTTCTCGCTTTCAGTCTTTTAGCGGCATGTGCATTTGAATTTGTAAACGGGTTCCACGATACGGCCAATGCCGTAGCTACCGTAATTTACACCAATTCCCTGAAACCTAATATCGCAGTAATGTGGTCAGGTTTTTGTAACTTTTTAGGTGTATTTTTTGGAGGAATTGCTGTGGCAATGGGTATTGTAAACCTGCTTCCCGTAGAGTTATTGATCGATCAGAATGTCTATCATAGTGTCGCCATGGTATTTTCGCTTCTTTTTAGCGCGATTATCTGGAACTTAGGTACCTGGTGGTTCGGACTTCCAAGTTCAAGCTCACATACGCTGATCGGCTCCATTCTGGGCGTAGGTCTGGCGTTTACCTTTATGCCGGAAAATACGCACGGCGCGGGTGTTAACTGGGCAAAAGCACAGGAACTTTTCACCTCTTTACTGACTTCCCCGATTTTCGGTTTTGCGTTGGCGATTATCATTATGTTTATTCTTCGCCGTGCATTATCTAAGCCGCTTCGTGATGTAGTTTTCAGCGAACCGCAAAAAAATACGCCTCCGCCACTTTGGATTCGTGTAATATTGGTTACAACCTGTACGCTGGTAAGTTTTTTCCACGGCTCTAATGATGGTCAAAAAGGTGTTGGTTTGGTGATGCTTATCCTGATTGGTATCGTTCCTGCACATTTTGCCTTGGACAATAGCATCAACCCAAATGAAATGAAGTCGGATCTGGCGCAAATTGACCAGACGATCAGCAGAATAGATACCGTTGGACTTTCCGCATCGGATCGTGTCAACTGGCATACCATTAAAAAGGAAATTGCCTTGCTTACGGTACAGCTTAACAAGCCTTTGGTAGATAACAAACTGCCGAAGGAAGTAAGAATGAACGCGCGTAAATCCTTGCTTTTGATCAGCCGTAATTCAAAAACAATTCTTGAAAATGGTGATGCAAATTTAAATTCGGCTGATACGGCATTTTTGAAAGGTCAGGCCGGAGGCGAAAAAGGCATCAGAAGATTTACAGATTATGCACCTGACTGGGTTATCCTTATGATCTCACTTTCCCTGGGTTTAGGTACTATGGTAGGCTGGAAAAGAATTGTGGTAACCATTGGTGAGAAAATCGGTAAGCAGCATTTGACGTATGCACAAGGTGCATCTGCTGAGTTGGTGGCTGCGAGTACTATTGGTGTTTCTTCTTATCTGGGACTTCCGGTAAGTACAACCCACGTGCTTTCATCCGGTATTGCAGGTTCCATGGTTGCGAGTAAGGGCGTTAAAAACTTACAGGCAGGTACCATCCGGAACATCGTTATTGCCTGGGTGTTAACATTGCCGGTAACCATGTTCTTGTCCGGAACTTTATACGCCTTTTTCCGATGGATACTCTGATGGGTGTTAGCTGTTAGCGAACAGTTCTTTCCCAAAAGATATATTCTGACCGTCTCGTAAACATTTACGAGACGGTTTTTTATTTTCATTATTTATGAATTATTCAAAGTGCAGGCATTGGTATTTTCAATTGCCCAGTATTTTTGTCCCCAAACATGCAGGTCCAGAATTATTGCCAGTAGCTCTTTCCCTTTTTCTGTAACCTGATAGATAATATTTGTTGGTGTTTTATCGGTTAAAACTGTTTTTTTGACCAGATTTTCGCCCGTTAATTCTCCCAATCTTTTTCCCAGCACCTGATCCGATAAGGAAGGGAACGCTTCCTTTAGCTTGCTAAATTGGTAAACTCCTTTTGAAATACTATATAAGATCTGCATTTTCCATCGGGGACTGATATTGGTCAGGATTTCGTTCACCTCGCAGGAGGAAGCCAACAGCTTCAAATTATGCGCATTCATTGAATTTTCTTTTATTTCGCTAGCCATATTTTACTGATTTAAGGAACTCACTTTCGGGTGAGTTATTGTTGCGTGATCCCTCATGACCGAACTTTGTGGAAAAATAAATTACGATGAAACCACAAACAATTAAGCCAGTTTTCCTTCAAATAGTTCTTTTCTACTTGATATTGGGGGGCGGAGGTGCTTATGCTCAAACCGTTAAAAAGCCTCCCGTTTATGTACTCGTTCACGGCGCCTGGCATGGTGGCTGGTGCTGGCAAAGAGTAAGTGCAAAGTTACGTACAGATGGTGCAACTGTCTACACGCCAACGCTTAGCGGTCTTGGTGAACATAAAAATACTTTGAATATGGAAATCAATCTTGATACGCATATTGAGGATATTGTCGGCTTTATAGAGATGGAAGATCTGCACGACGTGGTGCTGGTTGGGCATAGCTATGCAGGTACCGTGATCGCAGGCGTAGTGGAAAGAATTCCTGCAAGGCTTAAAAAACTGGTTTTTCTGGATGCGATGATTGTTAAAAATGGAGAAAGTGCGCTCTCGGTACACCCGAAGGAGGCGCAGGAATTTTCGGAAAATGCCTCTAAAAAGGATAATGGCCTCAGTATTCCTCCCTTTCCGGTTGAAGCTTTTGGCATTACAAATCCGGCTGATGTAAAATGGACGAGTGCGCGGTTAACGCCTCAACCTTACAAGACATTTACACAGCGTTTGGTTTTGAAAAATTCGTATGGAAATCATTTGCCCTTGATTTATATCGCCTGTACAAACCCGCAGATGCCAGTGTTAAAAACTTTTTCGGACGAGGTTAAAAGGGATAAAAACTGGAAGCATTATACTTTAAAAACAGGTCACGATGCGATGATAACGGCTCCCGATGAAGTTTCTGATCTGCTTTTAAGCTTACAGGAATAGTTAGCGGATTATTTTCGCTATCGTATGATTCTGAAAAAACTTCTTCTCCTGACCGGGGGGAGAAGTTTTTTGTGTTGGCCTAAACCAGATCTGTTAAAAAGGTGTTTCACTTTTAAAGAAAGAAAAGCCCCGTTACAGATATTATTTCACGATTAAAATCCCTCAGGATGGATTCTTTGGTTTTGAAAAGTATATTCTCGTAATTTCGGCCTGGATTTTTAATAATCAACAAAGAGCCAATTATTCACCAGAATGACAACCATTGAAGAGCAAGTAGCGCGTTACGGTTATGTGACTGAAACGATCGCACAGGATATTGATTTGATTGCCGAGATTAACCGATTGAAAAAGGAGAAAAATGCGGTCATTTTAGCACATTATTATGTAGATGCAGAAATTCAGGATTTAGCAGATTATATCGGTGACAGCCTGGGATTATCCCAGCAGGCCGCCGCTACGGAAGCAGACATGATTATTTTTTGCGGCGTTCATTTTATGGGTGAAACTGCAAAAATATTAAGTCCCGGAAAAAAAGTGGTTATCCCGGATTTGAATGCCGGCTGTTCCTTAGCGGATTCGGCGCCGGCTGATAAGTTTGCGGCCTTTAAAGCACAATATCCTGATCATATTGTAATCAGTTATATCAACTGTTCTGCCGAAATCAAGGCTTTGACAGATATTGTCTGTACGTCGTCCAACGCTTTGCAAATCGTAAACAGTTTGCCGAAAGATCAGAAAATAATTTTTGCACCGGATGCAAATCTTGGCAGATATGTAGCCCAGAAAACAGGCCGGGAAATGGTTCTTTGGGATGGCGCCTGCATCGTCCATATTGATATCTCCCGTGAAAAACTGAAACAGCTGCGTGAAGAAAATCCGGATGCATTGCTGATTGCACATCCGGAATGTAAAGAAGATATATTGTTGCAATCGGATTTTGTAAGTTCCACAACCGGACTTTTAAAATTCGTTCAGGAATCTGAGCATGACAAGTTTATTGTAGCGACCGAAGCGGGTATTCTGCATAAAATGAAACAAGCGGTTCCCCACAAAAAACTGATTCCAGCACCGGGTTCCGACAATAATACCTGTGCCTGCTCCGAATGCCCGTATATGAAAATGAATACGCTCGAAAAGGTGTACAATGCGCTTTATTACGAACAGCCTGAGATTTTTGTGCCGGAAGATATTCGTTTGAAAGCCTATGAATCAGTAGCGCGAATGCTGGATTTGAGTAAAGGAATTTGATTAAATACTTATAGTTACCGGCAAATCAGGTTTTGAGGTGTACATGATGTTCAACCCGAAATCTGATAACTTGTCATTTATTGAATGATACACGTTTACATTTAGCCTATGCCCCAGTTCGATTTCCTGATCATTGGTTCCGGTATTGCCGGACTTAGTTATGCCGCAAAACTGGCACGACACTTTGAGAATACTCAGGAACATGTTTCCATTGCCGTGATTACAAAGGTGCAAGCCGATGAAACGAATACAAAATATGCTCAGGGCGGGATAGCCGTGGTCTGGGCGGAGTCCGATTCGTTTGAAAAACATATCCACGATACAATGGATGCCGGAGATGGGATAAATAAGCCGAATATTGTCGAAATTGTGGTAAAGGAGGCACCTGAGCGTATCCAGGAGTTGATTGATTACGGCACGCGCTTCGACAAAGAACCGGAAGGTAATTATGATCTTGCGAAGGAAGGCGGACATTCGGATCATCGGATACTGCATTTCAAGGATATTACCGGTGCTGAAATAGAACGGGCACTTTTGGAAGAAGTAAAACGCCATAAAAATATTGAGGTTTTTACGCATTATTATGCCGTTGAATTAATCACGCAGCATCATCTGGGCGAAACGGTTTATCGCTATCGGGAAGATATTAAATGTTATGGAGCTTACGTTCTGAACCGTCGCTCCGGGAAAGTTGAGAAGTTTCTGGCCAAAACAACAATGCTGGCTACCGGCGGAATCGGGAATATTTACCAAAGTACAACCAATCCAACGATTGCAACCGGCGACGGTATTGCCATGGCTTACCGGTCAAAAGGAATCTGTGATAACATGGAGTTTATCCAGTTTCATCCGACAAGTTTATATCAGCCGGGTAAAAAGCCGTCCTTTCTGATTTCAGAAGCGGTACGTGGTTTCGGTGGCATTTTGAAACATGCAGACGGAAACACGTTCATGGAACAATACGACGACAGGTTATCTCTTGCACCGCGTGATATTGTGGCACGGGCGATCGACTCCGAAATGAAAAAAAATGGTGTGGATCATGTGTATCTTGATGTGCGTCATTGTGATTATGAAAAATTTCTCGAACATTTTCCTAATATAACCCAGTACTGTCTGGATATGGGAATCGATCTTCGAACGGAGATGATCCCTGTTGTGCCTGCACAGCATTACATGTGTGGGGGTATCCGTGTAAATGAATGGGGCAAAACCAATATCAATTTTCTTTACGCAGTAGGTGAGTGTGCGTGCACAGGTTTGCATGGTGCTAACAGACTTGCTTCCAATTCATTGCTGGAAGCGGTGGTTTTTGGTCATCGGGCTTATGAAAGTACTTTGGAAAGTTTTGATCAGGCAATTATTCCTGATACGATTCCGGAATGGGATGACTCGGGTACAACGCACCCGGAGGAAAACGTACTGGTAACTGAGATGACACGTGAATTGAATAGTATTATGTCAAATTATGTGGGCATTGTCCGGACAGACCGTCGTATGAAACGTGCCTATGACCGTTTGGAATTACTGCATCAGGAGCACGAAGAGTTGTACCGTCAGTCAAAAGTTTCTGTTGCTATATGTGAATTAAGAAACATGATTTCTGTTTCGTATCTGATTATCAAAATGGCAATGGCACGCCGCGAAAATATAGGACTGCATTTTAATGCAGACCATGTTAAAATTCAATAACATTTTTGCCCGACAGTTTTATTATTCAGGATTTGGCTGAATAATAAAACTGTCTTTTTTATCCGGAAGCTAAGGTCTGCTTCTCCTCTACCGAATCTTTTTTGTCCACACTTTTGCTTCGATTTTCGATCCGACAACTCCTTTCCGTTACACTATTCCGGTGTTATATTGTATCCCATTTCTGATCTTTTCATTGCTGCTTTTTTAGATCTGAAAAAGCAGATATTCTTCTTTTTAACACAAGAGAAACAGCGTTTAAGATGAAGCCTTATTTTTAATAAAAAGTCAAATTATTATTGGAATTGTCAAAATCAAGCATCAGACGTTAAAAGCAAATATTGACCCCTAATTCCAAAATTTAGGGGGTTGCTGCTCATATTGTCATGGCGAAAATATCTAATATTAATTTGATCGATCTATCTCGTAATCTTCAAAAGCAGGCAAATATTTCGTTGATATTATTGTTATTTTTTAAGAATGCATATTGATTTAATTAGAATGTTTTTATTTGTTGAGAATTTAATATCTTTTTGTACATCCCAATGAGTAGATACCTTAATCCTGTACTTATTTAATATAATAATGCAGTATAAGGTTTTGGTGCTCATGGTTGCTCGAAAATCCTATTTTTTTTATCACATTTAACCATTATTGAATGCTATAAATTTTTGCTCTTTTGGTTATAAAAATTGTGTGTTTTTGACACGGACTTTTGTAACGTTTTTCGTCCCTCCCATCTCCGTCTTAGGAGATAACTTTAAAGATTTTGCAATCTATTTTTTTATTTATCAATTAATCTATGAGAATTACTACTCAATGTAAATATCGTTCGCCAGGACGATATGTTCTTTCTCTCTTTCTTGCCTTTGGTGTGGCGCTTGGAGCATTTGCTCAGTCCAACGTAAAAGGTAAAGTTAAAGATGACACAGGTCAGGGTTTACCGGGTGTAAGTGTGGTTGTGAAAGGAACTACCGCCGGAACTGTTACTGATATTGAAGGAAATTACACCGTTAGTGTTCCTGATGCGAACGGCACGCTTGTATTTTCTTTTATCGGTTATTTAACACAAGAAATTCCTCTTAGTAACAAATCGGTAGTGGACGTTACACTTGGCACTGACGTTAAGTCATTGAACGAGGTAATTGTTGTTGGTTATGGTACTGCCAAGAAAGCAACGGTAACCGGTTCGGTTGTTGCCATAAAAGGTACTGAACTAGAAAAAGCACCTTCTGCCAACCTTTCCAACTCACTGGGTGGTCGTCTTCCGGGCGTTTCGGCGGTTCAGTCAAGTGGTGAGCCGGGTTATGACGGATCTGCTATCCGTATCCGTGGTACCAACTCATTGGGTAACAGTGATGCCTTGATCGTTGTGGATGGAGTTCCTAACCGTAGTGGTGGTTTGGATCGTATCAACCCTGCTGATATCGAAAGTGTTTCTGTACTGAAAGATGCTGCGGCTGCGATTTATGGATCACGTGCGGGTAACGGGGTTATCCTGATCACCACGAAACGCGGTAAATCTGGCAAACCTCAGATTTCTTATGATTATAACTTTGGTTTGGCTCGTCCTACACGCACGCCAAAAATGTCCAGTGCAGCGGAATATGCAACTATCCGTAATGAATTGAAAATTTATGACGATCTTCCTGTGGGTCAGTGGCAAGGTGCTTTCCAGGGCTTTAACAGCACGGGAAGTTACACAAGAACGGATAACAAGGAAGTTGTAAACGCAATTTTCACACCAGATGATCTTCAGAAATTCAGAGATGGATCTGATCCACTGGTGCATCCGAATACAGACTGGTATAAAGAAGTTATCAAGGCCTGGTCGCCTCAGCAGCGTCACAACCTTCAATTGATGGGGGGTAGTGAAAACGTAAAATACCTTGCTTCTTTAGGTTATATCAACCAGGACGGTATTTACAAAAATTCTGCAACAGGTTACAAACAATATAACTTACGTATCAACCTGGATGCGCAAATCAACAAATATGTTACTGCGAAATTGGGTATTGCTGCAAGAGAGGAATTCAGATTCTTCCCTAATGGTGGCGGTGCAGGTGATATCTTCCGTATGTTGATGCGTGGAAAACCAACAGAAATCGCATTATGGCCAAACGGCTTGCCAGGTCCTGATATTGAAAACGGACAAAATCCGGCTATTATCACAACCAATCAAACGGGTTATAATAATGATAAAAAGGATTTTGTTCAGACAAACGGATCGGTTGAAGTTTTGATTCCTGGCGTAAAAGGTCTGAAAGTGACAGGTTCTGCGGCAATCGATAAATTGATGCGTCGTCAGAAATCTTTTGCAAAACCTTGGACGCTGTACTATTGGGACAAAAAATCTTACGAAGCAGATGGATCTCCATTGCTGACAGGTTCTGTTCGTTCGACGTTCAGTGATCCGAGATTAACGGAAACTTCTTCTCAGGAATTATCTGTATTGCTTACGGGACAGATCAATTACGACAAAACATTTGGAGCGCATGCTTTCAATGTAATGGCAGGTGTTCAGCGCGAAAAAGTTGACGCGGATGGTTTCTTTGCTTACCGTCGTTACTTTATCTCGCCGGTTGCTGACCAGCTTTACGCAGGGGGCGATCTTGAACAAAATATCGGTAACTCAGGAACTGAAACGATCAACGGAGTAACTTATAACAACACGGATGTCTATCAGCGTGCCCGTCTTAGTTATTTTGGACGTGTAGGTTATAATTACAAAGAGAAATATCTTGCCGAGTTTTTATGGCGTGCAGATGGATCTTACATCTTCCCTAAGAATGGCCGTTTTGGTTTCTTCCCAGGTGTTTCTGCGGGATGGCGTGTATCGGAAGAAGATTTCTGGAAAAACAATATCAAGTTTGTCAACAACGTGAAAATTCGTGGATCGTGGGGACAAATGGGAGCGGAAGCTTACTTGCCAAACAGTTCAAAATTGGCTGAATACCAATACCTTCCTACCATGTCGTTCAGTTCTTATATCCTGAACAATCAGGTTGCGAAATCGCTTTATGAAGCGCGTGTTCAGAATAACAACTTTACATGGGAGGTTGCAAATAACAGCAACTTTGGTATCGAGGGAACTTTGTTGAATGACAAAATCAGTTTTGAATTCGATTATTTCTACAACGTTCGTTCTAAAATCCTTATTCAGCAAACCGGTTCTACACCGGCGAGTGCAGGTATGGACGGAAAACTTCCTCCTGTGAACCTGGGTAAAATGAAAAACAGCGGATACGAATTTAAAGTGAGCTATGACGGAAGCCACAACGACCTGACATACTCTTTCAGTGTGAATGGTGGTTATGCCAAAAATAAAATCACCTTCTGGGATGAAACTCCTGGCGTGAGAGATTACCAGCAGACTACCGGAAAGCAATATCAGGCTTTCCTGGCTTATGAATTTGACGGTGTGTTTAAAGATCAGGCTGCGATTGATGGTAATTCTATTGATTACTCAGCATTAACTGCAAACCTTCGCCCTGGTGATATGAAGTTTAAAGATGTGGATGGAGATGGTAAAATCACTTCTTTCGACAGAGTTCGTCAGGATAAAACAAACCGTCCTACTTTTACAGGTGGAGCAACGATCAACGTGGGTTACAAATCTTTCGATCTTTCGGTTTTATTCCAGGGAGCAACGGGTGGTTTGCAATATGTTGGTCTGACAGAATCGGGTGATATTGGTAACTATTTGAAATATGCTTACGATCGTCGCTGGACTATTGATAATCCTACAAGTGATTATCCGCGTTTGGCTAACCGTAACAATACTTATTATACCAACACGGATTTCAATAACGGTGGAGCTGCAGCAAATACGTATTTCCTGAAAAGCAACAATTACCTTCGTTTGAAGAACATTGAGATTGGATACAATCTGCCATCAGAAATTGGCAAGAGATTGGGTCTTGGCTCTCTACGCATTTATGCAAATGGTTTGAACCTGTTCACTTGGGATAAAATCAAAGTCTGGGATCCGGAGTCCACTAACAACAGCGGACAATACTATCCTCAGTCGAAAATTATTAACATGGGTGTACGCGTGTCATTTTAAAGATTATATAGCATGAAATTGAATTATAAAAATATAGTACTTCTCGCATTGCTGGCCGGTGGTGGTCTGGTTTCCTGTGATACCGATTTTCTTGACCAGCAGCCAATCACTGAAATTCAGGCCGATCTGGTTTGGAAGGATGCAGCGTTGTCGACCGCATTTGTAAATGAAATTTACAACGGTTTCCAGCAAGGCGGATTTTCAGAGCAAATGCTTGCTTCCCTAACAGACGAAGCGACTTTCACGCATACAGGAAGAAACATCAATACCATTAATGAAGGTAGTTTAAGTCCATCTGCGACAGGATGGGAAGACGATACTTACAAATGGAGCCCGATGTATACGCGTATCCGTGCCTGTAACCTGGCTTTGGCAAACTTTGCAGCTCCGACTTCTTTTCAGGACCAAACGCTGAAAGATCGCTTGAAGGGTGAAATTTATTTCATGAGAGCCTATTTTTATCAGCAACTGGTTCGTGTTTATGGAGCGGTACCATTGGTAACAAAGGTTTACGCCCTGGGAGAAGATTACAAAGTGCCACGCAATACCTATCAGGAGTGTGTGAACTTTATTATTAAGGATTGTGACAGTTCTGCTATTTTACTGGATGGCAAAACGATGGAGTCCGGACGTGCAACCAAATTGGCCGCTCAGGCTTTGAAATCGCGTGTTTTGCTTTATGCAGCAAGTGATTTATATGATGTTCCAACTGCAAAAGCTAATTCAAGCGTACTTGCTGCTTACCCGAAACCTGAATTTTTGGGTTATCTGACAGGAGACCGTAAGGCGCGCTGGGAAGCTGCAAGAGCTGCTGCAAAAGCGGTTATCGATGGTGGTGGCGGATATAAATTGAATCTTACCGCGCCGGTTAGTGCGGAGCAGGGAAGAATCAACTATATTTCCCTTGCTATGGGTGGTGGTTCCACAGACAAAAGTTTGGACGCTTCTGCATCAAGTGATTTGATCCTTGCACGTTATTTCGTGCCGGGAAAAAGCGAAGGTGCCCGTCAGACAGGTTTGAACAACGGTCCTAACGGATACCACAACTGGGCAGGTAACACACCAATCGGTTTATTGGTTGACGATTATGAGATGATGGATGGAACTGAATTTAAGTGGACAAACCCTGTGCACGCGGCAGCTCCTTACAAAAACCGTGACCCTCGTTTCTACGCAAGTATCATGTACGATGGTTCGGACTGGAAGCCACGTAACAAAATCTCTGGAAATGTTGACCCTGCCAACCAGATTCAGACAGGTTCTTATGACCTTTTGGACGACAAGGGTGCAGTGATTAACAGAAAAGGATTGGATACAAGAAGCAGTTCAATTGAAGACTGGAACGGTAGCCGTACAGGATACTACATGCGTAAATTCATCGATCCAAATCCTGATCTGGTCGATAATACGGACCGTCAGAATATCCCTTGGCCTTTCTTCCGTCACACAGAGGTCGTGTTCAACTACATTGAGGCACTTATCGAGTTGGGTGAAGATGTAACTGCTTTGGAATGGTTGAATAAAATCCGTTTCCGGGCCGGTATGCCTGCTATAAAAGCATCAGGTGCTGCATTGAAAGAAGCTTATCGTCATGAGAAGCGTATTGAAATGGCTTATGAAGAGCAGCGCTACTACGATACAAGACGTTGGATGATTGCGAAAACGACGCTTGGCAGACCTTTGACTTTCATTACTGTAACAGGGAAATTCAAAGCTGGTCAATCGATGCGTGAGCCGTATAAGCATGACGAATCGGTATATACTTACACTTATGCGCCGATTGAGAACAAAGAACATGAGAACCGTCAGTGGCTGGATAAAATGTATTTCCGTCCTTTCAATCAGGATGAAATGAACAGAAATAATTTACTTGTTCAAAATCCCGGATATTAAGAATTACTTATCCTGATTCTTAGAAAAGAGTAACCTGAAACTATGCCTGCCTTTTATGCAGGCATAGTTTCTTTTTTTATTTCACTCAAATATTTTCTGTTTCAAATCATGAAACTAAAAAGCGGCTTATCACTGGCTACCTACCTTTGCGTTATCATTATCACTTTTACAAGTTGCGGTAAATCGGAAAAATCCGGTGAAAAAAAAGCTGCCGAAACCGGACCGCAGCTTTTTACATTACTTCCTGCCGAAAAAACCAAAATTGATTTTAACAATACATTGACCGAAGGATTAAATACCAACGTGCTGATGTATGAATATTTTTACAACGGTGGTGGCGTTGCCGTTGGTGATGTGAATGGAGACGGGCTCGATGATATCTATTTTACCGGAAACATGGTTTCAAATAAACTGTACCTGAATAAGGGAAATATGCAGTTTGAAGACATTACCGCAGCGGCCAGTGTAGCGGGGCGCGAAGGTCCATGGAAAACGGGTGTCACCATGGCCGATGTGAATGGCGACGGGCTTCTGGATATTTATGTATGTTATTCAGGGAGTGTTTCGCCTGATAAGTTGAAAAATCAATTATTTATTAACAAAGGAGCTAACGCGAACGGTGTTCCGCAATTTGAAGAAAAGGCTGAACAATATGGACTCGCAAACTCTTCCACTAGCACACAGGCAGCTTTTTTTGATTATGACCGGGATGGGGATCTCGATATGTTTTTATTAAACCATAATCCAAAAGCTTTACCTATTTTAGACGAGTCGTCGACGGCAGAAATTCTAAAAAAAGAAGATCCGTCGGCTGGTTCGAGGTTATTTCGTAATAATATGCAGGCAGGTGGTCAGCCTGTTTTTGAAGATGTAACTACCAAAGCGGGAATTCGCAGTTCGGCGTTGAGTTATGGCTTGGGAATCGGCGTGGCTGATATTAACCTGGATGGCTGGCCGGATTTATACATTTCCAACGATTATTCTGCCCCTGATTTTTTATATATCAATAATAAAAACGGAACCTTCACTGATGTAATTGATGCAGGAATCGGGCACACTTCGCACTCTTCCATGGGAAATGAAATCGCTGATTTCAACAACGATGGCCTGCCTGATATTTTCACTTTGGATATGTTACCGGAAGACAACCGTCGCCAGAAACTGCTGGTAGGGCTGGATAACTATGAGTTATTCGATTTCAATGTGAGAATCGGGTTTCATCACCAGTATATGCGCAATATGCTGCAATTGAACAAAGGTGTGATCGGCACGGCTGGCAAATCTGCAACGCCTGTGTTTTCCGAGATCGGGCAATTGTCGGGCGTGTCAAATACGGATTGGAGCTGGGCACCGCTTTTTGCTGATTATGACAATGATGGCTGGAAAGATTTATTTATAACGAACGGCAACCTGAGGGATTTTACCAACATGGATTTTGTAAAATACATGGGTGATCATTTAAAAAGAAAAGAAGGTCAGGTAAGGAGAGAGGATATTCTGGAACTGGTTTATCAGATGCCCTCATCTAATATGACAAATTATTTATACCGCAATAATAAAGATTTAACGTTCAAAAATGTAGCGACGAGCTGGGGTTTGGGACAGGTTTCGAACAGTGGCGGCGCTGCTTATGCTGATTTGGATAACGATGGGGATCTTGACCTGATTGTTAATAACATCAATCTGCCAGCCTTCATTTATCAGAACGAAGGAAGCAAACAGTTGAAAAATCATTACCTGAAACTGAAACTGGAAGGTGAAGGCAGAAATACCTCCGGCACAGGCGCAAAAATCATAATCTATCAGCATGGTGAGCAACAATATCTGGAGCAAATGCCAACACGTGGTTATCAGTCAAGCGTATCACCGGTTTTGCATTTTGGTCTTGGCGAAAAAGCGGCTATTGACTCGTTAAAAATAGTATGGCTTAGTGGTAAACAGGAAAAGCTGGTTAACCCGAAAGCGGATCAGTTATTAACCTTATCAGAAAAAAATGCCAAAGGGAATCTGGTTGTTCCGGTTGGAGAAACGCCGATTTTTAATCCGGTGCAATCGCCGGTAGTATATAAAAATCCGGTTAATAAAATCAATGACTTCAAGCGCCAGCCTTTAATGGTTAATGCGCTTTCGTTTTCAAGTCCGAGTCTTACCAAGGCAGATGTAAATGGAGATAATCTGGAAGATATTTATGTCAGCGGTGGTTTTGGCGAAGCGGGGAAATTGTTTTTGCAGCAGAAAAATGGCTCATTTATCCCAAAGCCAAATCCTGCTTTTGAGACTGATAAACAAAGCGAAGATACGGATGCAGCATTTTTTGACGCAAACGGAGACGGCCTTTTAGACTTGTATGTGGTGAGCGGAGGTTATGCCAATTTCTTGCCGGAAGATGTTTTGCTGCAAGACAGGTTGTATATAAACGATGGCAAAGGGAATTTTACCAAAAAAACAGATGCGCTGCCCAAAATGCTTTTCAGTAAAAGCTGCGCCCGTGTTGCCGATTTCAACGGCGATGGTAAACCAGATTTGTTTGTCGGTGGCCGGGTGATCCCGGGAAGATATCCGGAAGCGCCGAGAAGTTATATACTGATCAATAATGGTAAAGGCCAATTTACGGATCAGACGGCCGCTATTGCACCCGAACTGGAAAGGATCGGGATGGTAACGGATGCTGTGTGGGCGGATATGAACGGCGATAAAAAGCCGGATTTAGTGGTGGTAGGAGAGTGGTTGCCGGTAACTGTTTTGGTGAATAATGGCGGAAAGTTATCGAATAAAACAGCGGATTATTTTGAGAAATCGTACAGTGGCTGGTGGAATAAAATTCTTGCCGACGATTTCAACGGTGATGGTAAGACGGACCTGGTTGTAGGTAATATTGGATTGAATACCCAGTGTAAGGCCAGCGACGAAGAGCCTGTGGAAATGGTTTACAAAGATTTTGATGATAACGGCTCCATCGACCCGATTCTTTCTTTTTATATCCAGGGAAAAAGTTATCCTTACGTAACGCGTGACGAAATGCTGGATCAGATGAGTATCATGAGAACCCGTTTTCAGGATTATAAAAGTTATGCGGAAGCTACTGTGACTGATATTTTCACGAAAGAAGAACTGGAAGGTGCCCAGCATCTGAAATCCAATTTTTTAAAAACGGCTTATTTTGAAAGTAATGCCTCCGGGAAATTAAAAGAAAAAATGCTTCCGATGGAAGTTCAGTCTTCGCCGGTTTATACAATTACAGCGCTGGATTATGACCTGGATGGTAAAAAGGATTTGTTATTCTGTGGAAACAGCAGCAGAGCCCGCTTACGGTTTGGGAAATATGATGCCAACTACGGTACATTATTGCACGGTGACGGTAAGGGGAATTTCACTTACATACCTCAAAACAAGTCTGGATTCATGTTAAAAGGTGACGTGAGAAGCGTGATTCAGGTTGGAAATACATTATTGTTCGGGGTAAATCAGCAGGAAATGAAAGCATATAAATTTAGTAAGAAATGAAAATAAGATTACTCCTCACATTTTTAGTAGCAAGCATATTTTGGTCTTGTACAAAGAAGGAAGAAAAACTACCCGGATTGGATGCCGCAGCCATTGGTAAAGTAACAAGTCAGATGACGGATGTGATGGTACACGACGTTACTAATCCGCCTCTTGGAGCAAGGTTCTATTCATATGCCTGTCTTGCAGGTTACGAAGTAGTTGCTCAGAATGATTCAGCGTACAAATCAATGCATGGCGTTTTGAATGATTTTCCGGAAATTCAAAAACCGGAAGGTATAAAGGAATATTCCTATCAACTGAGCGCTATTTTGGCTATGCTGGAAACGGCAAAAAAAATGCAGCCTTCGGGCATAGCGATGTTACAGAAATATCAGGATCATTTGCTGGATTCGTGTAAAACGATCGGTTTCAGCGAAGAAATTATTGCGGGCTCAAAGGCGTATGCCCTTGGTATCAGCAAGCAGATTTTGAAATATGCGAAGGCGGATAAATACAACCGGATCAGTAATTTCCCACGTTACGAACCCAAGGAAGAGAAAGGAAGCTGGTATCCGACGCCTCCGGGCTATTTTCCACCGGTGGAGCCCTATTTCAAAACCGTGCGCCCGTTCACGCTGGATTCTGCTTCCCAGTTCAAACCGACACCGCCTGTTGCGTTTTCTGAGGATAAAAACTCGGAATTTTTTAAAATGATGCGTGCGAATCATGAGGTAAAGCCGGAAGGTGATGCAAAAATTACAGCCGCATTTTGGGACTGTAATCCTTTTGCCCTGGAAAATAAAGGGCATTTGCTGGTGGGTATGAAAAAGATTTCTCCCGGTGCGCACTGGATGGGAATTACTGATATTGCCTGTATCCAGGCAAAAACTGATTTTGCTAAAACAATGCTGATTACCACTTCTGTGGCTATTGGTTTAATGGATGGGTTTATGGCTTGCTGGGATGAAAAATACAGGAGCAACCGTATCCGGCCCGAAACGGTTATCCGTAAATACATTGATCCCAACTGGAAACCGTTTTTACAAACCCCGCCTTTCCCGGAATATCTTAGCGGTCATTCTGTTGTTTCATCGGCCGCGGCTGTTATCCTGACACATTATTTTGGAGATAATTTCGCATACACTGATACAGTAGAAGAACGTTTTGGTTTGAAAGCGCGTAAGTTTAAATCCTTCCACGATGCCGCGAAAGAGTCCGGTATGTCCAGATTTTATGGCGGCATTCACTTTATGGATGCTGTGGAAAACGGCTGGGTTCAGGGTGATAAAGTAGGGAACTGGGTTATTGGGCGGCTTTCGGCAAGAGACAATCGGCTTTCAGTTTTGGAAACAAAGAAGTAGGGGGGATTTGGCTATCGGCTATCAGCAATCGGCTTTCAGTTTTTGGAAATATGTGCTACTAAAAGCAGTAATAATCTTTTGCTTTCGTGTTAATTACCGGAAATGAGGAGAGGTGCTAAGAATCTCAAATAGCTAATGGCTGAAAGCCGACAGCCGATTTAAAATTCTATTTTCTTTTCAGCCAGCAACGCACGGGTGTATTGGTAGCCGATATCATAAAGCTTTTGCGCTTTTCGGAAATCGAAAGTATTGAAAGTACTTAATGCGGGAGCTTCTATGAGCAGGTCGCAGCGGTCCAGACTTGCTTTTGCCTTTTGTCGCATCGCAATCCGGATACTCCGGTAGGTGATCTGGTGCATATGTGCCGAAGGTTTGTCAAATAGAAGCGGGTTACAATGAATTCCAATGATGTAATCCGCTTCTTTTTCTATTGGCGTGACGGGCAAATTATTAAAAATCGCCCCGTCGATCAAGTCGCGTCCTTCCAGATGCAAAGGTTTAAAAATCCCCGGCAGGCAGCAGGAAGCAAGCACAATCCGGGCAAGATTTCCGGTTCTGAAAGAAATTTCCTCTACCGCATGAAGGTCTGTCGCGGTTACAACCAGAGGGGTTTTTAATGCTTCGAAAGAGTTTTCCGGAATGTATTTTTTTATTACATCTTCAATCCGGTCGATTTTTAATAACCCTCCGGTACTGAATCCAAATCTCAGATAAGAGCTGAATCTTGTTTTAAGGATAATTTCAAATATATCATCTGCGCTATATCCGTAAGCAATAAGTGCGCCAACAAAAGCGCCCGCGCTCGTGCCACTGATAATATCCGGTTTTATTCCGTATTCTTCAAGTGCTTTTATAGCCCCGATGTGGGAAATCCCACGTGCACCTCCGCCAGATAATACCAGGGCTATCTTTTTCATAGTTGCGTTGACATGGAGTTTGGCGGTAATGATATTTTAAGATTTACGACAAATTGTTTATATCCTGGCGATCATAAAAAGTTAACCAGATTTCCTCTTTCTAAAATCTTCACACCTTTATCCGTTTGCTCAACAACGGCTGCTTCGTAAACCGGATCGTGCTCAAACAACAAAATCCATTGCTCTTCCACTGCTTTTTTTAACACAGTAGCTTTTTCTTCCATACTCACCAACGGACGCACATCATAACTCATTACCCATGGCAAAGGAAGATGAAAAGATGAGGGGATAAGGTCAGCCGCGTAAATAATTTTTTTGTCCTGATATTGGATAACGGGCAGCATCATCTGTTCCGTATGCCCGTCCACGTGTATGAAATTGATGTTTGAAAAAGGCGTTTGTCCTTTCTCAATAAATTTTAGTTGCCCGGACTCCTTGATAGGATGAATATTTTCCTTTAAAAATGAAGCTTTTTCCCGCGGATTTGGATTGGTAGCCCAGTGCCAGTGCGCTTCATTGGACCAATAAGTAGCATTCGAAAATGTGGGCAGCAGAACAGACTTGTCCGTATTGAATTTTACCGCTCCGCCAACGTGATCGAAATGCAAGTGGGTTAATACTACATCCGTAACATCCTCCGGCTTGAAACCTGCTTTGCGTATAGAACTGACTAAGGTTGCATCTCCATGCAGATCATAAAAACCAAAGAATTTTTCATCTTGTTTATCACCTAATCCGGTATCAATCAATATCAGACGATTACCGTCTTCGATCAAAAGACAGCGCATAGCCCAGCTGCATAGGTTTTTTTCGTCGGCAGGATTGTGTTTGTTCCATAAGGTTTTTGGAACAACACCAAACATGGCGCCGCCATCAAGTTTGAAATAACCGGTATCGATAGTATGTAAATTCATAAGGGCAATATCCTATTTATTCGTCTAATAAGTAGCTTTGGCAGTAAAGTTAGTTATTCTTGTACCCGATTGTTTGGATCTCAGTCCAAAGCCGACGTGCAGATGACGGAACCGAACGTCCAAAGCCCGTTAAACATAAATTATTTCTATGTCTTTTTATACTTGTCCGCAAAATTTGTCCCGTTATTTCTGTGCAGGACTTTTGATGGTTTTTAATTTTTCTTATGCTCAGAAATTACCAATTCAATATGTGGAAACCCGGATTGGAACAGCACCGGCGGCTACGGAAAGTGCCAAAATGCACAGTGAAGCAGGCAGCGAGCTGAAAGGACAAACGATGCCGGCTGTGGGTACGCCCTATGGAATGACGCAGTGGACGCCGCAAACCAGATCGACCGAAACAAAATGTATTGCGCCATACTATTATGCCGATGACCAGTTTCAGGGTTTTAGGGGAACTCACTGGCTGAATGGATCCTGTGTGCAGGACTATGGAACGCTGACAGTGATGCCGCTTTCGGGCGAACTTACTGTTAATCCTGAAAAGCGTGCCTCCAAATTCCGTCATGAGACGGAAATTGCGACGCCGGCCTATTACAGTGTGATGCTGGATGACTATAAAATTAATGCAGAAGTAACTTCGCTGGCGCGCACGGCCATGCTCCGGTTTACATACGAAGCTGGAAAAGAAAACTTTATTGTCGTGGAGCCCAACAGTGATGAAGGAGAAGGTTTTGTGGAGGTTTTTCCGGAACGTGGTGAAATTGTGGGATACAATCCGGTGCATCGGATTTATCAGGGCTCCGGACAGTCGGCGGGTTTCAGCGGTTATTTTGTACTGAAATTCGACAAACCTTTTACGCAATACGGCGTTTGGGAAGCCGATACGATTGTACCGATGGGACGGACAAGAGCTGGAAAAGGGAAACGGGAAAAGCTGGGGGCTTATGTGGGTTTTGGCACAAAAGAACTGGCGCTGATTGTGCAGATAGGGACTTCTTTTACAAGTCTGGAAGGGGCAAGAAATAATTTGAAAAAGGAGCAGGCAGGCAAAAGTTTTGATGCAGTGCGCAGGGCAACTGAGAAAAACTGGAACGATGCGCTGGGGAAGGTAAAAGTAAAAGGCAGCGAAAATGACAAAATGTTGTTTTACAGTGCGCTCTACCGATCGAAATTATCACCGAGGTTGTATTCCGATGCAGACGGCCAATATCCTTCGTTTGCAGGTGGTACGCCGTTACAAAAAGCGGAGGGTTTTGATTATTACTGCGATTACAGCATGTGGGATACCTTTCGCGGTGCAATGCCTTTGCACGCTTTGTTAGAACCGAAAAAATCCGGCGATATGATGCAGTCGCTCGTGAAAAAAGCGGAACAAGGGGGCTGGATGCCTATTTTTCCGATATGGAATAGTTATACTGCGGCCATGGTCGGCGATCATGTCATGTCGGTACTGGCGGATGCTTATGTCAAAAATATCAGAAATTTTGACGTAGAATCGGGATATAAATATTTGAGAAAAAATGCTTTTGACGTCAATGCAGATGTTAAAAGCTATGAAGCCGGAAAAGGCCGCAGGGCTTTGTCATCTTATCTGAAATATAATTACATTCCTCTGGAAGACAGCGTCTGGCAGGCGTTTCATAAAAGAGAACAGGTATCGCGGACGCTGGAATATGCCTACGATGATTTCTGTCTTTTTGTTCTGGCGGAGCAACTTGGTCATAATGACGATGCGGCAGCGTTAAGAAAACGGGCATTAAATTATCAAAATGTGATTGATCCCGCTACCGGTTATGCAAGGGGACGATATGCGGATGGCAGCTGGATAAAATCGTTTGATCCTTTTGCAAAACGTTCGAGCTTTATTACCGAGGGGTCACCAGCACAATATACCTGGTTTGTCCCTCAGGATATTGCCGGATTAAAAAAAGCAGTGGGCGGAGAAAAAGCGTTTATTGCAAAACTGGATACCTTGTTTGACCAGGGATATTACTGGCATGGCAATGAGCCAAATCACCAGATCTCATACCTGTACACTTATGCCGGACAGCCATGGAAAACGCAGAAACGTGTGCGTAAAATCATCCGGGAGGAGTACGATATTACGCCGGGCGGACTAAGCGGAAATGAGGACGGCGGACAAATGTCGGCATGGCTTGCATTCAGCATGGCAGGTTTGTATCCGGTTACGCCGGGAACACCTTATTATGTTATTGGGACTCCTGTCTTTGAAGAAGTTTCGTTTGAATTTGCACGAGGTAAAAAGTTTAAGATCAGGGCGAAAAATGTTTCTGATAAGGCAATTTATATCCAGTCGGCAAAGTTGAACGGGAAAATATTTACCAAAACTTTTTTATCCCATCAGGAAATAACGGATGGCGGCGAGCTGATATTGGAGATGGGGATTAATCCAAATGAAAAGTGGGGAAGTGCCGTTTCCGATTTTCCGCCTTCGCTGACAAAAGAATAAGCAGATATCTTGTTTAACAATTTCAATAAGCTTGTTAGTTGGTATTTTATAATGTTATTATTGCATTAAAATGAATTTATATAAAATATAATTCTGAAATTTTATTTTTATGCGATATTAAATTTGTAAACGGGTAATGTGTTGACTAATTTTCGTTTGAACACGTCCTATTACTCCCTTACCAATGAACCGTAGAAACTTTTTTCAGAAAGCCGTTCCGGCCAGTTTAGCCATTGGTGCTGTGGCAACTTCCTGCGCACCGAAACCCCAGATTCAGTATCCCGATAAACAATTTCACATCAGCCGGGGATATCACCAGATTCCGAAACTTCGGCTTTCTATGGATCGCATTGTGAAAGAAACGGTTGGTTTACGCCCCTTCCGTCCCTCAGGCCCAAGGATTGAAACTGAGCAATTGGGAAGCAAAACCATTGTTCATAACTATGGCCATGGCGGCAGCGGGTGGTCACTCTCTTGGGGAACGGGCAATATGGCAAGGAAAATGGTGCTGGCGACCAATGAAAAGAAAATAGCGTTGTTAGGTTGCGGAACCGTAGGTATCGCTACGGCGCGTTTGTTACAGGAAAGTGGTTGTGAAGTTACGATTTATACGAAAGATGTTCCGCCCAATATTACCAGCAATCTGGCCACAGGAACCTGGTCGCCGGCTTCACGGGTTTGTGATGTGAAAGTTGCCAAACCGGAATTCAAGGCCATCTGGGAAGAGGCAACACGGTATTCGTTTCGCCGTTTTCAATTCCTTTTGGGAATGAATGATATCGCGTGCTGGGCTGAGGAGTATGGTGTTTTTCAAAAAGAACCGGTTTATATTCCCGGAGCTGGCGGCGAAGATTTTGAAATTCACGGATTAATTCCGGAACGCGTAAAACTGACTGAAAAAGAACATCCGTTTAAAGCGGGTCATGTGACGAGAAGAACCAATCTTATGTTTAATATTCCTACTTATTTACGGCATCATCTTACAGATTTTGTGATGTTTGGCGGGAAAGTTAAAATTCAGGAAATCAAGACATTGGAGGATATTGATGCACTGCCTGAGCGCGTTGTGGTTAATTGCATGGGCTTGGGTGCAAAACCTGTTTTTAATGATCAGGAATTAACTCCGGTTTCCGGGCAGCTTTCCTGTCTTATCCCCCAAAGTGATATTAACTACAAACTGTACACACAGGGAGCAAATTTTATCTCACGAAAAGACGGTATTTACATTGGAAGCAACGGCATATTAGGTAATTGGGATACTACCCCAAGTCGGGAACAAACCGAAAAAACAGTCGGTATTATCCAAAAATTGATGGAAGAAATGAGAGGCTAAATTGAAAATATATAAAACAAATAACCCCACCCTGAAAGGGTTAATACCTCAGCCCCGGGCAACGGCCCGGGGTTTTTGTGTTAGGGGGGGGGGTGCGTTACCGGGATTTTTGATTTCCCCATTCTATCACCTAATTTCACGTTTTAATTTATCCTCCGAAAGAGCAATGAAAATTTCTCATTCGATAAAAATCATCAATAAAAACATGAAGAAAATTTGGTATGCAGCTGGATTAATCCTGATATCGTTCTGCTCGCAGGCACAGAATTTATTAACGCCTGAACAGCTTTGGAAACTTGGCCGTGTGTCCGGTTTAGGCCTATCCAAAGACAAGAAAAACGTTATTTATTCTGTAAGTACGCCCAATGTAGAAGAGAATAAAAGCACAAGAAAACTATACAGCATACCGGTTACAGGCGGTGCAGCTACCGAAATTGCCAGTACGGACGATGTTTTGGCAAACGATAAAATAGCCCCGGATGGAAAATATATCCTGACCAGCGATGCCGTAAAAGTAAAAGACATCATCGGTTCTGATAAATACCCGGATCTGAAAAAATCAAATGCCTACGTTTTTACCTCCCTGAATTACCGGCATTGGGATACCTGGGAAGATGGGAAATTCGATCACGTTTTTGTCGCGCCTTATGCCAACGGTGCTGCGGGTGAAAAGAAGGACATTATGGCAGGCGAAGCCTTCGACTGTCCGCAAAAACCTTTCGGAGGCGATGAGGATTTTATCTGGAATCCGGATGGAAAGCGTGTTTTGTATGTAACAAAAAAGAAATTCGGAACGGATTATACCGTAAGTACCAACACTGATTTGTTCGAGTATGATATTGAGAAAGGGACCACAAAAAACCTGACTGAGGATAACAAAGGTTATGATGTGGCACCGGCGTATAATACCAAAGGCCAGCTTGCGTGGCTGCAAATGAAGCGTGACGGATATGAAGCCGACAAGCAGGATATCATTGTATCAAACGGAAATTTCAAGATAAATCTGACAGGCCAGCGCGATGATATTCACGTGGAGGGTTTTAAATGGGGGGAGGATGACAAAACTATTTTTTTCTGGGCACCGGTTAATGGAACGATTCAATTGTTTAAAGTTAATTATCCCGGTCTGACCAAAATTGCTGTAAACATTATCCAGGTCACAAAAGGAGATTTTGACATTACCGGGGTAGTTGGACAAGTGGGTAATACACTGATTGTTTCAAGAACCGACATGAATAATGCAGCAGAACTATACACGGTGGATATCACAAACGGAGATGTGAAGCCATTGACACATGTAAATGATGAAGCAAATGCCACCTTGCTGAAATGCAGAACCGAGCGCAGGTTTGTAACAACAACTGATAATAAAAAAATGCTGGTTTGGGTTGTTTATCCACCGAATTTCGATCCGGCAAAAAAATATCCGACTTTGCTTTACTGTCAGGGTGGACCGCAGTCTGCTTTAACACAATTTTACTCATACCGTTGGAATTTCCAGTTGATGGCCTCGCAGGGTTATATCGTTGTAGCGCCGAATCGTCGTGGGATGCCGGGACATGGTACGCAATGGAACGAGCAGGTAAGTAAGGACTGGGGCGGGCAGGTGATCAAGGATTATTTAAGTGCCATAGACGCCGTTTCGAAAGAAACTTTTGTAGATAAAAGCCGGTTAGGATGCGTTGGAGCAAGTTTTGGCGGGTTCTCGGTGTTTGCCCTGGAAGGAGAGCATGCAGGAAGATTTAAGACGTTCATTTCGCATGACGGTGTTTTTGATTTCAGAAGTATGTACGGAACCACCGACGAAATGTTTTTTGAAAACTGGGAAAAAGGTGGAGCTTACTGGGACAAAAAGAATACTGTGGCACAGCGGTCATTCAGCCAGTCGCCAAGTAATTTTGTAGATAAGTGGAATACACCGATTTTTATTATTCAGGGTGGAAAAGACTATCGTGTTCCGATTGAGCAAGGTTTACAAGCGTTTCAGGCAGCGCAATTAAAAGGTATCAAAAGTAAATTATTATACCTGCCTGACGAAAATCACTGGGTGATGAATGCGCAGAATGCGATGGTATGGCAGCGCGAATTTTTCGGTTGGCTGAAAGAGACTTTATAAGCAGGAAACATGCTATAAATGAAAAACGGCTGATGGATTTATAATCCGTCAGCCGTTTTTAGTAGTTCCAGGTGGGCTGTGATTTTGACCTGATCGGCATAAAGACTTACCTTGATGCCAACTTACCGGTATCCAGTAGTTCCTGCAACTGTCCAATCACTTTTCCTGATGATGGACGCGATGCATGTGACTCAATCATATTGCCGTTTGCATCCACAAGTATGTATCTTGGAATCCCCCAGATATAATATTTGCCCGAGATTGCATCCGGTTGCTCTTTTTGTACCTGATTGATATGGATTCCCGGTGGCAGACTTTTGTCAGACAAGAGTTTACGCCAGGTCAAAGTGTCCTCGTCGATGGACACAAAGAGGAATTTTACTTTGTCATTTCCTTTAAAATGATTTATTACTTTTTTTGAATCGGCAAATTCTTCACGGCACGGACCGCACCATGTGGCCCATACGTCTATGTAAACGATATTTCCTTTTAGATCGCTCAACGAAATTTTTTCACCTTTTGCGTTCAGTCCGGTAAAATCAGGGGCGGGTTTTCCGGGACCCAGAGCGCGCCATTTATCAAAATTTTTGTCTATCGTTGCAGTATAAACGGGTTCGTTGATTTCACGGAATAAAGTTTTACGTGCAGTTTCTACCTCAGGTGTAAGCCCGGACGTCCGCAACCAGTAATTCAAACTGTTAGCCAGCAGAAAATTCTTAATATGTTTGGGATGGGCGGTATTTCTGATCGCTTGCGCTGTAAGCAAAGGCATCAATCGGGTCAGGGAATCATCGTCCATTGTTTTATGCGCTTCATAAATGGGCTGATATATTTCCTTTGTCAGATAATAGTACCATATGATGCCATAATCATAGATGTTAGAAGAGATTGCGATGGTATCAAGGGGAACTGAGGCAGCAATAGTTTTCAATTTTTCGGGAATAGCCGGATCTTTAATATCCCCGCCGTAATGAGACATCAGATAGGTCTGATTAAAGCAATACAGGTTTATCTTTTTTTGTGCGATCAGTGCTGAGGTTACTTCATCGCTCAATTTATTTTGTGTTGTCAGATCTTTCAGGAGGCGGTTGTAGCCTTTTTCAAGCGAATCAAGGCGTACAGTAAATTGCTCCGGCTCGACCTGTGATGAATTTTTTCCATCCATAAATTCAAACTTCTGGCGAACAGCCTGCATGGCTGCAAGGTATTTATTAACCGCTGCTCCATCGCCGGAAAGCATTGGTTTTCCTTCGTTTTTGGTAGAATCCACTGATATTTCGAGGGAATAACCCGGAACCAAATAGAGGGGAGCACTACCATCTCCAACGATTATGAAAGCAAAAGCCGGTTTATCCAGTTCAAATTCAAGTTGTTTATTACCGGAATCGTCTACCGTATCTTCAACCAGGATATCCTCACTCATATCTATTAAGTTTGTCGTGACGACTTTAATTTTATCACTTTTAGTACCTGTGACTTTCACTAAAATTGTTGATTTGTTCTTTTTCCCGTCACAACTGATTAAGCAGGAGACTAATGTCAGAAACAAAGCATAGTTTTTGAAATGTTTTAGCATGGCTTTGGTTAACGGTTAATTTTCGGAAGCAATAATACACATTCACGCACTGCAAGAAATAACCTGGTACTGTTAAAGTTTCTTAAATAACTAAAAGTAACATAAAGCAAGACGGATATTTCTGGAACTCTCTCTTAAAAAAAACGCTTGCCGTTCAGTGCGTCCATAGTTTTGATTAATTTTAGCACAAAAATTCTTGTTGCCGGGAATATTTAGTTCGTATTATGATTACAAACGATTTATGAGCAGAAATTTTGTAATGCTGACCTTCGATCTGGAAGAGTTTGACATACCAGAGGAATACGGGCAAAAAGTTTCTGCTTACGATCAGATGGCTGTAACAAATCTTGGAACAGAAAGGCTTATTGCTCTTTTGGACAAACATCACATCAAGGCGACTTTTTTTACAACGGGTAATTATGCTGTGCAAAATGCGGCATTGGTAAAATCAATTTCCTTAAAACATGAAATTGCATCACACGCATTTTACCATTCTCCTTTTCATGAATTTAAAGAAGAAGATATCCTGAAATCGAAGCAAGCTCTGGAAGGTATAATTACAGAAGAAGTTACCGGATTCAGGATGCCGCGCCTCCGGCCGTTCAAGGCTGAGGTTTTGGCCGATTGGGGATTTGAGTATGATTCTTCTATTAACCCGACTTATCTGCCCGGCAGGTATAATTTATTAGACAAAAATCCGCTTCCTTACAAAGAAAATGGTCTGATTGAATTGCCTTGCTCCACCACACCATGGGTCCGTTTTCCTTTATTCTGGCTGGCATTTAAAAATTTACCGATCGGTATTTATTCCATGATAAGCCGCTGGACTTTGCGAAAGCGAAAAAATCTGATGTTGTATTTCCATCCCTGGGAATTTTCGGAGATCGGGGCGTATAACTTGCCGGGTTATGTCAAGAACCAGAACGGAGAAATGCTTATTGAGAAGCTGGACAAACTCATAATGAATCTGCTACAAGCAAAAGCGGAGTTTGTTACCTGTAAAGAGTTTTGCAAAACGTTGAAATTTTAATTCATCCGATCCATGCAATTGGAAATAGTGAATCGGATTGCAGTGATCCTTTTTAATACATTTAGAAAAAAATATAATGTTAATAGATCTTCGAAGTGATACGGTAACACGTCCAACAAAAGAAATGCAGGAGGCCATGTGGTCGGCAGAAGTAGGAGATGATGTGATGGGCGACGATCCCACTGTGAATGCCTTGCAGGAAAAAGCGGCGGCATTATTTGGTATGGAAGCAGCTTTATTTTGTGCATCCGGAACCATGACCAACCAGCTGGCGATCCGTGTGCATACGCAGCCGGGAAGTGATGTGATCTGTGATAAAAATTCGCATATCTATCTGTATGAAGGTGGTGGAATTATGCTGAATTCCTTTTCGTCTGTAAAATTATTGGACGGAGACAGAGGAAGAATTACGGCATCGCAGGTGGCCGATGCTATAAGTCCGGAGGGTGATATTCATGCGACGGTAAGCAGGATGGTTTCACTGGAAAACACGATGAATAAAGGAGGAGGCTGCTATTACGACTTTAAGGAGATCCAGGAAATCCGTAAAGAATGTGACAAAAACGGCCTTGCGCTGCATCTTGACGGAGCCAGGCTTTTCAATGCTCTGGTAGAAACAGGAGAGTCGGCCAAACAATACGGCGACGTTTTTGACAGCATCAGCATCTGCTTATCAAAAGGACTTGGATGTCCGGTGGGTTCTCTGTTATTAGGGACAAAAGAGACGATCCTTAAAGCGAAACGGTTTCGGAAAGTGATGGGCGGAGGATGGAGACAAGCCGGTTTTCTGGCTGCTGCGGGGATTTATGCTTTGGACAACCAGATTGACCGTTTAAAAGAAGATCATGCCCGAGCGCGTGTTATCGGTGATATTTTTACGCAGAAACCGGAGGTTCAGGAAATATATCCTGTTGATACAAATATTGTGATTATCCGTATTGATGCGAATATTGCTGCGCCGGATTATGTACGAACGCTGGCCGAGTCAGGAATTCAAGCCGTAACTTTTGGTAAAAATCTGGTCCGTTTTGTGACACATCAGGATTTTACGGATGATCATCTGACCGAAATGAGAAAGAGATTGCTTGATTAATGAATTGTTTCGTGGCTGTTTTTAATATTCAGGGAAGCTATTAATTGATTACCTTGGTATTTCAATTTTACAAAACATACAATTATTAACGCAAAGGTTTGTTCAGCCGCAAATGGAAAAAATCAGGATTTAAAAAGTGTCTTTTCACATCGTTTTACGTCAATAGTACATCACATCAAAAAACAACTTATGAAGAATTACATTGTATCCCTAACAGCATTTTTATGCTTGTTATTATTAGCCCAGATTTCTTTTGCGCAGGACATGTCGGTTGAAGGACTGCTGGATAAAGCAGTATCACTTTCTGAAAAAGGAGACAATGCAGCTGCGGCTGACGCATTGACAAAAGGAACGGCCGCATTGGAAAGTGAAGCGAAAGGGTCGTCAGGAAGTTTGAAAGATAAACTTTTAAGTAAAGCCGGTGATCTGAAATCTCTGATTCCGCTGGCAACGGGAGGGAAACTCCAGTCGGGTGTTTTGGGAAAAGCTGTTAGTGCTGTGAAAATGCTTGTAGGAGCCAACAGAATCAGCAGTTTGTTAGGAAAAGGGGAATCCGGCTTACTTGGAAATGCTTCGAGCCTGACAAGCAATCTGGGACTAATCAAAGCAGGATCTTCCATTTTAGGATCCGATTCTCAAAGCAAGCTTGGAGGTTTGTTAGGAGAAGCCACAAAGGCAGTGGGAGGCCTGGATAAAAGTGGCGTTACCGGAAAACTTGCAGCCAAAGCATCCAGCAAATCACTTGGAAGTATTGTGAGCCTTGTAAGTTCTGCGATTTGATATTTGAGATAAAATAATCGCTGTTAAGAAAAATATTTTGAGCCACTTCTTTCTGGAAGTGGCTTTTTATTTAATTCTGTGTCAGCTTTTTCTGAGCGTTTTAATCGATTGAACCCATTCTTCTTTGCCGCAAGTTGAACAGACGGCATTTCCTGGTTTTTGTTCCTGGGTATGTCCGCAAAATGAACACGAATAATGGCCGGTGTTTTTTATCAGCTTACTTTTCAGGTTAAACGGTTCTGGCAAAATGGGTAATCCGTATTTTACATCCTTATCCTCATAATAAAATATGCTGACTTCTCCGGATGATTCAAGGTAGGCGTATCTGACCTGACCTAAATGCTCCACGCTTTTTAAACGCAGTTCGGAGAAAAACTCATCTTGCGCAAGACTTTCCTTTTTAAATTGATTGATGGAAAATTTTCCTTCATGAATCAGACAGACGGTTTTTCCTTCTACTATTTTTTCAAACCATGCATATTTTCCCGTAAGCCACGTGACAAAACGGTAAAGTGAAATGATGGTTATGAAAACAGTAATAGCCGGAAAAAGACCAACATCTTCATAAAACATGGGATCTCCGGCAGCTGAGCCAAGGGAGATGATAATGACGGTTTCAAAAATGGAAAGTTGCTTCACACCCCGTTTGCCCGCCACGCGCAAAACAACAAGCAGTATGACAAACATGATCGAAGTACGGAAGATAACCTCAAACAGAAAACTGCCCGGTAATTCGTTAAAGAGTATTCTTTCCCACTCAAATATTTCTTTCATGCCGTTCGCTTGTGGTATTGATTTTTGATGTTATTTCCTTAAATCAAATGCTAATTCCTTAATGGCTCTTTCACCTTTAATATCCTGCACGGGTGCTTCAATGTGATAAATGCCTATTGTTTTATTCGTCTTATCGGATTTGAAAGCATAGGTTACCGATTCATTTTTGTCGCCAGTCAGAGTAATGCTGTTGGAAATAGGATAGATTTCTCCCACACAATCACCACTGTAACAGAGCGTATAACGGCTGAATTTTTCAATTCCGGAAACAGTGCCATCTTCTTTAAAACTGATTTTTTTGCCCGTGGGTTTGTTCGCTTTAAACACATTATAGTCCCCGGCAATTATTTCTGAATTCAGATTACTTATAAAATCGGCTTCCGGATTTCCCTTATTTGTCGATTCACTAAATGTAGAATTTTTATTGTTTCCGTTCCATGCACTATCGATCAGCGTAATGGTTTGGTTTTCATTAACCGTAAAAACCATATCCTTTTCTTGCAGTGCTTTTATGAGAATGTACTTATTGCCGCTTTTTTTGTAGGCGAGCCTGGCCTTTTCAAATCCATATAAAATATCGACGCTATCGGCACTTGAAAAATTCATTTCATAACAATAAACGGGAATTAGTCCGGGTATGGAATCCGAGACCTGTCGTAAAAAGGACTCGTTTATGAATCTGCCGGTCAGGCCGGTTTCTTCTTTTTCTTTACAACTTGTATAGAAACTGAGCGGGATAACAGTCGCGAAAAGAAACGAATAAAACTTGTATAGAGATGAAGTAAGTATTTTTTTCATAACGTTAAGTTAATGGCCAAGGTTATTACCTTGGTGATTTTTATACCTAAGCATGTTAAGTTATCTCAAATTATACAAACGTGGGCACAAACAATTGCATTTTACATTTTTTGGAAAAAAAAGATGTCACCCGACAGGCGACATCCGTGTTTTATGATGAAGTGTTGAATCAGCTAATATTTCCGGTTCGTGTGTTCTCTCGAATATAAAACTTTTATAGAAAAAACTGTTCCTTGCGGAATTCAGTGCTATTAAAACGCATAAATTATTGCAGAGGGAAAGTCTATCCGGCAAATGATAGGCAACTTTGATTGGAAATTTACTCTTAATAAGTTGTTATACAGTTATTTACTTTTGATGTAGTGGTTTCGATGGTTTTAAATAACTGATTTTGACTGGATACAAACGAAGGGCGTAGTGAGGTGCTTTAACCTCACAATGTTTATTAGCAGGAAAGAACTGCTGATTTCGGGAGGATTATTTAATGTATTTTAATTTAAAAAGATCAGCAACGATCTGTTTTGCTTTTTCAACTGGCCACTGATTTTTGTAGAGCTGGCTCTCGGTAAGGGCACTTTCAAAAAGTAGGTAAATAGTATCGGCTTGGTCTCCGTCTTCCAGAATCGTTGAAAAAAACTGACGAAGTTGTTCCTTATGGCTTTGGATAGCAGTTAAAAGCGTTACGTCATCGGGTTTAAGGTCAGGCAGCATGTTGAGAAAACTGCATCCACGGAAATTTTCTTTTTCATTGTTAAAAATAATAAAATCAAAAGCCGCCAGTATTTTCTTTTTTACCTTTTTTTCTTCATCTGTAAATAACCGTAATTGCTGAAACCACACCTCTTGCCGGGCATCAAGATATTCAATTCCAAGCTCTTCCTTGGATTTAAAATGCTGATATAAACTGGCCTTTGCCACACTGGCCTCGCTGATAATCTGGTTTATTCCGGTTGCGTTATAACCTTGCTCATGAAATAAGCGAAGTGCTGTTGCCATAATTCGCTCTCGGGGTGCGGTAGGATGATGTTTCATAAGTCAGTTTTTTAAATATACAGACTGGTCTGCTTCACAGAGATTTCTTCAAAAATAGCTGTGTTTCCCGGAAGTTATGGATCAAAAAGTGATAAAAAAAGTGTTTCACCAAATTTGAAAAATTAAAGAGGCCGGTACGTAACCTGGCGGTTATTATAAGCAGCAAAACAGCCCAGCCCTCCTTCAATATTGCTAAAAATTAAAACGGGTTCGGAAAATGGATTGTCGGTGTCGTCGTTCAAGTCAAGAGACCGGTGATAGTCGTAGTATGATTTTTCTGTATTATTTACTTCCATGACGAGTGATATCAGTTTGGGTTTTTGCTTGGCGTAATACATAGTGCCGTCGCTTGCCGTGTACATGAGTGTGGAAGGTAAAAAGCCCCGGCCCATCGGTGATGTAAATAATGTTCCGTCCAGGTTTTTATCATTTTGATACTGGCTTCTTCCACTGTTATCGTTCCAGTTAAAACTGAACCGGTTCCGCACCCGTTTTTCCACGAAGTTATCAGGATTAGTGCCTTCCAGAATCGAATACTCCACGTCCATGTTCGCTCTCACACGATAATAATTCACTTCTCCTGCAATATCCTGCCAAACCATTTTTAGTGTCAAAGCAGTATCCGGACCAAAACGTCTGTTCAGGTAAGCCGTATCTATAACATATGATTTTATGGTCGCCTGGTTAAGTGGAACTGTACAGGAAGCACTTACAGATCGTGTTCCATCCGAAACAGACAGCTTGTATGTTTGTGCGGCAACTATGGGGAATTTTGTTCTTTCTATACTGTAAAGCTGACTGGTGGTGTCATAGGTTAAGGTTGCTTCATTCCCCCCTCCCGAAATTTTCACAACAGCATTAGTCACAACCGAATTGCTGGAACTGGATTCACCGAAGAGCGGGATGGATTCGGTGACCACCACATTGATCCGCGCAGCTTGTGGAGAAATGAAGGACTGAACGACCAGTTTTGAAGTTCCTCCCGGCAAATCTTCCGGCGATATTTCGGTAATCAATGTGTCGCAGGCACAGAGACTAAGGATGAAAAATAGAAAAAGGATGCTGTTGGTTTTCATATTTTTTCACTTAAAACTTGAAATTATAACTTACAGAAGGAAGAACCGGAAAGAGCGAATACCGCTTCAAAGTAGTTTTTGTATTTCCGTTGGACAGCTTCTCTGTCGATATATCATAAAAAAACGGATTTCTTCTGTTGTAGGCGTTGTACAATCCAAACTCCCAGGTGCGCTCATATCTTTTTTTCTTTTTATGGATCTGAATAGCAACGTCGAGGCGATGGAAAGGTTCGGCCCGGAAACTGTTTTTCTCGCCGTATTCATTGACCTGATCACCGCTCCACGACACGGATGATCGGCCGCCGCTTGATGCAAATCTTTGAAAAAAGTTATCTTTCACCCCTGTAAAACTTGCCATAGGTAATGTGAGTGCATTTCCTGTCCCGTACACCCATGTTGCCGAAAGCGTGATGCGCTTACTTAATTCATAAATCCCAACTACGGATAAGTCATGCCTTCTGTCATAACGCGGATAAAACGTTTTTCCGAAATTCAGTTCGGGAAATTGCCATTTGGTCCAGGAAAGCGTGTAGCCGATCCAGCCGGAGAATCTGCCGGTTTTTTTATGTATTAAAAATTCCGCTCCATAAGACCAGCCTTTTCCGGCCGTTACGTTATCTTCCCAGCTTAATTCATTGGCATTTTCTCCATTAATACTCAAAAACGAGGCGCCTTCCTTGTAGTTGAGAATATTGCCCATTTTTTTATAATAACCTTCCAGCGTTAGAGTTAAGGCAGGTTTTTCCAAATCCTTGGCCAGCCCGATCGCCACCTGTCTGGACTGCTGCGGGGCAACACGGTCGGTTGTTGGTACCCATAAATCCGTTGGCAGCCCGAGGCCGGTATTGGATAATAAATGCACATACTGGTTCATTTGCGCGTAGGAGGCCTTAAAGGAAAAATCTTTGGCAAGACGTAACGCAGCGGAGAAGCGGGGTTCTGGCCTGATGTACGTTTTGGTCTCTGTTTGAAATGAACTGACGCGTAATCCGACATTCATTTTTAAAGCGTCGGCGGCTTGCCAGGTATCTTCCACATAAATCCCGTTTTCCAGCGTATTCACGGGTTTTACGGAACGTTCTATGGATTCGTCAATAAAAGATCCCTGCAATGCCAGTGCCGAAGGGACAAACCGGTGGAATGTTGCCTGAGCTCCGAATTTGATTGCATGTTTTGACGAAGGGTAAAAATCAAGATCGGTTTTAATACCCCAGTCCCGTATTTTAGAAGTGTAGCGGAGGCTGAATTCGTCCTGGGTGGTTCCATCCGTATTCAGATCTTTGCTATAATTGGATACACCAAAATTAAAATTGCTGTAAATAAAGGAAGTGTTTACAAACAGTTTTTGATTCAGTAAATGATTCCAGCGGAACGTAGCCGTTTTATTCCCCCAGTCCAGCCCGGCTCTTGACTCGTCATTGTTTCCTTTTTCATTTGCATAAAATTTATCATGACCAAAATAACCACTGAGATAAATTTTATCCCTTGGCCCCAGGTCATAATTTATTTTGGCATTAAGATCGTAAAAATAATAACCGGGTTTTATCTGCTCTTCTTCTCCCCGCTGGGTTCTGGCAATAAGCGGAGCAGCCAGAATATCAATATAAGTTCTTCTTCCGGATATAAGAAACGATGATTTCCCTTTTGCCAAAGGGCCTTCCAGCGTCAGTCGGGAGGAGATCACGCCAATGCCACCTTCTCCATGCAGCGCATCTTTATTACCTTCTTTCATGTTCATTTCAAGAACAGAAGAAAGCCTTCCGCCATATCTTGCCGGAAATCCTCCTTTTGTGAGTTCAACGCTTTTCAGTGCGTCGCTGTTAAAAATGGAGAAAAAACCGAACAGGTGACTGGCATTATAAACAACGGCGTCGTCAAGGATAATCAGATTTTGATCCGGACCGCCACCGCGAACATACAGACCTGTCTGTCCTTCTGTTCCTTTCTGAACGCCCGGCATGAGCTGTAAAACCCGCAGGACATCTTTTTCGCCAAAGAAGGCCGGTATTTTCTTGATTTGCTGAATAGGAATTTCAATCTGGCTCATTTGCGCTGAGCGGCTTACATAATCTTCCTGCCTTCTGGAAGAAACGAGAACCTCTTCCAGCTGATTGACCGTATTTAACTGAATATTCAGTTCGGTGTTTTTTGCCAGCGAAAGTTTTCGTTCTGAGGTTTCATATCCAACAAAAGAATAAACAACCGTGGCTGAGTCCATCGCTGGAAGTGTGAGGGAATAAAAACCATAAGTATTAGTTACGGCGCCGTAAGGGGTGTCCGGGATGTAAACATTCACTCCAGGCAACTGCTCCTGGCTGCCTTTTTCCTTGACAAAGCCACTTAGGGTTATACGCTCCTGTGCACTAACTATGAATGACAATAAAACCAGAATCAACGTAAAAATTGTACGCATAGTTAGTGGGATGGTTGGCTTTGTAACGTCCTAACAATGAATATAGTATAAAAGTAAAGGTGTTGAAAAACAACTTTGGGCAAGGATATTTACGAATTAAGCTAGGAATTAGATTCCCGAATTGTTGTTCCTGCAAACAAATAGCAAGCGAATCAGTAAAGAACTTGGTTGAAATTATTTATGACTAAATTCTTCGGAATAAATGACGGTAGAGCAGTCTCGTTTTCTAGTGACTATTATTATAGGTCTCTTCCATGGCTCCAATGGGAGCCTCCCTGATTTTCAGGAAACTCCTTTATGGAGTTAAAACTTAGGTCAGATGAGGCATTTTCTATAAACCGGAGGCTACTCTGAGCCTTTCTGTCATTTTCCTGAGCTTCCTTATCAAATTTAATTTGCCGCCAGGTATCCGATACGCACAAACAAATTTGTTAACAATTGATATTCTAAATTTAAAAATGCTCTATTATTGGTTACTTGATTTTCGCCTGCTTCGTTGCGTGGGTATCGCAAATACCAGTCAAAATATTTTAAATTAGAAATATTTTTGTGACAACAAAAAAAATGCAGGCTGCTCGGGCCTGCATTTTCAGTAAATCGGGGAATTTTAAGAAGCTTGTTCCAAACCTCTGTTTTTCAGAAGATACTTAACATCCGGTTCTCTTCCACGAAAAGCTTTGTATAATGTCATCGGTTCTTCTGTTCCGCCTTTTGCCAGAATATTTTGACGGAAAGAGCCCGCTATTCTCTGATCGAAAATATCTCCGGCCTCCTTGAAAGCAGCAAAAGCATCGCTGTCCAGCACCTCGGACCAGATATAGCTATAATAACCAGCCGAATAACCACCGGAAAAAATATGCTGAAAATAAGTGCTTCTATACCTTGGAGGAATTTGTCTGATCAGTCCCAGTTCGTCCATTTTTTCCTTTTCAAAAGAAGAAGTTTCCACTTTTTCTCCCGCTTCAAGTGTATGGTAACGTATATCCAGAAATGATGCGGCCAAATATTCAACAGTCCCGAAACCCTGATTGAATTTTGATGCATTTTTCATTTTTTCAACAAGTTCAGTCGGGATAACTTCGCCTGTTTGATAGTGTTTTGCATAAAATTTCAATACTTCCGGTTCGAAAGCCCAGTGCTCCATCACTTGTGAGGGAAGTTCCACAAAATCACGCGGGACAGATGTACCGGATAACGTTTCGTATTTTACGTTTGACAATAATCCGTGCAGGGCATGACCAAATTCATGGAAAAATGTCTCCACTTCATCGGCTGTTAACAAGGCAGGTTCGTCGCCGGCAGGTTTTGCAAAATTACATACGTTGGAAACAATCGGCGAAACCGGTTTTCCATGCTTAACGGATTGCTTTCGGTAGGAAGTCATCCAGGCTCCGCCTCGTTTTGAGGTGCGAGAATGGAAATCCATGTAAAAAATACCGGTGTGGCTGCCGTCTGCTTCTTTCACTTCATAAGCAATGATGTCCGGGTGATACTTGGGAATTTCTTTTATTTCAGTAAATGTCAGGCCGTACAATTTTTGTACAACCATGAAAATCCCGTCCCTTACATTTTCAAGTTTAAAGTAAGGACGAAGTTCCTCTGCATCATAATTATATTTTTCTTTCCGAACCTGATCTGCATAAAACGACCAGTCCCAGCCTTCCAGTTGTTCACCTTTTCCGGCTTTGTCCATAACCCTTTGCATTTCGGACGCTTCAAGTTTTGCTACGGGCAAAGCGGCTTTCCAGAGTCTGTTCAGCAAGTCGTAAGCCTGATCGGGTGTTTTTGCCATGCTTTCTTCCAATACGTATTCCGCATGTGTTTTATAACCCAGAAGCTGCGCACGCTCTGCACGTAAGGTAGCGATGCGGGAAACTATTGCCTTGTTATCTCTTTCATCATCGTGATTGCAGCGGTTAATGTAGGCCTTGAACATCTGCTCACGCAGCTCCCGGTTTTCTGCATATTGTAAAAACGGCATAACACTCGGGTTGTGGAGCGTGAATCTCCACGAAGCTTCTTTTCCGGCATTTGCCGCAGAACTCGCGGCAGCTGCTATCAGGGATGAAGGTAAGCCGGACAGATCTTCCGGATTGTCTGTAACAAGTTCAAAAGCATTGGTTTCTGCCAGTAAATTCTGGCCGAATTGTACAGTCAAAACGGAAAGTTCTTTATTGATCCCACGCATTTTTACCTGTTGCTCCGCATCCAGATTTGCACCACTTCTGACAAAAGCCTTATAGGTTTTTTCCAGTAAGCGTTTCTGTTCCTGGTTAAGATTTAAGTCGTCCTGTTTATTGTTTAAGGTTTTTATCCTTTCAAATAATGCAGCATTTAAGTAAACATCATCACCGTGCTCCGACAATTTTGGTGCAATAACCTGTGATATATTTTCGATTTCAGGCGATGTATTTGCCGATGCCAGATTGAAAAAAACGGCACAAACTTTTGTCAGAAGCTCTCCGCTTGTTTCCAAGGCTTCCACCGTATTCTCAAAAGTGGGAGCGGCCGTTTGGGTACTTATTTCAGCAATTGCATTTTCCTGCTGTTTCATACCTTCTTCAAAAGCAGGCATAAAATGTTCCGTTTCGATCAAATCAAAAGGGGGAACCTGAAAGGGTGTTTTGTATTCTGAAAAAAAAGGATTGATAACGGGTGTTACCAAAACGTTCTCATTTTCTGTTGAAGTCATGCTGGTTTAAATCAAGGTCTGTAACGGGTATTTTATTTCAATAATGATCGTGAAATGTAATGATCAATCATTTATTTAACACCTTTTACCCTCATTTTTATTCCATAAACCGAGGTTTCTGAAGTAATAAAAAGCAAATCACGGTTTTTCCCGCCAAAACACAGATTGGCAGTCCAGCCCTTACTGATCGGGAAATGCGCTATTTTCTCACCTTTGTTATCAAAAACCGTCACGCCGTCGCCGGTAAGATATAAATTCCCTTCATTGTCCAGAATCATTCCGTCTGAGCCTTTGGAAACAAAAAGGGTTTTGTTGGATAAAGAACCATCTTTTTCGATATCATACAAATAGGTCTTATTGGCACCAATGTCGGCCACGTACAGCTTTTTCCCATCGGCAGTCCCGATAATTCCGTTTGGCTTTTTGAGTTTATCGTCAACGCGTACCAGTTTTTTCCCGTCAGGACTGAGGTAATAAACATGCTCACCATCCTGCTGCATTTTCGGATCTCTTTTCCAGTAATCCCTTGGGTAAAGAGGATCTGTCAGATACATACCGCCTTTGGGATCAATCCACAAATCATTTGGTCCGTTTAAAAGTTTTCCATCGTATTCTTTCACCAGAACCGTTGGGTTCCCTTTTTTATCAAAAGACCAGACCTGATTATCTTCATCCGAGCAGGCTACGAGGTTTCCTTTTTTATCGAAATACATACCATTGGCACGGCCAGCCTTATCTGAAAACGTGCTGAACTGGCCTGTTTCAGCGTCCCAGCGGATTATTTTATTATTAGGCTGATCTGTGAAAAATACATTTCCTTTGGAATCTGCTACCGGGCCTTCTGTGAATTTATAACCGTCACCCAGTTTTTCAACCTGAGCTCCCGGTGCGGCAATTGCATTTTTATCCATAATCTGAGCAGAAAGTAAAATTGGTAAAAAAAGAGAAAAAGCAGCCGTTGCTACCGAGTTCATTAAGCTGAAATGTTTCATGAAAACCGATCATATTTTTTAATTCCAAACAATTTTGGAATACATAGATAAGAACGGTTTTGTGAAAATTTAATGTAATTGAACCGGATTATTAAAATTTCGGGCCTCGCGTATTTCATGCAGTATCAGGAAATGTACCCGTGCAGACTATACATTATTTGTTTTGAATTGAAGGAAAGCCGTTATTTTGATTTTTGAAATCGTGATTCAAACCACTCCTTCTGCTCATTTTTATCCTTGAATGTCCAGGCGACAAACCGGCTTATTTTGCGGCCCTGTGCCATTTCAATGGTTTTGATATCAAATACTTTTGCTTTTTTTAATGCAGAATAAACGCCTGGAAGAGTTGTTTTCTTTGAGATTAATGTAGTAAACCAGAGGCATTGGTTTTGGAAATCCACACTTTCCAGGATCATCTTTTTGATAAAACCTTCTTCGCCGCCTTCGCACCATAATTCAGCGTGCTGGCCACCGAAATTGAGTGTTGGTTTACCAGTTTTCTTTAATCCTAAATTGGTTAGTTTGCGATTTGTTCCTTGCTGCGCTTCGGCAAGAGAGGCATGGAAGGGCGGATTGCAAAGTGTAGCGTCAAAAAATGTGTCCGCATCGATAATGCCCTTAAAGATAGACTCAGCAGAAGTTTGCAAATGCAATGTTATAAATCCTGCCAGTGAAGGATTATTGTCAACAATTTTCTGAGCCGATGCAATAGCCACCGGGTCGATATCGGAACCTGTGAAAGTCCAGCCGTATTCACGGTGCCCGATTATGGGATAAACACAATTGGCACCGGTTCCTATGTCCAGTAATTTTACGGCTTTTCCAACTGGAAACTCATTATGGTTTGCAGCCCCGAGCAGGTCAGCGATATAGTGGATATAGTCGGCCCGGCCGGGGATAGGCGAACAAAGATAATTGGCGGGAATATCCCAATAAGCAACACCGTAAAAGTGCTTTAAAAGTGCTTTATTCAGCACTTTCACAGCCTCCGGATCTGCAAAGTCGATGGATTCATCTCCATATGGGTTCACAAACACAAACCTTGCCAGTTCCGGCAAATCATGGATTAACTGCCTGAAATCATACCGGTCGCGATGCAGGTTTCTTTCGTGCAGACTGGTTTTTTCGGTATGTATTTTTTTAGGTTTTGGAGCCAATGAAGATTTGCCGGATTAATTTAATACTGCTTTATTGATCTTGATTTGCTCATAAACAGCATCCCATAAGTCAATTCTTTTTTGAAGAGCCTGTATGGTTGCTACTTCTGCTTCCTGCCAGTAAATGTCATTGTCGCCGCAAAGGTTAGAGGTCATTTGCAAAGCAAGATTGCTATGATGGTCACCGTCAACCTCGATATGCCTTTCCAGATAATATTTAAAAATGGAAACCTCGTCGGGGAACGTTTTGCTGATGTCGTTAACAATGGAATGGAACATGTTGGGGATCAGATCTTCTCGCCCAAAAGTAAAAGTGGCGGCCTGAAGATAATCCTTGTTACTGTTGATGACTTCAAAAGTAAAATTAACAAAATCCTGGGTTGCCTTGGGAGCCTCAGCACTTGAAAAGGCTTTGGCAAGATCGTTGGTGCGTTTTAACTCGGAAACAAAGTTTTCAATTTGGGAAATATCCGCACCGCTCTGGCTCATCGCTTCTATGTACAATTCAAAGTGACTTTTTAATTCACCGTTAGCATCAATATCAGATTCTTCGCCAAGTACGATTTCATTAATCAGGTGCCTTGTTATGGCAGAACCTTTTGGAAACCAGGGGACAGTTGTGCAGGTGAGATTGTTTTGCAGTGCTTTTAAAAGCGACATAAAATCCCAGACGGCGAAAATGTGGTGCTGCATAAATACCTTCAGATCGTCCAGATCGGTGATGGCTGCATACACTTTGTGATTAATAATTTGCTGTCTAAGCGGCTCAATGGCCTGTTGTAATTTATTGATATGATCGGACATGCTTGATAAACCGGGCTATAACTTTTTAGAATTCGAAATGAACCGGCAAAGGTACAGCATAAGCAGCCTTTATCATACAATCAGTTAGATTCTATCTTTTAATTAAAAAACGTGCTTGTAAAAAAAGACCTGAGCCGGCGAGGATCAGGTCTTTTGCTTTTAAGCTTTATTGATAAAAATCTTTTGTCCGCCTTTTCTGATCGATTCGTAAACGGCATCTACAACAATCATGTCTTTTAAACCTTCATGACCGGTTACATTGGGGTCTGGCTTATTGTTCAGAATGATATCGGCAATACCGTCCATCTGTAAAGTCTGATGTTTAACGACAGGCTGGTTCATCGGTCCCAGATGCGTGCGCCCTTTGATCGGTCCATAGCCAAAAGCCGGACTTAATTCAGCAAAACCCTTATCACCAACTACATAAAGTCTTTCGAAGTTATTGAAATTGTATGTTGTGCCACAATTGGCGATAACGCCGCTTGGAAATCCGAGCTGAAAAGTGATCGTCTCATCTACTTCCCTGAATTTTACAGGATCGGTTTTACTTTCCTGTGCTGTAACCCATATCGGCTCCTCACCCGTTGCATAACGCGCTCCGTTTAATGCATAAACCCCGACATCCATCATGGCACCACCGCCCGCCAGTGCTTTTTTCAATCTCCACTGGGTAGGATCTCCGCTTTTGAAACCCATGTAATTATTGACGTGCATAATTTTACCAAGTTCGCCAGCTTCGCGCATACGAATCAGTTCACGGGTGTGCGGCTCAAAGTGCAGCCGATAGCCTATATAAAATTTAACACCCGCTTTTTCACAGGCAGCTATCATTTCACGTGCCTGTTTTGCATTATCGGCAACCGGTTTTTCACATAATACATGTTTCCCGGCCGCCGCAATTTGGAGTACATGTTTGTGGTGCAGTGAGTTTGGTGTGGTAACGTATACAAGATCAATATCAGGATTATTCTTTATGTCGCTGACATTTTGATAGTTATATGTATTTTTATCCGGAATATTATATTTCTGTTTCCAGGTGTCAATTTTGGAAGGCGTACCTGAAACCACACCCGCCAGCACAGCCATCTGGCAATTTTGCATGGCTTCGGCTACAATCGTCGCATAACCGCCGAGTCCCATCAAGGCAACACGGAGTTGTTTTTCGGGACGAACCTGTGTTTCTGAAAATGTGGATGCCGTTGCCGGGAGACCGGAAAGTGCGGTTACTCCCAAACCGAGAGAAACTGTTTGAAGAAAATCACGACGTGAATTCATAGTATATCAGTATTTGTGGATCTAATTAAAAGATAAAGAATCAGTGACTTATGGGTAAAAGGAAAAAGCATTTCTTATCTCCTTATTTGATCAGTGATAGTTTAAGGTAATATTCAGACACTTTTTTTTCTTATGTTCTGAACTAAAAATAAATAATAAATGTATATACATTAAATGTAACAACATATAATTTTATAATCATGAATAATCTGATCAACGGCTTACACCATATCACAGCATTAGCAAGCGATGCACAAAGAAACGTAGACTTTTATGTAGGGATTTTGGGGTTGAGGATGGTGAAAAAAACGGTCAATTTTGATGCACCGGATGTATATCATTTATATTATGGAGATGAAACCGGTACGCCAGGCTCCATTGTTACATTTTTTCCATATGCCGGGCTGGTGCGCGGGCGCAAAGGCGGAGGGCAGCTGACCTATTCTGCTTTTTCAATTCCAACTTCTTCCCTGAGTTACTGGATGGATCGTCTGGTGCATTTTGGAATTCCTTACGCCGGACCTTACAGAAGATTTAATGAAACCTATCTTCGGTTTGAGGATTACGATGGAATGGGCGTAGAGCTTGTTGCCAATGATACGGATAAAAGGCCGGGCTGGGATAATGGGAAAATACCGAAAGAGTATTCAATCCGTGGTGCTTACACGGTTTCGTTAAATGAGTTTAAAATTGATCGTACGGTTTCTTTGCTGACTGATGTGATGCAGCACCGGCTGGTTGCAGAGGAATCCGGAATTTATAGATTTGAATCAGGAGAAGGGGGGCCGGGATCTTATGTAGATGTGCTGGAATCGCCAAAAGATATTCGTGCTTTGCAAGGCGCAGGCTCGGTTCACCATTTGGCTTTTGCGACAGCGAGTGACGAAACACAATTGGAATTACGGGAAAAGCTGCTTTCAGGTAGTTATAACCCGACCGAAGTATTGGATCGTAATTATTTCCATAGCATTTATTACCGTGAACCAGGCGGGATTTTGTTTGAAATTGCCACCAATCCTCCCGGATTTTCAGTGGATGAAAGTGTTTCTGAACTAGGCTCTTCCTTGAAATTACCGGAATGGTTTGAACCAAGAAGAGAGAAAATAGAAGCAGAATTACCTGCTATCGTAGCGGAGACGAAATAATATAATAGCTTATAAAATTAGCAGCAAAACGGCTCCCGGGAAACCGGGAGCCGTTTTTTATCGGGGTGGCTAATAGATAAGTATATTTAGCAGAAGGAACTTCGGCATTAATTGATGTTTATAATTCTTTCTGTTTTTTGTTCTGTTAGTTTGAAAGTTTTAGACTGCACTTCTCCGTTACTGATCACTTTGATCTCGTATTTTCCGGCTTCCAGTTCGTCAACGTTTAGTATCCGACCGAATTTCTGATTGCTTTTCTGAACGACTTCATGGTAAACGATATCGCCATTTGCGTTTTTGAGAAGTAAAGTCGTGTTGGCATCCGTATTTACCTTGTCCACCATCACGTTGATTTTACCACTTTTGGTTGGGTAAATGCCGGTACCAAATCCGGTAGATTTTTTTGTTTCCTTATCTTCGGCAGATGCAGTAAAAGCGGCAGAAGTAACAAGTGCAAAAGCACAGATGAAGGTTTTAATTGAATTTTTCATGGCTATATATATTGAATGTTTTTAGGGGAATATTTTATTTAAAAACCGGTATTATTTGATGGTGATGTTACGTTCTGTTTTCTGTTCCGACAATTGGAAAGATTTTGATTGGGTTTCGTTTTTGCTGACCACATTGATTTCATATTGTCCGGCTTCCAGATTGTCAACGTTCAATAACCGTCCGAATTTCTGATTTTCTTTTTCAACAGTTTCACGGTAAACGATCTCTCCTTCATTGTTTTTGATCAAAATGGTTGTTTTGGAGTTTGTATCGTTTTTATCAACAAGCACATTGATTTTTCCTTCTTTATTGATATAAATTCCGGTTCCGAAGCTTGAAGCTTTTTCAGGTCCGGTATTTTTTGCAGAAGCAAAAGTGAAAGAACTTACCAATGCGAATACTGCGATTATTGTTTTGAATGAAGTTTTCATGGCTATATATGTTTTGTGTTTTTGTTAATCTTAAAGAACAATTCAAAGGTAAGGTGATGACAGGTACTATGTAATACAAAGTACACGAATGGATCCTTTTCGGTGATAAGTGGTAAAGTGATTAAATGAATAAAAAAGGAAGTTGAAAAAGTATTTTGGAAAGCTATCTAACAGATGAAGGAATCAATAAAAAAGTTGCACGGCTGGCATTAAAATCAGAAATTTTATTTTCGAACTTGATTATATATTGTTAAAAACCTGCTGAATATCAGGTGTCGGACATAAAAAATGCTCCCAATTTGCGGAAGCATTTTTTGAGTTGCCAATTTTTATTGAACCGTTACAATCCGTCCTGTTTGCAATTCTGAAAGTTCGAAAGTTTTGCTTTGCGTTTCTTTATCACTGATCACATTGATCTGATATTTTCCTGCTTCCAGCTCTTGCACATTCAGCAAACGGCCAAATTTTGTATTTCCTTTTTCGATTACTTCACGGTAAAAGATTTCTCCTTTCTCATTTTTTACAAGTAAAATGGTGTTTGCACGATTGCTTTGCTTATCGACCAGCACATTGATTTTACCATTTTTCGTTTTGTAAATACCAGTTCCGAAACCGGATGCTTTTTTGTTTTCCTTATCTTCTGCTTGTGCAGAAAAAGTGACAGAAGCAATAAGTGCAAACGCACAGGCGAATGTTTTGAATGAATTTTTCATGGCTAAATTATTTCTGAATATTTATAAGTCCATAACTAAAAGGACGTTACAAATATATGTGGCTCGTGTGCGATGACAGAACACAAAGTGCATAGATGGATGAGGGTAAGTGATAAGTGGTTCAAAACCGTAATGAGTGATTGAACGGTAATGGAAGTAACCTGAAAGTGACTGTAAGTGATCAGAACGTAACAAAAAAGCAGTTTTCGAGGATCCGAAAACTGCTTTTTTGTTATAGAAACGATTGTTTTTTAATTCTTTTCCACAAAGTTCATATCCTTTGTAAATGTCTCTTCCAGAAAGTATAAGGCGATGAGGGCAATAATACTGGTTGCAACGCCTAGCGCTAGTCCAGCGTTAATTACACCTAGATCGGGTTTAAATTGTACGAATAATGCGGCCAGGGGAATTGTGGCTCCTCTTACGAAATTGGGCACTGTTGTCGCAACCGTCGCACGTAAATTCGTTCCGAAAAGTTCTGCGGCGATGGTTATGAAGAGCGTCCAGTAACCATTGCAAAAGCCCAGAAATGCACAAACAACATAGAATGAAAATGCATCTTGCAAAGGAATTAGTAAATAAACGGCCATCATGCAAAGCGACATGCCGATAAATAATCCAATCACTTTTTTTCTGCTTCGTAAGTATTGGCTCAATAACCCACTGGCAATATCACCGAATACCTGACCTGAAAAAGCAAGCATAACGGCTTTCCCGGCATTGACACCGACAACACCTTTGGCACTCCCGAACTCAGGAGAGAAAGTGATCAGAATACCGACAACAAACCAAATGGGCAGCCCGACCAGAATTGCCATCAGGTATTTTCCAAATCGTTTTCCATTACCGATGATCAGCAGGATATTTCCTTTGTCGACGCTTTTTTCTTTTATTTTTTCAAACATTCCGGATTCAAAAACATTGAACCTAAGCACCAGAAGTATCAAACCCATTCCACCACCGACGAAATAGGATATGCGCCAGGCGAAAAGATCCGCCACAAAATAAGCTAGAATAGCACCCAGTACGCCCAAAGTTGCTACGAGCGTTGTGCCATAGCCCCGGATTTCCTTTGGCAATACTTCGGTGACGAGCGTTATGCCTGCCCCAAGCTCACCCGCCAAGCCTACACCCGCTATGAAACGAAGTATGGCGTACTGATCCACGGAGGTCACAAATCCGTTGCCAATGTTGGCGAGTGAATACATGATGATCGAGCCAAAGAGCACTGAAAGCCTTCCTTTTTTGTCTGCAATAACGCCCCAGAGCACACCGCCGATCAGCATACCGGCCATTTGATAATTCAGCAGTTTTATTCCCTGTGTTAAGAGCTGATCATCAGCCACATTCAGCGCTTTAAGACTGGGTACCCGCACCACGCTAAACAAAAAAAGATCATACATGTCCACCAGATAACCAAGTGCAGCAACAATAACCGGCACCTGCATAAGCTGCGATAACAAGGACGGACGGGATTGTGGAATGACGGACATAACTGAATGGGTTTAGGAAATGTTAGCGTTAAGCTATTTGCTGGGTTTCATTCGTAATTTGTCTTGCAATAACTGATCAATCTTAAATACAGCGCTTCCGGTTTATCTCATGTTCCCCAAAAGTAACGATAAGCCAGGGCTGAAGACCGACTACCGACGGCCATTTCATAATCTGTCAATCAGCATTCCTCCATCCACCCCGATCACCTGGCCGGTAGAGTAAGGGAAGTCGCCTCTTGTAAGTGATGCAACGGCTTTACCCACATCCTCAGGCGTACCCCAACGTGGCTGCAAAGCCATACCGTTTTCGAACAGCGCGTCATATTTTCCCTGCACTTTGGAAGTCATATCGGTGGCAATGACGCCCGGACGGATTTCGAAAACAGGAATACTGTATTCAGCCATACGCACAGCGAAAAGTGCGCTCGTCATTGCCAGTCCGGCTTTTGAAACACAATATTCGCCGCGATTAATGGAAACGACCGTAGCCGAAATGGAAGTAACAAAAATGATCGTCGCCTCGAAAGCGTGGTTGTTCTGCTTGGCATGAGCCATTTTCCGGGCAATACTTTGGGTAAAGAAAAAAGGTCCTTCCAGGTTTGTGGTCAATACTTCCTGATAATTTTCAGGTGTAGTTTCCAGTAAATCCATGCGTTCCCTGGGTGCTATTCCGGCATTGTTGACCAACAGATTGATCTGTCCAAAAACGCTGTATGCTTTTTCAATAATTCTTTCACGGTCTTCGGAAAGAGCTATGCTTCCCTGACAATAAGCTACCTCTGCGCCAAGCTGACGGAGTTCTTCCAAAGCGTCGAAGGCATTTTCTTCATCACGTACGCCGTTGATGGCCAGGTTATAACCTTCTTTTGCCAGTGCTTTGGCAATACCAAAACCGATTCCGCGGCTTCCTCCGGTGATAAGTGCTGTTTTTTTCATAAATTGATTTTAAGTGATTTATGAAAAGACTTTTATAATTCGTCAATGGTTACCCACTGGCGTTTTTCCCAGCTTTCAATACCTTTTTCGGCCAGCTGAACGCCACGTGCGCCCGCTTTAAGGTCCCATGGGAAGGGTGTATCTTTTACAACGTGTTTAAGGAATAACTCCCATTGCGTTTTAAAGGCATTGTCAAAATTTTCCTGTTCCGGTACCTTCGACCAGCCTTCGAAAAATGGGATAGGCTGAGCAATATCCGGATTCCATACCGGTTTGGGTGTATTGCCATAATGCTGGGTGTAACATTCACGTAAACCCGCGACGGCCGATCCTTTTGTGCCGTCGACCTGCAAGGTCAGTAAATCATCGCGGCGGACACGCACGGTCCAGGATGAATTGAATTGTGCAATAACATTATCTTCCAGCTCGAAAGTGGCATAACATGCATCATCAGCGGTACAGTTGTAAGCTTTTCCATTCTCGTCAATTCTTTCTGGAATATGGGTCGCGCCCAGGCAGGAAACCGCTTTTACTTTTCCAAAAAGATTGTCCAGCACATAACGCCAGTGGCAAAGCATATCGACGATAATACCGCCATCGTCTTCCTTTCGGTAATTCCATGAGGGGCGCTGAGCCGGAACCGAATGTCCTTCAAAAACCCAGTAACCAAATTCCCCGCGAACGGAAAGGATTTTACCAAAAAAGCCATTTTCCATCAAGCGCTTTAATTTCAGCATACCCGGAAGCCATAACTTATCCTGTACCACACCGTTTTTTAATCCGGCAGCTGTGGCCAGTTCGTATAATTCCAGCGCTTCTTCAGTCGTTGTGCCGGTTGGTTTTTCACAATAAATATGTTTTCCTGCAAGAATGGCTTTTTTTACCGCCGGAGCTCTGCGACCGGTAACCTGGGCATCAAAATAAATCTGATAATGCGGATCCGCTAAAACAGAATCCAGATCCGTCGTGAATTTTGTGATACCGGACTGTTTTCCCAATGCTTCCAGCTTGGCTGCGTTTCGGCCAACGAGAATAGGATCCGGCATAATAATTTCGTCAGCTGAAACTTTAACACCGCCTTGTTCAATAATTGCTTTGATGGAACGAAGCAAATGCTGGTTTGTTCCCATACGGCCCGTGACGCCGTTCATGATAATGCCAATGGTATGAGTCGTCATTTTTTAGGTTTTAGTGGTTGGCTATTAGCTTTTAGCTTATTGATAATTCAGATTTTATGAAGCTTGTGCTTCTTTTAAACATGTTGAACAAAAGCGTCGGTAATTTCTTTAAGGAAGATATCCTGATCTTTTGCCCAGTGGATGTTGGAGAAAATCTCTACTTCACAGAAACCGTTAAAGCCGGTAGATTCCACCCAGCCCCGAATCTTTTTGAGGTCAATGCAGCCTTCTCCCATCAGTCCGCGATCGTTTAAAAGATCAATTGTATTTACTTTCCAGTCGCAAACGTGGTAAGCAAAAAGATTTCCGTTGGCGCCGCAGCGGATTATTTCTTTTTCCAGATCCTGGTCCCACCATAAATGATAGACATCCACCGCAACACCCACATAATCGGATCTGAATAATTCTGCCATATCGTTTGCCTGTCCCAATGTGTTGATGGCAGAACGGTCCGCGGCGTACATCGGGTGCAGCGGCTCAATGGCCAGTTTTACGTTAAGTTTTTCGGCCAGAGGTAAAATGGCTTCGATCCCTTCCCGGATCTGATTTCTGGAAACATCCAGTGATTGATCCGGAGATGCCCCGCAAACCAGCACGATCATTGGGGCACCCAAAGTTGCGGCTTCTTCAAGTAACTTTTTATTGTGATCAATCGCTTGTGCACGTCCGGCACTGCTGGTATGGGGGAAAAAGCCACCACGGACATAAGAAACAATTTTAAGTCCGGCTCCGCGAATGATCTCTCCGGCACGACGGGGCCCAATTCCCTCCGTCGCATTCTGCCAGACGCTGATCCCTTTAACGCCGGCAGCCGCATATTTCTCAACCGCCTCAGGCAAAGCCCAGGGTTTGGTAGTAATGGTATGAATACAGCAGCGATCGAGAGACATCTTCTTCAATGGTTAATGATGAATTGTTAATCAACGATTAAGAATAAATTGTAAATGATTGGATTTTGGTCTGATGGTCAGATAGATAATGTCGGGGTGTGGTTTCTGTAATCACTATCAATTAACTATTAACCGTAACCATTATCTCACCGCCCCCAGGTATGTGTAATACGGCAGCCCTTTGTTGATCCTGTGCAAATACAAAGCCACTTCACGGGCATGGTAATCACCCCACATGCTGGATTCGCCATTGGGTACTTTCTGTCCGGCCGGTATATTGTCCCAGCCATTTGGGCGGTGGTAAACCGAGTGTAGAATAAGTCCCTGGTGCGTTGGATCGGTCGATAAATAAGGTTCTTCAAACAGGGTGTTTAACGTTGTAAGTCCTGCCTGCCAGTATTTACTTCCTTCTTCTGTTGCATTTTTGTCATTCAAATATTTTCCCAGCCTTAATAATCCCTGCGCACCGATGGCCGCCGCTGAGCTGTCGATAGGTTCAAAATCGTTGTAGGGCTCGGATGTACGGCTTGTATAATCGCCTAATTTGTAAAGTTCAGGTGCTCCGGTGTCCCAGTATGGAATTCCGTCGGCAGCGGTGTTTGCGATATAAAAATCACAGGTGGCTTTGGCCGCTTTTAAATATATTTCCTCAATCAGCTGACGCTCTCCCAGAGGTGCCAGTTCGTCATCCGTAAATAGTGGAAGCGATTCAAGCTGCTCGGCAAATCCTGTCATTGCCCAGGCAAGTCCGCGCGTCCAGGTTGTAAATCCGGAAAAACCCTGTTGAGAATTCGGGCAGCGGAAGTTGCCGTCATTGGTATTAAATACACTCTCATGCGCGGTTCTTCCCCATAAATCATAGCTATCACGGCCTTCTCCGTAAAAAACGGAATATTTTGCCGTAGCCAGCGAATGATAAGTTCCCCTTTCGAGCAAACTGGTTTTGACGTCATTTTCACCCATCAGGCCATGTCCCAACTTGTGCGAAACCATAAGTGCGCGAACCGAACGGATGGTATCCACAAATAAGGAATGCGGTCCGTTGAATGAGTGAATATAACCCTGCCCATCCTTTGTAGGCGTCCAGCGTTTTGCCTGCACCGCCCCTGAGATTTTCAGTGCTATTTCGTAAAAATCACGTTCCCATTTATTTTCTGAAATGCGGCCCTCATTCATCAACCGCAGCAAGTTGCCATACGTACTTACATTATTAAATCCATGGTCATGAACTCCGAAATGTCCGACGTGCGACGCCATGTAATCGACGGTATTTTTTCTGGCTTTCTCCAAAAATGACTCGTCGCCTGTGACATCATATTGCAAAACCTCGGCACCATACTGAAATCCCTGCGTCCACTCGGTCCATCCGCGGGTAGTATATTTCCCGTTGACCGTAAAAACAGGAGAACCTTTCGAGGTGTCGTACTCTTTTGAAATAAGGTTAATTTTCTCAGCGGAAAGTTGCCACAACCGATCTATTTTTGGTTGAAGCGAAGCTGCGGACAGGTCGTTGCGAATCTCCATGATTTGATATCAAAAGTATTATTTAGCCTTTTTATTTTAGGATAATACAAAGATATATTTTCAATGAAGTGCCATCAAGGTACATTTTTGTTAAAAAATGGTACTTTTCCGAACATGCTCACGATATTCATTTGGTGTCAGGCCCGATTTGCGTTTAAAGATGCGCCCGAAGTATGACGGGTCGTCGATGTGGATATGATAGGCAATTTCCTTGCTGCTGAGGTTGGTAAAGACCAGAAGGCGTTTGGCTTCCAAAAGCAGCTTGTCCAGAATATATTCCTGTGTTTGTACGCCAAGAAATCGTTTTACGATCTTGCTCAGATAGTCAGGGGAGACATTCAGGATCGTTGCATATTGTTGTACTTCGTGCATTTCCCTGAAATTTTTCTCCACCAGCTCCTGAAAACGTCCGACCATTTCAGGAATGGAAGAACTGGTGTTTGTCATTGTATGTACTGCCTTTTGATTAATGATGGCACATTTTTGCAATAACAATCCCAAATATTGTCCGAGCATATTCTGGTCGGTATCCGGTCCCAGATGGTCTTCTACCATATTTTCCAGAATGTTGTGAAAATAGTGACGCTCGGTATCCGTCAGCCGAAGCACAGGCTGCCGTTTATTAACCTGAAAAAATGGAAAATGAGACAATGATGGGCTCGTCGGATTGTAGAAAGTGTAAAAATCTTCCGAAAAGGCAACTATAAATCCCTGACAGGGTGCTGCAAACGTGAGCAGGTGAACCTGGCCAGGTGTAATAAAGTGCATGCCGGTACCCTGCATGGTATAGGAATGGAAATCGATCTCGTGAAATCCCTGTCCTTCCTCTATAAAAAGAATTTCGTAATAGGTATGACGATGCGGTGTATCCGTCGGAAGAGGTGTTATGGGTAAAGTTCCCGGTGTCGGTGCCGTGATTTCGTTGCTGTTTTTAAATCTGTATATTTTCAGTGCCGGAACCGGGCTTTGCGACTTTGGAAGCGAATGAACTGGTATGGCATCAGACATGAAAGTGCGCTATTTTGTTTTTCTTAAACTGGCTATTTTTCTAAAAAGCCACAAGATCAGCAGAACTACCAGCACCATGGCGATTATTGGCAAAAAAATAGCCAGCCCCGATAACCCAAAAGAGGCCACATTTTCAGCGGTAGACACCACCGGATTCCCTAATCCTGCCGTTGTTTTTGACGACAATAACCGAAGCAGACCCGTACCCACCTGAACCATGCCCGCCGTTCCTCCACCCAGAATCAGTCCCAGGCCCCATTGCAGCACCGGATTGTCGATCTGTATGAAAGACGTGGATAACAAAGTTCCGGCAATTATGGCAGCTGGTGTGGCAATTGTATCCAGCAGATTATCAATAAACGGTACATAATAACCGCCGATTTCTGCGATGGTGGCCGTAAGTAATGCAAAAAACGCAGGCCAGGTAGCTAGCCAGGCAAAACTTTCTGCCGGTGAAATCCAGCCGCTCATGGCAGCAATATTGGCAATGAGCATCGGAAGAAATACCCGAAAACCACTGCTTGCGCTAAGACCTAATCCGAGACAGATACTAAGAAATACTTCCATGGTCGTAGTGGTTTTAAAACGTGATCTGAGAGGAAGACTATGAAGAAAGTTAGACAAAAAAATGAATTCTTCGTTTCTTTGGTGACGAATTTTACTTTTTCGTTGTTGATCAGTAGATATAAGTCAATGCGCTGTATTTAATAAGCATGCTTGCAGTATTTATTAAATACAATAAGAAAACCAGAAAACAACCACCAGTCTGTGAATCAGGAAACCAAAAGCGGCCAGATATTTGATCTTCCAACTCTTAAACGTTTATATACGTTCGTTAGGCCTTACCAGAAGCAGTTTTATTTATTGATTGCGATCATTATGGTCAATGCGGTGCTTGCGCCTTTGACACCGCTTTTGATAAAATATACGATCGATAAGCCGATTGCAGAAGGTAATTACAACCAGCTTGCACTAATGCTCTTTGTAATGGTCATCGTGTTGCTTGTCCAAGGTTTTGTTCAGTTTTGGAACACTTACATGGCTGGGTGGCTTGGACAATATATTATCCGGGACATCAGGGTGCAGCTTTATGAAAAAATCATCGGTTTGCGGCTAAAATTTTTTGATAATACCCCTATTGGCCGTTTGGTTACAAGAACAATTTCTGATGTAGAAACGCTTTCAAATGTGTTCAGTGATGGTATGGCGGCCATTGCAGGTGATATTCTGCAACTGGTTTTGATTATCGGTGTGATGTTTTATACCGATTGGAAATTGTCGGTTATCAGCCTTTCCATGATTCCGCTGATGCTGTTTTGTACTTATGTTTTCAAGGAAAAAATCAAGGATGCTTTTAACGAAGTAAGAGCCGCTGTTTCCAACCTGAACTCATTTGTTCAGGAACATATAACAGGGATGACCATCGTACAGATTTTTAGCAGCGAAGATATTGAATATAAGAAGTTTGAAGAAATTAATAAGGTCCACCGTGATGCCAATATCCGATCTATTTTGTATTATTCGATTTACTTTCCGGTGGCTGATGTTATCTCGGCTGCTGGTACCGGTCTGGTAGTTTGGTATGGTTCAAAACAGATTTTAAATGCCGAAGTGACTTTTGGTACAGTGACAGCTTTTGTCATGTTCATTAATCTGTTTTTCAGACCAATACGTCAACTGGCAGACCGTTTTAATACGTTACAAATGGGTATTGTAAGTACAGATCGTATTCTGACTTTGCTGGATAGCGACGAATATACAGCGAATGACGGAAGTTATGTTCCCGATAAAATCCGCGGAGAAGTTGAATTTAAAGATGTCTGGTTTGCTTACAATGATGAAGATTATGTTTTGAAAAACATCAATTTCAAAGTGAATGAAGGAGAAACGATCGCTTTTGTCGGGGCGACGGGCGCGGGTAAATCTTCCATTATCAATTTGTTAAGCCGGTTTTACGATATTAATAAAGGGAACATATTTATTGATGGTGTAGAAGTTCATGAGTATGAGCTGACTGCGCTGAGAAGAAATATTGGCGTGGTTTTACAGGATGTTTTTCTGTTTTCAGATACGATTGAAAACAACATCCGTTTAGGAAATGATACGATTACGCATGAAAAAATTGTGGAAGCGGCCAAAATGGTTGGCGTTCATGATTTTATCGAAAGACTTCCAGGGGGATACACCTACAATGTAATGGAGCGTGGCGCCACCTTATCCGTAGGGCAGCGTCAGCTGATTTCCTTCGTTCGTGCGATGGTGCACAATCCTAAAATAATAGTGCTCGATGAAGCTACTTCTTCGGTGGATAGCGAAACCGAAGAGCTGATACAAAAGGCGATAGAAAAGCTTATGAAAGGCAGAACTGCCATTGTAATTGCCCACAGACTTTCAACAATCCAGGAAGCCAGTAAGATTATTGTGGTCGATAAAGGTGAAATTATGGAAGAAGGAAACCACGAACAACTGCTTGAAAAAGAAGGTTTCTACGCCAATTTGTATCGGATGCAGTATAAGGAGGTTTTGAAGATTGGGTGATGTAGAAATGGGTGACGATTAGTGTAGAATTAGTTTAATCGTATTTGGAATAATATTTGTTGGTTATTGATTTGTTGTGTAACATTGCTTCTACAACGTTATGAAGTGCTTGATATGAACATAATCAAAACTTTATCAACAGATGAGAGAAGCTTACTATTACCCAGGAGTACCGCATCCCGATATACATCGCCTGACAGATGTGGAGTGGAATGTATTGTTACATATCTCTAACGGATTGAACGCCAAAGATATTTCCGTTATTGAGAACGTAATGCCCAAGAGTATCGACAACTGTAAAAATCGTATCGGTAAAAAACTCGGTCTGCAAGGTTATGGATCTCTGACGCGTTTTGCATTAAAGAACAGGATTACGTTACTGGCATGGAATCTGCTGTTACATCCTGAAAAAGGAAACAGACATTCGTCGCAACCGATGAATATGGTTTCCATGAACTCCATGGATATGGAAAAGATTTCCGGGGGGAGAAAAATAGTAGGTGACCTGCATAGCGATTTTTTGGCTTTAATGCGCAGCAGATCCTCTGTTGCCGATTTGGGAAATCGAAGTGTAAAACTGTTTGATACTTTTATATGAAAAAGATCTTAAAAGTGGAAATGGAGGAGATAAGTGGAGGTTCCTGTAAAGGCTTTTTTGTAAGATATGGAAGACCTTTATTGATGACTGGCGTGGTTACAGGCTGGGCGGCGCCTGTATTTTTTATAAATTTTGACTTTTGTGCCGGCAGGTCAAATAGCACTTTTAAAGAAATTTCACCTCTAAAATTGAGGTGAAATTTCTTTTGTTTTTCATAGAAAGTTTGTAATATATTTGTTCCGTCATGACAGATGTTACGTAGCACAGGCGGAATCTCGGATCGCTTAATAAATGTTCCGGAAAAAAATCATTTATTTTTAGAAAATCTATTATGAGAAAGATTAATGACATGGAATTGATTCATGGAGGAGATTTAAAAAAGAAAATTGGAGTTGGATGTGCAATTGTTGGTGTCCTCTCTTATTATAATATTGCCGCTGTCCTTCCAAATGCTTTTTGCATGGGTTTTGGATTAGGTGAATTTGTGTGGTAGCTTAAAATAAGTTATTCTGTTTTATTTTTAATTTTCTTACTTTAACTGAAATATGAAAACAATTGATCAAAATCAGATGGAATTATTTTCCGGTGGAGGTAAAGTGCTGACATGTGGCATGATTACTATTGCTGCTGGCGTAACAACTGCTACAACCGTAATTGGAGGTGCATTTCTATTTGGCTTCGCTGCGTCATGTTGGACTAGTTATAAAGGGTAATTGATAGTTAATAATGAATTAAGGGATAGAAGATTCCCTTAGTTCATTATTAATCAGTAGAAGATTTAATATTGAATTAAAATTTATCAACTACATGAAGTCTGTAAGAAAAGTAATTTCTATTGGCGTAGCTTTCGTGTCAAGTTATTTTTTATATAAACTTCTATACTTGAAAGAAAGCCTTTCTTCCATTGACACTGGGATCTTGTTATTTGGCCATTGTTGGTTTCTTTTTCAAGCAATTTTTTATAAGTACAATAAGTCTTAACCATGCAATTTGAGTATATTATCAAGTTAGGCCAAATTTACTGTATTGATATTATCATTTTGATAATATCAATACAGTAACGTTTTGCTTGATGAAAAAAGGAATAAGTTTCACAAGGTTATGATCGGGCAAAGGTCAAATTATAATCTGCGTATTTCCAATACTGAATTTTTGGAATAAAAAGATTATTGCCGATTTCGCAAGGAATAAATTTTCCAAAGAACTGAATTATAATCTGGATAACGGGTCAAAGTTCCCAAAAGTCGTTTAATAGGAATAGGGTTACTTTCTAGGAGTTGGTTTAGATTCTCTTAAAATACGTAATTATTTCTAAGAAATAGTATTATTTATAAGTATAGTAATAAAAATAAATCTTATGAATTTTTCTACTCGTTTATTTGCAATATGTGTTATATCCTTATTGATTACATTACTGCTTAAAATATTTGTTGTTACAGACAGTCTTTATTTTAATAGTCTTGCGGAAAAATTAAGTTACGAACAAATCGAAGTGTTACTTAATACAAGCAAGAAATGGGAATGGGTTGGTTATTTAATGGTTCCGATTATTTGCCTTTTAAAATGTTCTCTGGTAGCAGTGAGTCTTACGTTAGGAATATTTTTCATTAATGGACGTTTTGAATTCAAGAAAATGTTAGATGCATCAGTGCGGGCAGAGTTTGTTTTTTTGCTTCCTGTTGTTATCAAACTTTTATGGTTTTTGTTCATCCAAACCAGCTACACCTTACAAGACTTTCAGTATTTTTCGCCGCTATCAGCTTTAAATATTTTTGATGCACAGACATTGGAACCTTGGTTGGTATACCCATTACAAGTCCTTAATGTCTTTGAGTTGATCTATTGGATAACGCTTGCCTATTTTCTAAGCAAAGAATTACCAGAACTGGATATAAACCGCTCCATGACCGTCGTAATGTCCAGTTACGGTACAGGGTTAGTTATCTGGGTGGCACTGGTTATGTTTTTGACTTTAACATACACTTGAAATAAGTAAAAATCAACTTATGAAAATATTATTCCGCACACTGATTATTGTAGTTATCACTTGTCTTTTAGGATACCTGGGTTATGGAATCTATAAAAAAAAGATGGATAAGAGCGGGATTATTTCAAAGATAACCTCCTTTCCCCACGTTAGTTTTATTTCATTAAATGGAGACAAGGTTACTGAAAAGGAGACGGCAGATAAATCCCTCTGGCTCATTTTTTTTCATTCAGATTGTGAGTACTGCCAGATGGAAGCTGAGAATATTCAAAAAGCAGAAGTGCCGGATAATCTTCAAATCTGGATGGTTTCATCTGAATCACAGGATACTTTGTCTGCTTTTGCAAGCAGGTTTAAGCTGAATAATTTATCGTATGTCCAACTTTTAAATGACAAATAACATGCAGATTATTACACTTTTGGTGTCACTGCTTCTCCGGCTTCTTTTTTATATAGTTCCGGCGGGACTTTAATTAAAAGTTATAAAGGAGTCGTAAAAACAGAGACGGTTTTGAAAGATCTTAAAGCTGCATCGCTATAATTTTTTCGGCTCATTTACTGAATTTATTTTAATTATTTTGTTATGCTTAATCAACAAGCAATCAGGGAAACTTTTGTCCGGCAACAGGATTCGTCCGACTGTGGAGTCGCTTGCTTACGCTCTGTTTTGCGGTATTATCAGGGAGATATCTCTCTGGAAAGGTTACGTGAACTTAGTGGTACGAGCATTCAGGGAACCACGCTGCTGGGACTTTATGAAGCGGCTCAAAAAGCTGGTTTTGATGCAGAAGGATGTGAAGCTGAGATCTCTGATCTGGTCCAGCATGGTGAACCTACTATCCTGCACGTCTTGGCGGAGGGTGATTTACAGCACTATGTAGTCTGGTATGGACATTACAATACTGCATCTGAAAACGGCCACAGTGACAAGAATTACGAGAACATTCGCAGGCATCTTATTGGTGACCCCGCACGAGGTATCATTGCATTAACAGATTATGAACTTGCTGATATATGGAAATCGGGAAAGTGCCTTACGCTAGCACCCAATAGCAGGCTAATAAAGACAGACTATCAGAATAAGCGAAAAAAGGAATGGTTTTTGAATCTGATCCGGGAGGATACCGGTCTTTTGGTGACTGCTTCGGGGCTGGGGCTGCTTATGGCTGTACTGGGGATGGTCATGGCAGTGTTTTCTCAAAGACTTATTGATGACATTCTGCCCGCCAAAAATCTGACCAAGTTGCTGACGGGGATTTCGTTGGTAACTTTTTTATTACTGGTAAGAGCGGGTTTGGAAATGATGCGTACCTATATACTGCTCCGTCAGTCAAAAGATTTTAATAATCGCATCATTTCAGGTTTTTATGATAAGCTGTTAGATCTGCCCAAATCGTTTTTTGATAAGCGAAAGACAGGCGATATTGTGGCTCGTATGAACGATACTGCACGTATTCAACGCGTAATAAGTCAACTCGCCGGACAGGTACTTGTAGATGTGCTTGTGGTTATAGTATCTGTCGGTTTTCTCTTTTTTTATTCATGGCAGATTGCGTTAGGGTTGATTGTCTGCATGCCGGTTTACTTCATTATAATATATCGTTTTCATAGGCCGATAGGTGAAAGGCAAAGACAAGTAATGGTTCATTATGCCTTAAATGAAAGTAATTTTATCAATACCGTTTCAGGAATCAGACCTATCAAAGCATTGAATCGCCAATCGGTTTTTAGTGCACTGAATCGAACAATATATGGTGTTTACCAGAATGGTATCCGGGCCTTGGGAATGATTGAATTACGGCTAAACATCTATGCTTCCGTTTCCGGTATACTGATTCTGATTGGGATACTTTCTTATTCTTCATATATGGTCTTAATAGGGGCTCTCAAAACAGGGGAATTAATGGCTATCATTGGTATGAGTTCGTCGTTACTGCCGTCTGTTGCAGGATTAGCACTTCTTGCAATTCCCGTTAATGAAGCGAAAATTGCTTTTGAGCGGATGTTTGAATTTACAGATCTGGATCCTGAGTATTTTGACAGTAGTAATAAACACCAGGACATTGTAATCGAAAGTTTACAGATTAAAAACATATCATTCAGATTTCCGGGGAGAAAGGCTATCCTGAGCAATTTTTCAATGGATTTGAAAAAAGGAGAAATAGTAGGCATAGTTGGGGAAAGTGGCTGTGGTAAGAGTACTCTTTTGCAAATTATTGAACGTTTTTACAACCCGGAATCAGGTAAAATATCAATTAATGACATTACTGATACTCATTCAATTTCTTTTTCGGATTGGAGAGCAAAGGTCGCATGTGTACCACAAGATGTACATATTTTTAGTGGCACTGTGCTGGATAATATACTTCTTGGATTGAAGCCGGATCATGAGTGTCTTGAAAAGTTTTTAGGACAAGAGCCGATTCTGGATTTTGTCAATACTTTACCTCAGGGCATGTTGACTATGGTGGGGGAGGAAGGTCTCAATTTATCAGGAGGGCAAAAGCAATGGGTTGGCATAATGCGTGCATTATTTCAGAAGCCCCAAATTCTACTTCTGGATGAAGCAACGTCTGCTATGGATGCAGAGTCCGAGCAAAAGATTTTGCAATTATTGCTTCAATTGAAATATCAAATGGGAGTCATTTATGTATCTCATCGACTGCATACATTACCCAAACTTTGTGACCGTATTTATATTTTAGACAAAGGACAATTAATGGATTCCGGATCGCATCAGGATTTAATTCAAAGAGTTAATTTATATAGCAGCTTTTGGAAAAGTTTAATACCGGAAATTGCGGTTAACTGAATTGCAGTATAGAGATTTTGAAGATTGGGTGATAAATTTCCTTGCCCTAAAACCAGTAATTAAAAGTATTATTTTTTATTAAAATTTAGAATAATCCTTTTTTTAGTATAATTAATTCTGTAAAATTAAGAATTGTTAGGCTTGGTGATGTGAGTGAAAGCTTTGCAGACTAAAATTTGCAATTCATTTTGTTAGTCATGATTTATATCAAGCATCACAGACACGTTAAGCAAGGTTTAGTTTTAATTTTTACAGATAACAGCTATGGGCATCACAAATCCTCGCACCCGACTAATCCTTTTCTCGGCTTTGTTGTTGTTGGAAACTGGATTATCGATTTACGTTATTATTTCAAAAGGTGTGCGTTATTCCTCCTTCGGAGATTTTTTGGATGGGCCATTATTTTTAAACAGTATACTGATCATTAGTTTTTCAGTAAAGGCGTGGCAGGCTTATCAGGAAACAAGGAAGATACAAGAAGGGATAGATCAATAAATTTACGGTTAGCATATAAAAGCAAGAGGCGCATAGATTAGTTTCTATGCGCCTCTTGCTTTTATTCTTAATTCCTTCTTCCGGTATCCAGCGGTATCGGTGGAGGGCCTATCAAAAAGTCATCTTCGGCATTTTTGGTACCCGAACTATCGCTGCTCACATCAAGCGAATCGCTTTGACTTGGCTGATAATAGGTCGGACAATTATATTCTTTACTTATTTTAAAACTTGGTTTAGGGAATGGCCCGGGTTCTATACCGATGGATTTGTCCCGGTATACTTTTTCGAGGAAACTGCCCACAATAGGTAGTGCTGTCTTAGCGCCTTCTCCCAGATTGGTGGTCCGGAAGTGGATACTTCTATCATCTCCGCCAACCCATGCACCTATCACGAGGTCACGCGTAATACACATAAACCATCCATCGGAGTTATTGGATGTCGTCCCAGTTTTACCACCGATTTCATTGTTATTTTTTGCAACGTCAAATCTCCACTTGATACTGCCGGAAGTTCCCCCAGGCTCTTCAACACCACCTTTTAGCATATGAACCATGAGGAATGCAGATTCTTCACTAATCGCCCGGCGTGGTTCAGGGGCAAATTCCTGCACAATTTTTCCGTTGCTGTCTTCGATCTTAGTGACCAGAATTGGCTCTATGTATTGCCCGTTATTAACAAAAACGCTGTATGCCGCAACCATATCATATAAAGAGACATCGAATGGCCCCAAACCTATGGACGGCACGGCTTTAAGCGGAGTGGTAATACCCATTTTCTTTGCATAACGTACCACATCCGCCGCTCCTACATCTTCTGTAAGTTGGGCAGTAACCGAGTTTACCGATTGTGCCAGAGCGCGTCGGAGTGTCATATTGGAATAGGTAAAGTATCCGGTAGCATTTTTTGGCTTCCACTCTTTTTCCACGCCATCTTCCATGTATATTTTTTCAAATGGCTTATCTTCAATCTGGTCACAGGGCGTCATATTGTATGTAGAATCATCAATGGCCGTCGTATACACAAAAGGCTTGAAAGTTGACCCTGGTTGGCGACGCCCCTGTTTTACGTGGTCATATTTGAAAAAGTTATAGTCTAGTCCGCCTACCCATGCTTTAATCTGGCCATTATGCGGATCCATCGCCATCATACCCGCACGCAGAATACGCTTGTAATAATCCAGGGAATCCATGGAGCTCCAGTATTTCTTGATCTCGCCGCTGGTTTTCCAGTCATAGACAGTCATGGTATCCTTTTTGGCCAGATAATAAGAAATGCTATCTGGCTGGTTCGGAAATTTGGCTGCCAGTGACTTATACCGACTTGTCCGCTTAACGACTGTTTCAAGAAAGTTTGGAATTTCTACACCATTTTCGTCGATCCATGGATTTTGTTTTCCCCAATGATCTTCAAAAACACGCTGTAATTGTTTCATCCGCTGCGTCATTGCTTCCTCTGCCTTTTCCTGCATTCTGGAATCAATTGTAGTATAAATCTTTAAACCGTCTGTATAAAGATCATAGCCATTTTCATCACCCCATTTTTTTACAAAATCGACAACTGCATTTTTGAAATAATTGGCATTGCCGTCATAAGGTGTTTCAAATTTCGTCTTTAATTCGATAGGCAAAATACTGATTGAGTCTGCTTGTTTGGCCGTGAGGTAACCATACTTGGCCATTTGCCCGATCACCACATTCCGCCGCTCCATGGAGCGCTTGATATTACGTATAGGATTATAAGTGGTTGTCGCCTTTTGAAGACCAACGAGTACTGCCGCTTCCTGAACGTTCAGGCTATCCGGTGTTTTGCTGAAATAGGATTTTGCAGCTGTATTGATACCGTATGTATTATTACCATAATCCACGGTATTGAAATACATGGTCAGAATTTCCTGTTTGGTAAAATTCCTTTCCAGCTTAATCGCCGTCAGCCACTCTTTTGTTTTATAGATCAATGTGCTCACACCGGGAACATAACCCAGAAGTCCGCGCGCATTTCTTTTTCTTGTTTTAAAAAGTTTTTTTGCCAGCTGCTGCGTTACAGTACTTCCGCCTCCACGATCGGTTTCGCCGCTCAGGATACCCACAGCTACACCCGCCATGGCACGGTAGTCAATTCCTGAATGTTCATAGAAACGTACATCCTCGGTTGCAATCAGCGCTTTAACCAGATTGGGAGAAATTTTATCATACGGAACCGGTGTTCTGTTTTCGGTGTAGAATTTACCAATCATCACGCCGTCAGAGGTATAAATCTCCGACGATTGCGATACTTTCGGATTTTGCAGATCTTCCACACTTGGCATACTGCCCATTAACCAGAGAAAATTGGTTTCAACACAGAATATGTAAAAGAAAAATCCAATAAATCCGTATAAAAATAATTTCCAGGTAAAAACAACTGGTTTGTAAAAAGCAGAATTTTTATCCAGTTTTCTGTCCCACCAGGCATTATAAGAAGCTCTCTTTTCACGGATTGAGAGAAATAATGCATCTGTTTTTGCCTTTCCGACAAAGAAGGAGGAAAGTTTGAAAACAATGCTTTTAATGATTGCTCTAAGCTGAGTTCCAAGGAATTGGAACATTGCTTTTAATTTATTGTAGAAGGTTTTGATAACTTCCATCAAACTTTAAGGTTCATAAGGGTGTCAAAGATAAGAAAAGCCGGACATTTCTTTGTATGTCCGGCTTTTCGATCAGCGGATACTAGGCTGTTTTGTTAAATTTTAATGCCACACCATTCATACAATATCGTAATCCTGTTGGTTTTGGTCCATCGTTAAAAACGTGGCCCAAATGCCCGCCGCATTTCCGGCAAACTACTTCTGTGCGAATCATGCCATGCGATTTGTCAACAATCTCTTCCACACTTTGTTCGCCGATCGGGGTGTAAAAGCTGGGCCAGCCTGAGCCTGAATCATACTTGGTCTCAGAACTGAACAACGGCGTATCGCATGCGGCACAAACATATATCCCTTCTTCCTTATTATCGTTCAATGGACTTGTGAAAGCCCGTTCCGTTCCTTTTCCACGTAAAACGAAGCACTGCTGCCCTGTTAATTCTTTCTGCCATTCCTCTTCTGTTTTTTCTATTTCTCTCATTGTTTTGGCTTAAAGTTGATGTATCGGTTCTATAAAAACAGAAAAACGCTACAAATTATTTTCCCTTTTAAGAGAACGATTACTGCTTGCTGAAAATTCGCCTTAACCATGATTTTTCGGGCGGCCAGCATTTATTTATTTCTCCGGGAGGACGTCTGAAAAGTCCGGCTGAAATGCCAAAGTACAAATTAAATGATTTCGGATTGCCAAGATTCAATAAACCTGTAATATGGTCAGTCCCAAACCAGAGAGGGCCTGCACGCATGGCAAGTCCGATTGCGGGTGAACTATACCGGTTCATGATTGAAACGGGAACTGATATTTCATACCATTTATGTTCATAACGCGGCGTCACCGATAACATTGATTCCGCCTTCATTCCGAATGTACTTTGCGGTACGAGGTTTTGAACCCAAAGTGCATTTACGTAAACTTTTGGCTGGATGTTATAATCTACGCTTGCCTGAAATGCCATGGGTAATATTGAAGAAAAACTGGCTTCCTTTGTTCCTGACACGCCAAAAGCGTTATTTACAGCAATAAAAGCACCTTCTGAACCTTGTAGTTTTTGAAAATCATCGTATCTCAAAATTTTGTTCGTTGTGTGTACTTCCTGTTGCAGCAAATAGGTAGGATTTTTAAATTTGACTCTCCCCAAATCAGTCAGGGATACAGCGAGACGGTATAAATATTTATTTTTACTGGCATCTCTCATTCTTTCGCCCTTTTCGGTGTAAGAATATTTGTTAATGTCCGGGCGATATTCATAAACGGCACCCAGATCCAACCCCCAGCCATTACCAGCGGCAGAATTTCCAAGAAGCCAGGGAATAGAAGGCTTGATATCCTGAAATGCTTCATCTTTGGTAATGCCGTATTTTACGTTGATCTTGTCGCCGACAATAAGATGACGTCTGTTTTGCCACGCAGGATCGGGTTCAATGCTATAAGATGAATTCTCGACCTCGGCATGTGCATTGTAAAGGCCTATAAGTCTTTTGATTGTTACCCCGACTTTTAAAAACTCCGTTTCATTATCAATCACAACACCACCAACGGTAATCGCCATTTCACCCAGTGCATTGACATGCAGGCGACCGGATTGATTTTCAAAATGCTGTCCCTGGATATCTTCCAGGCGGGTTGTTTTGCTCAGCAATCTGGAAAGTGGTTCGGTAATCCCTGAGGCATTGGCATAATATCTTACCCGGGTTGATAAACCCACGCCAATTTTATTTTTGAAAAGACCGAACATAATCGAAGGCAGCCTGATATCTCCACCGGCATTCAGCCATTTATCTCTTCCATTAAGTCTTTCTTTCAGATAAGCCCTGGGAAATAAAACAGCACCTTTTTCATTCCGGTATTCACTGGAAACCTGATTCGTGATCAGGCTTAAAAAAGAATAGGGCGCATCGTAGCGTACACCACTGTTGGCGGTGTAAAGTTGTGCTCCCACGACATTGACATAAACACTGTAACGGGAGTCCGCTACAAATGCCGGATTATGATACAAAGCCTGTGTTCCCGAATAATTTCCCATCGCAATTCCCTGAAGATGTTGTGATAATCCGTTATTCGTTATTCCAAGTATTATTCCTCCAATAAGCAACCAGTTTTTTGACATGTGGTTAAAACGGTAAACCTTCTGTTTCATTATTCAGTGTACAAATAAAACACGAACTGCACTGACATCCAACGTTTGTTTATCCAAGGGAAATAATAATGTTACAGATTTAAGTACAGTACATTACTTTATGAATATATTGCATAAACTCAAAATCTTATTCTACGGAAAATTGCATTATACTTTTTTGTAAGCATTTAACAACGAATGTCTTGCTGTCCGATTTAATTATATTCTCGATTAAATTTATTCCCGGTTGTCAGTAGTTTCAGTGTGAATGTTTTGTGAATTAAAACATTTGCCATATATTGTTCTGTAAATAGTAGAAGTATACTTATTCAAATTTTGTATTGTATGAATTTTTCATTTTCTGATTATCAATGCGAGGATTTCTTCGATGAGATGTTTACACCCGATGGACAGATACGTCCGGGATATGAACATTTAAAAAATAAATTTGAAAATTTAACAAACGAAGATCTTACCAACAGACAGTTAGCGACGGAACGTGCATTGCTTTCGATGGGTATAACTTTCAATGTTTATTCGGAAGGTGAAGGCACTGAACGGATTATGCCAATTGACATCATTCCGCGTGTGTTGCCCAATGCAGAGTGGGAGTGGCTTGAAAAGGGTTTGAAGCAGCGTATCAAAGCGCTGAATATGTTTATTCATGATGTTTATAATGAGCAGAATATATTAAACGACGGTGTCGTTCCAAGAGATCTGATAGAATCCAGCAAGTGTTTTCTGAAACCTTGTATCGGATTGAATCCACCGAAGGGGATCTGGTGCCATATTACCGGTACGGATTTGATCAAAGGCGATGACGGGACTTTCATGGTGTTGGAAGATAACCTGCGCTGTCCTTCCGGTGTGTCCTATATGATTGAAAACAGGGAGCTGTCAAAACAGATTTTCCCAGATGTATTGGCTCGTACCGGCGTTCGCCCGGTGTCAGATTATCCTACGAGGCTTTTACAGATGTTGCAGCATCTTGCGGACAGGCCAAATCCGACCGTAGCTGTGCTTACGCCTGGAATTTACAATTCGGCATATTTCGAGCATTCTTATCTTGCACAGCAAATGGGTGTTGAACTTGTGGATGCGCGCGATCTGGTAGTTTCGGATGGTTATGTTAAAATGAGGACTACGAGCGGCCTTCAGATCGTGGATGTAATTTATCGCCGTATCGACGATACCTTTCTGGATCCGGAGGCATTTAATCTGGATTCGCTGATCGGTATACCAGGCATTTTTGAAGTCTATAAAAAAGGACGTGTTGCCCTGGCCAATGCACCCGGTACCGGCGTTGCGGATGATAAGGTGGTATATGCTTATGTTCCCCGCATTATTGAATATTATCTGAAGGAAGAGGCTATCATACCAAATGTAAAAACTTACATCTGCCGGGAACCGGAAGATTTTGAATATGTAATTGCCAATATCCAGGATCTGGTAGTGAAGGAAGCAAACGAAGCGGGTGGTTACGGGATGATGATCGGGCCGAAAGCTACGCCGGAAGAGCATGAACTATTCAAACAAAAAATAAGAGATAATCCAAGAAACTACGTTGCTCAGCCAACAATCTCCTTGTCACGTGTTCCCTGTATGGTGGATGGCCATGCGGAAGGTCGTCACGTCGATCTTCGTCCCTATATTTTATATGGCGATGAAATCAACGTGATCCCGGGCGGGCTGACGCGTGTTGCTTTGAGAAAAGGATCATTGGTGGTAAATTCTTCCCAGGGCGGAGGAGGTAAGGATACATGGGTTTTGTACTAAACCGGGATAAAAAAGCTTTTAGGTAAGAAGTTTCGGGAATTTGATGCCAGTGCCGGATTTACGGGCACTGGCATCAATTTTTTAATGTTGCCCCAGTAGCAAAGATTTGCGAAACCTTTTCAACTTAAACAGGAAACTAAATGCAACGTGAAGTAACCGGCTGGTACAGTCCGTCGCTGAATAAACAAATGGATATAGCCGTTTATGGCCATTATGGATTTGCTTTGTTATTGATTCCCACGGCGGCTTCTGATTATCTTGAATACGAACAGAATGGCCTGATCGAAAGTATTGCACCGTATATTAATTCCGGTAAGGTTAAAGTTTATTGCATTAACAGCATCAACAGTGAGAGCTGGATGAATCCACATATGCATGGATATGATAAGGCGATACGCCATCAGCAGTTCAATGATTATGTAATTAAGGAAGTTGTTCAGTTTATCAAAGATACTACCAGTCAGAAAAATGAAATTATCACTGGTGGAGCATCATTTGGCGCTTTTCACGCTGCTAATCTGTTTTTCCGTTATCCGGATTTTATCCACGGTGTTATCGGTATGAGCGGGTGTTATGATTTGAGCGCTTACACAAATGGCTATTACGACGATAACGTTTATTTCAATTCTCCTATCCATTATCTTTCACAGTTAAAGGCGGAGTGGCAATTGTCGCTTTATCGGGAAAGCAGGCATATTCATTTTATTTCTGGCTCGGGAGCTTATGAATATCCGGAATGTTCACGTCAGATATCGGCCATTTTAAATTCGAAAAATGTACCTCATGAGCTCGATATCTGGGGAGAGGATATACCTCACGAATGGTGGGTTTGGAAAAGGATGCTTCCTTATTATCTTGAAACAAGATTTTAAAAATAATTCCGATCGTCCGGTGCAAAAGTTTTCGCAAGAGGAGATCGGAATTGTTTCAATAGGAAATAAGCACCGGGCAAGTAACATCCGGACTTTTATAAGATCAAGCGCCTTCAAACTGTCTTAAAAAACGCACATCATTTTCGGTGAACAAGCGGAGATCACTGATTCCGTAACGAAGCATTGTAATTCGTTCAATACCCATTCCGAAGGCAAATCCTGTAAATTCTTCACTGTCTATCCCGGCGTTTTCCAAAACGGCAGGATCAACCATGCCTGAGCCTGCGATTTCTACCCAACCCGTATGCTTGCAAATATTACAACCTACTCCTTTACATATAAAACAGGAAACGTCAATTTCCGCACTCGGTTCTGTAAAAGGAAAATAGGAAGGGCGTAAACGGATTTTGGAATCTTTACCAAACATTTCTTTTGCGAAATGAAGTAAAGTATCTTTCAAATCTTTAAAGCTGACATTGCGATCAATGTATAGCCCTTCCACCTGATGAAATACACAGTGTGCACGTGCAGAAATTGCTTCATTACGGAATACACGTCCCGGCATAATCGAGCGGATCGGCGGTTTTTGTCTTTCCATCAAACGCACCTGAACATTGGATGTATGCGTCCTGAGCAGCACATCATCCTTCACGGCACCTTCTCCTTTTGAAATAAAGAAAGTATCCTGCATTTCACGGGCAGGGTGGTTATCAGCAAAATTCAGTGCGCCGAAATTATACCAATCCGTTTCTATTTCCGGTCCGTAAGAAACATTGAATCCCATACGTTCAAAAATCTCAATAATTCTGCGGCGTGTGATGGTCAACGGATGTATGCTGCCCTGAAGGTTTGGTGCTACCGGAAGCGTAAGGTCAACCTGGCTTCCTTCATTTGTATCAGCAGATTCTTCAAGTTTTAACGAGAAATCCTGGAAACGCGATTGTGCTGCATTTTTTAACGTATTTAATTCCTGTCCAACAGCACGACGATCTTCCTGGGGAATATTTTTCAGTCCTTCGAATAATTCGGTAACAACACCTTTTTTGCTAATATACTTTAATCGAAATGCTTCAAGCTGCTCTTTGTTTTCAACCTGGCTTATTTCAATTTCTTGGAGTAATTCCTTTACCCGATCAGTAATCATAAATTTTATTGGTTGGAAAGAAACGTAAAAGTGATCAGCGTGAAGTGATCGACAGTTTCGTTTCTGTAATTTTTCAACTTTTTTAACAGCGGCGCAGCACATAAATCCGGCCTTAAAACAACTGCAAAGATAGATAAAGTTATGTCGCTTGAGAGCAGATTTTTTGACACATCGAAATAATCATCAAAAAGAGCCCGATTTTAGTGATTTGGGCACTAGGTAAAATTACGTGTTTTGGTAAGTTCAGTTACGTCATTTCACTTGGGTTGGTTGTGTTAAGTACTTGATATTTAAATATTTAGTGAAAAATACCTATTTCTGGGTACTTTACTTAGAGGAATATTCCTCCTAAATTTGAATCATTAAACAACGTCAGAAAAACCAGCCCCAAGCATTATGAAAACCGTAGGAAACTTTACACACCAGACACTGTCAGACAACACTTCAGCTGACAGAACAGTAAACATCTCTGTTCAATCCATGGGCAGAACGATATTTCTAACTCCTGATATTATCACTTTTTTAGAAGGAGAAGGAAATTACACTTTTATCTATACAAATGCAGGTAAAAGATATTTAGTTTCAAAAACATTAAAATCACTGGCTGAGCTTTTGGCGAACAACTTTATTCGTGTTCACAAATCGTATCTGGTTAATTCCAATTACGTTGTAGAACGTATGGAAGATGATCGTATGCTGAAAATGGCTTGCGGCAAAGAAGTGATTGTATCCAGAAGAAAGATAAAAGAAATCACAGGTATACTTGATCACACAAATCTGCGTATCAGCGCCTAAAATATAAATCTATACGATAAAAATTTTACTAGGAAAAATTAGTGGGTTATTCATAAGGACAGCAGCCATCGCCAGATCGACGGCTGCATGTTTTGTTATATACCCCAAAATATTTTAGAATAATTTAAGTCCAAGCGTAACCTGCCACGAAGTAATTTTTTGGCGTACCGTCGCACTGTTCCCATCTATCGGTTTATTATTCAGCTTAAATGTGGCAAGATCCGTGAATGTTCCTTCCTTCCGAACATCCAGGCTGAAACTTCCCAGATCCAGTCCTGCACCAAATTGATAGCCTACCACAGCATTCGACAGAGACTTGTCGCGATTTGAAGAATATTGCTTAAAAGCGTCGCTCAGTTTCTGGTTGTCTCCCACCCGGAAAGAGAATAATGGTCCGGCTAAAATGCGGATAGGGCCGCCTTTTAATCCGATAAGCAGCGGTACGTCAATGTTGCTGTATTTGATTTTGATATTTTGAGCCGTTGCCGAACCGTCCGGAATTATCTGGAAGGATCCTCCTTTGGTTGAAATCAAAAGCTCCGGTTGCACAAAAATAGTACGTCCAAACCGCATCCAGACACCACCTACCATACCTGTTTTTGTGTCAAAACTTTCTTTCAGGTTGTCACGAACTTCCGATCCATCATATTTTAAATAGGCATTTCCATTGTCGTCATACCGGTTTGTGAAGACATTGCCCATGGTCAGACGAGATAAATTTACGCCTCCTTTTAATCCAAATGCGAAACCTTTTGTTTGAGCCTGAGCAGAAATTACTGTTGTCAGGAATAAAAGGGCCGTATAAATTGTTCTCTTGAATACGTTCATACGAAAAGATTGTTGATGACTAAAACCGATAGATAACGTCAGGAAATAAAAAACCATACGTAAACCTACTGTTTTTTGATTTAACGGAAAAAAGGTTTGCATATTTGAAGAAATTTAAAGGTGCGGATTTGTAACACCTTATACAACAACAAACTAAGAGAAAACCCTATGGCCAAAGCCAGAACAGCATATTTTTGTCAGGAGTGCGGATATAATTCACCCAAATGGGTAGGCAGGTGTCCTTCATGCGGAGAATGGAACACAATGGTGCAGGAAGTAATCGAAAAGGAGGATAAAAAAACGACGGTTTCCTGGAAAGCGGTTAACCTCGCCAGCAAACCGAAGGCGATTGCGGAAATTGAATATGCGAATGAGCCAAGAATAATCACGGACGACGGAGAACTGAACCGCGTACTTGGCGGCGGAATTGTACAAGGATCACTCGTTTTGATAGGAGGGGAGCCTGGTATCGGGAAATCGACTCTGATGCTGCAAATTGCACTGACTCTGAATAAGAAGAAAGTGTTGTACGTTTCAGGCGAAGAATCCGAGCAGCAGATTAAAATGCGAGCAGAAAGAATGTCTTCCAAAAGTGATAATTGTTTTATTCTGACGGAAACACACACAGCGAATATTTTTCGTCAGATCGAAGACTTTCAGCCTGAAATCCTGATCATTGATTCGATCCAAACGATGCATTCCGCTTATATCGAATCCGGAGCGGGAAGTGTTTCGCAGGTGCGCGAGTGCACGGCTGAGTTTATGAAGTACGCCAAGGAAACGGGCGTTCCTGTTTTTTTGATCGGGCATATAACAAAAGATGGCTCGCTGGCTGGCCCAAAGGTTCTTGAACATATGGTGGATACCGTTTTACAGTTTGAGGGCGACCGCCATACTACTTATCGTATTTTGAGAACGGTAAAGAACCGTTTTGGAAGTACTTCGGAGCTTGGTATTTATGAAATGCATGCAGCAGGATTACGCCAGGTCAGCAATCCTTCGGAGATACTTATATCCCAGCGGGACGAGCCGATCAGCGGAATTTCCATCGGTTCGATGATGGAAGGAAATCGTCCTCTTCTGATTGAAATCCAATCTTTGGTAAGTGTATCAACCTATGGAACACCGCAGCGAAGCGGAACAGGTTTTGATGCTAAAAGACTTCAAATGTTATTGGCGGTTCTGGAAAAACGGGGAGGTTTCAGGTTGGGTGTTCAGGATGTGTTTTTAAATGTTGCCGGCGGGTTACGTGTGGAAGATCCGGCCATTGACCTTTCCGTAGTAGCTTCTATTGTTTCATCGTATGAAGATTCTTTTATCCCGCCATCCGTTTGCTTTGCCGCAGAAGTTGGTTTAGGCGGTGAAGTAAGAGCTGTAAACCGAATTGAAAGCCGGATTTCAGAAGCAGCAAAATTAGGTTTCAAGAAAATTTATATATCAAAATACAACGGAAAAGGGCTGGATTTTAAAGATGCCAAAATTGAAGTGGTGACGGTGGCGCATTTAGATCAGCTTTTTATGGAATTGTTTTTGAATAAATAGATTATAAAAGAGAGGGAGCAGTTAAGAATATTCGGGCCTCCTGATTATTGCCAGGAGGCTGGGCATCCTGTTTTCTATTTAGCTCATTTTTTACCCGTTTACGGGTTTCCTGTTTATAGAAATCCTATTTATTTTTAAGATAAAACTCCTTCGGAGTTTCCTGATTATTGCCGGGAGGCTCCGCATGAGCCAGATTTTTGGGTTCCGAAAACTTTTCTAAAACTGGGATCTCCCTCGGAGATGTAATGTTGCTATCGATTTGAGATTTTTAGCACAAACTAATACCTCGCATAAAAACTACGTAACCGATCCGTCAAACGGTCATAAATCGGTTTGCTGAATTCTACAAATAATTGCTGAGGATCAGGCGGCAATAACTCCTGACTTTTGCACATTCTTAGCTGAGCTGCGGTCAATGCACGTTCGTCACCGTTGTAATTGGCCCATTCGCAAACCCAGTTATATTCTCCGCTGAATTTTTCCTGGTTAACCTGTTGTTTTGATTTAAAATCAACGATACGCATGTCGAGCAATCCACTGGAATGGACTGTTTTGCGATTTTTTGTAAGCTTGGCTTTTACTTTATCATAAAACTCAACTTTCTTTCTATTGATCGTTTTTTCACCAACTTTAACACTATCCTTACTGACTACCGTTTCGGTATTTTTTTCAATCAGCGTTTGTCCAACCACAAAATCGTCGAATTGTAAGGTTATCACGTGATCCGGTTTAAGTTTGCTGCTGCTAGCTTCGTCGGGCGTGTAAAACTGGACAAATTTGTTAAGTCGGCGATTCGTTTTCAAAAATTCATTAATCTGCTCCTGGAAGTACGAATTGCTTAACTGATACACTTTGGAAGTAACCAAAACCTGCTCCACAACAACTTTGAAGGAAGCGATTTGATAGGAAGTTTCCAGTTTTCGCTGAATATCATTATAGTTCGGATTAAGTTCGCCAACCCTTTCGAAATGTTCGTAAGCGATTCTTGCGTTTTCCCTATCACCCGGAGATAGCGATTTTACGCCTTCTGCATAATGGGTTTCTATAACTTTCTGGCGGGTATTTCTTTCTTCCTCATCATAACTTTTGGCATTCACTGCTTTCATACACACCGAGCAGGATTTTACGGCGTCGTAAAGTTTATTCAGCTTTTGATACGAAGCCATGAGTTGCTCCCATTTCTGGACTTCTGGTGCTGACTCGTTGCGGGCGATATCATCAAGATGTTGGGAAACGGCCATAGGGAATGCCTGTTTCAGGATATCCATTGAAGAACTGTGTGCAGGACTGCTTTTTAATTTTTCGGCGGCGCGGAAAACAGAATCATCATAATTTCCGCGTTTCAACGATTTTTTCGCTGAGTGACAGCCCGAAATGGCAAGCAGAAAAATGGCAAGATACAGAGAGGGAAATTTATACATAAATTCGTTTGTCAACCCTGGTGAAACAGGGGTTTGGAAAACAAATTTCTATAAAAATTATCTCATTTTCGAATGCTTCACTAAATAGGCCATCAAAACCGGATCGAAACCTTTGGCAATATCAGCCTCAATGAAATCGATTTTATACTGACCGCATTTCAATTTTAGTTTTTGATAGAATTCACCAACAAACTTCTGGTAGGATTCCCGAACCTGATCGGGCTGTACTTTTATTTTTTCACCGGATTCAAGGTCAATAAATTCATACGGACGGTTTTCAAAAGAAAACGCTTCTTCTGTTTTTTTATCCGTTACATGAAAAAGAAGAACTTCGTGAAGGTTATGTCGTAAATGTTGCAGCGCAGAAAATATAAGATCAGCTTCTTCCAGGTTTTCAAACATATCACTGAAAATAACCACGAGTGATCGCTTATGTATTTTTTCTGCCAGCTGGTGAAGGACCGAAGCTACCGAAGTTTTCTGTAAGGGACGCGTTTTTTGTAAAAGCAAATTAAGCTCCTGCATGATCTTATGCACATGCGACGGCGTGGACTTAACGGCTGTCTGAATTTCAATGTTGTCGGAAAATGTACAAAGACTGACCGCATCTTTTTGTCTTTGCAGTAAATAGGTAAGACTAGCTGCGGCCATCAGGCTGAATGTCATTTTACCGTAATTGTCTTCCGGATAATACATGGAAGAAGAGGTGTCCATTAAAATATGGCAGCGAAGATTGGTCTCCTCTTCATATCTTTTTACATATAACCTGTCCGTTTTTGCAAAAACTTTCCAGTCAATATTTCGGGTGGACTCACCGGTATTGTACAATTGGTGTTCGGCAAATTCTACGGAAAAACCGTGGAAAGGAGATTTGTGAAGTCCTGTTATAAAACCTTCAACCAGCTGTTTAGCCAGAAATTCCAGGTTTCCAAATTCTCTTATTTTTGCTAAATCCAGTTGCCTGTTGTTCATACACTGAAAAACGAAATTAGTCTTTTGTACGCATGGAAATAATCTTTCCCGATTTGTGATCTACTTCTTCATTGGAATCGAGCATCACCATTCCTTCCATACCCACAATCCGCATGGATACATTGGCGACGCCATTGGAAATGATTCCTATCAGGCGGGCAGCCTCTTTACTAATATCTACCATCCTGTTTTTGGAATACGGCCCGCGGTCATTGACACGAACGATAACTTTTTGATTGTTAGATATATTGGTTATCTCTAACATCGTATTGAGCGGTAATGTGCGGTGCGCTGCGGAAAGTTCTGTACTCTTGTGAACTTCTCCAAAGGATGTTTTTCGCCCGTGAAAGCGAGATGAATAGAATGAAGCGCGACCCACTTCAGTTTTGCCAAGGCTTATCTGTGCGCTTGCATCAGGGAGTCCGGCCAGGGACAAAAATAATAGAATCAGAATCCGATGATAAGTCATATCTGAGCGTTTAGGTGGAACATAAACAGGGTTTAAAGAACCCGGTTCTTTACCATAATAGCGGTGTAGTGCAAACGCACATTTGCGCATATTATTCAAATGTAACGGAATAAACACAGAAATGCTTGTCTTATGTTGTTAAAGTGCAAGATAAATCCTGAAAATTTTAATTTTTGAGTCGTTAAGGATTTGCTAATATCTCCGTGTTTTTTTGTTCGCAGCAATAAACTTTCTATTTTAGCGTTTGGAAACCTATTAAAAACTAAACATAGTGGAAGACAGAGAGCAAATCTACTCCAAAAGGGTCAGGGCGGGAAAACGGACTTACTTCTTCGATGTTCGTTCTACGCGATCCAACGATTATTACCTAACCATTACCGAAAGCCGGCGTCATCCGCAGGGAGAAGGGTTCACGTATGAAAAGCATAAGATGTTTTTGTACAAGGAAGACTTCGATAAGTTTGTAGAGGCTTTGAAAGACGCGGTTGATCACGTAAAAACAGAATTAATGCCAGAAGTTGATTTTTCTCAATATGAGGCCAAAGCGGACGAAGTAGACGCAATTGGAGAATCAGATTTGAAGTGGGAATAAGAAAACTTTACGTTTTTAAGAAGAGCCTTCGCAATCATTGACGAAGGCTTTTAGTTTTTCTGTCGGGTAATTGGTAATTTCGCATGAAAATTATCAGGGCTTGCTATTTAAGTAGGGCCGTTTACTATTTTACTATGATGAGAATATTGGCTTAAATGGTCTTCTCATCTCATTTGTCTTAGTTTTTATGAGCCTTCAATGTGGAATTGTTGGATTACCGAACGTTGGGAAATCCACTTTATTTAATGCTATTTCTACCGGTAAAGCCGAAGCAGCCAATTATCCTTTCTGTACCATCGAACCAAATGTGGGCGTTGTAACGGTGCCCGATGAGCGTATCGATGTGTTGATCGGATTGGTAAAACCTCAGAAAGTAATACCAACGATCATGGAGTTTGTTGATATTGCCGGACTGGTTAAAGGTGCAAGTCAGGGCGCTGGTTTGGGAAACAAATTTCTTGCCAATATCCGTGAGGTTGATGCTATCGTTCACGTGGTACGTTGTTTTCAGGATGAAAACGTTGTACACGTTGAAGGAAAGGTAGATCCTGTATTTGATAAGGAAATTATTGATATCGAGTTACAGCTGAAAGATCTTGAATCAATCGAGAAAAAAATTCAGAAAACTGAAAAAGGTGCAAGAGCTGGTGATGCCAAGGCAAAAGCGGAACTTGAACTTTTGAAAAAATATAAAGAAACGCTTGAAGCTGGTAAAAACGCCCGCAGCCTTGTGGTTGCAGACGCAGATTTGAAAGAAGCTGCTGTCGGTGATTTGAAATTGCTGACGGATAAGCCTGTACTTTATGTGGCGAACGTGGACGAAGGTTCGATGCTTTCGGGCAATGAATATTCTGAGAAATTGAGAGAGGCGGTTGCGCATGAGGGAGCTGATGTTATTATTCTTTGTGCTGCTATCGAGTCGCAGATTTCTGAGATCGAAGATGAAGAGGAGCACGAAATGTTCCTTGGAGAATATGGTCTGAAAGAATCGGGATTGAGCAAGCTTATCAAGGCGTCATACGCACTTTTGAACTTGATAACGTATTTTACTGCGGGTGTTAAAGAGGTTCGTGCCTGGACGATCGTGAAAGGTTGGAAAGCACCTCAGGCAGCAGGTGTTATTCACAGCGATTTTGAAAAAGGTTTTATTCGCGCAGAGGTTATCAAACTTGCCGATTATGAACAATACAAATCAGAAGCCGGCGTAAAAGAGGTCGGTAAAATGGCGGTTGAAGGAAAAGAGTATGTTGTTGTCGATGGTGATATCATGCATTTCCGTTTCAATGTGTAACAGATAGTGGCCAATAAAAAACCGGGCTGTGTTTCATGGAAACGCAGCCCGGTTTTTTATTGGCACGACTCGAATATTACTCAAAAAAATTTGGCTCGTCTTTATGAATCATAGCGCGAAAAGTGTTTGACATATAAATAATGTTGTCGATCTGGTTCTGTGCTTTACTCAGAATGTGGATACTTAACCCATCGCTGATCAGTTTCCCAAAGAGTTCGTGAAGCAGGATGAGGTCATCAACATTCACTGAAAAGTCTTTTACCACATACATTTGAAAACCTCTGTCTTCAAGTTCTGAGAAGTAAAGGACCAAATGAAAATCATTGTCATTGTAAAAGGAAATAACATGATTTTCTTCAAATTTGACCGGCATTTCGCGATGATCAACGAGGCAGTCAATAATTTCAACTTCATTTTTGGTGAGAAACAAGTTGGGTGTTAAGGCCCAATCTGAGGTAAATTCCTTCATACTTATCCGCTTTGAATTGGTGTATGGAAAACATTTGCAAATACTTTACAACTATTTCTACAATAATCAGGCCAGTCTTATCTTCTTCTGTTCCATTCAATTGTTTTGTACCCAATTAACAGATCAGACCGGCTTGTTGGAGGACGGTGATATATTAAAATGTCATAATCATTTTCAGTAGCGGCATAGTTACCTTCCACATAACTTTCATCCGGTTTTTGTCCTGCTTTTACCGCGACGTAATCATAATTAATGACACCCTGTTTTAGCGTAATTTCGATTTGATAAGTCTTGGAATCAGGATTGTAATCCATTCTGTTTCGGTCGTTGAGCTGCCAGAGATTAAATGCGCCGTTTACATAGTATGTCATGTCAGGGTCTTCTGGCATACGCAGTGTAAATAACACGGGCGTATAATCCGCTTCAACACTTCCCCGTCCGGATTCCTTCTGATCAATAATATACTGTCCGTTAAAATCTTCGATTTGGAGATAACCGTTATCAGCGCGGGATCGGTCGGGTGTTATGGCCAGCCGGGTATTATCAGCGCCCCGCTCTATTTCATACACGCCATATCCACGACCTGACAAAGTTCTGCTATCGAAATACCGGAATTCATTACCTCCGGGAAATGTGTTTTCCAGGTCAAAAAAGGTATATTCCAAAATCTGATCGAAAGGGCGGACATTGGTGGGTTTGAAGCCGGAACGTGTCTGATCGAACCGGAAATTTTTACGAAGAATTACTTTTAAATCCTGCTGGGGTGAAATCAGGTTATAGCCTTTGTAATCGATGCTGAAATCAATCTGCTGATCGGAAAATTGCTGCTGAATTCCTTGTGAAAAACGGGCCTGAGCGGTTATACCTACTTTGGTATCATAAATCATAAATCTTCTTGACAGCAAAGTTCTTCGTCCCCGGTCCGTTGATACGACAATCACATAATTTCCGGAAAGTTTTAGTTTGGGAACCTCAAACCGGTAGTGTGTATAAGGCACTTTTGTACTGAAAGACTGCTCATAAGTGATGATAGGATAGTCGTTGTACTCGTAAGTGAACTCAATATCGTTCAGGTTTGATTTGGTCCAGTCTGCATTACAATGAATAATCTTTGCACGCAAACTGGTCATACTGGTGGTCATATCATCAAATTCCAGTACCATTGGAGTGCCGCTTTGTATTGGAATAATGGGTGGCGTAAGCAGTCGGGTTGGATTTTCCGGGTCATCAATTCCCGGATACAATAATACCGTTTTAATATCCTCAGTGTATATGAAATCTTCAAGACGCACATCCTGATTTTGTGCGTTTGCAGTAAAAAGAGTTAAACTGAATAGTATTAAGAAGAGATAGCGCATAGATTACTTTAAGACAAAATGTAACTTTAATACAAAGACAACGTATTTGAGACAACGATGTTTTTTAACATAATTAACTATTTTTGTTGTAGAACCGAAACATTATGACAGCACAACCTCCAAAATATTATTCAGCCGGAGAATATCTTGAACTGGAACGGGAAGCTGACTATAAAAGCGAGTATTACAAAGGCGAGATTTTTGCCATGGCTGGTACCGGGCACAACCATAATCGCATTGTGGAAAATTTGTCAATTGAAATTGGTAGTTTTTTCAAAGGGAAATCCTGCCGGACTTATTCCAGTGATCAGCGAATTCATATTCCTGACACGGGTCTTTATACTTATCCAGATTTAATTATCGTTTGTGATAAAAATCAGTATCTGGATGACAAAAAGGATACGATTTTGAATCCCTCAGTTATTATCGAGGTATTGTCTGAAAGTACCGAGGCTTATGATCGCGGACAAAAGTTTCATTTTTATCGTAGTATTCCGTCTCTTCAGGAATATGTTCTGATTGACTCGGGCGATTTTGCTGCGGAAGTTTTTCGGAAAAATGAAGAGGGGTTTTGGGTTCTTGCATCAGAAGCATATCGGTTGGATGATTCTTTGGAATTGGCGTCGGTCGGCCTGACGTTGTCCATGGCCGATATTTATGCGCAAACGGAAGATTTACTTTCATAGAAGATAAGTAAAAAAGCCATTTTAAACATCATGCTTAAAATGGCTTTTCATATCTATCGGCGATTGAAAGAGGATTAACCTAATTCCTCCACCTCCATCATCGCAGTTTCCCACGATTCGGTTGCTGCTTCCAGCTTTTTGTTCACATCTGCATAAAAACGGTTCAATTCCGCAAGTTGAGCAGAATCATTGTAAACCGCTGGTTGTGCCAGTTTTGCTTCCGTTTCAGATTTTTTAGCTTCAAGATTATTGATAGTCGCTTCAAGCTCTTCTACCTGCTTCTTAGCTTTTTTCAATTTTTGAGCATCCTCTGACGAAATAGATTTGTTATTGTTGCTTTTTTGAGCGTTTCCGTTACTGTTGGAAGCCTGATTGCTTTTAACCTGAGGAGGCGCACTGCTCACCGTCGCTTTTTCGCTTACCGCAGACTGTAATCCACGCTCTTCAACCCATCTTTCATATTCAGCATAAGTACCCGGATATTCCTTGATCTGATGATCTTCGATGTACCAGATTTTATTGGCGATAGACTCAACGAAATACCTGTCGTGAGATACTACGATATAACTACCTTCATACTGCTGCAAAGCCTGGATCAAAATGTTTACCGACTGCATGTCCAAGTGGTTGGTAGGCTCATCGAGCAGCAGGAAGTTAGCCTGCGAAAGCAAAACTTTTGCTAATGCCACGCGTGATTTCTCACCCCCGGAAAGTACTTTGATCTTCTTGAATACGTCATCACCAGAGAATAAAAAGCAGCCCAGAACAGTACGTAATTCCGTTTCTGTTTTGGTTGAATTGGCGTATTTAAGTTCTTCTAATAAATTATGATTAACGTTCAGGGATTCCAGCTGGTGCTGTGCGTAGAACGTAAACATCACATTGTGTCCAAGTCTTCGTTTTCCTTCGATAGGCTCAGTTCCTGCAACTACGCGCAAAGCCGTAGATTTACCACGTCCGTTGGCACCGATCAAAGCGATTTTGTCACCACGTTCCATGGTAATATTGGTATGATCCAAAATCACTTTTTCGCCATATGCTTTTGACGCATCTTCCAATTGGAAAACGTGACGGCCAGGTTGCGTTGTAAACTGGAAACGGAAATGAACTTTTGCATTTTCATCGACAACCGCATCCACAACTTCCATTCTGTCAAGTGCCTTCACCCGGCTTTGTACTTGCTTTGATTTTGTTGCTTTGGCTTTAAAACGTTCAATAAAACGTTCTGTCTGTTTTATTTTTGCCTGTTGGTTTTCAAAAGCTCCGCGCTGAATATCGTTGCGCAGCGCTTTTTCTTCCAAATAGTAAGAATAATTTCCAGAGTATAAATTCAGTTTTCCACCGGAAACTTCAACAATCGTATCAACCGTATTATCAAGAAAAGCCCTGTCGTGAGAAACTACGATCACGGCGCCTTCATAACTCTGAACATATTTTTCCACCCACTGAATAGACGGTAAGTCCAGGTGGTTGGTAGGTTCATCGAGCATTAGTAAGGAAGGTTTTTGCAAAAGCAGCTTGGCAAGCATAACCCGCATACGCCATCCCCCGGAGAACAATCTTAAAGGTCTGTGTAAATCATCCGTAACAAAACCCAATCCTTCAAGAATTGCTTCTGCTTTTGACTGAATCGTATAACCGTCCAATGCGTCAAATTCATCCTGCACTTTCGCCAACTTGTCCACGAGTTCGTCGCGGTAGTTATGCTCCATTTCATGAAGAATTTTATCTATTTGTACCTGAAGGATATTCTGGCGTTCAAAAGCCTGCATGGCAACTGACAAAATTGAGTCGTCACTTTGGTACGAAAGTAAGTCCTGATTAAGGAAACCGATCGTGCAATCTCCTGATTTAGAGATTCTTCCTTCATCCGGCTGGTATTCGCCATCGATCATACGGAGCAAGGTAGATTTCCCGGTTCCATTAAGACCGATAAGGCCAATTTTCATTTTTGGCTTAATATGAAGCGACGCGCCATCGTATAGTGCGCGGTCGCCAAGATAATAACTGAGGTTCGTAATCGCGATCATGCCGCAAAGGTACGGATAAGATAGAGATAGTAAAAATCCAAATTGTTGGAATAGTTATAAAATCAAAGACTTAATCCGAAATATGACATTAATCTTGTAAATTTGGTTGTACGTTACACAGAGTTTCACCGAGGTTTTAAGAGGGGCACAGCGTTTTTATTTGTTGAGAAAAAAACGCTGTGCCCCTCTCCTTAACTCTGTGGTTCTCTGTGTAACCTTTAAATAGCAATAACTGACTTGTATTTTGAATAACTTATTTCCTATATTTCTGAAACTTGAAAACCTGCACACACTTATTGTTGGCGGAGGTTATGTTGGTTTGGAAAAAATCACAGCTGTTTTAGATAATTCGCCAGAAGCGACTGTAACATTAGTTTCTCCTGAAATCAGACAGGAAATTCGTGAAATCGCTGCCGGCAACGGAAGGATTACTTTACTAGAAAGAAAATTTGAAGATGGAGATCTTGCTGCGAAGGATCTCGTTATTGTTGCAACAAATGATAAGGAAGAAAATAAACGCATAAAATCAGTGGCGAGCTCAAAACATATGCTTTGCAATGTAGCTGACACACCTCCTTTGTGCGATTTCTATCTTTCTTCTGTGGTTAAAAAGGGAAACCTAAAAGTTGCGATTTCAACCAACGGCATGTCGCCGACGATGGCAAAAAGATTGAAAGAAGTACTCACCGATGCGCTTCCGGATAATCTGGAAACGGCAATGGAGCAGTTGAAGGCAGTAAGGGATATGTTAAAAGGAGATTTCGCCAATAAAGTGGATGAATTGAACCGGATCACTTCCGTGCTGATTGAGAAACCGGAGGTAAAAGAATAACCATATTTTGGCTTATTGTACTATCGGAAATTGTCTATAATCCGCCGGTAGAGTATTATCAGGGCAGATTGTGAAATTTTCAAACAGAAGGATTTAGCTTTTAGATAAGTCCGAATTCACGAAAGGCGCTCGGAAAGTTTTTACCTTCATGCCCTGATCTGCTTAATTTAACCAAAGCAAAACGCTGCAAAGTCGCCAGCTCAATCCATTGTTTCGTGGTTAACGCAGGACAATTCCATTCTTTTGATTTTTCCAGAATTTCCATTGGAACTTCATCCAGGTTATTCCAGCTGTCATCAACGGAAGCAAGCGGGCTCGCTTCGTGATTTGCATATTTCCAGACAAGTTTGTTTACGAATTCGCCATACTGATCCACTTCCTGCACAGAATAGCAAGGGAGATAGGCGAGTTGTGTTTTTTCCTCAACGGTGATTTTAACCCATTCCGGAAGTTTTAATTTGATGCCGCAGCTGTCCAGTTTATAACGGACAATCATGGGAATACATCGGAGTGACTCAACAAAATCACTTTCAAAATCAAAGAAAAAAGTGGAGATCGTTTCGGTTTTCATGTGTTCTTTTTGTCTAAACTAAAACGGTAGCTGGAAATTCAATGTCGATAAATTCATTTTTTTCTGTGCCGCAGGTGGGGCAGGTGTAATTTCCCGGCAGAGCCTCAAACGCAGTTCCAGCGGCAATATTATTGAGTGAATCACCATAGTCGGGATGGTAAATCGTCATACAATCCGGGCATTGATGAATATTCAGGATTGCCGGAAAAACATTTTGGATTTCTTCGTTTTCAATATAAACCAGTTCTGCGTGTTCGGTGGTTTGGCGTGTATTGTATTGGCGGCAAAGTCTTTCGAGCTGCCACGGAAGATGGATTTTGAATAAACCTTTTTGAAACAGAATATATTTTCTGCTGTTGGGATTAAAGTTTTCTGTATAATACAAGTCGTAAACGTTAAAAAGAGACAGCTGGGCGATGTGAAATAAAGGTCGCTTTCTGATTAATACAGACCCGAAAACTTCTGATTTTGCACGTGTTTGTATACCAAAACAAAGTCCGAAGGTTCTCGTATCATTTTTTTCAACGTACCGAACCAGATAATCTTTCAGCACGGTTCCTTCCCCGGTATGATCTTCGGTCTGCCACGCAAGTTCATTGGCGGCATGGCGCACATTGATGTTGTGTTTACCTAAAATATTACTCCATGAAGTGCGGTGAATATCTTCTATTCCTTTGATAATTAGGGATCTCCAAGGTGTTACGCAAATTTCTCCAACTTTTGTTTTTAAGCACAACAAGCATAAATCGATCAGGAATTCTACCGAAAATAATTCATCCCGACGGTATAAACCTAGCCATGTCCTGGATTCATACCGGTTAAAACCTTCATAATAAGGCAGCGAAAAGGAGGGCAATTCGAGCTCTTGTGTCGCCGGTAGTGAAATGTAAGTATTTTCTTTTTTAACAGTTTCAAATATTGTTTCCAGACTAGAAATGCCATCAAGCATGCAATCTTCGATTATTTTTGAAAGTCTGCCGATCTCAGGGGTGTAGATCAGCTCAGGCCAGCGGACCAGTGTATTGGTTTGTTTAAATCGTATGTAGAGATACCAAAAATGAATTTCGGGAGATGAAACGAAGTTGAGGTTCCCAGTAAAAAAAGGAGTAAAGCTTTGGTTGGAATCTGAAATGTTGACTTTTAAAAGTGGCTGATAATCAAAGCTGTCCAGTACGGAATGATATTCGTTCGCACCAAGCCATTGCCCTGTGCGGAAGACTTCTTCGCCACAGTAAGAGCTTATAATGTTGGGGTACGTTTCTGAATTTAATTCATAACTGACACCCAGTTTTTGTAAGTCCTTTTCAATAAAACGAACCACTTCATAATGAACAGTCATCAGCAATTGCTGCCGGGCGCCAAAGCGTACTTTCCGGACGCCGGATGCCCAGGCGGCGGTAAGGATGTCTTTGAGGTATCCCGGTGAAACGATACCTCCCGGGAGATTGATTTTTATGGTATAATAATCTCTCATGGCAATTGATTCAATGGTTGGATCGGTTATTGGTTTGTACAATTGATTCAATAATAGGGCAAGGCCCATCGGAGATCGAATTGGTATTGGTTATATCGTTTCCAGCAAATTCATGTTTTCCAAAATCGACCTAACTTCCGGGCGGCAGGAACCACAACCAGTTCCCGCGCCCGTCTGCTGGCAAAGTTTTTGGAAATCAGTACAACCTCCTTTTATCGCTTTTTCCAGATTTCCCTGTCCCACATTATTACACGAACACACCAGCTTGCCTTCCATAGGCTCTACTTTTTGGCTTGAACGCAGAAGTTGAAGACGTTTTTCGGAAAGTTCTGTTCCTTTTGCTATCAAATCCCTGAATTCCAGGAACTCATTTTTGTCACCTATTAAAATCGCTCCTACAAGCCTGTCCTGATGCACGATACATTTTTTGTAATATCGTTTTGACTTATCTATAAAAACAATTTCCTCATAAGCCGGATCGTTGGCAGGCGTGTCGGTCAGCCCTATGCTGCTCATATGCAGCCCTTCCATTTTCAGGATATTCATTGAGACGCTGCCCTTGTAAGGCTGGGAAATATCACCGGATATGAAATGCGCCGCTGCTTCTGCCTGTTGTTCGGCCGCCAAAGTTATTCCCCACATCTGTCCCCGCCATTCGGCTATTTCTCCCGCCGCGAAAATAGATTCGTCCGACGTTTGCATGTAGTCATTTACAAGAATTCCCCGCTTGTGTTCTATACCCGCATCGCGTGCCAGATCAATAGTCGGCACCGTTCCTATCGTCAGCACCACTACCTGGCAATTTATTTTTTTTCCCGATTTCAAAAGAACACCTTCTACTTTGTCAGTGCCATAGTAAGTGGAAACCTCAGCGTTAAAAAATATTTCAATGCCCCTGTCGGTTAAATCCTGGTAAAGCAATTCACAAGCTAACGGGTCGAGCTGCCTTTCCATGAGGCGGCCGCTTCGCTGAATGATCGTAACCCGAAGTCCCATTTTTCGGAAAGAAGCTGCCAGTTCCAGTCCAAGAATTCCTCCGCCGACGATGACGGCATGCGACTCAGGCTCGTTAATAAAAGGTAGGAGATTGTCTGCGTCGAAACGCGAACGCATATTGAAAATTCCCGGAAGCTCAGGTACTCCTTTTGGCATAAATGCCCGGCTTCCCATGCCAAGGATTAACTTGTCATAAGTATGTTCATTTCCATCGCTGTCGATAACAATTTTATTTTTCCGGTCAACATGCGCTATACTGATCCCTTTGTGGACCGTAATTTGTGAATCGTTAAACTGATCTTCCTTTAATTTTACGAGCTGATCCCAGGTTTGTTCCCCGCTGATGTAGTCAGGCAGCATCACCCGGTTATAAAACGGATATATTTCTTTGGAAAAGACATGTATTTCGTCTTCCTGATTTAATGTCCGGTAAGTATTTACAAAACCGAGCCCTGCCGAACCTGCGCCGATAATAACTATTTTTTCAACGGGCTTACTATACAAAGAAACCTGAACGGCCGAAAACTTGAAATCAGGTTCTTTTGACCGCGGATCAACAAGGGAATTCGTTAAATTATTTGCTCTTCCAAGATTGCTGCCTAGTATTTTACCCCAATGCATGGGTAAAAAGCATAAGCCCTGGCGAACGTCATCGCTCAGCTGAGCTTTTACCCGCACGTCGCCACGACGCCCCTGAACAACAATCAGCATTCCTTCCCTGATGTTTCTGGCTGCTGCATCCCCGGGGTGAATCTGTAAAAATGGTTGTGGAATATGTTGTTTTAATTTTGTGACACGTCCTGTTTTGGTCATCGTATGCCACTGGTCACGGATACGGCCGGTGGTAAGTACCAACGGAAAATCTTCGTCGGTAGGCTCTGAGGTGTTCTCGTCGGCAACGGCAAAAATTTGTGCCCGTTTGTTGGCCGTGTAAAAAATATTATCCGTAAATAATCGCCTGGTGCCAATAGAAAAGGCCGTGCTTACGGTATTTTCGGGAGAATTTTCCTTGATATCAGCCAGGTTTTCAGTGCTGAGCGGCCATTGAACGCTGCGGTTATTTTTTAAAAGGTTATAATCTACACCGGTTATATCCACATTGGTGTTGGCTGTAACCTGTTTGTATTCGTCATAAACCTCAGAGGTATTTTTATAATTAAAAGCTTCCCCGAAACCCATTTTTTGAGCAAACTTCCAAATGATTTCAGCGTCCGGCAAAGCTTCTCCGGGTGCTTCCACAGCTTTTGGCAAATAGGTTATTCTCCGTTCCGCATTGGTCATGGTACCTTCCTTTTCAAGCCAGGCGGCGGCAGGTAAAACAACGTCCGCAAAATGAACTGTATCTGCGAGATTGGAAACATCCTGAACCACAACAAAACGCGCATTTTTCATCGCTTTTTCAACCATGTTCATATCTGGCATACTCACAAGGGGATTGGTATTGATAATCCAGATTGCTTTCAAGCGTTCGTCTGCCAGTGCTTCAAACATTTCAGTTGCTGTGAACCCGGGTTTATGTGCGATTTTTACCGGACTATTCCAGAACGTTTCCATTTCTTCCCGGTGTTTGGGATTCATTACATCGCGGTGCGCAGGAAGAATATTGGCCAGTCCGCCCGTTTCTCTGCCTCCCATGGCATTGGGTTGTCCGGTTAAGGAGAAAGGTCCGTTTCCGGGTTTTCCTATTTTTCCGGTTATCAAATGAAGATTGATAAGGGATAGATTTTTATTGACACCAATCACCGACTGGTTTAATCCCATGGTCCATAAGGAGAGAAAACCTTTTGATTGTCCGATCCATTCCGTTGCCAGATAAATATCATCCGGATTTATATCGCAGATTTCCGCTGCTTCGTTTACCGATCTTTCAAAAACTTTTGCTGCAAAACTTTCAAAACCGTCTGTGTGATTTTCAATAAACGCCTGATCGATATAATTTTTTTCTATCAGGATCCGGCCAATTGCATTGCATAACACAATATCGGTACCGGGAACAATGCCTAAATGTAAATCAGATGAACGGGCGGTATCTGTGCGGCGAGGATCCACACAAATAATTTTAACATGAGGATTCGCATTTTTATGTGCCTCAATGCGTCGCCATAAGATCGGGTGGCACCAGGCCGGATTGGCACCTGTCACAAAAAAAACATCTGCTTCTTCTATATCATCGTAACAAACCGGAACGCAATCTTCGCCAAGGGCAAGTTTATAGCCTACAACAGCCGAGCTCATGCAAAGCCTTGAATTGGTATCGATGTTATTAGAGCCTATAAAGCCCTTAATCAGCTTATTGACAAGATAATACTCTTCCGTGAGGCATTGTCCGGAAACATAAAATGCGACGGAGTCCGGTCCGAATTTTTTTATCAGCGTCTTGAAAACCGCTGCTGTTCTGTCCAGGGCTTCATCCCAGGTTACGCGCTGTAAAGGCATGGCACGGTTCAGGCGCATCTGAGGATATAGCAACCGGTCCGACTGATCCATTACCGTATAATGGAGATTCATTCCTTTGGAGCACAGCATGCCCTTGCTGGAAGGGTGATCTTTATCCCCTTCCAGATGGAGCCGGCCGCTGGCTTCCTTTGTTACTACTACGCCGCAACCCACGCCGCAATAGCAGCAGGTAGATTTATAGGTATCAGAGGAAGTTTGCATGAGTATTCAGGATTATCTGTTAATTAGGAATTGGCTGTTTCAAGCGCACTGGATTCTGTTACGGTAGTTCTTATTTTTTCAAAATTGACAAGAGCCACAATAGCGGCCACACAAGCAATGGCAACGCCTATGTATACAAATGCCTGTGAATAAGAAATGGAAGATGATTTGAAAAGAAATCCTGCCAGTACAGCACCCACATTTCCTCCTGCACCAACGATTCCGCTTACAGAGCCAATTGCTTTTTGGTTTACAAAAGGTACAATTGCATAGGTTACACCGTTTGCCATTTTCAAAAACATGGCGAAACACAACATACTGATCACCGCGATAACCAGTGTTCCGCTTTGAGCGAAAAGAGCAATGCCTATGCCTTCCAAAGCAAGCAATAAGGCAAGCAGACGTCCTTTGCCCAGCATTCCATATTTTAGGCCGACTTTATCCGCAATTATTCCTCCCAATGCGCGTGCAAAAAGATTCATAAAACCAAAGGTGCCCGCCAGGATTCCGGCAACGGCCAAAGTAGTGTTGAAATTTTCAAAGAAATACAAAGCGGCAATGTTGTCGAAAGTGATTTCAATACCAAAACAGGCTCCATAAGCAAGAAAGAGTGCCCAGGTGCGTGGGTCTTTCATTGCCAGGGTCAGCGTGCCTTTTGTTTTAACAGCTGATTTTTGACTGAATTCCGGCAATTCGTCAAAGTTTCCTGCCGGTGTATCTTTTGTATAAAAATAATAAACGAATGAAAAAACCAGCAGCATTACACCTGGCACGATCATCGCCAGTCTCCATGCAGATTCTGGAAGGTATCCTGCGCCTATGAAAGCAGCAAAAATCAGAGGCATAACCATGTTGGTAACACCGCCACCCAAATTTCCCCATCCGCCGGCTACGGCATTGGCAGTTCCAACGATTTTTTTATCAAACATCACCGAAGTATGGTATTGCGTGATGACAAACGATGCGCCGATAACACCGATGGCCAGTCTGAAAAGAAGGAAGCTTTCATAAGAATGCACAAGTCCGACTGTCATTACCGGTATTGAACAGATTCCTAAAAGTGCTGTGTATGTTTTTCTTGGTCCCCAGGTATCACAAAGTTTACCAATAGCGATACGCGCAATCACGGTGGCTGCAACGGAAGCAATGATGATATTTCCGATTTGTCCTTTGCTCAGCCCTAGATCCGTTTTGATGACCGTCATTAACGGCGCTAAACCGAACCAGCCAAAAAAGCAGAGAAAAAATGCCATCCAGGTCAGGTGGAAGGTTCTCATCTGAATACCTTTCGCGCTGAAAATATTTAATTTTTCTAAAGGTTTATTTGTCGTTTCCATAGTTCACTGCGTTTGAGACTTTTGATAGAAAGATTTTCGTTTGCGGCTGGAATTCGGTAATTTTTATTTTTTAACCTGCCTGCTTTTGATCAAGCTGGTTCAGATTTAAAACCGGGGATGCATTAACAGAATCGTTTTTGGTACTGTATGTGTAATAGACAGCCATGCCTGTAAATAGCAAACCACCTACAATATTGCCAAGGGTGACAACTAGCTGGTTGTAAAGCCACCAGTCGGCGATGGTCACTTTTGCTCCGAAGAGCATTCCGGCCGGAATTACAAACATATTAACAACGGCGTGTTCGTAACCCAAAGCAAAAAACATAAAGATGGGAATACCCGCCGCCAGTATTTTTCCCTGCGTGGATTTGGAAGTCATGGCCATCACGACGCCCATACATACCATCCAGTTACACAAAATGGCTTTTACAAATGCTGCCAGAATCCCGGCTCCACCGTGCGCGGCATAACCGATGGTTTTCTTTTCTGCGGCTGTTACAAGCATTTCATCAATAATTCCCAGCGTTGCAATGGTTCCCATTTCGGAAGCGGCACACCAAAAAAGAAAAGCAAAAAGCACGCTGCCAAAAAGATTTCCGGTGAAAACCCAGAATAAATTTTTCAGCATGGTTGTGGTTTTTATCTTTTTTTCAAGCCATGCCAGCGGTATCAATGAAAAGCTGCCTGTTACCAATTCCAGTCCAAGTAAAACAATGATGATAAAACCTACCGGGAAAACCAATGCACCAGCCATGCTTAATTTGGTCTGGGAAACTGCCAGGTAAGCCAGTGTTACCGAAATGCCCAGTAATGCTCCGGACATAGCGCCTCTGATCAGCAGGTCTTTAACTTTTAATGACGATTTGGTCATAGCAGCACCCATCATACTGTTGGCTACTTCTTTGGGTGAAACATAATCCATAGTAAACGTTGATTTATTTAAGGAAATCCGGTTTGATGTTGATCATCAGATAAGCCCAATTAGCCATTTTCTGAGGATCCGTAACGCCTTTAACCTGAGCGAGAGAATTTGTTGGTAAAAATGTGCAGTATCCTGCCTGAAAACTTACTGTTTTTGTAAGATTAAAAGTGGCAATAATATCAAGTTCCTCACCGAAATTACTGCTCAGCTTTTCGTCCTTAGCATTTATAATTTGTGCGGCACTTGAAAACTGATGCAAATCAGCCTGGATCAAAAGTTTGGGCGTGGCTTTGATAATGCTGCTCAGATACAAGTCTGATAATCCGCCTTTTCCAAAACCGTTGGCTGCATAGAAGTAATCCATTTGTCCCCAGAATTTGTGCGGCGTTCCGTAAAGCGGATCAAAGCTTTTGTTTTTTGAATTGCCGGAATTGCTTCCTGATGTATAATCAAATCCTGGGCCGATGCTGATATTTTTATTAACATCATAAAGGGCTTTTACCGAATACATATAGGCTGATAAATCGATCCCGTCTTTATCTTTTCCTTCCTGCAAATAGGCGCTGGCAGCCAGATTCCAGTTTTTCCCGATTTTGGTCTGGATGTATGGTCCAAGCGTTAACCGGCTGTTGACGCCTTTTTCAAGGTTTTTGGTTCCCGTTTGTGTCAAAGTATATTTTTGAAAATCATCTTTTACAATCAGAAACGATGCACTTCCCTGTTTTAATTTTTTGCTCACATAACCAAATTGCATAGCCTTATACATTGTACCGATCCCGTTGGTGCCGGCCGGATATCCATTAGGAACGCCATTGTATAAAGTGCCTGTTTTTAACTCACTATTCTGGTTATACGCAAATCCCAGATGTGCGGTAAAACCCTGGTTGCTGTATCTGATCAGCGCTGCGTCGTGTCTTCTTGCCTGTTGCAGCCAGTCGAGGTTTCCAAGCAGTCTGCTGTCATCATAAATCAATTCCTGCCGGCCAATCTTTAAAGCGAACTCTTTACCGGTTTTGGTTTTACTGGTATCCAGCAAACTGATTTCTCCCCAGGCTTCGTGCAGCATAAAACCGTTTAAACCGGCCGAAGTAACCCGGTTATTGGTAGAAGCATCCTGTCCCCAGACCCGGACATCCTGTGCTGAAATGAAAAATTGTGTACGATATCCTTTGTATCCTACATTTAACCGTGTGCGTTGGGATGTGAAAAAAGCCGGTTTGCTCCCTTTTGAAAGAGGAGATCCTTGTCCGGCAAGGAGTTCGGAACGTGTTCGGAGCTGGCCGGAAATACTTATCTGTGCCTTAGTTTCGGATAACGTAAGTACAGAGATTCCCACGGCAGCTACCGCGAACAGGAGGTAGCGAATTGTTTTCATTTGGATCAATGGATAAAATGAAAAAGATAAAAGGGGTCGTTATTTGTAACGACTTAATTCGGACTTAGAGGCAACCTGGTGCGTTTAAGTACTTTCAGGAATTTGCTTTACGTTCTTTTTTCCATTTTATTTGATCTGTTTATTTGAAACATGAACAATATCCCTTGGTTTGAATAGCCCTGTCGGGATAGTACATAAGCCGATTTGGTGTCCCCACACCGGGTCGGCTTTTTTGCTAAGATGCCAGATTCTGGCTCTGTAAATATTCCATCGCATACGACGGATGCAATCCTACCACCTCTCCAAGCACAATGATTGCCGGTGTGCCCAGCTTATTTTCTTTTACCAGTCGCGGCATTTCCCAAACCTGCCCCATTACACTTTTTTCGTCAGGACGTGTTCCGTTTTGTATCACAGCCATGGGCAGATGTCCGCGGCCAAAGTATTTATATAAGTCGCAAATTTCGTTTAGTTTGCTCATGCCCATCAAAACCACGATCGTGGCCTTGGATTGAGCAGCCAGTCGCATATCGTCCGATAGTTCTCCGTTTCTGGTTGTTCCGGTGATTACCCAGAAACTTTCGCTGACACCTCTTCTTGTTACCGGTATTTCCAAAGATGCCGGAACAGCGATGCAGCTTGACACGCCCGGAACGACTTCGCAGGGAATATCGTGGTCGCGGGCATATTCCATTTCTTCATGTCCACGTCCAAAAACAAAAGAATCGCCGCCTTTTAAACGAACCACATGTCCACGCTTGCGGGCCAGTCTTACGATAAGTCCATTGATTTCATCCTGCGAAAAAGAAGCTGCGCCTGCTTTCTTTCCTACATATATTTTCATGGCATCCGCAGGAGCGAATTCAAGAATTTCGGTACTGACCAATTCGTCATAGAGAACAACATCTGCGATCTTTAATGCTCTTATTCCTTTCAGTGTAATCAGTTCTCCATTTCCTGGACCTGCTCCGACAAGTGTAAGTTTTGGCTCCATCTCTTTTTTATATGTTCTGGTGAATATTGGAAATGTACTATATGTAGTAAATTGTAACTATGTCGTTTGTTGGTTCAAAATTAGTAGCAATATTTTACAAAACAATACTTTTGCCAAAAAATAAGTATCAAAAACATTCATTATTAGAATATAAAGTTAGGAAAATAGGAAAACGCAGTTTAATTTTGACATGTGGTATTAGATAGTTAAAAGGGGTTATTATTGAAATATTACAATAAAAAAACAGGGTTATTCAAAATTAATAGTTACTTATAACTATGAAAGCAAACACAAACACACATATCGTTGTCATTGGTAATGGTATGGTAGGCTACAAATTCTGTGAGAAATTGCTAGCCAGGAAAAAAAATGATCAGGAATTTACATTGACGGTTTTTGGGGAAGAGCCGCGTGTAGCCTACGATCGCGTTCATTTGAGCGAGTATTTTGCTGGTAAAACCGCTGATGACCTTACCATGGCTTCCAAGGAATGGTATGAAGAAAATGGTATCAGATTATTTCTTTCGGATCCTGTTACAGATATTGACAGGGAAGAAAAACTGGTTAGATCGCACCATGGACACGTAGTATATTACGACTATCTGGTCATGGCAACCGGCTCTGGAGCGTTTGTTCCATCCATTCCCGGTGTGGAAAAGGATGGTGTTTTTGTTTACCGTACTATTGAAGATCTTGAACTGATACAGGCCTATGCCCGCAAGGCAAAACGTGGTGCCGTGTTAGGTGGCGGTTTGCTCGGACTTGAAGCTGCCAAAGCCTTGCTGGATCTGGGTTTGGAAGAAGCGCACGTCGTTGAATTTGCTTCCCGTCTTATGCCAAGGCAGATTGATGATGCGGGATCTAAAATATTGCAAAGCCAATTGGAGTCGCTGGGTCTGAATATTCATCTTGCCAAAAGTACGCAGGAAATTACCGGCGGAGATTTTATAAAAGGAATGCAGTTTACCGACAATTCTTTTCTGGATGTGGATATGCTTGTAATTTCGGCGGGTATCCGTCCACGTGACGAACTGGCGAAAATTGCAGGTTTGGAAACTCACCCACGCGGAGGAATTATTGTCGACAATTCCTTGCAGACTTCTGACCCTTATATTTTTGCTATCGGCGAATGTGCGCTGGCGCATCATATGATCTATGGATTAATTGCTCCGGGTTATGAAATGGCGGATGTTGTAGCCAACAAGCTTACGGGGACTGAGAAGGAGTTTCTGCCATATGATATGTCAACCAAACTGAAACTGATCGGCACGGATGTTGCCAGTTTCGGTGATCCGTTTGTGGAAGAGCCGGGTTGCAAAACAATCCGTTATGAAAATAAAGCCAAAGGCGTTTATAAACGCATTAACGTATCTCTGGATGGTAAAGAGCTGTTGGGGGGGATTCTGGTAGGTGATGCGGAGCAGTATAATATGCTTTTGCAGACCTGCAAAAATAAAACCATCCTTCCTCCGGATTCCGAGGATCTGATCCTGGGTTCAAGAGGAGGGGAAGAAGCTGGCGCCGGGGTGATGAGCTTACCGGATGACGCGCTGATCTGTTCCTGTGAGGCCGTTACCAAGGGCATGTTATGTCATGAAGTAGGTGAAGTGGGAAATACCACGATTGATTCGCTTAAAAAATCCTGTAAAGCGGGAACGGGCTGCGGTGGTTGTGTGCCGATGGTGAAGGATATTATTCAAGGGGTGATGAAGCAAAAGGGACAATATATTAAAACGGTTGTTTGCGAGCATTTTGATCACTCCCGCCAGGAACTGCTTGATCTGGTAAAAATGAACAAGCTGAAAACCTATGGCGCCGTGCTGGATCAGTTTGGGAAAGGCGATGGCTGTGAGGTTTGCAAGCCGCTTGTAGCCTCGCTGCTGGCCAGTCTATGGAATGAAAATGTGTTGACAAAAGACCGTGCGCCGATTCAGGATTCAAATGACCGTTACCTGGCCAATATTCAAAAAGGTGGTACTTATTCGGTTGTCCCGAGAATTCCGGGTGGTGAAATTACACCGGATAAACTGATCGTTATCGGTCAGGTTGCCAAGAAATACGGTCTTTATACTAAAATTACCGGTGGACAAAGAATTGACTTGTTTGGGGCGCACGTAAACGATCTGCCGCTGATCTGGGAAGAATTGATTGATGCCGGTTTTGAAAGCGGACATGCCTATGGAAAAGCGCTTCGTACGGTAAAAAGCTGTGTAGGATCAACCTGGTGCCGTTTTGGGGTGCAGGATTCGGTTTCTTTCGCCATTGAAATAGAAGACAGATATAAAGGAATTCGTGCACCTCATAAGTTTAAGTCGGCTGTCTCGGGATGTATCCGTGAATGTGCAGAAGCGCAGAGCAAGGATTTTGGAATAATTGCTACGGAAAAAGGCTGGAATTTATATGTCTGCGGTAATGGAGGATCCAAGCCACAGCATGCGCAATTGCTTGCGTCCGATGTGGATAAGGAAACGTGTGTAAAGCTTATTGACAGATTCCTGATGTTTTATATCAAAACAGCTGATCCATTAACAAGAACAGCTACCTGGCTCAATAAAATGGAAGGAGGTATGTCGTATCTGAAAGCGGTAGTTGTAGATGACCTTCTGGGTTTGGCGGCAGAGTTTGAAGATGAAATGCAAATGCTGATCAATAACTATAAATGCGAGTGGAAAGAGGTTGTCGACAGTCCTGAACTTCGCAGGCATTACAACCATTTCGTAAACGTTCCTGACAAAGATCCAACGGTAGCTTTTGAAGAACTCCGTACCCAAAAACGAGCAAAAGAATGGGTGTAAGCTTTCAGGCCTGAAAGGCCGTAATATCTCAACACCGGGCAGCGCCCGGTGAGAAGTGTCTGAATACCAGGCAGTATCCTGTGAGAAGTGCCTGAACACCAGGCAGCGCCCTGTGAGAAGTGCCTGAACACCAGGCAGTGTCCGGTGAGTAATATCTGAACACTGGGCAACGCTCGGTGACTTCGGGTGTGTGCATCGATAACCAAATCAAACCAGAAAAATCATGGAACCAACCACAAATACAAAAGACAGAATAACCTGGCATCTGGCCTGCAATGTAAACGATATCCCGGAAGATGGCGGAGGCTGCGCTTTAATTGAAGGGAAACAAATTGCAATCTTTAACTTTGCCCGCAGAGGAGAATGGTATGCGACAGACAACGAATGTCCGCATCGTCAGCAGATGGCGATCGGGCGGGGGATGATCGGCAGCCATGGAGAGGAGCCCAAAGTGGCCTGTCCGTTTCATAAAAAAACATTTTCGCTGAAAAGCGGACATTGTCTCAATGATGACGATTTCAAGATTAATACGTTTCCTGTGATCATTAAAGAGAATCAGGTTTATATCGGTTTGTAAAAATAATTTATGCAAAAACTCGAGAGTCAGGTTGCCGATCGTCTTACCCGTTATTATATCGTCGCGCTGACGTTGGTGGCTGTACTAACAGTCAGCGGACTTTTTTTGATCAGAAGAACGATTAATAATCTCAACCATGACAGCCGGGTAGTGAATGTTGCCGGGCGTCAGCGTATGTTGAGCCAGCGCCTGACCAAGCTTGCCATTTTGCATACAGAAGGCATTCCGACAGATGATTCTGTAAAAATCGATTCTTTACTTTCGATCTGGAAATTAAATCACGAGCAATTGCTTCGTGGCAGAATCAAGATGGAAAGCGAATTTGTTGTTTTGAAAAGCGATTCGATCAAAAGCATGTATCGAAAACTGGAACCCGTTTTTCAAAATATCTATCAAAATCTGCTTTTAATAGATAAGCCGGGCGTTTCGGATGAAGAAAAGAAAAAGGCGCTCCGGATTATTCTTGAAACAGAACCTGCTTTTCTTAATCAGATGGAGACAATCGTTTTTCAATTTGACAGGGAAAGTTTCGGACGGATCAGAAGGCTGGAACAAATCGAATGGATTTTGGATATTCTCACATTGCTGGTTCTTCTGGCAGAAGGGATTTTAATTTTCAGGCCGGTTGTCAATACCACCCGCCGGGTTGTTCGTTTGCTCGCAGAATCCGAGGATGCAGTTAAAGCGGCCAATGATAAATTAAAAATCACCAATGGTCAGTTGTTAAGGGCGCAGAGTGATCTGATCCGGAGTGAAGAAGAAAAATATCAGTTGCAGCTAGCAGAGGACAGGATCAGGACAGGTGCGTTAATTGAAGGGCAGGAAGAGGAAAGGAAACGTTTCGCGCTTGAGCTTCATGATGGAATCGGTCAGATGCTTACAGGGTTAAAGCTACACGCCGAAAAATTGAAACAGATTCAATTTGCCGATGAAAAACAAAGACAGCGGTTTGATAAACTTGTTTCCATGATTCAGGATACGATTCAAACCACCCGCCAGGTTTCCTATAATCTGATGCCTTCGGTTCTCAGTGATTTTGGATTGAACGCGGCGTTGAAATTGCTGTGTGACCAAACCGCAGAGTCATCGGGAATAATAATAAAATTCGATATTCCGTCAGAACGAATGAAACTTAACCCTCAGGTAGAAATTGCCTTATACCGGATTGCCCAAGAGGCTTTAAATAATGCAGTTAAGCACTCGGAATCGGATAATATAAAGATAAAATTAGAACAAAAGACGAATCGAATTCTTTTGGAGATTGAAGATGACGGGAAAGGATTTTTAATTAGTAATTTGAAAAATAAAAGTGGATCGTTTTTAACACAAAACGGAATCGATAATATCCGGACGCGTACGCAATTGCTCAACGGTGAAATGAAAATTATTTCCAAAGTGGACAAAGGAACCAGGCTGGTCATCCAAATCCCCGTGTAAATTATAATTCTGAAAGAGATGGCAATACGTATACTTATCGTTGATGATCATTCGGTGGTCAGACAGGGGATTATCACCTTGCTTGAAGATGAGGAAGATATTCTTATCGTCGGCGAGGCTTCCGATGGCGACGAAGTTTTGGATAGCATTAAAGCCTGCAGCCCGGATGTGATTTTACTCGACCTGACGATGCCGCGCATGTCAGGACTTGATGCGATTAAAGCAGTAACGCCGGTATATCCTCATGTGAAGATCCTGGTATTCAGCATGCACAACAATCCTGATTATATTCTGTCTGCTGTAAAAAACGGGGCAGCCGGTTATTTATTGAAAGATACCGGACGGGATGAAATCTTAAAAGCGGTCCGGAGTGTGGCTTCCGGGGAATTGTATTATCCTCCTAATGCATCTTCCATTATCATCCGTAATCTGGTTTTTTCAAGGAAAGAAGAAGAAGAACCGGAAATAAGGGCAGTTGCCGGCGGGCCATCTGTCTGGAACAAAATGACTCCCCGCGAACAGCAAATTTTACAATGCCTGACCGAAGGCATGAGCAGCAAAGATATTGCCGAACATTTCGCCATCAGTTCTAATACAGTCGCTAACCAGCGTGCCAGTATCATGAGAAAGGCAAACGTAAAAAACACCGCTGAGCTGATCGGGATGGCTCTGCGCGACCGGCAGAAAGTGTAACTGCCTCTAAGTAACTGACATAAATTTAAAGGTAATTTCGTTGCGAAAGATATTTTTTTTCGTAAATTGACCTATTGCCCACCCCTATACATTCATAAGTTGTACTAATAGGCTCTTTATTTAGTACAAATTTGGTATTTTAACAGATTTGGGAAATATTATTGGTTGAAATATAATTCCGTCTGTTAATATATATCCTTCTTGAAAAATCTCGTTTTTACTATGTTTTTGTGTATTATTGGATTCATTAAAGTTTAAGACCTATTTAGAAAAACTTTACTATCATCACGTATGAGGATTTTTTATCGGATTAATGGCCTCCGGCCATTTCTTGCGTTCTTGTTGAGTATTATTATTTGTACAATTTTTCCAATAACAATAACGCAGGCCTCAACTGCGAATATCGAAGTCCGGGGGGTAGTAAAGAGCAAGTCGGGTGAAGTTCTTATTGGTGCAACTGTAAGAGTCAAAGGTGTATTGAAAGGAACAGTCAGCAATGAAAAGGGAGAATTTATATTGCCCGATGTCAATGAAGGAGCAACTCTGGTTGTAACCATGATTGGTTTTATTGCCAGCGAAGTACCTGCCGCACGGTCCGTTGTCATAGAATTGACAGAAGATGCCGTCGGCCTTCAGGATGTTGTTATTACCGGTTTTCAGCAAATTGATAAGGATAAATTTACAGGCTCCGCGGTAACGCTCAAAACCGACGATATCCGTATCGACGGTCTTCCCGATGTAAGCCGGATGCTGGAAGGACGAGCTGCCGGGGTTTCTATTCAAAATGTTTCCGGGACCTTTGGTGCTGCACCGAAAATCCGGATACGCGGAGCAACTTCTCTCAACGGAGATAACAAGCCTTTATGGGTTGTGGATGGGGTTGTGCTGGAAGACATTGTCAATATCTCCAATGATCAACTTTCCAGCGGGGACCCTACTACGTTGCTCGGTTCGGCGGTTGCAGGATTAAACCCTAACGATATTGAAACATTTGATATCCTGAAAGATGCCGCAGCGGCGGCATTGTATGGTGCCCGCGCCATGAACGGGGTAATCGTTATCACAACTAAAAAAGGAAAGGCCGGAAAACCTGTTATCAACTATTCGGGTAATTTCAGTACCCAGCTTAAACCTTCCTACAAAAATTTCAACATCATGAATTCTGCCGAACAGATGTCTGTTTTGGTAGAATTGTATAATAAAGGATATCTAAACTCAAATGTTCTTGAAAAGCCCGATTACGGCGTTTTTGGAAAATATTACACGCTGCTCAATGGTAATAACGAGGGTGGTTTTGGAATAGTGAATGACCAGGCCTCACTGAATAAATACCTTTTGCGTTATGGAGGTGCGAATACAGATTGGTTTGATATTCTGTTTAAAAATAATTTTGTTCAGGAGCATTCACTGAGTGTATCTTTTGGTACTGATAAATCACAATCCTATTTCTCGACAAGCTTTTTGAGTGATAATGGCTGGACTGTTGCAGATAAAGTAAAACGTTACACACTGAATTTTAGAAATACCTACAAGTTTTCAGATAAGTTGACGGTAGGGTTTTCTACCCTATCTTCGGTACGGCAGCAAAGAGCACCCGGTTCTTTGAGCCGTCAAAGCAACCCTGTGGAAGGAACCTATGACAGGGATTTTGACATCAATCCATTCAGTTATTCACTCAATACAAGTCGTGTATTAACTGCATTTGATGAAAACGGCAACCGTGAATATTTCCGAAGAAATTTCGCGCCGTTTAATATTCTTACCGAACTTGAAAATAACAAGATCGATCTGAATCTGGTAGACATCCGTTTGCAGGGTGATCTTACTTACAAGATTACACCGCATATTCAGTACGATTTTATGGGTGCGCTGCGCTACATCAAAACGGGCAGAGAGCATCAGATCAACGAAAACTCCAACATGGCCAATGCGTATCGCGCCGCCGAAACTTCTACCATTGCCAAGGCTAACAAATTTTTATATACTGATCCCGACGATCCTGATGCATATCCGGTTATTGTTTTGCCACGCGGTGGGTTTTATAATCGTAATGAGGATGAGATGTCGTTCTATAATATCAGGAATAATTTCCGCTTCAATAAAACATATGCGGAAAGACATGCGGTTAATGCCTTGGTCGGACAGGAAATTAAGTATACCAACAGGCAAAATTTCAACAACACCGGGTATGGTTATCAATATGATCAGGGCGGTGTTCCTTTTGTTGATTACCGGATATTGAAGCAGACGATTGAAAGTAACTTTCAATATTATGGGATGGAAAAGGTTTATGACCGTTTTGCGGCCTTTTATGCAAGTTTAGGATATACCCTCGACGATAAGTACAACTTTACGGCCTATGCCCGCTATGACGGATCCAACCGTTTCGGAAAATCGGCGATCGGACGCTGGTTGCCGACCTGGACCGTGGCCGGATCCTGGAATCTGGATCGTGAAAATTTCATTAAGGATTTGGGCTGGATAAGTTATGCCAAGTTGAGAGGTAGTTATGGTTTGACGGCAAGTACGGGCCCGGCAACGAATTCGGCTGTTTTGCTTAAAAGTTTAATAACCAACCGTCCGTATACTGACGAAAAGGAATCTGCCATTGATCTGGCTTCTTTGGCTAACTCGGAACTAACCTGGGAAAAACTGTATAGCGGTAATCTTGGTCTTGATCTGGGATTGATGGGAAACCGTTTCAATCTGACGGTTGATGTTTATTTAAGAAACAGTTTTGATCTTATTGACCGTTTCAGGACTTCGGGTATTGGCGGACAAACGTTTAAGATTGCCAATTATGCGGACATGCAATCCAAAGGTGTTGACTTGTCTTTTGAAGCCGTTGTTTTCAAAACGCAGGACTGGTCATGGCGCTCACGACTGACTGCCGGATATGCACATACCAAAATCACAAGCGTGGATAACATCCCGAGCATTTTTGACATGGTGAAGGCGGAAGGTGCCAATATTCAGGGACATCCGGTGAGAAGTCTTTTTTCAGTTGATTATCGTGGACTGGACCCAAAGACGGGCGTGCCGACTTATATCAATGAAAATGGTGAAGTCAGTTCGGATGTGTACATACAGGATCTTTCAACCGCCTATCTTAAATATGAAGGGCCTGTGGATCCTCCCCTGACGGGCGGTTTGAATAATACGGTTATCTACAAAAATTTTACTGCAAATATTTTCCTGACAGGACAGGCGGGGAATAAGATTCGACTTAATCCGCTATTTAAAGGTTCTTCCAATTCCCGGTATGCGTTCAGTGATCTGGATGCGATGCCAAAGGAATTTAATGACCGCTGGGAAATGCCTGGTGACGAAAAAATTACCAACATACCTGCGATTCCGGATTTGCTCCGCAATCAGTATCTGGCCGGGACTTATCCGTATACAACCTATAATTTTTCGAATCAGCGTGTGGCCAAAGGAGATTTCGTTCGTTTGAAATCGGTATCGCTTGCCTATCGCTTTCCTGCTGCGTCCATTAAAAGATTGGGTATGAGTAATGCATCCATTCAGGTATCAGCAATAAATCCCTGGCTGATCTATTCTGATAAAAAATTAAAAGGACAAGATCCGGAATTCTTTAACTCCGGCGGTGTTGCACAACCGATTCAGAAGCAGTTTACTGTAGCCCTTAAGTTTACGATATAATGGAAGAAATGGAAATGAAAAATAGCAGACTTCTGACCCGGATTTTTCTTTTACTGCCGCTGTTTTTTCTGACAGGATGTAATGATTTCCTGGGGACAGAACCGGATAGTACAAGAGCCAATATAAAGACACCCGAACAAGTATCACAATTGCTGATCACTGCGTACCCGCAAGGAAGTTATGTGACATTCGGAGAGTCGATGAGTGATAATGTGGCTGATAAGGGGCGTGGCCAGGACGACCGTGTGAACCGTGGATCGTATCTGTTTGAGGTGGTGGATGCGCCCGTTGATAAGGAAGATTCGCCGGATATGTACTGGTCTCAGGCATACCGTGCGATCGCTGCAACCAATCTTGCTCTACAGGTTATTGATCAGGCAGAAAACAAGGAATCATTCTCGGCGCAGCGAGGTGAAGCGCTCGTAGCGCGGGCTTATGCACACTTTATGCTGGTAAGTCTTTATTCCAAATTTTATGATGCCACCACAGCTGCAACAGATCCCGGAATTCCTTACGTGACCGAACCGGAAGATGTGGTAGTTAAGCAATATGAGCGCAAAACGGTGGCTTATGTGTATGAAATGATTGAAAAAGATTTGCTGGAAGGATTGCCGCTTATCGCTGATTTTTCATATACAGTTCCGAAATATCATTTCAACCGGGCAGCGGCCAATGCTTTTGCAGCGCGGTTTTATCTGGTAAAAAGAGATTATGCAAAGGTACTCCAGTATTCAAATCAGGTTTTTCCGAGTGGAGATATTGTAGCAAATCTTCGTCCCTGGAATACAGAATACCTGGCGCTTTCTTACGACGCCATCTGGAAAAGATATGCCCGGGCAAGCGAAAATGCCAACTTGCTGCTCGTCGAAACGAATTCATTATTTGGACGATATGCCCCGAGTTACCGTTATGGCCTTACAAATCCCAAATGGAACCAAATATCGCAGGTGAGCGGTCTGACAGGAACAAATGCGAACTGGGCATTCCCGATATATACACAAGGGGAGGAAAATCTGTTTATTCCCAAGCTGACGGAATATTTTGTGAAGGAGTCGGTGAATGCAGAAATTGGAACTACTTATGTGATGGTTCCTTTATTCACGGCAGAGGAAGTGCTTTTCAACCGTGCAGAGGCTAATCTTTTTCTTAATAATTCCGCTGCGGCGCTGGCTGATATTAACCTGTATATGAGCAAAAGAATTAGAAATTACGTACCCGAAAACCAGACGGTAACTGCCCTGAAAATCAGGAATTATTACGGATTGAGTAACACTACGCAGAATAATTTGTTAGGATTGCTTAATGCCATTATCGATCTGAGACGACTGGAATTTACACAGGAAGGAATGCGCTGGTTTGATATTCTTCGTTATGGTATTGATGTAGAGCATCCAACATTTGAAGGCGGTGTAATAACGGTTAAGGACGGAGATCCTAAAAGAATACTGCAGTTACCCCAGGCAGCTGTATTGTCAGGTCTGGAACTGAATAAAAGATAAACATTAAAATTTAATCAGTTAAAACAACTGTTAGATTTAAAATATTACTAAAATGAGAAGCGGATTTAAATTTACATATATACTTTCACTGCTAATTTTATCGGCCGGGCTGAGCTCCTGTGGCGAAGATGATGTTGATATCAGCAAAATTCCTCAGATAACGGTTCCCATTGAAGGCTCTATTGACCTGTGGCTAAGGGATAGTCTGCTGACGCCATACAACATCAGAATGCAATATAAATGGGATCAGTTTGAATTTGGCGATGTTACCAAAACACTGGTTCCTCCAAAAGAAGAGCAAATTCTTCCGGTGACGAGAGCTACCATCAATACCTGGATAAAACCCTATATTGATCAGGCGGGTAAAACTTTCTTCAATAAGTATTCGCCTAAAACATTTGTAATGTCGGGCAGCGTACAATATTTGTCTGACGGGTCCATACTTTTAGGACAAGCAGAAGGCGGAAGGAAAATTGTCTTGTTTGATGTGAATAATTTCCGGGTAAGAGGCATGGCTGGTTATGAAGCAGCCCGGGATTCTAACAATGTAAAACGCTCAACCCATACGCTTCAGCATGAATTTGGTCATATCCTTCACCAGACAAAATTTTATCCGGTCGAATTTAAAACCGTATGCCAGGGCTTATATCAGGGAGAAAACTGGATAAATGTGTCAGATGCAGAAGCACGCCGGGACGGGTTTATTACTTCTTACGCAAGTTCAGCTTTTGATGAGGATTTTGTAGAAACAATCGCGATGATGCTGGTTGAGGGGAAATCGGGATGGGATAAAATGATCAATGATATTCCGGCTGGTTTCAGCACGAACGGTACAAGCCAGGCAGATGCCCGGGCAAAGTTGAGAAGGAAAGAATCAATCGTTGTTAATTATTATAAAACGGCCTGGGATATTGACTTTTATGCTTTGCAGAAGAAAACCAGAGCGGCTTTGATACCATTACTTTAAGAAATTGATCGTTCAAAATAATGACAATGAGAAAACAATATTTATTCGGTTTACTGATGGTGCTTCTGACTGGCCTTTGGTCTTGTAAGGAGGACGACGGTGTTTTTGAACAAACTGCGGACGAGCGTTTAAGTACCGCGCTTACTTCTTATCAGAAGGAATTGACCGAAGCTCCTTACGGCTGGAAGGCTACGATATACCCGGGCGGCGGCGGTGTTTACAGCTTTTATTTCAAGTTTAATGACAAGAACAGGGTGGTCATGTATTCTGACTTTGATGTGGCCTCCGCTGGTACTGCCAAGGAAAGCAGTTACAGGCTTAAAGCCATGCAAACGCCTTCTCTGATTTTTGACACTTATTCTTATCTGCACGTACTGGCAGATCCTGATGGAAGCGTAAATGGCGGTGCTTATGGAGAAGGGTTAAAATCGGATTATGAATTTTCTTTTGAACGGGATACCCTGAATGCAGATAATATCACGCTGACAGGAACAAAAAATCAAAGCAAACTTGTGTTGGTGAAGGCAACACAGGAAGAGTCTGTTGCCTACGGAAATGGAGGTTTGGCAAAAAGTTTACTCTTTTCCAACATCTCAAAGTACCTGGCTTATTTTAAACAAGTAAAGATAGGGGCTGTAACCTACGAAATTGCCGTAAGTCAGCGTGCACGGAACATCACGTTGAGCTGGCTGACTGGTACTACGGTTAATACCTTTACCACGAATTATTATTACAGTCCAAGCGGGGTTTCTTTTGTAAATCCTCTTGTAAACGGATCTCAAACGATTAATGGCTTTACAGATCTGACCTGGGATGCGACAAAATTATCGTTATCATTTGTTGCTGCCGGATCGAGATCAATTGTTGTTGATGCTATCAAGCCCTTAAAAGTTGATGTAGCCGCAGCCAGAAAATGGTATCAGACTGCCTTAGCCGATGATCGTTACTGGGTATCGGATAATGGATTTCATGTCAATGGTGTCGATGATGCCTTTAAAGTGAATTCGCTGAAAAATGGCAGCGGGAATTATTACTTTTATCTATTCTGGCCGCAGTATGGCGGAAGTTTTGATGCGTTCGCTCCTGTATTTCTGACGGGAAGCACGGCTTCGCTACCTTACTGGGATGCCGTTAAAACACCGGTTTTTACAACGGATGGGCGGGTAGTATTTTCACCGTCATCCCCGGCTACAGGTGGTAGCGCCGCCTATCCTTCGGACGGCGCGGTTATCTCGTCAAAAAATCTTTTTTATGATACCAGCGGATATTATCTGATTCAACTTTCAGAAAACGCATACGATATGGTAAGCGCCAGGGACGGAAAATCATGGATAAGCTGGTATTGGTAGTTGTGATATTTTGACTGGTGATTTGATAAATGTATCTCATTGATTGCTGAGGGTCTTACTTGAAACCACTATGATAACTCGAAATATATTAGTCTATTATGGATTAGTTTTTATTCCTTTGGCTGTGATCATTTTATGCGCCAAGTCCGGCATTATTGGGTCTAACATGTTTGTTGCTATTTTGCTTGTATATAGTTTTCTATATCATCCATTGATAAGTGGATTAAGACTTGTCGCGCTAAATAAACTTGATAGAAATCAGTTTTGGAGGGTTTTTATACCTTTTTGGGAAATGAAACATTTCAAATCCCTGTTTTTGAATTAGGTGAAAATATGAAAAACCTGTTATCATGTGATAGCAGGTTTTTCTACCAATACTTCCCATTTTTCCTGGCAAACCAAAATCCACGCCAGAAGATGATTCCGTGATTCCAAAGCGCTGGGATAAGTCCAAAATGTTTTCTAAGCACATTGAACCGATCGAGCAGTGAGCGACGGTGGTTTTGGATCGATAAACCTCCCATTAGGTACCGGCAAAGTACAAAGCCGAGATACTGCGTCTTTTTTGAATTTTTAAGGCAATTTATTTCCCAGTCGATATCGGCGCTAAGGTTTTGATAATCATAAACCGGAGCGATTTCTTTTTTTGCAATAAAAGACTGGTGACAAACTTTCATGCCGAGTGAAAAGTCTTTCCAGCTCAGTTGTGGCGGCAGCCGATGCGGTGTGAATTTGCTTCGCAAACCAACTTCACTGCCATCTTCACGAACCAGCATTGCATCGCTGTAATAAATATCGGCATTGCTTCCGAAAACACTTAATAGTTCTGATATGGTAACGGCGTCGAAGACTTCATCGCCGGCATTTAAAAACCAGAGATAAGTCCCGGTAGCCAGATTAAGCCCTTTATTCATGGCATCATACAATCCACGATCCCGTTCCGAAATGATGTTTGAAATAAAAGCGTACTGGTTGGCTATGTTTAAAGTCTGATCTTTGGAGCCACCATCAATGATCAGGTATTCAACGGAGGTTTTATCTTCCACAAATGCCAAAGCATTTTTCACACTTTCCAGCGTTCGGGGCAGGTAGCGTTCCGCGTTGAAAGTGATTGTGACAATTGTAAGGAGTGGCTTCATAAAAGAGATTTATAAAGTTGATCGTATTTTTTTGCCACTACACTTTCCGAATAGTTATCCAGGACTTTCTGTCGTGCAATTTTTGAAATTTCACCTTCCGTATTATTTTCTATCACCCACTGAATGCCTTCGGCCAGAGAGCCGGAAGATTTGAAGTCGGCGAGATATCCATTTTGCTTGTGATCAATCATTTCAGGAATACCACCGGTGCAAAAACCTATGGCGGGTGTTCCGCAGGAAAGTGCCTCCATAACGGTATTGGGCAAATTGTCTTCCAGCGAGGGTACGACGATCATATCAGCAGCGTTGTACACAGCCACCATGTCTTCGGTTTTTGAAATCGTGCCCATGTAATGAACCGGCACCGGGAAAGTTTCAAACGCAGCAGTATTTGACTTTCCGAAAATGATTACTTCATAGTCCGCACCTGTTTTTTTCAAAATTTCCATGGCTTCCTGAAAATACAGAAATCCTTTTCTTGGATCCTGCGTATTGGCGCCAGCAAAAAGAATCAGTTTTTTGTCCGGAGGTAAATTAAGTTTCTGCCGTATTTCAGTAAGGTTTCCGGGTGAAAATACGTTTGTATCCAGACAATTCGGAATAGTCCGGGATGTTATGTTTTGGGTTAAGGCAGCTTTTTTAGTAAGCTCATCCAGCCAATGGCTTGGCGATACGAGGTTCATTTGCGCCTTATGGTAAATCGATTTTTTTTGTTCAAACTGAGAAAAAGAAATATCATAGAGCTCCGGTTTTGCCAGATACGGGCAGGAGTGACAATGGGTTAAATAATGCTGACAGTCTCTGCTGTAATGGCATCCTCCCGTAAAGGTCCACATATCATGCAAAGTCCAAACAACCGGTTTGCCGAGTGAAAACAATTTGTCCAGAGAATCCAGCGATAAGAAACCGAAGTTTATCCAGTGTAAGTGCAGTATATCTGCTTTTTGTACCAAAGGATGTTTGCTGATATCCGCTCCCACTTCTGCCGGAGAGAAAGCAAAACGCACACTTTTATCTTTTTCCTGTGTGTAAAAATAAAGTCTTTCAGCAACAAACCGCAACCAGGCTTTTTTCGATTTCCATTTCGTGTCAGCCAGTGCTTGTACCCCTTCTTCGGGTAGGTGAATGCTGGAAATAAGCATATGGGAATCTACTCCGGAACGAAGCAGAGCCCTGTGTAAACGCGTTGCTGCAATGCCGGCTCCTCCTTCCAGATGAAAGGTACTAAGGTGAAGAACCATATTGAAATTTAAAAGTGAGAAGTAAAACTGCAATAAAGACCGCGATTTCACTTTGGTTGCAAAAATAAATAGTTCTTATGTATATTTATTCGCTAAAAGTATCTTTATACAATTAATAAGTAATTATACACAATGTCTACTGAAAAAAGGAGCCACGAGGCACATTCCGGTTGGTACGAAGTTAAGTATTCGAGCCGGGACGCGCAGGAAAAAGCCATTGCGGATTGGCAATATGATCAGGAGAACAAAACGATTAATAACTGGATACACAGCAGACTTTTAGGGCTTGTAAATCCGTTTGTTTCAGAGAAAAAGAGCTGGCTGACCGTAGGAGACGGCTATGGTTTCGATGCCAATTTTTTCTATAAAAAAGGGCTTGATACAACGGCAACCGATATTTCAGATACTTTTTTGCCACTCTCGCAGCGTCACGGGCTTTTTGAGAAATATTCGGTAGAAAACGCCGAAAGTTTAACTTTTGCAGACAACAGTTTTGATTATATTTTTTGCAAGGAAGCGTATCATCATTTCCCTAGGCCGTATATGGCGGTGTATGAAATGATACGGGTGGCCAAAGAAGCGGTCATACTGGTGGAACCACATGATCCGATTTCTAAAATGCCTTTTTTACTGGCGTTGCGAAATATTTTTGACCGCCGGGATACGTCCTTATTACAGAAATACTGGAAAAACCGGTATTCTTTTGAAGAAGTGGGCAACTATGTTTTCAAGCTGTCGGAGCGGGAAATGGATAAGCTGGCAAACGGTATCGGTCTGCCGATGGTAGCTTTTAAAGGAATAAATAACAATTATTATAACGCCTCAGCCAGTAAGGATAAAGCGGACGACAGTTCACAGGCATTCAAAAAGATAAAACGCAAACTGGCATTTCATGATTTTCTGACCAGGTTTTCATTGATGCCTGCGCAGGTTTTGTGTGCTGTGATTTTCAAAAAGATACCTTCGGATCAAGTTATGGAAGCTATGCGGAAAGATGGTTTTCAAATCCATATTTTTCCGCCTAATCCATATTTGGTCAAATAGCGAATCCCGGGATGTTGAAAATCTGCATCCCGGGATCCGGATTATTCTCTCCAGCCAAAAATATTGAGCTGTAAATCCATAACATCGTTTCCCCGGTATTTAAAATTAACAAACGGGCGAAGGCGGTGCTGGTTGGTATCGATAAAATAACGGAATCCGTTTTCTTCAAAAATTTGAATGATGTCGGCAAGTCCCTGTGGGTTGCCAATGTAGGAATGGAACTCTACGAAGAGGTTTTTAACCTGGGAAAGGGAATTCCGGCAGTCCGCAAGCACAGCCGTTTCAGCACCTTCAATATCGATTTTTAGAAAATCAATCTGTGTTTCCTTTTCCAGATAATCTTTCAGGCGAATGGTCGGAATTTTTTTCTTTGCAGATTTGGAATAAATAGACGAAGAATCCGCTGATTCACTTCCAAACAGAATTCCGTCTGTGTCTTTCCAGACTGCTTTTTCCACCAGTTCAACATCCGAAATGCCGTTTCTTGTTAAATTGGATTTCAGGATTTCGTTGATTGCCGGCTCCGCTTCGAATGCAATAATCCGTGCCTCAGGAAATATTTCTTTGAAATAAAGAACGCTCATACCAACATTTGCCCCACAATCCAGAATGACCGGTTTGGTGCTGTTGCTCTTGAAAAGATAAAATTCGTCTACAAATATTTCCTTGTATTGCCACAGAAAAGACATAATATCAGGCACTTCAAGCATATACTTTCCAAAGCTTACACTTTTTCGATCATGCCTTTTTGAATCACCATATTTGAGAAGGAGCTTGATGAATTCTCTGTCACGCGGTGTGCGTAATGCCTGAAATGGTTCTTTGAGCAGATAGCGTAGCCAATACATTTTCAAAATTGTAAATTATAGTATTTCCCGGATTGTCCGCAAAGATATTACTATTGAGCTACTTTGCCAGTTAAGGATATGATTACAGGTTTCTTTTTCGCTGCGATTCGGGGTTGAAGCTGACCAAAATTTTCTGATCAAGATTAATATGTATAGTTTTATGTCCTCGTAATAAAATTTTACCCGAAATGTCGTCAGAAATTGCTGCAAGTAAAATTGCAATCATTGGTCTTGGTTATGTTGGTCTGCCTTTGGCGGTGGAGTTTAGCAGAAAATACTCAGTTCTAGGTTTTGATATTAATAAGGACCGCATTTCGGAACTGAAAAGGGGGTATGACCGAACACAGGAAATTTCGTCCGAAGACTTACAACGTGTGCAGGATTTGCAATTTTCCGATGAGTTATCGGCACTGGCAACCTGTAATATATTTATTGTAACAGTACCTACACCGATTGATAACTATAAAAAGCCGGACCTTGTCCCGCTTTTAAAGGCCAGCCAGACGGTAGGGAAAGTATTAAAAAAAGGAGATATCGTGATTTACGAATCAACGGTTTATCCGGGTTGCACGGAAGAGGATTGCGTGCCGGTTTTGGAAAGGGAAAGCGGTTTAAAATTCAATACTGATTTCTTTTGCGGTTATTCGCCGGAGCGCATCAATCCGGGAGATAAGATCAATACATTAACAAAAATCAAAAAGGTAACTTCCGGCTCAACACCTGAAATTGCTGAATTTGTCAATGATCTTTACGGTTCAATCATCGTAGCCGGCACACATCTTGCACCGAGCATTAAGGTGGCAGAAGCGTCGAAAGCGATAGAAAATGCTCAGCGCGATGTCAATATTTCTTTTGTGAATGAGCTGGCGCTAATTTTTGACCGGATGGGTATCGATACCACCGAAGTTCTGGAAGCAGCAGGCACGAAATGGAATTTTCTTAAATACAAGCCGGGCCTGGTAGGAGGGCACTGTATTGGCGTTGATCCGTATTATCTGGCTTACAAGGCCGAATCACTTGGCTATTATCCTCAGGTAATTCTTTCAGGCAGAAGGGTTAATGATACAATGGGCGTTTTCGTAGCCAATAAGCTGGTTAAACTTTTGATCAAAAAAGGACATAAAATTGAAGGAAGCCGGGTTTTGATTTTGGGTATAACATTTAAAGAAAATTGTCCGGATATCCGAAATACGCGTGTTGTGGATGTTTACAAAGAATTGAAAGATTTCGGGATGGAGGTGGATGTGTATGATTCGTGGGCTTCGGCGGAGGAAGTGAACCATGAATATGCTATCAATCTAGCTGAAAAACCTTCGGGCAAATATGAAGCGGTGGTGCTGGCTGTTGCGCATGATACTTTCAAGGAATTAAATCTTGCAGATTTTACCAACAACAATTCTGTTCTTTTTGATTTAAAATCCACATTACCAAAAGATTCGGTCGATTCCAGGCTGTAATTTTTATAACCTGGCGGAAACAGATTTATGTTGTTTTCGCCAGATTTCTACCTTCGGAGACTGCTATGATTTTTCATTTTAAGTGAAAAATCTGGGTTTGTCTGCGGTAAAAACTTCTGCACTTCTGAATATTACCTGCGAATGTGTACTTTTGCAGGAATTACTACAAGATCATTGCCGCATGCGTGTTTGTTTTGTTATGGCGGGGTTGCCGCACTATTTCGTGTTGATTCTGAATAAGATGGTTTCGACTTATGGAACCGAAGTTATTCTGATTAAACCCAGTCAGAAAAGTAAAGCTGTTGGATCAGGCGTAAAGGAAGATAAATCGGCTGCAAATTTCCGGCTTCTGGAACTTCCCGAATACACGACATGGTATGGAAAACCGTTTTTCGAAAATCTAATTCCAACGTTAAAAGAGATAAAGCCCGACATCGTGGTGATGTCTGCCTGGCCGTATTTTTTGCAGATGGTATTAAATCCAGGATTTTATTCACAGCTCAAAAGTGTCGGAGCCAAGCTGATATGCCGTGATATTCCCTTCAATATTTCATATTGGGGAAAGAGCAGGGAATACTATTATTCCGGCCAGAATCTGACGGAAGATCTGTCTGTAAATGGAAAAAACTTAAAAGGGTATCTATATTTCAAGGCGATCACCTGGCTCAGAAAGATATATCTGCCGCTGGCGGATGCACACATCAATTATTATGACGAAGGGCGCGATATTATTGCCAGTTATGGCGTGCCAAAAGAAAAAATATTTATTGCTGCCAATTCCCCTGATACAGACGAATTGCTTGCAGCGTATGACGAAGTTTTAAAACAACCTGAAATTTTACCTGCAAATCCGCACAGACTTATTCACGTAGGGCGCCTTGTGAAGTGGAAACGGGTTGATATGCTGATCCAGTCGGTGAAAGATTTGAAAAGATTCTTCCCAGATATTGAGCTCGTTGTGGTAGGTTTTGGCCCGGAAGAGGAGGCATTAAAGCAATTGGCAGTAAAGCTGGAAGTAGCTGATCATGTTAAGTTTGTTGGCGGTGTTTACGATGCGGTAACGCTGGGGCGTTACCTGCATGTTTCGTCGGTGTACATGCTTGGCGGCATGGGAGGATTATCCATCAATGATGCCATGTGTTTTGCCAAACCCGTTATTTGTTCAGTTGCAGATGGGACGGAAAGGCGGTTGGTGAGAGATGGATATAACGGCAGTTATTTCGAAAACGGTAATCAGGAAAGCCTTAATCTGAAAATAAAATCTTTATTGCAGGATCCGGACAAAATAAAAACTTTTGGAGATAACTCGCTGCGGATCATAAAGGAAGAAATTAATATACACAGTGTGCTTCGGGAATATATGGTCGCTTTCGAATATGTTCTTTCGCACTGATTGGTAAAATATTGCTGTAAAAAAAATTGGTTGATTTAAAAATGAAAATTCTAAGTATTGTAGGTGCTCGTCCTAATTTCATGAAAGTTGCGCCATTACACCGCGCTTTTTTGAAACATTCCGAAATAGATTCCAAGATCATTCATACCGGACAGCATTATGATGCCCGCATGTCGGACGTTTTTTTTAATCAACTGGAATTACCCAAGCCGGATTATTTTCTGGGCATTGGCGGTGGCTCGCATACGCAGCAAACTGCCAAGATTATGATAGAATTTGAGCAGGTTATGGCTGTCGAAAAGCCTGACCTGGTATTGGTTGTGGGAGATGTTAATTCCACAATTGCCTGTGCGATGGTAGCGGTTAAGGAGCATATTCCGGTGGTGCACGTTGAGGCCGGGTTGAGAAGCGGAGATCGCGGAATGCCGGAGGAGATCAACCGGATCATGACGGATTGTATCGCAGACGACCTTTTTGTGACCGAGCAAGCGGGTATGGACAACCTTAAAAAAGAAAGTATTCCTGACGAAAAAGTACATTTTGTCGGAAATGTCATGATCGATTCCCTGGCTTATTACCGTCAGAAAGCGTCAACACTTCCTCTGTTAAGCGAGCTGGGTCTTGAACCAAAATCGTATGTGCTCATGACCATGCACCGTCCAAGTAATGTGGATTTTGAAGAAGGTTTGACCAATATTTTAAAAATCATTAAGGAAACTTCGAAGCATAAAACGGTATTGTTCCCGGTTCATCCAAGAACTTTGAAGAACATGGAAACATATGGCTTGCTGGAAGAACTGCAAAGTTTGCAAAACGTAGTTTTGATGGAGCCTCAGGGATATTTGGAATTTCTGCATTTGATGGAAAACGCTGTTTTGATCATTACCGATTCGGGCGGAATCCAGGAGGAAACTACTTATTTACAAGTGCCTTGTCTTACTTTCCGGGCAAGCACGGAGCGTCCTGTGACGGTTGAATTAGGGACGAACATTCTGCTCAGTGACTTGAATCCTGTTACGGTAGCGGAAAAGGTGAACGATATTTTGGAGGGACGGACAAAAAAGGGCGTTATTCCTCCTTTCTGGGATGGCCATGCGGCCGAACGTATCGCAGAAATATTGCTGCAAAAATATGCTAACTAGACTTTCATAGTGGGAATTGTTGTTCGTCAGAGTCTTAAAGCAGGTTTAGGGTCGTATATCGGTGTTGGCATTGGTATAGTCAACCAGATGTATGTTTCTACGAAATTTCTTTCCGTAGAGCAATATGCGCTGTCACGTTTGTTATTTGAAAACAGTTTGTTGTTTTCTGCGTTCGCACATTTAGGTACTCCTTTCATAGCAGATAAGTTTTTCAGCCTTTTCCGGGATGACGAAAATCAGCATCGTGGGATTCTCCCTTTTCTGTTGTTTCTCCCCTTTATCGGTGGATTACTGTTTTCGTTAATTTACCTGCTTTTTACACCTGCGATTCATGCCTATTACGCCAAGGAATCGCCGATGCTGTTGAAATACCATTTCCTGGTTATACCACTTACTATTTTCTGGATATACATCACCGTACTGGAGGCGTATTGCCGAAATAATGCCCGTATTGCAGTTCCGAGTTTTGTTCGGGAAGTGTATCTGAAAACGGCTAATGTGCTGCTGATATTCATTTTCGGACTGGGATGGCTGAGTTTTGATACCATGCTTTATCTGGTTATTGCATCGTACGGATTGGGTGTACTTATTTTGATCGGGTATATCAAAAAGTTAGGAAAATGGTACTGGCGCTTTCCGGACCGTACTGTTCTGACGTCAATCACAATCCGTCAAATGCTGGCATATGGCAGTTTTACGCTCCTTGGTGGTATTGGTGTTAACCTGATGCTTTTTATCGACAGGTCTATGCTGGCCGGTGAAAGAGGGTTGGTAAATGCCGGGATTTTCATTATTGCGTCTTACATAGCCGGCGTGATAGAAATCCCAAGAAAAGCAATCGGTCAGATTTCTATTCCTCTCTTATCCAATTCATTAAGTAATGGCGATTATGATCATGTAAGAACCATGAATCAGAAATCGGCACTTAATCAACTGATTGCCGGTGGACTGGTATTTCTGCTCATATGGGCCAGCATTGATGATATTTTCTTTCTGATCCCCAAAGGTGATACCTATGGAGAAGGAAAATATGTAGTGCTGTTTTTGGCCATCGTGAAGGTTTTTGATATCGCAACGGGTTTAAACACAGAAATAATTCTCTATTCGAAATTTTTTAAATTCGCCACTTTATTTATCGTAGCCTCGGCGATTTTAGGATTTTTATTAAATCTCTGGCTTATCCCGCTGCATGGTTTTGTGGGCGCGGCGATTGCCACAGCCTTTACGACATTGGTATATTCCATGTCACGGATGTTATTTGTCTGGCGAAAATTCGGCGTGCTTCCGTTTACTTATAAAACTTTGCAGGTTGGCGGAATTCTGGCTGTGATGTATGCCCTTACTTTTTTGGTGCCTGATTATCACCGGACGATTTTATCTGCGATGGGAATACTAATTTTACGTTCATCCGTGATTGCATTGCTATTTGCAATCGTAGTTGTACGGCTGGAAATTTCCGAGGAAATTAACGGGTTGGTTTCCGGCTTTCAAAAGAAGTGGATGAAGTGAAATTAAATCATTTCGTCCCGAAGTTTGATTTTTTTTGATGTTTGAATCCTGTTTTCCACAAAAGAAAGATCTCTAACGTAAATCGTATTTTCAGGGTTAGTTGCTGTGATTTTTACTAATTTTCTTTCGATTGGAAGATAGTTGTAGGGTAAAAATCCTAAACTTAAAAGTTTATTATGAATGTAATTCTGGCCAAACTCATATTGATCTGATAGGCCGTTGGTCTCCATAATAATTACTTTCAATTCGGCCCTTTCCAGTGTGGCAGAAGCTCCATTTATAACATTTGCTTCAAAACCTTCAACATCAATTTTTAATAAATTAATATTTTTCTTTACCAGGAGATTGTCAAGTGAATTTACCGGAACTTTTGTTACCGGGCCACTGAATGTTTTGTCATTAATAACATGATTTATAGCATCAAGAGAATTTGAAAATATGAGTGTTTCCTCTTTGTCGCCTACACCCAGATTATAAAGTTCTGTTTTACCCTGTAAATTGTTATAATTAATATTTCTCCTAAGGTTGGCAAAAGTTGAAGGGATAGGTTCGAAAGACAGTGATCTAGCTCCGGTAATTCCTGAGGCCAAAACTGAATAAACCCCAATATTTGCACCAACGTCTACAAAAGTATCGTCTGGGTGTAAATAATGCATTACAAAAAGCATTTCGTTGGTATCATATAATCCGGTATAAATCTGAAGCTCAGCGCTGGACATTCCCTTATCAACCACTAAAAATGTATCTTCTATAAAAGGATAGATTATCGGGTGCTTATGCAAACGAATTACGACACCCCTTTTTAAAAATGTTAAAAGAGCCTTAATTTTTCTGTTTCTATTTAACGGATGGTTTAATACAGTCTTGATAGTTTTTAATTTCATTAGAATCTTGTGATATTTTTTCGAAGATAACAGGAAAAAGAGAGTTCGTAAAGCGGAAACTTTAAATCTCTTTATTCTCAATCTTGTTTTTCTTATTTAGAATGTACTAATGAAAAACGTTCACATAACTTTCCGATAACAAACCTCCGGCGGATAGAATTCTATATGGATAAACTCCCGGAGGAATAAGTTGTCCTTTATACTGGCCGTTCCATGGATTTTTATAGTCTTTGGAGTAAAAAATAACTTCGCCCCATCGGTTATAAATAAAGATTTCAAAATCGGGAAATAGATTCCAGTTTAGAATTTCCCATGTATCGTTTAGCTTATCACCATTCGGTGTAAAAGCAGATGGTATACGTAAGCGTGGAGTTACTTCTGAGGGCGTCGAACAATTTCTTATGTGTATTGTTTTTACTGATTTAGCGCCGTTTTGGTTGAAACATGAAGAATTACCTGAAATTTTAACTTCTATAAGTTTATCATATTCGTTATTTCCCGAAGGTAAAGTATAGGTAAATGCCGCATCGGTTGCAGATGGATATGGTATGTTGTCAATTTTCCACTCAAATGTAGGATTATTGATATCTGTTTTGGCCAATATTTGGATTGCATCTGCGATACAAGGATTATTCGGAGTAACTTCTATTTGAGCAGTAGAGGGAATGTTAATCTCTCCTTTAAATAATAAATCTACCTCTTCTTTACTTAAAGCACGATTATATAAATGGATATCGTCAATAGCTGCTGGCGATGCTTGTCCGTAGTTATTTCGGGCGCCGATGGTTGCCTTGACTGTCTCAGTTCCGTAAAAGGCTGTTCCGCCATTGACAGCATTTTTACAGATCAATTGACCATTTACGTAAAAATAATAATAATTTAAATCCTTGGTAAGCACCAGATGATACCATTTATTCACCTCAGGGAGTGTTTGCGCAGTACATCGAACGTTGTTTCCAATTCCCAGGTAGCTTCCATGAGCGAATGCATTATGGCGTTCATTCGTATATTGGTTTCCTAATAGAATGTGCTGGTCTCCATACGTGCTACCAACGGAAATTAAGAAAAAAGCGAAAGAATTTGTAGGTAATTCTTTTGGCGCTACCCAAATGGAATACGTAAAAGAATTTATCTGAAGATCTTTTGGGCTGATTTCTATAAAATCGTCAATTCCGTCAAATTCGTAAGCGCTGTTGGGGTTTCCGAAGCGATCTGCCGTAAGTCCGGCCCCTGTCACTTTTCCATGATTACGCTTGTCGCTAAGGTCATTAGCATTCCCGGAAAAGGGGTAACAACCGATAAGTCCCTTGTTCAGATCGGTTTGTGCCTTTGAAGTGTTTGTAATCAGGAGATAAAAACAGCATAATATCAGATGGTATAACTTCATGCGTAAAAAGGGTGAGGAGGAATCGCCTGTAAAATTTGCAAATAATTATGTTATTTTAGTTTACTTAAACAATATTATTTTTATTTAATAGACCATATCGCGAATAATATTTTAAGGAAGTTTTGAAGTCGGCTTGGCGCCCCCGACTTTCTGCAATCGGCTAAAATCTTTTTTTAGTATTAATCTGATAGCTGATAGCCGACGGCCGATAGCGATACATAATAGATCGTGATAATGTTTATTTTAAAATATCTTTCTGATAGCAAATTTTCAAAGAATCTTTCCCACCAATATTTTTTTTGAAATGCAGTAAGCCGGGTTTTTCCAAACCATTCTGATCCAGAGAGATACCAAGATCCAGTATGGTTATATTTTCATGTTGGCAATATTCATAAATCGCTTGCGTCAGCATTACACTCGGACTGAATTTATTATATGCAGCCAGAGCTGCCGGTAAGAAATTATAAAGTATGGTTTTGTTAATTCTTACAGTTAGACTTAGCGCAATGATCCGGTCCTTATCCTTTACAGCAAAGACAATACAATCATCAGGGAACTCTGTTATCAGTGCTTCAAGCCGGGAACGGGTCATTGACAGGTTGTAATTTTTATTTTCATAGCTTGTTTTCAGAAATTCATAAATTGTTGAAAATGAATCAGCTTTATATTGAACTGTGTCAAATCCCGCATTCACGGATTTCTTTAATCTTCTTCTTTCTGCATTCGTAATGGTTTGATAAAACGGAATTCGGGATACTTCAATGTGATGATTAAGGTGCTGATAAATTGAGGAGAATCCCATGGCACAATACATTTGATGAAGCTGTATATGCGATTTTGCAGTATAACAGGAAGGTGCCGTTTTTATGGTAATTCGTTTGCCTTCCCTGGTGAGTATCCATTTTTCAATACAACCCATGAAAAAGAGCAATTCGGGCAGATCACAATTCCGAGCGCATTGAACACCTCCGAATGGTGCACTTGACGGAGAACGATAACAATGGTCCGAACCTTGCGTCAGATGTATGACAGCAATGGGTTTTTGAACTTTGTCTTTCTTTAAAAGAAAAGTGAGGATCGTGTTTTGAAGTTGGGAATTCTGGTGTCTGGCCGTGTTGAAAAGATATGGTTCAAAACAGAATGAGAACTCAATAGCCGGATTCCGGATATATAGCTGCGTTTCAAATGGATGCGCAGTCCAGATAAAATCAGGATTTATCAACTTATTATTTCGGTGTGTGTAGAACTTTTTTGGGAATTAAATTAAAATATTTATAGATTCAAATAGAAAATTTCAAAATACATGATTAAAGTAGTTGAGAAGCATTTTAAATTGGTTCCATTCAATTTGTTTGATATGATCTGTTATAGTTAAGACTTTGATAAACAGTTGTTTTATAATTAATTATTAAATCGACATAAGAATATGTAGATCGGTAATCGTCTTGTAGATAAAAATTGATTTTTTTTATCGAATTATCTTTGTACATTAATTGCTGAAAATAAAATTTTATTCAAAAAAAGAATTAACAGGAGGAGATATACAGTATATTTTAAGTAAAATTTCTAACTTGTCCCTCCAATACAATTGTGGCTAAGATTTGACAACTATAAATGAAGTAGCTTCGTTTATTAAGTTGATTAGTGGATATCATATCTTGTTTTTGTGTTGCATTAAATCATCTTTTTCACCATCAATTAGAAAGTTATTACTTCTGTGTGCCAATTCGTTAGAATTATGCAAATTATTTAGTGGTTTCGTTGGCAATTAATTTTAACTTTGGGGTAATACTATTTCTACTGTCATTTAGTATATAAATTTTTCATGAAGCACATACTTATTGCCGAGGATCACGCAGTTGTACGAATCGGAACCAAGCACCTCCTTAAATCTCTTATTCCAGAATCACAAATTACTGGGGTAGACACTTTTCAAAAAGTCCTTTTGGAACTAAGTAGCCAGACTTTTGATCTGCTTATTTTAGATATCAATATCCCGGGAGGGAATAATACAAAAATGATTGAGACGATCAGGATTAAACGTCCTGAGATCAGAATATTAATGTTTTCAAGTTACGACGAACAATTATATGGGTTGCTTTATCTGCAGGCCGGCGCTGATGGATATCTTTCCAAAGATGCTGCTGAGGATGAATTCAAAACAGCGGTTCTTAGTGTACTGGATAACAAAAAGTATATGAGTGCCGATATGCAGCAGATCAACATCAATCGATTGATCAATCCTAAGGAGTTCCTTCCGGATCCGATCGTGAGCCTTTCTCCGAGAGAAAAAGATGTTATGAACTTGTTGAAAGAAGGTTTTGGTACAGCAAAAATAGCGGAGAAACTTAATCTGCAATTATCTACTGTCAGTACATATAAGGCGCGTATTTTTGAAAAGATGGGTGTCAAAAATATCGTTGAGCTGATCACCAAGATCAAGTTGATCGATAGCTGATCATTTAATATTTTCAAAACAAAACAGACACCGGAAATAATTTCTGGTGTCTGTTTTGTTTTGAAACCATGGTTCCATTCTATTTAAATGGTTGTAGGTTTATTCTGCAACAAATCTTATACTTGATAAAATTAAAAGTCCAATGCGTAAATTGCTCATTGAAGAAATGAACCGGTTGACGGTTGAAGAATTTAAAGAATCGGATAAATTTCCATTTGTCATTTTGCTGGATAATATCAGAAGTTTAAATAATATAGGCTCTTTCTTCAGAACGGCGGATGCTTTCCGCGCTCAGAAATTAATTCTGTGCGGTTACACGCAACATCCTCCGCACCGCGAAATTACCAAAAGTGCATTGGGTGCTGAAAATTCCGTAATATGGGAAAAGGAAGACAGCACACTTGAAGCGGTGCGAAAATTGAAAGAGCAGGGTTACAAAGTACTTTCGGTAGAACAGGCGGAGGGAAGTACATTACTTCAGAATTTTGAGCCGGAGAAAGATATACCTTATGCTTTTGTGTTCGGAAACGAAGTTGAAGGTGTTGCAGATGAAGTTATTGAAGCATCAGATGGCTGTATTGAAATACCTCAGTTTGGCACAAAACACTCTTTTAATGTCTCGGTATCCGCAGGGATTGTATTGTGGCATTTTGTGAGTAAAAATTTAACATAAATATAACACGTTTTATTTGCTCTTTTGAATTTAATAGCCGGTATTTGCAGGTTAAAAGATGAGGATGTATTTTGTTCATCAAAGAGCTGAAATAAAGAAAATTAGCTTGGAATTCCTCTTATCTTATTTATTTAAATAATATTCAAATATGAAATCCGCAACAAAAAAACTTACCAGCGAAATCGCAGAAACCCTGGCTGTAAAACTTGTCACTGTTACGTCTGATTCAAAGAAAATAAAAAAGTCGATTGAAAAAGCAGCAGCGAAACTGGCCAAAAAAGTTTCCAAATTCGTGAAAGACGAAGAAAAAAGAAAAGTGAAAGAAGCTAAGAACGCGGAGAAAAAAGCAAAATCACCAAAGAAAGAATCAAAGAAGGATAAGAAAAATACAGCCAAAACTGAAAAACTGGCAACACTGGTTGCCTCGGCAGCATCCAAACCGGCAGCTACACCTCCGGTAAAGACGGCTGTTCCTGCTGCTAAACCAGCAGCTGCAAAACCGGCAGCAAAACCTGCGGTAGCTCCTGCTAAAACGGCTGTGGAATCTCCGGCTAAACCAGAAGAAAGCAAATAATAAGCTGATATAAGATCACAAAACGATCAACTGATTTTAATTCAACTCTGAAAGGGGTTGAATTTTTTGTTTTCCAGGCCGACCTGTTTCCAATCAAAACAGCTGTTACCAAATCAGACCTGTTTCGTAATACTGACAGTAACAATACGAAATCATATGGTTCGGGATTATGTAAAGTGGGCGCTGTGGGCCTTGCTGGTTTTTAATCGGGGTGTTGCTTGCGGACAACAGTATAACGATATTGTCATCAGCGAAATTATGGCAGATCCTTCACCGAAGGTGGGTTTGCCAGAGGTGGAGTATCTTGAACTGTTTAATAGAACAGGTAAACCGGTTTCTTTAAAAAACTGGAAGCTTGGTATGGGTGCGCGATCTGCCATTTTTCCGGATTCCATCATTGGAGCCAATAGTTATATTATTGTTTGTGCTGCGGGAAATTATTCTGTCCTGCGACCTTATGGAAATATTATTCCGCTGAGCTCATTTTCTTTGCCAAATGAGGGAGGTACTCTTTCGCTGTATCACCGTAACCAGCTTATTTATTCAATATCTTACGCACTTGGTTGGTGGAATACGGTCAAAAGAAATGGTGGCTACGCCCTTGAAATAATTGACGTAAATAATCCTTGCAGCGGAGCAAATAACTGGGATACTTCTCAAAATGAAACGGGTGGTACGCCTGGAAAGCTGAATAGCATAAACCGGGATAACCCTGACCTTACTCCACCGGAAATCCTCCATGTCAATATTAAATCTGCTAATGAATTAGAGGTTATCTGGGATGAAAAACTGGATAGTTTAAATGCTGTTTCCGGTGCAGATATTAAGGTTTTTGGACGAAATATCATAAAGCGAAGATTGGAGTCACCACAGTTTCAGCGGCTGATTCTTACGCTGGATACGCCCCTTTTAGCAAATGAAAAATACAATATTTCATTCAGGAATATCTCGGATTGCTCAGGAAATATTTTGAGAGAATCCAGCCAGTTTGTTGGCCTTCCGGTTAAGGCCGATTCGGGAGAAGTGGTTTTGAATGAGATATTATTTAATCCGCCCGAAAACGGCGTTGATTTTATAGAAATTTACAACGGTGCAGATAAATTTATTTCGTTAAAAAACTGGATGTTGGGTAATACGAAAAACGGAGAGCCGGATGTTTTCCGGGTCATTACTACGGATGATTTTATTCTGGCTCCATTTTCTTATCTGGCTGTGTGTGCGGATCCGGAGATCGTAAAGCAGTTGTATCCGACGGACAAAACGCGGAGTTTTCTGGCTGTGGTATCACTACCGTCTTATCCCAATACGATGGGCGGTGTTATTCTTAAAGACGATACGGACAGAATTTATGACCGTTTTGAATATTCCGAGGCTATGCATGATCCGTTGATTAACAGCCCCCAAGGTGTATCACTCGAAAAGCGGGATGTTCGGGTCTCCTCAAAAGATTTGAAAAACTGGCACTCCGCAGCTGTAACTTCCGGAAACGCAACACCGGGTTATGCCAATTCGCAGATAAGAACCGAATCCGGTGAAAATGCTTTTCATGTGGAACCGGAAGCTTTTGCGCCGGACAGGAATAGTGAAGAAGGAGTTGCCCGAATTAAATACGAGCTGGCTTCTCCCGGGCAAATAGTCACCATCAAGATATACGACGTACACGGCCGATTAACAAAAAATCTGATCCAAAATCAATTGATTGGCACCACAGGAGAGATATTATGGGATGGCACTTCCGATAACGGTGAAATGGTACAGACAGGATATTACCTCATTTTAATTGATTCTTTTGATACCAACGGCGTTAAAGAGCAATACAAATTAAAAGTTGTTGCGGTCAGGAAGTAATGCCGATGGTGGCCAGTAAGCGACCTGTTAATCCATTTTCCTTACGGTATGAAAAATAATCATCATTATTAATCACGGTTGAAAACGGCGAAATCTCAATATTTCCAGATCGTACGCCTGCTTCAATCAGTTGGTCGCGGTTTGCGGATTTTAAGTCTACAAAAAACTTATTTTTTTCCGAATCCCAACGCTTGTGAACTGACTTAAAGTTTTCCGCAACTTCTTCACCTACTTCAAAAGAACATTCGTCAATACAGGTACCTACAAAAGCAAGACAATCTGCCGGATCGGATCCGTATTCCGTTCGAAGCAATTGAACTGTTTTATAAGTGATTTTCTGCACCGTTCCGCGCCAGCCTGCGTGGATCGCCGCTATGGCTTTTTTAACGGGGTCGAAAATTAAAATAGGGGTGCAGTCCGCGATAGTCACCGATAACTGAATGCCCGCAATATTGGTAATTAATGCATCATACCCTTCAAAGCGGCCTGGTTTTGTTACGACCAAAATTTCTTCACCATGCACCTGATGCGATTTGGCAACAGCATCAAAATCTATTCCGAGTGAGCTGAAAAATCGTTTATTATTTTCAATTACGTGATCAGTATCATCCTTAGTGGAGCCACCGAGATTCAGCGAGTTGTAGGGAAAAATACTTACTCCGCCGTGCCGCGTGCTTTCGGCTGCGACAAGATTTGGCAAACCGGAAAATATTTCAGGAATACGGTAGGAGGGTTTATTATCGGCATTCGGTTGATCCTTCACGCAGCTTTCTTGATTAAATGTTTTAGAACGTTAGCCAAAAATAGAACAACTCCACCATGAATAAACACGATGGAGTTGTTTTTTATTTTGATAAGGCCTTTTAGAACAACATTTCCTGAGGAGGCTTAACGCCCTTCATACGGATGTAAACAGTCGTTTGTCCACGGTGATGTGTCTGATGTTCAAATGCTTTTTCGAATGCCAGATCTGCTTTCATTTCTTTACCGAAAACTTTAATATCTTTCGTTAAATCAGCATCTTTCATTTCTTTTAAGGCATTAATCACAAAATCATAGCTTTCCAGCGTAGCTTTGCTCACAGCTGCTTTGGAAAGGTCACTCATTTTTTCAACAGAACCTTCAACAGTACTTTTCTTTCCTGTTATTGCCGATGTAAATGCATAATTTACATCAGCAATATGGCCCATTTGTTGTGCAAAGGACCTGATGTCTGCTGACGGCTTGTATGCATATCCATCATCCGGCATGACATCCAGATAGGCCTTGGTATAATTTTTTGCCCTTTCCCATTCCGTAATCATCCGGGCGGTCATAACCTGGGCAAATAATGCCTGTGTTGTCAGCAACATCATGGCACAAAGTAGTAATTTTTTCATTGGGCTGGTTTTTTAGTGATAATTGTCAGGAATTTACGCTTTACCTGCGCCGAAATCAAGATTGTTTTGTGTTATTTATTGAGCGTATAGAAAGGCAGGTTATATAAGTGCGTGAATGCAAGTGCCATACGAAATTATTGATTATAAATTAATAGTATAGATGAAGGAATCAGCCGAAGAGCGTGCAAAAAAATATTTGACATTAGGTCATAGTGAAGCAGAAAACCACGCCAAAACCCAGCAGGAACTCTATGAAAAACATGTGCAGGACAAATCTTCGGTTACGCGTGTTATCTCCGAATTTTTCAAGAGAAACCTGATCGGTTTTGCCTGGCATTATTTAAAAAGCCGATTCGGACGCCGCCATCCTTATCAGGCATATCCAAGAAACGGTGATACCGGTATTTATCCTTTACAATCTTCTGTTCCGCTCCGTGAGGAAATCACTTTGGCGTTGTTATCGGATTGGGCGAGTGATACCGAGGAATCTGATAAAGTAGCGCATCTGACGGCACGCTATGCGCCTGACTACACCATTCATATGGGCGATATCTATTTTGTCGGTACTCCCAAAGAAGTGGAGGAAAACTTTACTGCACCATACTCTTCCTGGTATTATGGCGCTTCCGGGAGTCTGGCGCTTTCTGGAAATCATGAAATGTACTCCAATGGAAACGCTTATTTTCAGCATCTGCTTCCGGCAATGTATGCACAGGTTGGTGAAGTAAGAAAAACGCAGCAGGCAGGCTTTTTCTGTCTGGAAAGTGAATATTGGAGAATCATTGGCATTGATACCGGTTATACTTCTGTGAGCAGGCCGTTACTGGAAATCATCTCTCCGCCCGATTGCCACTTACGTAAAGAACAGATAGACTGGCTTCGGGATACCGTAAAACTGGGAGATCCGAATGATAAGAGAGGCCTTGTCTTTATCAGCCATCACCCGTATATATCAGCTTTCAGGGAGGAGTATATCAGACCCGGAGAACAGATCAGGGAAATAATGGGTGAAACAGAACGTCCGGTGATCTGGTTTTGGGGCCATGATCATCGGTTGGTTGTCTACAATAAAGCCAGTAACGGAAAAGGGCCCGCAGCTTACGGCCGGTGCCTTGGACATGGCGGATTGCCCGTTGAAATAAGAATGCCGGCAAGCCAGGCAGATATTGATAAAATTAATTTGTACGACAGAAGAATCCGAAAACAGTTGTCAGGTTATTCATTGGGATACAACGGCTTTGTGATATTGAAGCTGGCTGGTGAAAAACTGGTTGCCGGGTATATAGACCTGGAAGATAACCGTGTTTTTGAAGAGGAGTGGGTTATAAACAAAGAAAACGGCCAACTCGATTGGCATGTTAATCATGCACTTCCCGAATTGGCCGTTCAATAATTATCTGATTTATATTCCGGCAAAACCGAAACGAAGAATTTTAGTGATCGTGTGCTGAATTATCCTTGTAAAAAGCAGCAAATGTTACTACCAGACCGATCAATCCAAGGATTAATGTAAAAAGATCTCCAAATGCCACAAGGATTATGACCAATAAAAGAAATATGGCGATAGAAGCTCCAAGTGAAGCACCTTCTGGTTTGCTATGTACGTGTACGTCGTCAGTCATGATTCAATAGAAATTTGAATGGTATTGTTTTACAGAGGCGAAAATAATAAAAATTAGTGAATGGTGGTGTTCCTTTTATGAAGATGAATCTGTTTTTTACTTATTTTTCTTAAATGCAAAATTCAGGGGCGATCGCGGAATAAAATATTTTATGGTGTGGAGGAACAAAATATAATACATTTGTCAGGTAATAAGGTTCCATTTATGCCCCTTCGAAATGTCTTTTATAATTGGTTGTGATATAGGTACTACAAACGTCAAGACCACTGCCTTTGATGTTGAGTCGGCAGGAATTCTTACTTCTCACAGCGAAGGCTACGAGATGCTCCACCCCCGGCCGGATTGGAGTGAACAAGATCCTGATGAAATTTATAAGGCCGTTTGTAATGCTATCCGGAAAGTTTGTGAAACCTGCAATCCACAGGGAGATCCTGTCGGAATCTGTTTCAGTTCGGCCATGCACAGCATTTTGTGTCTGGATAAAAATGGTGAAAAACTGACCAATCTGATTATCTGGGCGGATAACCGGAGTGCCGATATTGCAGGAAAATTGAGAATATCGGAAGATGGGAAAAAGATGTACCAAAATAACGGTACACCTATTCACGCCATGACGCCGCTTTGCAAACTGCTCTGGCTGAAAGAACATGATCCGGATCTGTTTCAGAAAACTGACAAATTTATTGGTATCAAGGAATATATTATTTTCAGACTTACCGGCAGCCTGGTCGTTGATTATTCCATCGCTTCGGCCACCGGCTTATTCAATATCCGGGACAAAAAATGGGATAACTGGACCTTGCAGAAAATAGGTCTGGATGAAAGTAAATTGTCAAAAGCAGTTTCACCCTATCACAAAGAAGAACTTCCTGAGGAAAACGACTTCAAAGTAAAAGCCGGAACGCCTCTAATCATGGGTGCCAGTGATGGCTGTCTTGCGAATTTGGGCAGCGGAGCTATTTTGAAAGGAACTATGGCCATCACGATTGGTACCAGCGGTGCCGCCCGAATTTGTTCAGACGTGCCATATCTGGACGACACGATGCGGACGTTTTGCTATATTCTGGATGAAAATACCTACATCGTCGGTGGGCCTTCAAACAATGGAGCTGTGGTTTTTGAATGGATGAAAAATACCTTTTTCCAGGAAAGCAGCTACAATGAAATATTTGATGCTGCGGATAAAGTGAATCCTGGCAGTGACGGACTTTTGTTTTTCCCATACTTATTGGGTGAGAGGGCACCTTTGTGGAGCTCGGCAGTTCGGGGAGGTTTTCTGGGTCTTGATATTCAACATAGCAAACCTCATTTTGCAAGAGCCGTGATGGAAGGAATTCATCTGAATATATACAGCATCGGTAAGATTTTGCTGGAAACGCAAAAAGTAAAAACGATTTATGCGAATGGAGGTTTTGCGCAAAGTCCGGTATGGGTGCAAATGCTTGCCGATATTTTCGGAATTCCGGTTGCTCTAAACGATACGGTTGATACCGGGACGGTTGGCGCGGCCATGATGGGACTGAAAGCGTTGGATCGTGTGAAAAAATTATCAGAACTTGACTTTTTTACACCGGTCAGCACGATATTTAAGCCAGACAAAAAAGTGCATAAACAGTATCTTGAAGTGTATGAAAAGTTTTATACTTCTACCAAAGGTGTACTGATTAATGCGGGAATTAGTGAATAAATTTCTTTGGCTGTCAGCAATCGGCGGCCGGCTTTCAGTTGGAGGTTTAGAGGTAATTTTGAAATGATCCGTCTTATGTTTTTTGTATTAATTATAAAATAAACCATTGGGGCATATCATAACGAAACCGGACCTGAATGATCAGGCCCGGTTTTCTTCTTTGGTATAGTAGTTGATGTAATTAATTAGCAGGAATTACTCAGACGACGCCTATCGCCCAACTATTTTTTCAGAATTTGAAAATCACATTACCTGTGATTTGTCTCAACGATTGAGCAATACCATAATTAGACCAGTATTGTTCATTACCAAGATTATTTCCTTTAATGGTAAATCTCCATTTTGGCTGATCATAAAAAAGAGATGCATTAATGGCGGTATAGGAAGGAATTGTTATGGTATTGGCCGCATCAAAAAACGATTCGGCTACATAATTTCCTCCAATACCAAAACCGATATTGCGAAGCACTTTTCCGGTGAATTTATAACTGGCCCATAAATTAAAATACTCTCCGGGATTAGCAGAAATCTTTTTGCCTGTTAATTCAGGCGTCGATTTGGCGATTTTTGAACTGTTTTTTGCATAACCGGCAATCAGGTTCAAGCCGTTTAACGGGTTTGCAACCAGTTCAGCTTCAAAACCTTTGCTCTCCTGTGAGCCGGATTGAACAGTGCGGCCTTGTTCCACATAGGTCGCATTTTTCATGTCAATACTGTAATAACTGATCGTTCCGCTGATTTTACCGCCCAGTGCCTCCGCTTTGATCCCGGTTTCCCATTGATTGGCCTGCATAGGTTTGAATACGGATGTGGTGCCGTCCGGCTGAATAACAGGCGCCACGTTCTGAAATCCGTTCATATAATTTCCAAAAACGGAAATCTGATCTTTAACCAATTGATAAACAAGCCCCAGCTTGGGCGAAAATGCAGTTTGTTTGTAGTCGTTTGTAGCGGCCACTCCATTTGTAACGGTTGGCTTATTCACGAAACGATCTACGCGAAGGCTCAGCATGGCAACTAGTTTGTCCGTCAGGTTAATCACATTGGATGCGTATGCGCTGTATGTGCTGAGTTTTGTTTCGTTGTTGCTGTTGGGAACCGCGGCCACCATCGCATTTATTTTTTCCAGGTTCATGCCCGGAATCGGTTTTTTTGTATTGACGATGTCATAAGTTCCGGCAGCGGTAAATCTCAGCTGACTACGGAATGTGTAGTAGTCAACACCGGCGAGTAGACGGTTTCTGAATGGCCCGATCTTAAATTCTCCTGTAAAATTTTGCTGCATATTAACCGATGTAAAAATACGCGGGCCGTAGTTGGAGATTGTACGGTTAAATGTGGTATCACTTGTCCACTGGGGATAAATCTGGTTACTGTGCTCGATGCGATTGCTTCCCAGTGCTATATTGGTAAGTGATGTCCAGTTTTTGGAAATTTTATATTTCGCCTGTGTGAAATAATTTGATGAAGTAAGCTGGGCATCAATATTTTCTCCTCCGAGCGAGGTTTTAAAATCAAGCGGAATATCTTTGAAATTCCTATAACTTGTTTTGTTTAAATTTTGATAATATGCAACCGTGGATCGGTTGGTTGTATTTAAGGCAGCGTCAAAAATGAAAGATAATTTTTCATCGACTTTATAAGACAGACTTGGCGCAAAAGTGTACATTCGGGTGTGGCCAAAAGTCTGGAATGTTCCTTCGTTATGAGCCGCCGCGTTAACCCGCAGCAAAACGGTTTTGTCCTGATTGATCGGTGCGTTAATATCTACAGTAAACCGGCTGAGTTCGTAACTTCCTCCTGTGTAGGATACTTCCCCTTTAAAATTCTCAAAAGGTTTTTTCGTCACCTGATTGATAAGTCCGCCAAAACCGACGATGCTGGATCCGAATAATGTTCCTGACGGGCCTTTGATTACTTCAATTCTTTCCAGGTTGATCATATCCTGCTGATACACCTGCACGGCCATCCCGTTTTGAACCGTTGTGTTGACATTGAATCCTCGAATAGTTCCGCCTGTACCACCGGCTGGATTATTATTAGGGGCTATTCCTGCCACATTTCGTAGCGCATCCTTATAGTCAATAACGACCTGGTCGGCCAGTAATTCTTTTGAAACAGAACTGTAAACCTGTGGATTTTCCAGATTTGCCAAAGGCATACGTGCGACGTAATCGGTTTCCCTGGCGTCAAATTTATTGCTGTTCCCTTTAATTAGTACTTCATTCAATGCCTGCGCATCTTCGTTTATTTTGATAACAGGAAGAACAACATTTTGACCTTCGCTCGCTTCAAACGGAAATTCCTGTGATTGATAACCTACAATTCTGATTTGTAAAATATGATTTCCGGACGTAATGTTCCGGAGTTCGAATGCTCCTTTGCTATCCGTGACAGTTCCGTATTTTGTATCCTTAATGACAACCGTTACATAGGGTGCTTCCTTTCCATCGCTCGTCTGAATTTGGCCTTTGAGGTTGGTTTTTGTTTTTTGCTGGGCAAAAAGAGTTGTGCTTATTGCGAGCAATAAGATTGAGTAAAGTATATTCCTTAACATGAAAAGTTTAGTTGATTAAAGAGCTTAATTAGGATACTGGAAGTAGAATTTTATTCAAAAAGTAGGAAAATAAGCAGCCTGTTGTTGCATAATATCCAGGCTGCTTATTGATTGAAGTATATGCACCGTGCGTTTATTTTACGTCAACAAGCAAGGTAGCGCAACGCCATACGGATGTATAGTTTTTGCCATTGTGCTCGCCTTCTTCCTTTTCGCTTTTTGATGCTTCAATGCTGTATTTTCCAGCCCAGATTGGGGTGAATTCTGCAATTCCCTGCGCGTTTGTGTTTATTTCCTTATTCCAGCCGCTTGGAGAATGAACCGCAACATGCAGCTTTTCAGAAGGTTTTTCTTTGAAAAAACCTGTTAGCAGAAATGGTTTGTTTACTTTGTAAGCTTTGCTTGCATCCGCAAACAAACTGATCTCATTGGCATTCAGGGCAGGATCGTTACCTGCCAGCGACTTACCTACGGAAACAATCGCACTTGCATTGAACTGGTATTTTGTTTTTCCACCCAATTCTTTTGCAGTATGGCTAACTGTAATGGTATATACGCCATCTTTTTCAGGTGTAAACTCCGAGGTAAAGTGATCATCTGCGGGAGTGGTTGCCAGTTTTACTTTTTGCTTGTCGGGGCCTGTCAGCCATAATGTAAATTCCTTTACATCAGAATACCAGTCAGCAATTTTTTCCGGCTTATCATTTGGCTCCGAATAAACAATTTTGATTGTTTGTTTCTGTCCTGCTTTACCTGCCGTATTGGTTTCAATCCATAGTGCATGTGCAAAAAGGCTGCTTGTTTGAAGAAAAAAGGCGATAACGAGTAAATAAATAGTACGTTTCATTGTTTTTCAGACGGTGCGCCGCCGGGTTTATATGTTGAAATATGACAAGTTGGTACGCTTTATTCCTGCGTGAAGGATGATGATTAAAGAGGGTATGGAAATCCGGATTAAAATTTTTGTCTGGAAGAAATAGCAGCGTCCAGACTGTACTTCCCCGGTCCGAGTAACAATAAAACGATGTAAACCAGCAGATAAGAAAATCCTCCGTAAGCTTTTCCGAATATGTCTCCGCCGTGTGCCATAAAGGTGATCACAATAGCAGTAATGATAAGTGGTACCGTAGCTGCGCGTGTGAAAAGACCCAAAACCAATAAAGCGGAACAAACGATTTCTGCGAAAATGGCCAGTATCAGCGAAGTTAAAGGCCCCATACCAAGGAAGTCCATAAATTCATTTTGCCTCTCATCGAAACTTGAATATTTGGCATAACTATGCGGGATCATCAGGATTCCAAAACCCAGACGCAGGATAAGCATAGAAAAATCAAAGGAAGCGGTCTTGTAAGATGTATCGTTTAATTGTAAAATACTCATAAAATAATAACAGTTAAATGGAAATCAGATGAGGGTTATTTGCGTAGTAGTGCCGGGTTAAATCAGAACTTGTATGCGATGCTCACTCTGTAATTCCTTGGAGCTTCTGTTTGCCAGTTATAAGCGCTCAGATAAGTATAATATCCGCCGCTGTACAGGTATTTATCCAAAACATTAAATACGTTGAGTGTAAGTTTGATTTTATCTTTTTCCCAGAATACACCACCATCAAGTTTGAAATAGTCGGGCAGGTTCATGCTGGTATTTGTTGCACTCCAGTTGGACATGGCACGGTCTACCAGATAAGTAAATCCGCCGGAAAAACCGGTTCCCTGCAAAGCACCTCTCTGGATTTTATAACTTAGCCAGGTATTCACCGTGTGTTTTGAAAAGCCGGGAATAACGTCCCCTTTTTTATAATCGGTAACACCTTCCGTTACTTTTGTTATTTCAGAATCGGTGTAGGCATAGTTTGCTACCAGATTTAAACCTTTAACAATGGTTCCTCTTAGGTCAAATTCAATACCCTGCGCTCTTTTCTGACCAAGCACAATGCTTAACCCTGAATTTTGGGGTGCGTTAGGATCGCCGGTCAATTCGTTATTTTTCAGGATACGATAGAAAGATACCGTGGTGTTCCAGCTTCCGTCGGCCCAGTCTTTCTTAACTCCGAATTCCGTATTGTTCCCTGTAATTGGTTTCACAGTTCCGCTTGATAATTTTCCCGATTGCGGAAGGAAAGCCTGGTCGTAAAGTGCATAAAGGGAAGTTTGTTTGTCGATGGAGATACTTAATCCGACACGGGGTGTGAAATGCTTGGCGGTCTCGGGTGCACCTCCCCATGAGGACTGGCTCACATAGGTGTATCGTCCGGCCAGCGTTAGTCTGATTTTATTGTTTAAAAAAGCCAGTTCATCCTGTACATAAATTCCTGTATATTTTTGATCCATGAGTCCGCCTGCACGTACTGCTCTGGCTTCCAGGCTGGTTGTACGGTCGAATGAAGGAAATCCGTTGAAAGGCAACCCATAATTTGGTGCGGCAGGATTGAATGTATGTACACTGTCGTCGAGTGCATGTGATTGTCCCCAGTCGGCCATGTAGTCTTTGCTTCCTACATCAAGACCACCCAGGATTTTGTGGGTTATTCCGCCTGTAACAACACTACCGTTAACAAAAGCCTGAGCAAGTGTCATTTCACTTTTAGCATCCCAGATTCCTACGGAACGGATCATCGTGCCATCCGGATTGACCTGTGACGGCCACATACTGGAACCACGTTGCTGGTAATTGAAATAGGCAGCCTGCACGGTTAATTTCCAGTCGGTGTTTAATTGGTGCTGAAGATTCAGGAAAAGACTCTGATCTTTAATTTTTGTAGGCTCCAGACCAGGAGGCATCGTCGTGAAATCGACCGGCAGGGTTGCGTATCCTTTGGGTGAGAAAATATAGAAAGAGCCGACATCGGTCATTTTTGCATACTGCATGGTATACTCGGCAGTCAGTTTGGTCTTATCGTCAATCTGATATGAAATTACCGGAGCTACGCTGTAACGGTCGTTACTTTCATAAGGACGGTGCGAATTTTTATTCTGACCGGCAAGATTCAGGCGATATAAAAGCTTTCCGCTTTTGTTCAGTTTTCCATCCAGATCAAGCGAAGTACGATATAAGCCGTAACTGCCCATCGTAAAAGAGGCTTCTCCCTTTGTTTGTCCGGTAGGTTTTTTAGTAACCACGTTGTAAAGGCCACTTGGATCTCCGTTAGCAAGCATAAAACCTGCCGGACCTTTTACGAATTCTACGTGATCAATAAAGCTGACATCTTCTGTCAAAGGCCCCCAGAATGAACTCACTACATTAAATCCGTTTCTGAAAGCTTGTATTTGAGAACCACGCATGGTAATGTTTGCATACAAATCTCCCCAGTGTTCCAATCTTGCAGCGCCACTTACATTACGGATCAGCCCGTCGCTCATGCTTATAACCTGCTGGTCGGAAAGGGTTTTAGAAGTGACAATCTGGATGTTTTGCGGTGTTTCCTGAATCGGTGTCATTAAGCGAAGGCTTGATGACACTTCGTTGGATTTGTACTGGCTTGCGTCCTTAATTACAACTTCCTGAAGTTCATTAGCTGTTTCTTTCAGACTGAAATTGATTGTCATTGTTTCTCCCTCCGAAATTTCCACTTCTTTTTGAAGTGTTTCGAGACCCACATAACTGGCCAGCACCGTGTATTTTCCTGGCTTTACTTTGGTTATTTCAAAATTTCCGTCTTCTCCGGATATTGTGCCCAGCTTATAGCCTTTAAGCCCAATGGAAACGTGTTGTGCGGGTTTGTTGTCTGCTGAGGTAATCTGTCCTTTTATACTACCGGTTTGTGCAAACGAAATGCCGGCCGCGAAAAGCATGAAACACACGATGAAATAAATTGTCTTCATTTTTTGATTTAGTTAATTGATCTGCCAGTAAATTTCATTATCGGAAAATCAGCATGGTGATAAGTTTTAAATTAGTCTGGCAATACTGGTGTTGTTATTTAGACTGAATGTAAGTAGCGGCAAAAGTAGAAACGGTTTCCATAAGGCGCAAGTATTTATTTAGAATGTTTAAAAATAAATATTATACTAGCGAATTATCCAGTAAATGGGATGGCCTGGCAAGTTCGTGTCAGGTGAACCAATAGGTAACGAAGAAAACCATATGTACCAGGGGTAGATTTTGTTGGTAGAAACAAGAGACGTTTTATTACAAGGTGTTCCGATGGGAATGCTTCTTCACCTTGTTACATGTTTTATACCCACGAAATATGCCTATGGCACAATAGAGTAATTTCTGAATTGTATTGGAAGGAATTGGTAACGAAGAAAACCATATGTACCAGGGGTACATTTTGTTGGTAGAAACAAGGGACGTTTTATTACAAGGCGTTCCGATGGGAACGCTTCTTCACCTTGTTACATGTTTTCTACCCACGAAATATGCCTATGGCACAATAGAGTAATTTCTGAATTGTATTGGAAGGAATTGGTAACGAAGTAAATCATATGTACCAGCGGTACATTTTGTTGGTAGAGACAAGAAAGATTTAGCTATAAAGCGTTCCTGTGGGAACGCTTCGTGATCTTGACATTGCCAATTTTCTACTTACGCAATATGTTTGTGGAACAAATTTTTTATTTCTGCTTAATCGCTTCAACCATCTTTTCTGTCACAATTTTCTTGTCGGAAGAATTGCCCCACGAGTTCAGAATGTAATTCATCACATCTGCAATCTCTTCATTATCAAGTCCGGGTGATGGCATCATGTTGTCGAACTCTACACCGTTAACCATGATTTTTCCCTGCAAACCAAACTTGATCGCGTGAATTGCTTTTTCCGGAGTTTTGGTCAAATAATCAGCTTTTGCCAGTGGTGGAAAAGTTTGTGGAATACCCTCACCCGCGCCCATATGGCAGGTGATACAGTTTTCAGCGTAAATTCCTTTTCCCCGCGCAACGCTTTTTTCAAGTTCGTCGTCCTGTTTTGGAAAAACAGCAGAACAAAAAATAACTCCTGAGAGGAGCACTATTAATGATTTCATGGTGAATTATTGCATTGATGGATTGTTAAAAAGGCTCTATCAGATCTGATAAAGCCTCTTTAAATTTGTTTAAGCCTTCGGACTGATACGAACGATCTTTCCTGAGTTTTCAAGCACAACATAAATATTTCCATCCGGTCCCTGGCGTACATCACGAACACGGCCCAGTTTTTCGAAAATAATTTCTCTGCTCAATACTTTATTTCCCTTTACTTTCAGGTGTTGCAGATAAGCGAATTTCAGCGAACCAACAATCAGATCGCCGTTCCAGTCTTTGAACTTGGGACTGGTTACGAAAGTCATTCCGCACGGAGCGATTGACGGTCTCCAGTAAATCACAGGCTGTTCCAGACCAGCACGGGCAGTATCTTTGGAGATAATACTGTTGTCATAGTCAATACCAAAAGTGATCAGCGGCCAGCCGTAATTTTTACCTTTTTCAACGATATTAAGCTCGTCGCCGCCTTGTGGGCCGTGCTCATGTTCCCAGATAACACCGGTTGTGGGGTGGATAACCATTCCCTGCGGATTTCGGTGTCCATAAGACCAGATTTCCGGTCTTGCGCCTTCGGTTTTTACAAAAGGATTGTCTGTCGGGATTTTTCCGTCTTCGTGCAAGCGGACCACTTTTCCCTGATCTTTACTCAGATTTTGAGAATTTTCTTTCTGTCCGCGCTCACCAAGAGAAAGGAAAACATAACCTTTCTTGTCAAAAACAATACGCCCGCCAAAGTGAACGTTGGCTTTCACATTTGGAATTGCTTTGAATAAATGCTGAATTTCAACCAGAGCATGATCTTTCAGCTTTGCGCGAATCAGCGCTGTGTTTGCACCATTGTCATCACCTTCTTCGCCAGCTTGTTTCGGAGAGGAATAACTGATGTAAATCCAGCCGTTTTTTGCATAATCCGGATGAAGCGCTACGTCCAGCAAGCCTCCCTGGCCTTTGTAATAAACTTCAGGAACCCCTGATACAGGAGTCGGATCCAAAACACCATTTTTAACCAAACGTAATTTTCCGCCGCGTTCGGTTACCAGTAAATCACCATTTGGTAAAAAGGCAGTAGCCCAGGGCATGGTTAGGCCCGTAGCAACGGTATCAACTTTTAAGTCTGCCTCGGCAAGACCTGCCTTTTTTTCTTTCTTTAAACCTGGATAGTTATAACTCATTAAGCCTAGTGAAGCTACGAGCAGCATGCTTCCCAGCGCAAGAGGAACGTTCTTTTTTAATGATAAAAAATTCTTTTTCATAAGTTCAGGATGAGTGAGAACAGTTTTAAGGAATGGATAATGATCAAAGATAGGCATATCAGATGGAGTTTTTCGGTTCTATTTCTCCAAATTCAGCTCATTTAAATGACCGGTTATAAAATTCACTTCTTCGGTGGATAATTCAATATCCATGGCTTTTGCATTCTGTATCGCCTGTTCTGCATCACGCGCACCGACAAGTGCAATCGTAATACCGGGTTGTTCGACAGTCCAGCGGATCACAAGCTGCCCCAAAGTCGCCTTTTTGTCGTTTGCCAAAGGTTTTATTTTATCCAGAAACGCATTAACCCGTTTCAGGTTTTCATCTTTATAAAAATAAATTTCGGCGCGATGATCATCTGCTGCGAAAGTGTGACCCGGTTTCATTTTTCCGGTAAGCAAGCCTCTTTCCAGTGGGCTGTAAGCCAGGATCGATTTATTATTTTCAAGACAATAAGGAACAGTTTCTTTCTCAATTCCCCTTTTTACCATACTGTAAGGTACCTGATCAGAAACCAGACTAATATATTTTGCAGCCTCACGCATCAGGTTTGCATCATAATTACATACCCCTGCGTGACGAACTTTTCCCTGTTTTATCAACTGACTGACCGCTTCCATCGTCTCTTCAATCGGCGTTGTTTTGTCATGCCAATGAATCTGGTAAAGATCGATATAATCCGTTTCAAGGCGTTTCAGACTATCTTCACATTCTTTAATGATGCTGTCTTTGGCGGCGTATTTATATATACCTATATCCTTTCCGCTGTTGTCTTTGCTATGCATTGCAAAATCGCCTTTTGCCAAATCCCAGCGCATACCGTATTTGGTCAGGATTTGCACCTTATCACGTGGAATATCCTTGATCGCTTCGCCAACAATTTCCTCACTTAATCCTTGTCCATAAACCGGCGCAGTGTCAATCGAAGTTACGCCCATATCATACGAAGATCGGATTGCTTTAACCGCTTCGCTCCGTTCTGTGCCGCCCCACATCCATCCACCTGCTGCCCAGGCACCAAAGGTTACTACTGAAATTTCAAGATCAGAATGTCCAAGTTTTCGATAAAGCATAAAAATTAGGTTTTCGTTTTGGTATGATCATAAAATAACTATTCCACGGTTGGTACGTAACACAGAGAACCGCAGAGCGGACGCCGGGTAAAAAGAGAAACACAGAGATTATTTTAATACAACTCTGTGTTTCTCTTCATTTCTCCGTGGTTCTCTGCGTTACCGCCTAACCTAAAAACTATTTCGTTAGCGAGAATGGCACTACTTCCGGCTTCAATCCCCATGCTTTTGAAGGCGTGCTGATCATATTGAATTGCAGCGTTCCGCCATTCTGGATATCCTTGTGTTCAAGATAAACATTCTGATAAGGTTTTCCATTCATCGTGGCACCGTCAACGTACATATTTGCAGCGCTTGTTTTTGGCGATTCGATTGTGAATTTCTTGCCGTCCTCCAAGGTGATCGTTGCTTTCTTGAAAAGTGGTGAACCAATAACATATTGCGTTGTTCCCGGCGTTACAGGATAAAAGCCTAATGACGAGAACACATACCAGGCAGAAGTTTGTCCGTTATCTTCATCACCACAGTATCCGTCCGGCGTTGGCTGATACAATTTCTTCATCACCTGACGTAACCAGTATTGTGCTTTTGAAGGAGCTCCTGCATAATTATACAGATAAATCATGTGCTGAATTGGCTGATTTCCATGCGCATAATTACCCATATTCATGATCTGCATTTCACGGATTTCATGAATCGGGAAACCATAATAGCTATCGTCAAAAATAGGAGGCATAGTGAAAACTGAATCCAGTTTTTGAACAAATGCTTCTCTGCCGCCCATCAGGCCAACCAGGCCTTTTACATCCTGAAATACAGACCAGGTGTAGTGAATGCTGTTTCCTTCTGTAAATGCATCACCCCATTTGAATGGATTGAACGGTGTCTGAAACTTCCCGTCTTCATTTTTTCCACGCATCCATTTTGTTTGCGGATCAAATAAGTTACGATAGTTCTGGCTTCTTTTCAGATAAAGATCAATTTCTGCCTGTGGTTTTTTCAATTCTTTTGCCAATTGGGAAATACAAAAATCAGCATAGGAATATTCCAACGTACGGGCAGCGTTTTCGTTGATTTTTACATCGTAAGGAACATAGCCTAATTTGTTATAATAATCAAACCCAAAACGGCCAACGGAACTTACAGGGCCTGCATTATTTGTATTTTTAATAATGGCAGTATATAATTTTTCTATGTCATACCCACGGATCCCTTTCACATAAGAATCGGTAATTAACGAAGCAGAATTGGATCCAATCATACAGTCGCGGTGGCCCGGACTTGCCCATTCCGGCAAAAATCCACTTTCGTCATAAGCATTCGCCAAACCTTCCATGATGTGCGCATTCAGCGTTGGATACATCAGTGTAAAGTATGGGAAAACCGCACGGAAGGTATCCCAGAAGCCATTATCCGTAAACATATATCCCGGCCGAACTTCACCATTGTAAGGACTGTAATGTACTACTTTCCCCTTGGCATCAAATTCGTAAAACTTTCTTGGGAACAGTAATACGCGGTAAAGGCAGGAATAAAATGTACGGATTTCGTCAATGTTATCACCTTCAACCGTAATACGTGAAAGCTCCTGATTCCATATTTTACGGCCTTTCTCCTGCGTTTCGTCAAATGTATCTTTGCCAAGTTCTGTGGTCAGGTTTCTTTCAGCCTGCTCGTAACTGATAAATGATGAAGCAACTTTCAAGCCAATTTTTTCTCCCGTTTTTGTTTCGAAACGTACGACGGCCCCCACATGATTTGCTTTAATTTCAAGCGTATCTTTTGTGATTTTGTACTTGCTCCACGCAGACGAGAATTTGAAAGCCTTATCGAAAACAAGCACGAAGTAATTCTTGAAGTTGGCAGGAACTCCACCGCTGTTTTTGGTAGTATAACCGATAATCTTACGTTCCGATGGAATCACTTTTACGTAAGAACCTCTGTCGAAGGCATCCAGTAAAACGTAAGAACTGTCCGATTTCGGGAACGTGAAACGGAATTGTGCAGCACGTTCGGTGGGAGCAATTTCAGTTGTGACATCGTAATCTGCCAGATAAACTTTGTAATAATTTGGCTTCACAACCTCGGCTTTATGAGAAAACCAGCTCGCGCGTGCGTTTTCTTCAATTTTCAAACTTGTCATCGGCATGATTGAAAACTGACCATAATCGTTGATCCACGGACTTGGCTGGTGGGTTTGTTTGAAACCACGGATTTTTTCGGAGTCATACATATAACTCCATCCGTCTCCCATTTTTCCGGTTTGAGGCATCCAGAAGTTCATACCCCAGGGCAATGCAATGGCAGGGTAGGTGTTACCGGATGACAAGCTGAATTTCGATTGGGTACCCATCAACGGGTTGACAAAATCGACAAGATTGGCAGAGGCTGGGGTTTGTGCAAAAACGTAAGACTGGGTTAGCAGGGCAAAAAATGCGAAACAGGAGATAATTTTTTTCATGTCAAGGGAAAACCTTTTTTTGAGTTTATAGTAGCAGTCAGCAACAAAGATAATCAAATGCTAAATCCTTTTAGTTTTATTTAAAGATTGAAATATCACAAATATCTGTCGGTACGAACATGCTTTTCAGACGGCAATTTACTAAAAAGATTTACTTGGAATCACCGTCGGAGATTATTTCCTGTTGGTATCATTTTTTTAAGAGTAAACTTGCGGGAAAGAGACTTGGGTTGGGCATGATTTTACATAAAATTTAAGCTTGCACATTTCAGCACATCCTGCATTGTTTGATACCAAAACAGTTATATCATGCGTTCAACGCAAACATTATTAGCATATTAGTTAAAGTACTTTGATTATTAAACTATGACTGAACACTTAAATCGCCTTACTCCACGACAAATTGTCTTTGAACTGGATCAGTATATAATCGGACAAAATGACGCAAAACGCAATGTAGCTATTGCCTTGCGTAACAGATGGAGGCGAATGAATAGCCCGGAAGATATTCAGAAAGAAATTATCCCGAATAATATCCTGATGATCGGGGCGACAGGTGTTGGTAAAACGGAGATTGCACGCCGCCTTGCTAAAATTGCAGATGCCCCTTTTGTGAAAGTGGAGGCTTCCAAATTTACTGAAGTGGGATATGTGGGGCGCGATGTGGAAAGCATGGTCCGGGATCTGGTAGAGCAAGCCGTGGGGATGGTGAGGACCCAGAAAAAAGAAGAAGTAAAAATAAAAGCGGAACAGGCCGTAGAAGATATAATTCTGGATGCGTTGATTCCGCCTATTCATGGAAATCATGTTGCCAAACCTCGCCCTGAAAACGCAGAGTCTAACGGAGCTATTCCGGAAGATGATAATGAGTTAAACCAGCGCACGCGTGAACGTTTCAGGGAAAAAATTCGCAACGGAGATCTGGATGAACGTAAAATTGAAATAGAAGTACAGCAAAACCAGTCGCCAAGTGTTGGCATGATCGGTGGAGCGATGGACGATATTTCGATGATGAACATTCAGGAAATGATCGGGAATATGGTTCCCCGTCGTGGCAAGAAACGCAAAGTTACGGTTGGTGAAGCAAAAAAACTTTTGCTGGACGAAGAAGCAGGGAAATTGATTGATATGGACGAAGTGAAAATGGAAGCCATTCAGAAAGCAGAAAATCTCGGGATTATATTTATCGATGAAATTGATAAAGTTGCTTCAAGCCGGTCGGGTGGGAGCGGTCCTGATGTGAGCCGTGAAGGTGTTCAGCGTGATTTGCTTCCGATTGTGGAGGGAAGTGCGGTTAATACAAAACATGGTGTGATCAATACGGATCATATTCTATTTATTGCAGCCGGTGCTTTTCACGTGGCAAAACCTTCCGATTTAATTCCTGAATTACAGGGACGTTTTCCAATCCGGGTTGAACTGAACAGTCTTACGGAAAGTGATTTTTATCAAATCCTGAAAACGCCGAAAAATGCTTTAACGAAACAGTATGAAGCCATGATGGAAGCAGAAGGCGTGGATTTGCAGTTTGAAGATGGTGCACTTCGTGAGATGGCGCGTATTGCTTTTGAAGTAAACAGTGAAGTCGAGAATATCGGCGCCCGTCGTTTGCAGACTGTGATGAGCTTATTGCTTAATGACTTTATGTTTGATATTCCGGACGTGATCGGGCCCGATTCAAATATTGTTGTGACTGCCGACCTGGTTAATGAGAAACTAGCTCATTTGATCAAAAACAGAGATTTGAGCCAGTTTATTCTGTAATAATCCAGTCAAAATAAAAAAAAGTCCCTAACTTGATGCAATGCATCGGGTTAGGGACTTTTCTGATATTTTAATCATATTATTCTTCTGAATATAACCACTTCAAAGCTATTGGAAATTCTTTTCCCCAACATTCTTCCGAATGTTTTCCTTTTGGATTTAATGAAGTTTTGATTTTTACACGGCTATATCCAAAACCCTGATTGGCCAGCGTTTCCTGTAATTTTTCAATATTGGGAATCATTTCAGCACCTTCCTGGCCACCACCATAAAGGTAAATACGCGTTTCAAAAGGTTCAAAAAAGTGTATTGCATCAAAATAAATTTTGCGGGAAATCCATAAAGACGGAGAGAAAATCATTAGCCTCCCGAAAATATTCGGATACATCAAAGCAGCATATACCGTCAGCAAACCACCTACAGAACTTCCGCCCATTCCTGTATTCAGACGATCGGGAAGTGTCCGATATGTGGTATCCACGTGTTTTTTAAGTGTTTCGGTAACGAATTTCAAGAACAGATTGCCTAATCCTTTACCTAAATTCGGGTTGTCATAAGGCGAAAATTCCTGGATACGCTCGTCTCCTCCATGGTTAATAGCGACGATGATTACATTGGCCTTGTCCTTGCCAGCCAAAGCGGCCAGACTCCTGTCTATTTCCCAGCTTCCGTATTCAGAGTCGTCTCCAAAAAGATTTTGAGCATCTGTCATATACAAAACCGGGTAACGACGATCAGGCTGCGCATAATAATCGTGTGGCAGAAGCACATACACCTTACGCTCTTTCTTCAATTGAGGAATTTCGAACGTTTCAGATAGTACTTCAATGATCGGCATTAAATCCAGTTTTGTGGTTTTGTCAAGTTGCCATCTTGTCACAAAATCCTGGATGTTCCCTTTCCCTTTTTCGATATACCGGTTGCCATAAGGCTGTCCGTATCGATCGAGCTCAACCTGGTCCCAGCCACCCCGGGTATATTTGTATTCCAAGGGAAATGGAAATTCAAAATCGGAAGGGAATTGAAAAGTATATCGGCCTGAGGCGATCTTTGTCATTTGATAATGAGGCAGATCCGGCAACCATTTGCAAAAATTACCTGTAATAAATATAGGCCTGTTATCTGAGTCTGGTGTTGTTAACGTTATGGTGATCGTTTCCTTTAACGTATCTAATTCTGTAAGCATTATTTATGGGCACTGATCAATATAAGTGTCAAATTTACATGATTTTTATAACGAATAGTAACAGAATGAAGAGATTAGCATTTTTACACTGTCATTTCTTCGACGATTTATATTTCACACAAAAAATTACAGGCTTTATTTTCTAATCAGGTCAATAAAGTCAAAAGAAAACGCATGTTTGTCGTCTGCGTTATGGTGTGTACGCTCGGATTCTTTCCATAATTCAGGGTTTTCCACTTTGAAAAATGTATCACCGGGCGTATTGGTATGCACGTTGGTGATGTACATTTTGTCAGAAATTGATTGAACCTGACGATAAATATCTCCGCCGCCAATGACAAAAGCTTCTTCGGTGCCTGTCTTTTTTGCTTCTTCAATTGCTTCTTCCAATGAATGAACGACAGTTGTACCTTCAAAAGTGAAATTTGTATCACGGGTGATGATGATGGATTGTCTGCCAGGCAACGGCTTTCCGATGGACTCAAAAGTTTTGCGGCCCATGATCATGGGATGACCAAGCGTAAGTTTTTTGAAACGTTTCAGATCGTCTGGTAAACGCCAGATGAGTTGATTATTTAAACCTATAACACCGTTTTCTGAAACGGCGACGATAATTGAAAGAAGCATTTATTAGTTTTATTATTATAAAATTGGATGCATGAGGTAATTATTTCGGTGCAGAGCACCGAAATAAACTTAATCCCACAAACCGCATATCATCATACTGAGGACTATAATTTTGCACCTCTTAAAAAATCACCAATAACCATTTTCTTTTTTCCTTCCAGTTGTAAAACCTCGATGGCAAGCCAGCCGTCACCTGTTCGGAACTGTAAATAGGTCTTATTGTCTGTTTTGAATTCGCCTGGCTCGCCGGTACTTGAATCTTCTGCAATGCTTGTTTTGAATATTTTGCAGGAAAGTCCGTTCAGTGTTGTCCATGCCGCCGGATATGGTGAAAGTCCGCGAACAAAATTATGTATTTTTTCTGCCGGCTGGGTCCAGTCGATCTCACAAGTTTCACGGAAAATTTTCGGAGCCGTTTTTATCTCTTTTGATTCATCCTGAGCTTCTTGCGGATAATCTCCTGCCTCAATCGCTTTCACGGTTTTTACAACCAGTTTTCCTCCTATCTCCATCAGGCGCTCATACACCGAACCTGCATCATCTTCTGGGGTTATCGGATCTTTTTCCTGAAAAATAATCTTTCCGGTATCAATTTCTTTTTCAATAAAAAATGTGGTGACACCCGTTTCTGTCTCACCATTTATGACAGCCCAGTTGATAGGTGCTGCACCGCGATACTGAGGCAATAAGGAGCCGTGTAAATTAAATGTACCATATTTTGGCATACTCCACACGATTTCCGGCAGCATTCTAAATGCGACTACCACTTGCAAATCTGCATTTAAAGCTTTTAATTGGGCAATAAACTCAGGATTTTTAAGTTTTTCTGGTTGAAGTACGGGAATTCCCTGTTCTTCTGCATATATTTTGACGGGGGATGACATTTGTTTTTGCCCGCGTCCGGCAGGTTTATCTGGCACGGTAATTACAGCAATTACATTAGAATTGCTTTCTACCAGGCTTCTTAAACTTGGGACAGCAAATTCAGGCGTTCCCATGAAAATAATTCTTAATTTATCAGGCATAGATTGTGTCTGCTTTTGACAATTTGGCTTGTTAGCGTTTACAAATATTGCTATTTTTGTCGTTCATATTAAATAACAATGGAAAAGATAAAAAGATATTGCTGTCGAAAAGCTAAGGTTTTTTAGTCTTCTACTACGGGTTGGAACGAACTCTTGTAGAACGGTCTTGGAACCGTTCTTTTTTTTTTGCCCAGGCACCAGTTTAAACATCGGAAAATATTAAACATAATTAAAGAAATGGCTAAGATTTCATACTATACGGAGGAAGGATTAAACAAGCTGAAAAATGAATTGAATGATATGAAAACCAAAGGCCGCACCGCCATAGCTGCACAAATTGCAGAGGCCCGCGACAAAGGTGATCTAAGTGAAAATGCTGAATATGATGCTGCAAAAGACGCACAGGGTATGCATGAAATGAAGATCGCCAAGCTGGAGGAAATTATGTCGAACGCCAGGGTGATCGATGAATCGTCTATGGATAACTCTCAGGTGGCTATTCTTTCCAAAGTGAAGATCAAAAACCGTAAAAACGGCATGGAGGTGACTTATACGCTTGTTTCAGAAGAAGAAGCGGATTTGAAAACGGGTAAAATTTCTGTTGGTTCTCCGATCGGAAAAGGGCTATTAGGGAAAAAAGTGGGTGAAAGTACTGAAATAAAAGTACCTGCCGGGGTGATGGAATTCGAAATTCTGGATATCAGCCGGTTCACCGAATAACAATTTTGATACGCTGGATATCTGCCGGTTTTGGTAAGTAAAGGCTGAAAATAAAATGTTGAATTGTTGTGTGAAATTTTCATTCAATAATTCAACATTTTTTATTTAACATTGGGTTGAAATAAAAAAGATGTTATGAAATTCAAGGGTTATCTGCTGACGTTTTCTTTCCTTTGGGTGGAAGGTATGGCGATTTTTCCCTTTATTTTCTTGAAGAAAAAGTTACCCGGAAAAGTTCTTTTATACCATGAACTGATTCATTTGAGGCAGCAGCTTGAACTTGGTTTACTGCCTTTTTACATCTGGTATTTTTTAGAATATCTGATCCGGCTGATCCAGTACCGCAAGCATGATTTGGCATATCTTAATATATCATTTGAGCGTGAAGCCTATGCGAACGAACGCGATTTTGTATATCTAGACAGCCGCAAATTCTGGGGGTTTCTGAAATATTTATAGTCTGGAAATTACCCTGTTACACGAGTAATTACACATTTCAATTAAAACAGTATGACTGAAAAGAGCAAGGAGTTTTTATACAAATACTTAAACAATGCCTCGCCGACGGGATTTGAAGTTTCCGGACAGCAGATTTGGCTGGATTACATCAAACCTTACATTGAAGAGCAAATCATTGATGTTTATGGAACGGCCGTTGGTGTGATCGGCGGTGGCCAGGAGTATAAAGTTGTTATTGAAGCGCATTCCGATGAAATTTCCTGGTTTGTAAATTATATTTCTGAGGACGGTTATATTCACGTTCGCCGTAATGGTGGATCGGATGCTGCCATTGCGCCATCCATGCGTGTGAATTTGCATACAGCAAAAGGAATTATAAAAGGCGTATTTGGCTGGCCGGCGATCCACGTGCGTGACACTGCGAAGGATCAGGTGCCGAAGGTTCATGAGCTTTTCATTGATGTAGGCGCTAGTAAAAAAGAAGAAGTACTGGAAATGGGCATCCATGTCGGGACTGTTGCGACTTTTGTAGACGGACTGGATGAACTGAATGAGCGTTTCTATGTCGGTCGTGCGCTGGATAACCGTATGGGCGGTTTTATGATTGCGGAAGTGGCGCGTATGCTGCATGAGAATAACGTTAATCTTCCTTTCACGCTGTATATCGTTAATGCGGTTCAGGAAGAAATTGGCTTGCGGGGAGCAGAAATGATTTCCCGTAGGTTGAAACCGGATCTTGCAATATGTACAGATGTGACCCACGACACGCAGTCGCCGATGTATAATAAAAAAGAACAGGGTGATTTGAAATGCGGAAACGGACCGGTGATCTGTTACGGACCTGCGGTTCAAAATAACGTACGTGATCTTTTGATCAATGTAGCTGAGGAAAAGAAAATTCCTTTCCAGCGCCAGGCCGTTAGCCGGTCCACAGGAACGGATACGGATGCTTTTGCATATTCGACAGAAGGAATTGCTTCGGCGTTGATTTCTTTGCCGTTAAAATATATGCACACGACTGTGGAAATGGTGCATAAAGATGATGTGCAAAATGTAATTCAGCTGATGTACGATGTGCTGCTTTCTTTAAAAGGAAACGAAGATTTCAGGTATATAAAATAGCAGGTAGGCTGGGGCAGGAGATTTCTGGCCACATGCCATTTATGCTATAAATAATTGTTATAAGAAACGGGGAAGGGAAATAGCGTGAACAAGCCCTATTCCTTTCCCCGTTTGTTTTAAGAAAAATATTTTACACTTCATCACATGGATAATAGGGCAAGAGGCAGAGGGGCTGGGATTAATACAGATAACCGGTTCAGGAAACAGGAAATTGAATATACTTCCGAAGACTGGCAGCAATGGGAAGAACCTGAGACAAACGTAAAAACCTTATTTATTGAGGAAATTTCCAAAAGTATTTTAAGCACGTCGGATAGCCCTGATCTAAGAAATTTCAATTCCATAAATCCTTATCGAGGCTGCGAGCATGGCTGCATTTATTGTTATGCAAGAAATTCTCACGAATACTGGGGATTTTCGGCGGGGCTGGATTTTGAGACTAAAATTGTAGTCAAGAAAAATGCGCCGCAGTTGCTGGAAAAACTTTTTAATTCAAAAAAATGGGAACCTCAGACTATTTTCTTTTCAGGAAATACGGACTGTTATCAGCCTGCTGAAAAACGTTATCAGCTGACAAGGCAAATGCTCGAAATATGTCTTCGGTATCGAAATCCCGTTAGCATACTTACAAAAAATGCATTGGTGCTCAGGGATATTGATGTGCTGGAAAAACTGGCCAAACTGAATCTTGTGCATGGCGCAGTTTCCATCACATCTTTGAATGAGGATTTGAGAGGCGCACTGGAACCAAGAACAGTGACAGGAAAACGGAGATTGCAGGTCATAAAAACGTTGCACGAAGCCGGTGTCCAGATGGGTGTCATGACAGCGCCGATTATTCCGGGACTAAATGATCATGAAATTCCATCCCTTATCCAGGCCGCTGCGGAAGTTGGTGCCGTTTGGGCTGGTTATACCGTTGTGCGTCTCAATGGCTCCATTGCTGCTTTATTTGAGGAGTGGATTCAGCACCACTTTCCCGATAAAGCGTCAAAAGTTTTGAATCAGATCAAAGATTGTCACGGCGGCCAGGTTAATGATTCACGTTTTGGATTGCGTATGAGCGGTGAAGGGAAATATGCAGAAAATATAAGGCAGCTTCATGCGCTCGCCTGCAAGAAATATTTTGGCAATAAGGAACTGACCACACTGGATACTTCACTTTTTATGCGTGGCGGTCAAATGAATCTGTTTTAACCAGCGTTTTCTAAACGCATTGAACCGGAATTCCTGATCCGAAAAACTTTTTGTTACCAAAACAATCACGAAAATTTGTGTCTGTTATCGCATTCGTGACAAAAAGAATAGTTATTTGCCTGTCCTAATCAATTTCCCGGCCCATTTCTATGAAAAAAACCTTTTTAGCATTTACTTTTTTTGCCTCTGTCTGTTTTATTACAAACAGTTGTGCAAATACCACTGGTGGAAAAAGTCCGTTTCTGGCTTCTTCTGATTCTTTGGAAAACAGTACCCAAGTTGTGGCCAAACCGATTATTACCGGGGCAGACCAGACTTCTGAATACCTGAAATATCTGAAAGGAAAAAGGGTTGCCATGGTCGTCAATCAAACCTCGATTATTGGCAAAACACCAAGCGTTGACAGTTTGCTTGCACTTGGCGTCAATATTGTAAAAATCTTCGGGCCGGAACATGGTTTCCGGGGAAACGCCAGTAATGGCGCAAAAGTGAGCGACGAAAAAGATCCGAAAACCGGAATTTCAGTGATATCGTTATATGGTAAACTGAAAAAACCGAGCAAAGAACATTTGGCGGATGTTGATCTGGTTGTATTTGATATTCAGGATGTTGGATGCCGTTTTTATACCTATATCAACACACTGGATCATGTGATGGAATCATGTGCGGAGAACAATAAAGAATTGATGATTCTCGACCGCCCCAATCCTAATGGGTACGTTGTTGACGGGCCTATACTGGAAGATAATCTTCATTCCGGTATTGGTATGCACAAAATTCCAATTACGCATGGCATGACAATGGGTGAATTTGCCCAAATGCTCAACGGCGAAAAGTGGCTGCCGAATCAATTGCAATGCAAATTGAAGATTATTAAAGTGGCTAATTACGACCACGATATGGCCTATGAACTGCCTGTTTTTCCATCACCCAACCTGAACAGCCAGCAGTCGATTCTGTTGTATCCCAGCATTTGTCCTTTTGAAGGCACGATTGTAAGCCAGGGAAGAGGAACTTATACGCCTTTTACCGTTTTGGGTGCGCCTTTGCTGAAAGGAAAATTCGAGTTTTCTTTTGTGCCTAAAAGTATTCAGGGCATGAGCGAAACGCCGCTGCACCAAAACCAGGATTGTTATGGAATAGATTTGCGCCAGTACGATGTTTCTTTGTTGCGGAAAAGCAAGCAGATCAACCTGAAATGGATGATGGATATGTATAAAGCCTATCCCGATAAGGAGCGGTTTTTTGATATGTCCCAAAGTAAACAAATGGGAAATATTGATAAGCTGGCAGGAACAGAAAATTTCAGAAAGCAGATTATCGCCGGTGTTTCAGAAGAAGAAATCCGCAAAAGCTGGGAGCCGGGTTTATCAAATTACAAGACTATGCGGAAGAAGTATTTATTATATCCTTAAAAATTTTGGATGAAATAATTTTTTCTGGTCATATAACAAAACACCCCTGAGACATCGCCTCAGGGGTGTTTAACTTTTACTCAACGAGATTAGATATTAGTCGTAAGTAACTAAATGTTGCATTTAATATTACGGCCTAACCTTTAAACTCCGAAAGAATCTTTGATTCTTTCGACTCATATACGTAGCGATGGTTTAAATAGATCGATCGGGCCATGAATTATTTTTATTTTTTTTATTATAATTAAGTTTTTTGAAGAAATTACGTGTGCTCATTTTTTGGAAGTGTTTGATTACGAGAATGTTTTGGAGCTTTCGTAATGCCTGAATTTTTTAGAAATATTAGATCTTATTGCCATTTCTTTTGTAATATTCCATGCCTTGTCTGTAACCGCGTTTAAATTAAATAACAAACCACTGCAACAATGCAATCTTTAAGGTGTCTTTGGAAGGAATAATGTGGTTGAAAATCATTTTGTACCGGGTTTAGAGAAATGTTCGATATAAGTTATGCGGTTATTTTTACTTATTTTATTCTGGACTTTTTTTCTCGCACCCAAAAGTGCCACCAGCCATTCCGGTAAACATTCGTCTGCGGATTCTATTCATATCTCGGGCAGCTGCTGGGATGTGGACACAGGTATTGATTTGAGGGTGAGCGTGATGGCATTAGTGAATAACGCAAAAGTAAATCTTGGCAAAAGTAATGACGATGGAAAATTTGATCTCAAGATTCCTTCCGCAGCGAGTGATCTTATTTTTGAAGCAGCAGGATACAGAACGATCAAAACACCGGTACGCGTTCTGGGGGAATTAAATAAGAAAGACAAATTCACATTTTCATTACGGATGATCTTGCTGGACTCTCAGCAGGTTGTAAAGGAATTTGCTGGTGGAGTTGAGAAAAATAAAACAAATAAGGCAGCGGAGGCAAACGAAAAACCCGTTCAAACTCATTTCAGAGTAGTCGATGCTTATCAGGGAATCCCACTGACTGCCAAAATCTGCCTGACTTTTACACGAACTGGAAATATGTACTGTCTCGATACCGATTCTTCCAATGCGCCTACGGCTTCTTTTGTCGGGGAACTGGATAAAATAAGTCTGAAAATTACTGCGAAAGGTTTTCAGGATTATGAAGGAGATCTGATTCCCAGGCCCGGTGAACTCGGGGAAGTTGTTTATCAGATCAGTATGTTGAAAACGGTTAAGTCTGTTCTGGTATTAAATTTCCACGCGCCTGACAGTTTGAATTTAGAATACACCAATTTGGTCAAAGGTAAGGTGGATTATCATTTTCAATTTATAAAGGGAAGACCCTGGACGTCTATTGCGTTGGAAAATATACCATTGGGTGAGCAGACGCTCGTGGCAACCAATGCAGCTACACGTGAACGATTATGGTCCGAAACTTATTCAGTATTACCTGGAATTAACTTTAAGTCCATTAACGTCATTCCGCCTCCGAAGAAAATCAGGTCAGTTTTGCCTTCTGAAACCAATGCCGTTTCAACTTCTCAATTTCAAAATATTACACTGTATTTTGATCAGAGCAGTTATGTTTTAAGACCTAAAACAAAATTCACACTGGATTCAGTTTCAAGGTTTTTATTAGTAAAAGGTAATTTGAGAGCCTGCATTACCGGGCATACCGATAACGTTGGGAAACGGGAATTAAATTTCAGATTGTCGGAATACCGCGCCCGGGTGGTGGCAAATTATCTGAGCGTGCATGGTGTTCAGCAAAAACAGATTGAGTTTAGATGGAAAGGCCCGGACGCTCCCATTGCATCCAATGATGTGGAAACGAATAAGGAGAAAAACCGGCGTGTGGAAATAAGTTTTTCAGAATAGCTTTCAAATTATCTCAGTCTGGCATCTGTCACTTCAAAAGGGACAGGATTTACGTTCATTAATTCCAGTTCGGGAGATGTCAGGAAATAGCCGCTAACCAGAATCTTTAAACTATCCTGCTTAAATTGGTCCGGCAAGTTGCAGCTGCCCCAGCGGGAGTCATTGCCAGCAGCAAGCTGATACGCCCCAGCCTGCCAGGAAATGACGGTCACCGGGAAATCTTTCACGTAGGGATTTTTACGGGTTGCGCCAGGCCAGCCACAAAGTGACGAATCTACCTGTGTTTTACCGCAGCCAGCCATAGAAATTATAACAAGAGACAGCAGAAAAGTTTTCATAAGCGGTCATTTAATTTTATGATTTACTGGGTAATCCTTTATCGAATTTGAATTTAATCAAGCATACTTTTCCATATTTTCAAAAGCGGTTTTATCCAAGAAACCGGTGAAGACAATGCTTTCTTAATATGCTTTCTAACAGAGATGAAATAGGAAGGTATTTAGTTGGAATATTTCAATATAAAAAGGAAATTATTTTACATAACACCAAATCTATGTATCCGTTTGGCACAAAAAAATAAACCTGCTATCTTGGTACATGCAAAAGGAAAGGGAGCGCATTTTATTTCATCCCTGGATATCCTTTAAAATGAAGAAGGAAATAAAAAGGAAGGCTTTAATTTTGATAGGGCTGTTGGTTGCAGCTGCTTCATGCAAGGATAGTTACACATTTTATCCTCCCAATAAATATTTTTTGGAAGTCAATAAAGCGGATCGGGATACCTTATTTTTTATTGATAATAAAGAAGTGCCGACGTCTGTATCATTGTCCTGGGAGGCAGATATAAACGAGACGGCGGTGATTTTATACGGGACTGATAGTCTTTTTAAAGAAAAATACGGAGTAGGTATTTCTGCCGGAAAATCATCGGTGTCATCGTTTACAATTGGCGATTTTACATATGAGAAAATGTTCATCAAATACAAACCTCTTAACGATTCCACCACCGGTACTATAAAAATAGAGGTACGGTTTAACAAGCCACAATAACCTCCGGGTTAAAACTTCCCGGAAACCACGCGTGTATCACAACCAACAGCTCCATTACTGACAAATCCCACATTTACATCACTGACATCAGTGGATTTTCCGGCTGGCAGATCTTTTTTGATCGTTATCACTTTTGTCGTCAGAGCTTCCTGCGTATCGGATAAATATTTGAATTCAACTTCGACGCTTTTTGCCGCCCGTCCGGATTTATTTTCGATTACCATGTTATGGATCGCGATTCCACCCACCGGATGCCATTCGTTTTTAATGATCTTAATTGCGGATTCTATCTTGGATTTTTCTGTCTCTCTGGCAATTCTGATCGAATCCTGCGTATCCAGAACTGTTGTCACGGATTTAACTTTTTCGTCCTTATTCAGAAAGTCGAGCTGTTTGTAATAGTATAAAATATATACGAAGGCAACGACAGGAACAATTGCACTAATCCATTTAAGCCACTCGATTGCTACCTTTTTTAACTTTGAACTTTTACGTTTTCTTGACGGCATTTTATTGAAATTACGTTGAGAATTGCAAATAAAAGCATCAGAAGTAGTAAGAATACTATATCTGCTCAAATTTTAGGTAAAAAATATAGAATTTTTTACTTGGAAGGGTATACAGGTAATCCATCTTAGCTATTTGAAGCTTTACATTAAGAGAGAAACGATTGGCAAAGTTGCCAGGAAAGAGACGTGCGTCTGATGCTAAAAACTACTGTGCCAGTCAGGATTTGTTTTTACCACCATACGTATTCGAGAATATTATAGAGAATGAAAACTAAAACAAGGAAGGCAATCAAAGAAAGAATTATTCCAGTATTGCCATTAAAAGCGGACTGGTTTTCCTGCGAATCTTTCATGGGACTATATAGAGGAGGTAAATCGTAAGGTTAGGTTTCTCCCGATTATGGAAGGCGTCATTGGAGAACTATGGTTAGCGAGTGTATACTATGATCCAGGACAGTGTGTGGATATTATCATATATGGTTACACAAGATTAGATTTTTATTGTATCGGTTACAAACCGTTAACTAAGTAATAAAGGTAAATTGCTCATTTTAGTATATTATTCAGTCAAAATTCTATAAAATTATTAACAGAATTTTTCTATTACCACTTTTGGGAATAAATGGGAATTATTTTCAGGCATTTTATGGCTTGCCACTCTTTTTTGCAGTCGTATCAGTATAAATCACGCCGCCTGTCGTAATCGTTCTTTTTCTTTTCCTTACATAACTTCCGGTCGTATCTACGCCTGGCCGTCCGGTGCTACTGCGACTGCCGTCTACCGTTCCGGTTGTGTTCACGTTTCCATTATCATTTAATACTGGCGCATTTTCCCTGATAACGGGGTCCTTCGATGCATCGGCCTTTTTTATAGTATCGATCACCACGGTTTTCTTGTATGTTTTTTTCTTGTAAGATCCTTCACTCTGCGCCCAGGAAAAAACAGGAGTTCCCATAAGTGCTGCGATTAATATGATTTTCGAAGTTTTCATAATTCAGGTGGTTAACAAATCCGTGTGAAATTCTGATGTTGATATTTTACATATAAAATATTGTTCCAATACTTTATATGTACACGTTGCCATGATACGGGCGCTTCCTTTAAATCTCTCAAATCGACTGTTCCTCGTTATTCTGCACTTCATCCGGTTTGTCTAACACTTCGGTAAACCTGAATTTTTCGGCGAAATGGTATTGTGCAATTTTGACTCAACCTAATGGAAGTCAAGATGAAAACTTTGCTTATAACGCTTACCCTATTTTTTGCAGCCTGTAAAGGAATCGCCCAAACAGTCATTTCCGGGAAAGTCTCCGATTCCAAAGGTATTGGTATGCCGGGCGTTAATATTTTTATCAAAGATACCTATGACGGAACTTCTTCGGACGAAAACGGGAATTTTACTTTCGCAACCAGTGAAACCGGGAAGCATCTTATAACCTTCCAGTCGATCGGATATAAAACTCAGGAACACGAAATTAATTGCGCAGGTCAGCCGGTTCGTTATCAGATAAGCCTTGCAGAGCGTATTAATATACTGACTGCCGTCACCATCACCGCAGGTGCCATGGAAGCCAGCGATGTGAAAAAAGCGGTTGTTCTTAAACCACTGGATATTGTCACCACTTCCGGTGCCATGGGAAATATTACGGCGGCTTTGCTCACACTTCCCGGAACCTCGACGGTTGGCAATGATGGCCGCTTGTTTGTAAGAGGTGGAGATGCATCGGAAACGTCCATTTTTATTGACGGCTTGCAGGTCGGGAATACCTATGGGAGCACAGCAGCAAATGTGCCTACACGGAACCGTTTCAGCCCCAACTTATTCAAAGGATCGTTTTTCAGCACGGGTGGTTATTCTGCGGAATATGGGCAGGCGCTTTCCTCTGCACTTGCGTTGAACACGCTGGATATGCCCCTGCGGAATCAGGGGGATATAAGTATTATGTCGCTTGGCGGAGGTTATACCCAAACGCTTGTGAACGAAAAAAGCGCGCTGATGGCTTCTGCGAATTATTATAATCTGGCTCCTTATCAATCTTTGGTTAGTCAGAAATTTGACTGGGAGAAAAGTCCCAGGGGCTGGGATACGGAGGTTTCGCTCAAACATAAGTGGGGAAAAGCAGGTTTTATTAAGGCCTATGCGCATACAGAGGGAAATGTGATGACGATCTGGCAGGCAGTTCCCGGAGATGCAGGCAGGGGAGACCGCGTACAAATCCGTAATGGTTATTCGTACGGAAATCTTTCCTTTCGCCAGTCGGGTAAAAATGACTGGTCGGTTTATGGCGGACTTGCTTATTCGCATAACCGCGATGCGATCAGTCTTAATTTTGAACCCGTTCGCCAGATCAATCAGATCGGTCATGCAAAAGTGGTGGCTTCAAAAGGTTTAAGTCCGCAGTTTTCTTTAAAAAACGGATTGGAATGGTACTTTAAATCTTATTCAGAAGCACTCGTGCAGGATCATTTGAAAAGGAAAATACGAGACAACCAGTTTAATCATTTCGTAGAAGCGGATTATTATTTAAGCAACCGGTTGATTTTCCGGGGAGGTTTGAGAAGCGGATACAGCACCGTAGCAAAACAGGTCTGGCTGGACCCACGGATTTCACTTGCTTATAAATTAAATAACCAGGGACAGTTTTCTATTGCTGCCGGTAAATTTCATCAGTTTCCGGACGAGAAGTTAAGGGTTTTACAAAACAATCTGCAAAACGCAGAAGCCAGTCATCTTATACTTAACTATTTTATTGTAAACAATAACAGGACGTTTCGGGCAGAAACTTTTTACAAAACGTATGATAAACTGTCAACCTACAAAGGAACGGATCTGGCGCCGGTTATGATCTCCCAAAATGGCTCGGGATATGCTAGAGGCGCTGATTTCTTTTATCGTGACAAGAAAAGTTTTAAAAATACTGACTTCTGGATCACGTATAGTTTTGTGGATAGCAAACGTCGATTTTCCATTTATGAATCGAAGGTGCAGCCTTCTTTTGCTCCAAAACATAATGGTTCTGTGGTTGTAAAACATTTTGTACGTGCTTTAAAATCACAGCTTGGGACTTCCTGGTCGTGGAATAACGGGTACACCTACAACGACCCGAACATAGCCGGTGAAATGCAGCGCAAAACCAAGGCATACAGCGACCTGAGTATCAGCTGGAGTTATCTGCCAAGACCCAACGTGATCCTTCATGTGGCCTGCTCCAATATTCTCGGCAGGAATAATGTATTCGGCTATAAATATGCCCCGCAAGCTGACGAAACGGGTGTGTTTTCCCGGATTTCAATCGGGCAGGGTGCTACCCGGATGGTTTTTGCCGGGTTGTTTATCACGCTGTCAAAAGATAAAAATGCCAATCAACTTAACAATTTATAACCATAAGTCCACAGCACGTGCTGACGGATATAAACCAACCCCAATCATGAAAAAATCATTTTTAACCAGTGTTTTCATTCTTGTCGTAATTTCGGTTTTCGCGCAGGAAAGTCCTTATCAAAAAGCGATGAAAAAAGAAATTTCCCTGTTCGATCAGGCTGATTCTCTCCCTAAATTTCAACAGTCGGCCAATGCTTTTTCCCGAATCAGTCAGCTCAATTCCGGTGAATGGCAGCCTTATTATTATGGTGCATTAGCCTATATTTACCAGGGACTCGACGGCTCTTTAAGTCTGGCGAAAAAGGATGAAGCGTTGGCAAAAGCGGAAGAATTGATAAAAAAAGCGGAGGCAGTATCAGCCAACAACTCGGAAATCATAACTCTGGAAGGGTTTAAACTGATGGCAGAAGTCAGTGCAGATCCTTCGGGCAGGGGCCAGAGTCTTTCAGGAACTGTGTTGTATACTTTTGGAAAGGCGCTTAGTATTGACAACAAAAATCCCAGGGCAATGATATTAATGGCGCAAATGGAATATGGTATGGCGAAATTTTTTAAGTCAGGAACTGAAAAAGCGTGCGGGTTAGTAAAGCAAAGTCAGACTATATTTGCTGCGCAGAACGAAGAAATTTTAAAAGCATCTTTATTGCCGGCATGGGGCAAAGGATTGGCGGATAAATTAGCAAAAGTTTGCCCGTAACGGTACGTTTTTTTTAAATCGTAAGTCATCCTGACAAAAAATGTAATAAACTGGCAACATGGCATTAGCTAACAAACAGACTGATCAGGTAACTTATAAGACGAAAGGATCGAAGGAGTTCTGGAATTTTTCCCCGGCTTTCATGGGAGTAAACCTGCTGATAGCAGCTTTTCTCACAATGTCATTCTGCTATGATTGTTTTACGTCACGGCAAGGTTTGTACCATGCAGCATATGGTTTTGGAAGTTCTTTTGTCTTATCGACTGTACTGAGTTATGGTGGCTTTCTGGGAGAATACTATTTCGACAAGCGATTGTCCTGGATTCAATATCCCGTAAAAAGGTTGTTGTTAGAAAGCCTGAGCTACTTTTTGTACGTTTTTATTGCCAGTTATATCATCATCTTTCTGAGTGAATACCTGGTTCGTCAGTCTTTTTCTTTGCAGGATGTGCCGTGGGGCAAACTGGCGACTTACACCAAATTACCGCTTCAAATTTCATTCGTTATTTCATTTATGTTGATCAGCCGCTCATTTTTACTGGAATGGAGAAAATCGGCCATCGAGGCGGAGCAATTGAAAACACAGCAATACGCCCAGCAATATCAAACGTTGAAAGATCAGCTGAACCCTCATTTTTTGTTCAACTCTTTTAATGTATTAAGCAATCTGGTTTATGATAATCCCGACACAGCTGCCAGGTTTATTCGTCAGCTTTCGAAGATATACCGTTATGTTCTGGAAGTTCAGCAGAAGAAACTCGTAGCGCTTTCCGGTGAAGTAGAATTTGCAGAAAATTTCCTGTCGCTTCAGAAAATCCGGTTTGAAGAAGGGTTATCCTACACGATCCGTGTAGACAACGCCCAGGATTTGTACTTGCCGCCACTATCTCTTCAGATGTTATTGGAAAATGCCATAAAGCACAATATTGCCTCTATGGCCAATCCGCTGCATGTTGAAATAACAATGGAGAACCGTGAACTTATCGTGAAAAATAACCTGCAACTGAAAAGCAGTCTTTCAGAAGAATCAACGGGAATAGGATTGGCCAATATTCAAAAGCGGTATGAGCTATTGAGTGAAAAAACGATTTTCATTGATGAAACAGGTGGTTTTTTTGTAGTCCGCCTGCCGTTGCTGGAAAACAATCAGGTAGAATCAGTTTGACTTAAAACAAATGCGAATACTTATTATCGAAGATGAAAACCTGGCAGCCAGGCGTCTTATCAAACTTGTACAGGAACTTATTCCGGGGAGCGAAATATTCGGCAACCTGGATACGATCACGTCTGCCGTGGAATGGCTGAAAAATAATCCGCAGCCCGACCTGATATTTCTGGATATTCAGCTGGGAGACGGGATAAGTTTCGAAATATTTGAACATGTGCCAGTCAAATCGCCGATCATTTTTTGTACGGCATATGATCAATATGCCATTAAAGCATTTAAGCTAAACAGTATCGATTATTTGCTTAAACCGGTTGATCCTGACGAATTAAAATTTGCTCTGGACAAATTTCAGTCGGGCAGGAAAACACCGGAAATCACACTGGATCAGATAAAGGTTTTGTTGCAGCCGGTTCAGAAAGTGTATAAAAACCGTTTTCTGGTAAAAATCGGAGAGCGCAGTCATACGGTTGCTACCAGTGATATTATTTTCTTTTTCAGTGAAGACAAAGTGACATTCCTGATGACCAAATCCGGGAAAAAGTTTATTGTTGATTACACGCTGGATGAAATAGAAAACATGCTGGACCCTGAAAATTTTTTCAGACTCAACCGAAAATATATAAGCGCAGTGGAGGCAATCAAAGGCGTTTTTACGTATTCGAACAGCCGTTTGAAAATCCAGCTGGAAAATTGTGCCGACAATGACATTCTGATAAGCCGTGAAAAAATGCAGACTTTTAAAAACTGGCTTGGACAGTAAGGATAAACTTCCCGACGAATGGTAAAATCGTTATTGTGCAGAATAAGTCACGATATCGATACCTACACCGTTTGGATCCTGAATGGCAAAATGCCTGTCGCCCCACGGTTCATCGCGCAGGTCAATTTTTATTTCAAGGCCACCGTTTTTAATATCCTTGTAAATTTTATCGACGTCGTCCACCTCGATAGTCAGGTAAATACCTTCGCCGGAAAACGGTTTGTGAAATAGAGATTGCTGGGTAGGATGATTGGGCAGCAGAAAGCTGATTTCCGAAGACCGATCAGGCGTGTGGAGCAGGAGATAAAATTCGTTTTCAAACGTTACTCCGAAATTCAGGATTTCTGTGTAAAATGCTTTGCTTTCAGCCAGTTTAGTCGTTATGATGCCTGCGTTCAGTTTCATCTTTTTTTGATTTTTAGTGATTGAATTTGTTTGAGACCAGCACATGCACTCAGGCAAGTGACGAGCAAGACAGAAAGAATTTGTTTCATCTTCTTTTCATTTTTGATGAAACAAATTTCCCTGATATTACAACCTTAACATTGTAAAAATCGGACAAACTTATCTGCCAAAAGCTTTGCCGGGCGTGACACCGTAAAAATTTTTAAATTCTTTGATAAAATGTGCCTGATCATAATATCCGTTTTCAAAAAATAATTTGTTCTGACGAAGACTTTGCGAAGATGGTTTTGCCCGGAGAATATTTTGAAATCGAACCACCTTACTGAATGTTTTGGCGCTATCACCGATATAAAATTCAAAAAGTCGGCGGAGTTGCCGTGGACTGATTCCGGTATCCAGAGCTTTTTCAACATCGACCACGCCCGCGTTTTTCAGAATAACAGATATCGCTCCGTAAAGTCTGGGGTCATTGTCAAAACGAGTTTGGGCAATACGTTTTAAAAAATATTGATCAAAAAGGCTTTTTATCTGGTCGGTATCATGACCGGAGTGAAATCGGTTTTTTATAAAATCAGCTACGTCGGGAACAACGGCATTCAGATATTCATAACGGTTGCTTAATTCAGAGGCATTTATCTTAAATAATTGTGGAAACATGGTGGGTAAAAACCGTACACCCACGTAGTGGAACTGATTGCCAAGTGGAAACTCGGTGAATTTTTTACAAAAACCCATCACAAAATTTTCTTCCGGCCGGGTGAGTTCAAAGAAGATATCAATACAACCATCCGCCACGACCCGATAATTAAATTGTTCGGATAATGTTTCGGACGTTTTTAGCTGCCAGTAGCAGTAAATAAAATCAGTAAGCAACGGATCCGGTAATAATTCGAGATACGTCACATGATCCGCAGCCTGCGTGACAGTCGGCTGGACGGGCGTGTATAGTTGTCGTATAGCTGCCAGATTTTTCACCAATGCAAGTTAAATAATGATAAAGTTTACCTTCTGATTAATGAACGCAACCTAATACTAAAATTCGTTTGTTGAGGCAAAATAAAATATCGTTATTGTGTCATTCAAATAACAATGCCACTTTTTATCACACCGTATAATTTTTATCAATCATGCAAAAACCGGTAGGTTTGGCGTGATGAACCGGGTTATAAAACAGCATAAATATCAACACATTTTATACGCAAATTTTAAAAATATGTATCAAAAACCGTCGGCTGCATTTATTGCGGCTTCCTGGGTTGCGCTCGGAACAGGCATGTTGGGTTATCTTATCGGACTTTGGAGATCCGAAATGATGCTGAATGAAAGGGGCTATTATTTCACCGTGCTTATGTATGGCTTGTTCGCCGGTGTATCGGTTCAAAAGTGTGTACGTGACAGATTGGAAGGTATTTTTGTTACCGATCTTTATTATGGATTAAGCTGGGTTTCCACGCTGCTTAGTATTTGTCTGCTGATTGTCGGCCTATGGAATGCGACCTTGTTACCGAGTGAAAAAGGCTTTTACGCGTTTGCATTTCTTCTGAGTATTTTTGGCGCAATTGCAGTGCAAAAGAACGTACGTGACAGCCAGAGTGTAAAGAAGGAATAGTCAGACCCTATCTGATGTCCGCGGTCAGTATTCGGCAGAGCTGCCATGGCTAAAACATAGTTTCCTGAATGGGTCTGAAAGCCGGACGCACCCAGGCAGCTGGCACTTCCGTAAACTGTAATGATAGACATCGTCATCCTAATATAGTTAATGATTAAATCCCTTGCCGGGAAGAATTTATTCTAATCAGTGAGGAATTTTTATACGTACCGGGATCAGCGTTATTTAACTTATGAGATAGAATAAATTGACTAAATTTCCTAATGAATATCTTTCTGTCCTTTGATTTCTCAGGTTCGGAATTGTAAATGGAAAATGTTTTTGTTTAAGTTATTTGCATACCACATTGAAAATTTCTTTCCTACTTTTGGTACTATTGATTTGCAGCCTGGGCACGCTGGCTCAACAAAAAACTGTTGAAAAGCAGGATACTCATTTACAAACTCTTTTTCAAGCTGCGAAAACGGAATTTATACAATTTGAAAAAAAACATGGTCATTTTATAAACACGCCCAACGGACGTATACATTATCTGACCTGGGGTGACCCCGCCGGGATTCCGTTGGTGTGGTCACACGGAAGTTTTACAAATGCAATGGAATTGCGGACTTTCGCTGATCATTTGGTTAAGGCGGGTTATTATCTCATCGCGATCGATTATTACGGACACGGTCAAACGCCGATTCCCGACCATGAGGTATCACTTTACCATGTCGCAGATGATATCAAATGTATCCTGGACGAATTGAAGATAGAAAAATCGGTCATTGGCGGGTGGTCGAGAGGAGGAATTATCAGCACTGCCTTTTATGACGCTTATCCGGAACGTGTTTTAGGGTTGATTCTCGAAGATGGCGGATCCGTTTCAACAAATACGCATTACCATAAAATGACGCCATCCGAACTTACGAACCGGATAAACGAAATTTTCAAGGAAAGGTTACCGGATAATTTCTATTCCAGTGAACTGGAAGCTTACGCAGCTATTTATGATAAAGCTGAAAAGGGAACTCAGTTTGACCTGCTGGCCTGGATTCAGCTCACAAAAGATGGGCGATGGGCAATCGGTCCCGGCGTCCAGGATCTTTTTAACATGAAAACGCCGGAACAATTTCGTGATAATATCCTGCACCCGACACGTGTTCCACTTTTTGCCGAATCCATGTCTGTTTTAGAGCCAAAAATTGTTTACCGGAATTTATCAGTACCTATTTTAATCATTGATCCCGTCGGCATGGAAGATTTATTTCCTTATGAAGCCGAGAACGCAGCATTTCAGAAGAAATATCCAGCCTTGATTGAACACAAGATTTATCCTGACACGGGTCATAACGCTCATTACGAACGTCCGGAAGAATTCCTGAAAGATGTATCTTCGTTTATAAAGCGGGTGAGGTAGTATAAAAAATATTTTTCAAAAGATATTATTTACAGCTGTTTAAAAGCGTATTAAGCAGTGCCTTTCTGAAAGTCGGACGGTGTCATGTTGTAAAATGCACGTAAACTTTCGTACCGACGAGTTGTTCAGATCCTTTCAATAACATCATAGAACTTTATTAAAAAAGGTCAGGATTATAATTGTGTCGTTGCTGACGGGTTGCTCGGCTAAATCTGTTTAAACCGGTTTTAACCCAGTGACTTCAAAAACTGATGGGCTGTATTCAGCAGTGTTTTCTGTTTTTCGGTTTCCATTTTATCGAAATTAGCAATCAGCATTCCAAGTCTTGGATTTGTTAGAAAAAAACTGCGGTGCACATGCATAAAGCGCCAGAAAAGCGCATCCCAGATTTCCTGCCAGGGGCCTTTTTCGTAATTGCTCATTTTCATAATGTAATTACTTCCGGCGATATAAGGTTTGGTAGCCAACATCCCGCCATCGGCAAACTGGCTCATGGCGTATACGTTCGGGACCATCACCCAGTCATAAGCATCGACGAACAATTCCATAAACCACTGATATACATCGTCGGGATCAAATTCACACAGCAGCATGAAATTACCCAAAACCATCAGGCGCTCAATATGATGACAATAACCCCGCTCCAGCACCTTTTTGATCGTTTGATCGACAGGCCCGATTCCGGTTGTCCCGTCATAAAAAGATTTTGGGATTTTGCGGGTAAAATTCCAATAGTTTTTTGTCCTGGCAACAGAACCTTTGCATTCATAATAACCGCGCATAAACTCCCGCCAGCCGATCAGCTGCCGGATAAATCCTTCCGTGGTATTGAGTGGAATGTCATTTTCTTCCGAATAGTTGAGTGCAACATGGATAATCTGATCAGGCGTGATCAGTCCTACATTCAGCATAGGCGTAAGCACGCTATGGTGCAGAATACTTTCTTCCTTTACGATGGCATCTTCATAAGGCCCGAATTCCCTGAAACGGTTGTCCAGGAACTGTCTGAGCCATATTTGGGTCGTTTTAAAATTCTGCGGGTAAAACGGATATTTGGTCAGATGCCCAAGGTTAGTATTAAAATATTCCTGAACATAGGTTTTGGCTTCGTCATAAAACGCGTCGGTTTCAGGATAAGCGATATGTGGCGGTTCTTTTTTTCGCGGATATTTTTTTCGGTTATCAACGTCGTAACTCCATGAACCGCCAATCGGCTCATCGCTTTTGTCAACCAGAATTTTACGTTTTTTCCGCTCCTTAATGTAAAACTCAGTCTGGAAAAATTTCTTCTTTTTGTCATGAAAAAAGACGCCCAATTCTTCCCTGCTGTTCAGAAACAAAGGACTTTGGTATTGAATTATCTCAATACCTGCCTTGCCGGATGCTGAGGTTAAGCGCTGTTCAAGCCAGTTGTCCGTAGGATCGATATAATGCAGTACCCGGATCTCTTTCGAAGCAAGTTCAGGAACCAGTTTTCTTATATCACAAAGCGGATCAGTAGCTTCGATATAATGCACTTCCACATCTTTTGCCAAAAGATAAGCGGCATAACATTTCATCGTTGCGCGGTGAAATGCAATTTTCTGCTTGTGGAATTTAAATTGTTTGAAATACAGTATTTCTTCCACCAGATACACCGGGAAGCCATTTTCCGCAATCGGACTTTTTTCAAATAGCTGATGCGGAAAAATGATATTAGCTGACTTCATATGTTTTTGGTGAGGCAACGGTTGCAGGCTGTGCTTTTATAACATTTTGAAATGGTTAGCAACCTTAAATGGTTGATTACGTGTTAACTAATCTATAAAATGTAATCAGGAAAACATTTTTCTAAGTAAACAGAGAGACTAAAATCGTAAAAATATCAAAGGACATCGTTCCAAGAATAGTCCGGAACTTTTTGAGCTTTTTTGATTTTTCCATGGTTTATTAATTTAAGGAGAACATGTAACCTGAAAACTGCAATATTAGCTGCTATAAGAAATGTACCAGAGGTATTTACCCAGAAGAGAAATTGCTGATTTATCTTTTTAGTAAGTTACAAATGTGTCAGGGAGTTTTTGTTAAATTTTGCTTGAAAGGTGTAAAAGCGTGTTGAGCGATATCTCTGATTTTATGAACAGGCTTTCCATGATTTGGACAAATATTTAATCAGATACTATTGATTTATCATGATTGGTGTTATCAAAGCCTGACGATTTTATTGCTTCACCACGCGAAATACAGTTTTTTTCAAGCTCTTACTGACAGAAATTGAGATAATTTTTCCGCAGATTAATGTTTCAGTATTTTAAAAGTAGACCTTGCGTTTTTGCCTTGGATGTGCAGCAGATAAATGCCCGCAGGAAATTGTTTGATATTCAAAAGATCCTCTTTCTGCGATGGTGATTTTTTAAGTACCTCGATTCCCGCCGCATTAAACAAAATGATCGTTTTTAAAGAATTATCAGGGAATTTTACCAACACCTGATCCTCCGCCGGATTTGGCCCGATTTTCACCTGCATAGCATGCGGATTTTCTCCCAGTACTACCTGCGCTCTGACAAGGTAAGAAAATCTGAAAGAAACCCGCCAGCCTTTTCCGGCAAACCTGCCCGAACCAGATAGGATTTTATCGGATGAAAAACCCCAGTCATAGTTGGCAGGAAAGTCGATTAGGCAGCGTTGGCGGGTTTCAGTTTTATTCCTTTACGATCCTCAAAGTTTGCTCGGCTTTCAAATGGATAATCTTCAGGAGATAACTTCCGGAAGGATATTGCTGCATATTTATTTCCGGATCGGTTTCCGAGATTGTTTTTACCCAAATCAGCACACCATTTGTATTGTATAAAGCAAGCCGCCTTGTTGAACCGGTTTTGAAATGTAGTATTACCCGGCCATTGGTTGGATTTGGTCCGAATGTGACTGGTTCTGCGTTCTGGCCCGGTTCTTCGGTACCCAGAATGATTTCAACCCGGATTACAGACGGTTCATTGATCGAACCTGTACCGCAGCCATTACTCACAGAAAGTAACCTGAAATAAGCTGATGGTTCTTTGCTGGTGATGGTCAGGGTGTCGGGGGTAATAGCGGCATAGCGTTGGATGGCACCTAGGTCATTGCCGTAATTGTATCGCCAGGGACCGGTACCGGTGAGCAACACAACGGCCCTGGCACTTCCCTTGTCGTCGAGCGTTGCGTGGCTGCTGACGAAAGAGGCATTTGCCTTCGTACCAAACATCATTATTTGATGAAAATCACTGGATCCAGTGTTTGCATCGCTTGCGGAAATACGTATTCGATAGGGCTCGGTGGTTGAAAAGCCAGCAGAGGCAAATACTCTGAGCGGCGATTCTTTGCCTGTTGCGGGTAGAGAATTAACCATCTTCCCCTGACTGTCGTAGAACTGAATTGCGAATTGATTACCTGCCGAGAATGTACCGGTTTGTGCGTAGTGGACCAGCAAGGTATCTTTTTCGCAGAATGTACCGATCTTATTTAAAGCCGTCACCCGAATTGTTCGTGCTGAAGGCGGATTTACTGTCACTGTGCCAATTCCCGAAGATCTGGCGGCGCCACAACTCCCGGTTGCAGAGGTTATGTTATAGGTGGCAGAGGCAGCAGGTGCTACCATAACGTAGGAATATGCCCCCCGATCCGTGGTATAAAAAGTGCTTTTTGTACCATCCGATAAGGTAACGTCTAACGTCACATTGCCTGCACTGGTTGACCGTATCTGGAGAAAGGTAGACTCCCCCTGGTTAATCGTTGTGTTGCCGATCAGTTCGATATCCGATGTTTTATTAATGTTGATCTGACGCGATTCGAAAATGTCGGAACCTGTCACAGAACAAATGAGCTCATAGGAGCCGCCCGGGAGTGTGGTGGGTATGGGGAGCAAAACGGTACCACTCATCGCATTAGGCAACAGCAGTTCAAACCTGGTGCCGTTTGGATTTTTGAGATAGAAACCGACTTTTTCACCCGTAGGGATGTCGCCGCCAACCTTGTATTTTACATTGATTCCTTCCCCGTTACAGACCGCGGTCTTTTCGGGTTGGAATGTTATGATTTGTGGCTTCACCCGCATGCTTATGCTACCGGACACAGATCCGTATCCGCACTGGTTACTAACAGAACGGAGTTGAAAAACCGTCCCTTTTGCAAGGGTGTAAGACTGCGTGAACGGCAAAGACGTGACAGTCATGTTACCCTGTTCATTCATGATTATTTCCCACGGCCCTCCGCCTGTGAGGTTATAATTGATATCTACCGACTGGCCATAGTCGATCTCAGTATTTGATTGATTTCTAAGTGAGATCGTAGCGGTAGGGGTTTTATTTACGAAGAACCTTTTTCCTCCGGATTCAATACCAGCGTCGGTAAGGATGCGTACATAATATTCGCCGTCCATAGATTCCGGTAAATTGTATTTGAAATCTTCGCGTGTCGTGTTTGAAGCAACGGTCTTGTAATCACCGTTCACCCTGCCAATTTGAAGGTGATAGATCGTACCTGCCGGAGCGCTGCCACTTTCTATATTGAAAGGTACCACGATTTGCTCGCCGGTGCAGTATGCCTTGTCTCCCTGAAAATATTTCATTGATATGCTGTAACCGATCCAGTATAGATACATAGTCATATTGACGTCCGTAGTGCCGCAGACGTTGCTCAGCGATTTGAGTGTATAGGCTGTTACTTTCGACTTGGGAATTTCAGGGTGAAAGGAGTCGTACTGTAACACTTGTTCAAAATGATAATCTTTCACGCCATCGGTGAATTCTGCTGTGTAGGGAGAGTAGCTGTTGTTTTGCATGGAAATTGAAGGCGTTTGATCCATTGCAAATCTCCTGGGTTTTTCGGCTGTCGACCCTCCCAGTTCACCGGGATACATCAGAACGGGTTTGCTGTCTACTATCACCGTAAAACCCGAGATAACCTGTGTCGCCGGCCTTGTAGACCTTACCTGAATGCTCACATATCCGGGCACACTCAGTACCGAGACGGGGACTTTGTACCGTCCGGGCTTGCTTACGGTAAGCAGGGGCGCTCCCTGATTCTCACCTCTGGTGATCTGGAATTCGTTCCCCGCATCAAACTTTCCAAGCGCCTCAAAATACACTTCCACACTGTCGGGGCTGCAAAGGTATTTCTGCGCCGGTGGATATACTACAATTGCTGGTGCCTGGCTGGTGTACGGATTTACCGTCAAACTGAGTTTGGCAAGATCACTGTTGGCATAACAGCCATTTTGCACCGACTTCGGACCAAATTGGCCACTGACGGGCACGAAAATATTCTGCGACATCGGTACGTAATCTGCTGAACTCTTCGCTCCTTTTTCGTCGGTTACGGTGTAAGGTTTACCTCCTGAAACATTGAGCGAGTATGTGTAGTAACCCTGGCCGGTCAGTGCGCGCGAGTTATTAGTTGTGTAGGAAACCCTCGGTATCCCCAGGATGTTGAATCCGGATTTATATTGCGAAGTAAGTGTTGGGTTTGATGTTTTGATCCTGAAATACTTGATATTGAAATAGCCTTCCGTAATCCATTCGGCAGGTGAATGTGGAATTAGAAATTCGATGGAGTCATTCACAATTTTTGCTTCGAACTGATAGGTGACATCATTGTAGGTACGCCCCTCCACCATAATTTTTGTGTTGGCATTCAATGCGGCATTGGTTACAAAAGGCAGGCGGAGCTTTTGGTTTTCACAAACTGACCATTTTTGATCGGAAGATGCATCAATGGCGATACCGGCCGGAAGGCTCGCTATTACAGTTTGCTTCGGAAGATCAGTCGTTACGCCGCAGCCCGTGCGCAAAGAACGGATCGAGAATGTTTCTGTTTTTATCGGGTAAATATTGATACTCCGGTTGCCATCCAGGACATATGAAACACCGGTGTTCAATTCGACGGTATAGGGTTCGGGACCGGTCACATTCAGCCTCATCGTAAAGGGCTCACCAATGCGTGCCGAGTCGCTCTGGCTGCTAAATGAGGCAACCGGTTTTTCGTAAATAGTTACCAGTTTGAGATAGGAACTGACCAATGCAGGCTTGTCGACCAGCACAGCTATGTTGAACTGACCGGAATAGGAAGTAATTTTTTCCGGGATCCGGGCTACAAGCACCCCGTCGGCTTTTTTTGTGGCGGGCACTTCAAATACCGTTTTTTCATTTGGATTGGGATAGGGTCTGGCGAGGCGGAGCCGGTATGTTGCATTTTGCGGTATGGTACCTCCGGAGACGGCGTAACTCAGTTCGATCTCATTGCCTTCACATAGCGCGGTCAGGTTATTTACCTTGATGGGAATAATTGATATTGGATTAATGGTCAATGGTGCTTTCCCGGAAAACGGAACGGGAACATTGCAGCTGTTCACCGCTTTGACGATAAAAACTTCGCTTGATTTTAATGCTGTCAGGGTCATCGTCTGCTGATAATCCGACGGCTGGATTTCGCGTACAGTGCTATCGCTGAGTGTGACAGTAACAGGGCTGTTGGCACTCGTATTCACATTCAAAAGGAAGCTCATTCCTGCATTTAACGTATCCATATCGCCAAATGGACGGGCGATAGAAATTTGCCCGCGGTTATACCAATAGTTGGAGTAAGAGCCGGTTTTTGTTACCGGGCTTGTCGTGGATACCCGATAGTTGATGCGGTTGTTCTTTTCTGTTACTTCACTTCCAATGGTAAATACCAGATGTCCGTTTTCGAGGACGGCTTCATAAGTTGCCAGTAGTGATGGCTTGTCATAATTACTGGATATCAGCTCTATAAAAAAGCGGTTATTGTCGTTGAACTTGCCCACAATATGCACGGGGAGTTTGGCCTTGGTACCTGAGCAGAACGGGTTATCATAATTGTTAACAGGTAAGACCTCAGGTGTTGAAACCTGACCGATGGCAGCGCAGCTGAGAAGACATAGTCCGGCCAGCAGCAGAGTTTTAAATTTCATCTTAAAGAGGATACTGATTGATTTTTAGATTTTTACAATGCGATAGGTCGCCACAGCCTTCTTTTTTCTGACTTGTAAAAAGTAGACGCCCGCCGGGAATGTAGACAGATCCACCGTGGCATGCCTGCCGGAATATTTCCCTGCGAAAACTTTCTGTCCGGCGACATTCAGGATTTCCAGATTTCGGGCGGCAGCGCTTTCAAACTGGACGAATAGCTCGTCGGTAGCAGGGTTTGGTCCGAAAGTAATGGCTTCGCCCACTGGTTCCGTGGCCGTGATCAGCTCAATCCTGAGTGACGACGGTTCTTCAATCGTGCCGGTACCGCATTCATTATTCAGTTGTGAAATTTTGTATACGGCCAGTGGGGTTACAGGTGTCAGCTTAAGCGTGTCCGAGTATTTATTTGTCGATCGGTATTGGAAAAAATTCTCGTCACCGAAATGGTAAGAGAAAGGGCTGCTGCCTTCAAGACCGATCACTACATTTACTGACTGCCCGGCCTGATACAAAACCGATGGTGTGAGTATTTTGGCCCGTGCGCGTTCCCCGATCCTGAATGTTTCGTTGTAGGTGCTGCCACTTACCTTGGGATCTTTTGAATTGAGGCGAAGCCGGTAAAAGCCAGATTGTTTAATACTAGCCGGGATAATAGCGGTCACCGGCGAATATTGACCGGAAGTAGGAATTGAGACAAAGTTTTTACCCGTGTTATCCGAAAGAAGCACTTCATAGTCTGTCTTGTTTTCCTGATTTCCATTAAGATAAAAATGAACCTTCACCGTATCTGAATTGCAGACATCCGACCGTCTTAGACCTTCAACGCGTTGCACAGATAGCCATTGTGCCAGTTTGGGTTGGACAGTGATCGTTGCCGAACCCGACACTTTGCCCGAGCCGCAGACACTTTGCATTGGTTTCAATGTATAGATTGTCGTAGTGGCAGGCGCCACTTTAATCTCCATAATGCCTCCCGGATAAGGAGCTGTGTTCAGATATGATTTTCCGTCTGATAGCTCAAATGAGGTGTTATAGGCAAAAGTCGAATTGGAGCGGATATACAGCTTGGTGGACTCGCCGGCCGTGATAATGTTGTCACCGATCAGCGTTATATCGGGAGTGGCGTACAGCAGGTATGCGATTGTTTTCGAAAGTTGTAGCGAAGTGATTTCTGCTTTTATGAACATTACCTCGCCAGCAATATTATCAGGAATTGTGAGCTGAATACGCCCGGTTAAATTATTGACGGAGTCTAGCTTGACAACTTCGCCTTTTTCTCCCCTGATGGAGAAAACCAGGAAGCTATTCACCGGTAACCCGGTTCCGCTGACTGCAAAATTTAGCTGGATTTTCTGACCCGGACATAGGGTAGGATCGGCATTTTCAGGGAATTTACTGATTTCCAAAATCGGTTTGACCTTAACGCTGACTGCACCGCTGGTCGTGCCATAACCACACGAATTCCAGACTTTGGCAATTGAGAAGGTCTGTGGCGCGGTAATTACGGGCGAATAGGAATTGTAATTGCTCGGCACCTGCTGGCGTTCACCATCATTATAGACGATTCCCCAGGGTGCATTGCCTGTTAGATCAGCTGTCATATATACCGGTGCGCCGTAGTCGACGGTAAGGTTGCTGGCTCCCGGAGTCGGGTAATTACTTATGAGCCGGGCTGTTGGTGCCTGGCCGATCAGGATGTTTCGTGTTTCGGAATAAATATTGTCGGAAGAGTAGATTCTTGTATAATAGCTGCCCGCCTGTACATTGGGTGTGACAAACCTGATTATCTGGCTGTCGGTAACGGTGGCAACGTCAATATAAGATCCGGCATCACCGGAGGGGGATATCTGCAGTGTGAATTTCGTGCCGGCTGCGGCCTTACCATTCTCGACTAAAAAACGAACTTCTGCCTCTGAACCAGCGCAATGCCAGACACCAAATACAGCCTGGTCAATCGAGATCCTGTATCCGATACCATAAAAATAGGATAGAATTTCACCATTCCAGGCTCCGCATGTATTGGTTACCGATGTCAGTTTGAATTCGGATGTTTTGCCGTGCTGCAGGGATAATGCAACATTGTACAACCCGTTGTTGTCGGATATTACTTTGCTTTCCACACCATCCACAGAATAGACGACCGGACTGTAACCGTTACTATAAATCGTAACCCGGGGATTTGCACCCAGGTACATTTTTTCAGGATTATCCTTCCTGGCTACCGGTGAAATCGTCGGTGTCCGCGGCGCTATGCCCAGGTAAAACCGTTCGGTTTCTGAAACCAGCCGGGGTAAAGAGGAGCTTAGTTGCAAGCTGGCATCATACCCTTCTTCCATCCGTACCGGTAATTTAACCTTATAAATCCCCGGTTTGGTCAGGTTTTGTATTGCAAAGGTCTCAATTTGACCAAACCGCAGATAAGATAATTTGAACTGGTTACCAGCCTCGAACTGTCCGTTAAATGCCAGTTCCACTTCTACGCTGTCACCCATGCAGTAATTTTTTTTGATCAGTTTCGCAAACAGGCTTGGCGTGGTGCCGTCAGGGTTCGTGACTTTGACGGGAAATGAAGGAGGATTATTATTTATAAAACACGCATTGGATAGTCTGGCGAGCTTAAAAGTGGTATCATGTTTCACAAACTGCTCGAACCATACGTTTCGGTAATCGTAAGTATTCTTTACACCATTCGTCATTTCAACGGAATAGGGAGCCCCGCCAAGAAGGTCAAAGTCTAGCCGGATGGGAGAAGGGAACGGGACACTTTGCTGTGAATTGACCGCAATTACCATCGTGGGCGGGCTTTGTATCTTCAAGCTTATAAATGGCGAAGAAAGTTCCGGATTAGCCGATGTGATGCGCACCCTGGTAATTTCACCATAGTTGAGGTCACGGTCCTGGCTTATATTTTTGGGTATGGAAAATTCAATGGAATCACCTACTACTTTGGCCGGAAATATTATCTTTTTCCCCGAGTAGGTATTGGCTTCCAGAAAATAGGTGGTTTGCGGGGAGACACCATTCGTACGGATGCCTATCCGGACCGTTTGTCCCTCACAGAATATTTTGGGATTGTTTGTATTGGCAGGTTCGGTAAGCAGGAGACTCGGCTTTACCGTGACAGTTACAGGTGTATTCGAAGGATTCTGGATAAGTCCGCAGCCCGATTCAAATGTCTTTACCTGATAACTCGTTGTCTTTTCGGGGCTCACTGGTATCGAGTTTTCCATTACTTCCCCGGAAGTCAGGGTAGTTTTAAATGGCGGTAACCCGGTCGGATTGGCGGAGAGATAGGTGCTTTCACCCAGATTTATACTAGTCGTTTGGGCTTTCAGGTCAAATGAAGGTTTTGGGTATATATACACTTTCAGCTCCTTGGCAATGGAAAGAGCGGATGGGTTTTCGGTCACAATGCCAATATAAATTCCGTAGTTACTCATTACATCGGTGAGATTCTCCGGAACGCGGGCGGTCAGCTCATTTTTGCCGGTCAAAGTTGCCGGGGCATCCATATATTTATACGAGTCAATATGCGAATTGTCGCTGATAAACCGGATCCTGAACTTCGTATTTGCATTAAATTCACCCCCATCCGTATTGAAATTCACCTTGATCTCCCCGCCCTTGCATAGCCGTTCCGGGCTGAAAGCAACTGGCATAAAGTCGATCGGATTGACTTTGATATTTACCTGGCCATTTGCCGTTATCTGCCCGCAGACATTACTGGCTTCCTTGATAAAATAGGAACCGGCTTTTGTTTTTGGAAGGGTAATCATGTTAGGATAAGGCGACGTCCAATCGGTAGCGTAGCTCAGGTTAAATGTCTCGCCAGTGTTCATTGTCACGGTACCAGGCGACGATGGAGTGGAGATAATTGCCAGACTGATCTGATCCGTGGAATTGATCGTGTCGGCCTTGAAACCCCAGCGCGTTGTCAGCAGTACTGCTGGTTTTGTTAATGCTCTGAACGAATAGTAGCCGTCAGTTTCCGTTTGTGGACTCGAAGTGAGGACTTTTAATCCGAAACTCTGCGAGTCGGCCAGTGAAGGCTCTTTTAAAACAGTAACCAGCTTGTCACCATTAAGTTCAGCAGGATATTCCCAACGCTGGGCAGGGTTATTCGAGTTGCGGTAAGCGACCACGGTAAATTTGTTGCCGGATGGAAACGTGCCTTTAACATCGACATCGATGCTTAGCTCAGTTCCTAAACAATAATTTTCTGAATGGACCTTGATTATACTCAGACTGGGACTTTGGGCAAAAGTAGCAAATGAGAAAAGGCAAAAAAACAGAACGCGTAAAAATTTGTACATACAGTCAGGGGAGGTTTGATGCAGCCCGGCTCCCGAATCTGGTACCGAACTGACCATGCAATTTCCTGGTTTATTTCGATTAATGCAATAAAAAGAACCTTCGGTTACATATTATTTTAATCTTATACCGCCCGATAAGTTTTCCTTTTCCCGTCCTTTTAATTTTTGTAGCATTACTCAAAAATATTCTCCTCTCATGAAAGACTACTTCAAACGATGTAACAATGGAAGGACTGAATCCTTCTGGCTGCGTATTTCATTTTCTAATCGGCAGGAATACCGGTTTCTACTTATTTTCAAATTGTAGCCAGCTTGTCGTTGAGAATGATGCTGGGTCATTATTGAGAAAATAAAGCCAACAATGCAGTAGTCTTGCTATGATCCGATGTGTCACCCCGTTTGTTTTATCTACACTAACCAATCAATTTATGACCGCAAGAATTTTTACTCAACTTATGAAATCATTTAAGTTTTCAAGGAATTACTTTGTCGTTATCCTTTGTACCCTTCAATTTTTATTAAATTTCTCCTGTACCAGTACGAAGTCGGACAATCCTGACCCAGTTCCTGGTACCGAAAACCCGAAAGTAGAAAAGGACGGTGAATTTTTAATTACAACGGATTATTTAAAAGATAGCATTTTCAGTATAAAAGATGCCGATCTTCAACCAGACGGGAAAATTATTGTGGTGGCAAAATTAACGAATATGTCGTCGGAGAAAGTTTATCGTATCGACATCAATGGCAAAGTCGATCCGTCATTTGACATTGATAAAGACAAAACCTGGTTAATCGAGAATTTCAGAAGAGTGCAAGTCCTCGCCAATGGAAGCGTTATCGTTGCGGGACAATTTACTGTGGATGGCAAAACGAAGCATTTACTAAGACTATCCGGTGACGGGAAATTAGATAGATCATTTGATGCACCCATTTATAGCGACAGAGGGAATAATGACACATCTCCAATTCTTTTTATAGATGTACAGACGGACGGCAAGATATTGACCGGCGGCTATTTTACAAGTATTGGCAATACATACAAACCAGCATTGGCCCGCTTGAATGCCAACGGCTCCCTGGATGAGTCGTTTAAATTCGACCCGGTAACTGCGCACAGTTCCATTTCGAATGTTGAAATTCTGACTGGTGGCAAAATGTTAGTTTCCGGGAATTTTGTGACCAATGTGAATCCGAGGAGGTTCGTCTCCAAAATTAATCCGGACGGTTCGGCTGATCCGGATTTTATTTTCAGGGAACGATTGGGAGGCACTATTCCTGCTCCATCCGTTGATAAGACTGTAATCCAGTCGGATGGGAAGATACTTATTGGAGGGGTATTTTCCGAAATTATTAATCCGAATGTACGTGATGGTAATTACCCGTATTACAATTTTGGACGCCTGAACAGCGATGGTACGCCGGATCTTACTTTTGATAAAATTCCCCTTTTAGAGTCATTGGGAGCAGTTCGGGACATTGCCATTTTGCCTGGCGGCAAGTTGCTTGTAGGAAGATATGCTATGTCCAGGGATAATTATATCAACGTTATCGACAAAAATGGAAAACTTGAACGAAGTCTGAAATTGAATTTTAAAACTGGCAGTGTTTCAAAGTTTTTTAAAATCAACGATAAGAAATATCTGGTCATCGGTTCTTTTGGAAGTTATTATCAGGAAAGAACCACACCTATTCTTGTTATTGATGTGCAGTAGTAAGCCAGTATTTAGTTTGATATTTTGTTTCAAAACAGTAAAAGATGGTTACTGAAAAATTAACAGCGTAAAGACATTTTGCATAACTGAATGAGGAGTTTCGGTGTAAAGTGTTAGTAATATGGACTTTAATGTAATATACGTTGAGTGGAGCATATCTGAAACAAACTTCAATAAGGTATCCGGATTGCCGAATTTCTTTTAAAATCGGTTATTTTTGAGATTCAATAAGCTTAAAAAAATTAACTGCATGGATATCAATCAGGAAAAAAACGTCGCACCCGTATTGCCTCTTTCAAAGGCCTTAGTCGCGAATGGATTTTTATTTATTTCGGGTCAAATCGGATCATCGGGCGGCAAGCTGGTAAGCACATCCTTTGCCGACGAAGTAAAGCAAGTCATGGCTAATATCGAGACGGTACTCACCGAATACAATCTCACTTTTGATCACATTGTGAGCATAACTATTTATCTGACTGATATGAGATATTTTGACGAGCTGAACCTGGTGTATTCTACTTATTTTAAAAATCGCTTTCCTACACGCACCTGTATTGCCGTTGCTGGTTTGCCTAAACTTGCTCGTGTTGAAATGACAACGGTGGCTTGTCTGAAACCCGAATGAGCTAGATGATGCATCTGTAACTTCTTAGTTTCACCCCATTGTTCTGATTATGAACAGGGCGAAATATTATTTAGAGATTCCCAATTCGGGGGTCTCTTTTTTTGTTGCTCACCGCTTTTTATGATATACAAGTTATGGTGGTGAGGAGTGTCTTTGACAGAAATCATGTCTTTCAATTTCAAGTACTTAATCTGCGCTTCGTAAACATCCGGGAGGTGTTTACTTTCCTTGTTAAGAATAAGTTATAAACACGACCGTATTCTGAATTCAGAACAGAGCGGAGAAAGATTGTGGTGACTTAAAGATACTTACCTTAGTTATAAATTAATTCTACAATAATATGTAAAAATATTTCTACATTTTATGTTGGAATATTTGAAGTAATATTTTAACTATGTGAAGTTTTTGTAACTGAGTGTTGTATTAATGAGGAACGTATCTTTCACCTAACATTTTCAAAAAATGAAAAACTTATCCATTTTTTTACTCTTTATCACATTGATGTCAATAGGGCAATCGTATGGGCAGTCGGTCATAGTAACCGGAACGTTTAACAGCCTTGACCCGGGTAACAACTATACATATGAAGCCAATGTTTCCGGACTTCCAACCGGGGCGGGAGCCATTAGCGTATCATGGACGTATGTTGGGCGTAATGAAGATATTGCACCAGTACTCACTACCGGCGGTGCGGGAACAAACGGTCGAACAACAATCAGATGGGCTAACACAAAGCACACGTCTACAAGCCAAAAAAGCATTAAAGCGACAGTGAGCTGGACCGTGGGGAGTTCTCCTGGTTCTAAGGCGAGTGATCCAACCCCGGTATTTGTCAACTATGTGGGAACACCAGCTTCAATGACAGTTGCCGGGACAGTTCGTAGTAATGGCCAGAGTGTTGACAGACCGTGTGGAACTTCACCCGTGACTGTATCAGTGCCTGCCGTGGAAACATATAATGCTGGTCTGCCTGTTACATACACTTATACATTTCCTTCGGGCTGGACTCCGGGATCTGTAACAACAACATCCACATCAGCGACATCTACTCCATCTGCGGGAGGGTCAGGTGCAATCAGAGTTCAGGCTAAAATAACAGGGCAAATATTCCAGTCACAAATCCAGGTTAATGTCGTAAGGCCGCTACCAACTATAACCTCTATCAGTCAATCACTGATCAAAGTATGTTCTCCGACAGAAAGCGTAGCAATTACTGCCAATGGCGCAAATGCAGATCAGTTTGTGTGGACGCCTACGGCAAATGTCAGAGTGAACGGTAGTAGTTCTGCACAAACGATAAGTGGAACTTCCGCAAATATCGGAGGTGTAGCTGATGGAACTTTCACTGTTAGAGCTTATTCAACGGCGTGCGGGGTACAAAGTACATCTTCGGTAACAGGAACAGTTGATAAGCTATCACCTCCAAATCGTAGCAATCTGAGATATGACTTGCCGGGCACACCAGTTGATACTTATACGCATCAGGTCTCAGCGTATGATGGTCATTATGTTACATTTTATGATTTGGATTATACAACTATTACATGGAATCCAATATTCAGCTCAGGACCGGCACAGGGCTCAGCTGGTGTAAGTAGATTTGATTTTATCTTGCAACCCTACCAGACTGTCGATTTTAGTCCCCTTTTATTAACGAATCAATGCGGTACTCTATCAACTATCGCTTCTTTCCAGGGAATTGGGCCATGGCTATTGGCAGCTTATCCAAATCCTGCTACTGACGTATTGAATCTTGATCTGTCCACAGGTGATAAATCAGCCAAACTTCCACAAGATGCAAAATTGTATAGCGAGAAAACAGGCCAGGTTGTAAAAACGGTATCTATCTCCAAAGAAGCCGGAGACGATAATAAGTTACAGATTAATGTAAGAGATTTACCACGTGGTACTTACTACTTGCAGGTAAACGATGGCAATACCGATAAAGCTGCTCCAAAAACCAGAATCGTATTAAATTGATAAAACGAAAAACGAAGTTGTAACATACAAATGGCTCGTGCAATGAACTGTCCCCAAATGGTGTCTGCTTTTTGGGGACAGTTTACTGTGAGACAGCCTCTTAAAATGTACCCGGAAACATCTGAAGTCGAACCAGTTTTTGAGAGATTTGGAGGCAATTGCAAAGCTGACCCCCTTAAAGACACTTGCATCGGTTATGATTTGAATAACATCCGTTAGTAATATGGAAAAAATAAGAAGACAAAAATGGCAATTTCAGTGTATCTGTTTTGCTGATAATCTGGGTCTGATATAGCGGAGTCTGTTTTGGAGAAAATAGTGGTGTAAAAACAACAATTCCAACATTTTTTAGGACACGTCTCAATTATTTTTTACTTTGAACTTTTTCCCGCTTACTGTGCACGTGATTGATAATGAGACCGAAATTTCTAAGTATAAGTGATTCTGTTATTGAAAAAATAAAATCCGGAGAATTGCAGCCGGGTGATAAAATACCGTCTGAAAACGAGCTCATTAAGCACTATAAAGTAAGCAATACCACAGCCCGGAAAAGTCTTCTTGAAATTGAAAACAGGGGATGGGCAAAACGGATCAAGGGGAAAGGGACTTTTGTATTAAACCGCACTGTCGATCATCGTCTGATCAGGACACTTGGGTCAATTTATGCAACACGTCGCGGATTTCATGAAAGTCTTTTGGCAGAGGGTTTCAAGCCGCATAATCTGGTATTGGAAAAGACCATTTTAGAAGATGGGATTTCATCTGAGATCGGTGGGAAACATTTTATTATTGATGGCCCGGTTTTGAAAATCCATCAGCTTCGTTATGCGGATGATGAAATTATCAAGGACGAAATAAAATATATTTCACTGAAATTATGCCCGAAAATTAACCGGATGCCTACTGAGATTTCTTACTTCAAAGTGTACGAAGATACTTATCATTTGAGAATTGAAGAGGTAAAACAAACACTGAGCGCGGAGATTGTCGAGCCGGATTCGGAAATGAATAATTTTGAACTGACAAAATCCACACCCATGTTTATTCTGGATAGCGTAGTGATATGCAAGGATGAAAAGATCGTGGAAATGGAGCGTTCTTTCTATCGTGGCGACAAGTATAAATTCGCCATCATCGCTAATCCTGATTACAGCGACGTTCAATAAAAGTAAGGCTTAATTACTTCCACAATAACCATATGGCCATCTTTATTGGGATGATTTATGGAGGTCATATAACTTTTTACATTTCCTTCTTTAACAATTTTTTTGAAAGGGGTATATGGATCAGCCAATCCGGTTTTATACTCCTTTGCCAGTGCTTTTATCTGCTCCGCATAAGGATCAAGTGGATTGTCAGGGTCGCTGATATCGATCCGCTGATCCGGTGAAGGTGTCAGCAATATCACTTTTATGTTTTTGGACAATGCCAATTTGATCATCTTTTCCCAGGCTTCCTTTACTTTGTCAAGACCTGAAAACCGGTCATTCAAAGCATAATCAATAAAAATGACATCCGGTTTGTGTGTCAGGACATCTTTCTCAAAACGTACTCCGCCACGGATAGCGTCTTCTCCGCCAATAGCCGTCACGATCACATTGATCACCGCGTAGGGATATTTTTCTTTCAGGGTTTTCAAAAGCAAATTTGGATATGCTTCCAAAGTGTGCACTTCATGATTATCACCGTAACCAGACGGGACAGAATGCCCATGAAATACAAGATTAATCGTCCGGTTTTTTGGCCAGACCGTATTCAATTCTTTTTTGATATCCGAAAGGTACATGGCCGGGTCTGCGATTTGAGCCTGCGTTTTTGTGTTGAAAATGACAAAAACAAAAAGGAGTGATATGGTTATATTTTTCATATTTTGGTTAAGAATTTAGTTGGAGAATTTATCACTCCCTTGGATTTTAATAAATAGCGGTAAAAATTTCATATCTCTTAATACTGCTTGTTACCACCTATTTTTCAAACCATTTAAAAATTTCAGCAGCATAGACCTCATGACCATTTTCGTTGAAATGATTAACACTGGCCATGTAGTCTTCGACAAAATTTGGTTTTTTGATTAGCTGTTGAAAAATAGCAAAAGGATCAGCAACGCCTATTTTGTATTTTGCAGCAAGCGCTCTGACTTGTAAAGCATGCTGCTGATAAGGATTGTCCGGGGCATTGATGTCAATCCGTTGATCTATGCCGGGTGTTACAAGAATCACTTTGATATTCTTTTCCAAAGCCATTTGAATCATCTTTTCCCAGGCTTCCCTGGATTTATCAAGACCTGCGCCAGTATCATTTCCGGTATAGTCAATCACGACAACATCCGGTTTATGGGTTAGTACATCAGGTTCAAATCTTGCCGCACCTGCTATGGAATTTTCCCCTCCGATCGCCGTCACAATAATATTGATCACCGCCAATGGATAAATAGCTTTCAGCTTTTTTAAAACCAGATTCGGATATGCTTCCAGCGTATGCACTTCATGGTTGTTCCCAAAACCGGCTGGTCCGGAATGGCCGTGAAACACCAGATTGATGTTACGGTTTTGGGGCCTTTCCTTTTGAAGTTCGTTTTTTATTGAGGCTAAATAAGCCGTGTTAATTGGTATTTGAGACTGTCCGTAAGCTTCAAAAAGGAATAAAAACAAAGGAATAAAACTTAAAATCAAATTTTTCATAGCATCTTTCAATTACCAGGAAACGGTCAGATTTCCGGTTATATTTTCAACAATAAAGTGTTTTCCAAGTTTCGGATCGCCCGTTTTGAATGCTACTTTTCCCGTTTTCCAGGGGTAATCTGAATTATTGTAAGCATTGAAATTTTCAGCGGTAATATCATCTCCTGCATAAATCCGGATCGTTGCATTTTTTAACCCCGACACCTGATAGCGTTTGGAGATATCTTTCTGGCCGGAATGAAGCTCTTTACAGGAAACTATTCCGTCATTTTGTTCGATAAAAATCCGGCATTCCCGGTTCCAGGAAGTCGGCAGTTTATAGATAGAATTTCCCTGATCCAGTTTCGTTTCCAGACCTAAAAGTAACGGAGCACCTTGTGGAAACTTGAAATGATTGGTAATCGTACTGTTGGGATTATATCCTGAAAATATGAAAGCGTTATTGCTTCTTGAAATCGTCATCACCGGATTTTTTACAGCCGGATTTTCTTTTTCAATCTGTGAATTAATGCCAAATTCATTCAATGCATATCGAAGTAAAAGGGGCCCGGTGAAAAGCTTTGAAGGGTCATCCGGATTCAGCAGTTTTCCCCCATTGAATTTACTCGAATTGGTACCGCGTATGTAGACTACTTTCCCGCCGTTCCATGCTGGAAGCTGGCGTGCCAAAACCACATCCCGCGACTGGTCATTTTGTTGCATTCGTGTCAATACTTTTGTATACTGATCACCAATATCACTGACTTCTGTGGCCAGGCCACCTCCGGAAAATAAGGCGCTGTGCTGGATTCTGTCGGGGTATTGAACGGAAAGTAAATCGCCTTTTAATATCGGCAGAATTTGAAAATCACCTTCAAGCGGAGTGGTGTTTTTTATGTTTAAAAAATCAAGAAATACTTTTCCTGCATGATCCGCCGGACCGTAAATCATCAGTTTTCCTCCATTTTTCACAAATCCAATAAGCGATTTTTCCATTTCAGAATCTGCATCAGGAACGGTCGCTACAAGGATTGATTCTTTAAAATAGGCAGGTTTGTTTTTTATCACATTTTGAAAGGACCCGGTGGAAATAACCGTGTTCAGCGGAAATCCATTATTGATAGCCTGACGGATGAGCCAGTCGCCGTAATAAATTTCTGGCAGACGGTCTTTGTAACGGTAGGCCCAGTCGTGATATTCGTCAAAAGGGTAGACCCAAACCAGTGGTCCCGGCGCGGTCGGCGCATCGTATCTTGCCTTTAAAATATTGGGCGTAACCTCGTCAGGAACCTGCGTTGGCATATTTCCGTAAGAATCATCAATGCTCAAAAGACTCAGGTGCGAAGGCAGTTTTATTTCTCCGTTTCTATTGATCCTTGAAACCGACATGGGCAGGTAAATGTCATGCGGTTCCCTGCCATAGCGGTCGAGCCAGGGACTATTCAACCACCAGGGATCGTGCGTGTAAAAACGGAAAAGGTAATTTTCGCCAGGTAACTCAGCCATTCTGGACATATAGCCAACCATTTCCAGCCCGAAATCCCCATCCAAAGCGGCCCAGGGCGAATTGGGCGGCGGAAGCAGATTTTTATCTTTATAAATCGCTTTCAGATTTACACCGTCACGGGCAAGATCGGAGCCCGCAGAAAGATTTGTACCGCGTGTCCGAATCTGTATATCAGGGCATTCTGCCCGGAAATATTTCCAGAAACCGGCAATTTTATCTTTGGTATCTTCCAGTTTTGCCTGATCAAATCCTTTGCCGTTAAAAATCGCTCCGGTAGACGACCAGCCTTCTACACCATAACCAAAACCATTGCTCAGCCAGATAAAATCGAAACCCATGTCTTTAAGGAAATGCTTGCTTTGCCGGCCAAGAAATGTGCCGAAAGGTGTATTGGCCGGAATTCCTTTTGGAAAACCTGCGTAAGGTTCACTGTCGGCATTTAAAACCGAATAGCAACTTACCATGGTGTTATGCCCCATCGCACTTCCTCCCAGGATTTCGCGGTGTTTTTTATATTTAAAATCAGATTTGGCAAATTCCGGCCCCGGGTCAAAGGTTTCTCCCACGCTGATCGGTTTTCCGGTGACCTTGAATCCTTCCTCTTTTAAAGTTTGAACAATGAATTTCAAATCTTCATAAGTAAATTTCGGTGGATTTTCAAGATACAGATATGCACGCTCATGAATGGATAATTCTTTTGGCCCAGAATTTACCTCATGCTCAGTATTCGGATTTCCCATGTATTTAGCCCATTCCAATGGCTGGCTTCCGACGCCTTTATAGTCAAGGATTTCCGAGCCGTCGCTTGTCCAGAGCATCACAGAAACCGAATCAGCGTGACGCAGGAGGGAATGCCATTGGACAAACATTTCCCTGGCTACTTCCCGGATATAGGTTTTGTCATTTTTCTTGAAAGGTTTTAGTGAAACTTCCAGGGTTATATTATTAAATGATTTGCCCTTCAAAGTCGAAAGTGCATAGGGAGACGGTGACTGTGCCAGGGTTTTTCCTGCAAAGCCAGCCAGAAGGAAGGTGAACAGTAATATTTTTAATTTCATGGGTTAAGGCGCTGATTTCAGTTTTTCAATGTAGTATAAATGGCCACACCGCGGGCCGGAATCTGGTCTGTCAGATTGGTATCGATCTTTACTTTTTTGTCAAAAGGCAGCATCAGGTTTTTTTCGGACGGAGTAATTTTTATCGGGTCAAAAAGGTATCGGTTCGCAGACTGGTTTACTGATTTTGAAAAGTTCAGCCGGAACTTTCTGGCTGAATGCGCACCGTTTACCACCATCACTGAAATTTCATTTCCGGAAGGTTGTGTGGCAACTACATACAAACTGTCTTCGGCCAATGTTTTAAATGTTTTCGATCCATTTCTTCCGCCCAGATATTTGCTCATCAAACTGAATGCATACCACGACGGATAAGGATCTTTCGGGTTTGCTATACTGTCCTGCGGCGATTTTGTTAATCCCCAGCGATGAACGCCTTTGTAAAAACTATCCTTGTTGGTGATTTTGGAAGCAGGATATTTCTGGTCAAACAGTATCCATAAAAGCGAAGTCTGAACACCACTATTGATAAAAGCCGCCACACATTGCGCCAGATAATTTCCATAATCAGCTCTGAAACGGATGGATTCATCCGGTTTGCTCGCGCCATATTCATCAATCCAGAATGGTTTGCCGGTTCGTTTTATTTTCTCCTTGCCAACTTCCACAATCTGTTTCCAGCCATCATATTCCAAAGGCGGATTGGTGTTTGACTGTTTCCCGTTATAGCTATGCCAGCTGTAAATATCAATGACGTCATTCATGTGATTGGCTGCCCATCCGACATATGCGGCCGTGTCGGTCGAGCCGCTGTTTGGCCCGACAAGTTTTACCGCCGACCGCAGATTTGATTTTTTTAATGCGCTGTCAATTCTGGTACAAACTTTATCGTAATAATCAGGCTCTGTAAATCCTCCCGGAATAATTCCGGACCGGTAATTAAGGGGTTCTGTGAAAAGTACCAGATATTTTATATTGGTATATCCTCTGACTTTTATAAGCTGATAAAGCGATTCATCAACCCATTTTGCATAACGTGCAGGATCTTTTTCCGGATCAGGTCTGGCCTGATCTGCCGGAACTTTTGTGTTCATATACGTATCGCGTGTAAACCACCAACCGGCCTGAAGAGCCACATCAACCTTTAAGGCTTTCATTTTATCAAGCCACTGATAAAACGCCTTCATTCTTTTGGAATTCCAATCAAAATCATTGTAAAGGTTAGCTCCGCAGGCCCAGTCGGGGCGATACCATGTCCTGGCGATTTTCAGATCCATCGCTTTAACTCTTGAAAATTCCAAATCCCGGTCCTGCTCGCTCATGGGTTTTACATCCGGATCCTCCATGTAGGCAAATCCGTGATATACGCCATTTACACCAAGGAAATTGTCTGACAAAACGGAGTCATTGTAGACAAACAACTGCGTAGTTTTTGGCTGAGAAAAGTCCCTTTTTATAAAACTGCTATAAAAAACAGAAATCAGTAGTAATAAAAAAAGAATGAAAGGCCGGGATTTTAGTTTCATAAGATTGTTTTTCTGTGATTTTAATAACCCGGATTCTGCTGCAATTTTGTGGCGTTATTTATTTCTGTCTGCGGGATCGGATAGCGGTACATTCTTTCATTGAAAACACGATTTTCAACTGTAAAACGTTCATAGGATTTTCCTGTGTCCGTATTGGTTATCCGCATGCCTGTTACGGCTTTTCCAAAATCGGTTTCTGCTGTTTTCCATCTTCTCACATCAAAAAAGCGGTGCTCTTCAAAAGCCATTTCAACGCGCCTTTCGTTCCGGATTCGCTGACGCATCTGGTCTTTGGATAACCCATCGGGAAGGTTAGGGACGCCAGCCCGTTTTCTGATCTGGTTTATGGCATCGTAAACATTCGCATCAGGCCCAACTGCCTCATTTTGTGCTTCTGCATAATTAAGAAGCGTTTCACCATAGCGGAAAATGACCCACGGACGGCGGACGGTCGCATTGGTTGTCTGGTTCCAGCTTGCCGATTCACTTAAAAATTTACGCATGTAATAACCTGTTTTGGTTGCATTTACACTTTTTCCAAGTCCATCTTTGCCGTCAACGGCTGTATTTACAGCTACGCTTTTAAACAAGGCTCCATCATAAAGAATCGACAACGCAAATCTTGGATCGCGGTCTTTGTAAGGATCGTTTGGATTATAACCCGAAGCAGGATCAGTTATTGGCAATCCGTTTTTCATTCCATAAGAGTCCACAAGTTCCTGTGTAGGATTCGTAAGTCCCAGAGCACCGTTGTAGCTGATCGGCGCATTATTAATTTCAATATCATTCCGAAGCGTTGCCGCTGTGGCGAAAATGACTTCGCTGTTATACGCCGCCGTTGTGAAATTTGAAATATTGGCATAACTGGCCAGCAAACTATGCGCTTTTGTATCCATCAATTCCTTGGAAACAGTAGCTGCTTTTTGCCAAAGGGTGATATCGCCTGACGGGTTATTTAAAGGACTAGCCGCATAAAGTAATGCTCGGGATTTAAGCGCGAGCGCCGCAGCTTTTGTTGCACGTCCCTTATCACCAGCCCCGTATTGGGTTACAGACAATGGCAATTTTACAGCCGCTGAATCACAATCTTTAAGAATCTGATTTAGCGTTTCCTGTGATGTGTTACGAGGCAGATCAAGATTGTCTGTCGTTGTAAAAATATGGTCAGCGATAATGATCCCGCCGTATCTCTTCCATAATTCAAAATGGAAAAATGCACGCAGGAAAAACGCTTCTCCTCTTAGTCTTGGAATATCGGTTACAGGTACAATATTGGCCCGTTGGCTGTTGGCCAAAAACACATTGACCTGCCTGATTCCATTGTAATTAATCACATAGTTGTCATCCAGCGTTCTCAGGGAACTCCATGTGCCATTGTTAAAGATATTGACCGATGAATTCAGGTTTGAGTTTACCGCCTCGTCAGAGCCGGCTGCCAGCATGGCTCCGTTGTAGCGATTGTAGCTGTCCTGCAAAAATGTATAACCCAGGTTTAATTGTCCGCGTGCGGCACTGTTCAGATTCCAGTACTGGTCTTCAGTTACCGGTCCGTCATAATAATCGAATTTCAGGAATTCGGATTCATTGCAGGATACCAGAAACAAAAACGGAACCAGGATATAAAATAATTTTTTCATAATTCAGAAGATTAGAGATCAGAATTTTAAATTAAGTCCAGCCGTCAGCGTACGCACATACGGATAGGAATTGTATCCTGAAAACGGCATTTCCGGATCCACGTTCAACCCTATTTTGTTGAAATTGAGCAGATTGAAGGCATTCGCATATACTCGCAGACTACGGATATTCAGTTTTTGCAGAAAGCCAGCCGGAAGTGTATAACCGACTTCCACAGATTTTAGCCTGAGATAATTTCCGGAACGCAGCCAGAAATCTGAATCGGCAATGTTGTTGCCTCTATCCGAAATTCCAAGGCGGGGATATGGTGCGGAAGGATTGGCCGAAGTCCAGGCCTGTGTGCTGAACTGGTTAATGTATCCGGTGTTATTTGTACCTGCCATCACCAAAGTCCGGATGTTGATCGTCCGGCCGCTTACGCCTTGTCCAATCAGCGAAAAGTCAACTGATTTATATTTTCCCCCTAAATGAAAACCGTAATAGGTATTGGGTGTGTCGTTGTAATCAGTCGTTTTTCTGTCATAATTATCAATTACACCATCACCGTTAATGTCTTTATACTTGATATCCCCCGGCTGCAATTTGGCAGCAAAACGTTGTACCGGACTGGCGTCAATTTCCTGTTGTGTTTTGAAAATACCATCCGAAACCAGCATCAGTTTTCCATAGTCGGTGACTGTACCAATATTATGACCGGCTTGTTTTTGATAATCCGCCAGTCCGGCAGATTCTGTGATACGGAGGATCTTGTTTTTGGCATACGTAAAATTACCACCCAATGAGAGTGTGAAATCGCCAAATTTCTGAGTGAAATCTAACGTTCCTTCAAAACCACGCAGACGGGTTTCTCCGCCATTAATCCTGTAAGTTGCAAGCCCCAGAATAGAAGGATACGTGGGATTTGTCAGGATGTTTTTTCTGGATTCGTTAAAATAATTGGCGTAGAGTGAAATGCTGTTTTTTAAGAATTTCGCATCAATTCCAAGATCCGTTTTGTAAGCGGTTTCCCAGGTAATATCCGGATTTGGCAATGTACTTTCCGAAGCACCGGCCTGTGCTGCAAAACTGGTTCCGAAGGCATAACTTCCGATCGCCGGATTGTATAGATAAGCGTAGGGAAATTTATTCGTTTCGCCCGTCAGGCTGTTTCCCGCTTTTCCATAGGCGGCCCTTAGTTTCAAATAACTTAAAGCAGAGACATTTTTGAGGAAGTTTTCTTCGGAAATAACCCATCCGGCTGCAACCGCAGGAAAAAAACCGAATTGTTTGCCGGGCATATAATTATCTGCGCCTGTATAACTTCCAACAAAATCAACATAATACCGGTTGTTGAAATTATAAGACGCTCTGCCGGAAAGCCCCTGTCTTTTGTCCTGTAAACGTGTTGGGTTGAAAGTGACAGCCTGCTGGTAACGTGTAGTGATTTTAATCTGATGTTTTCCAAAATTTCGGTCATAATCAAAACCGGTCCAAAGTTCGTTGGTGCGGATGTTGTCAGCGAAAGTGGCTGCTACATAACCCAGTGGTGTTTGTGTGCCAAAACGGCTTAGCGCACCGGTTGAAGAACGTTCATAAACTTCATAATCCTGGCTCCGGCCGCTGATGTAACGTCCCTGAATATCAAAAGTGTAAAATACATTGGCGCTTAATCCTTTCAACCAGAAATCCAGTTTGTGCGTCGCATTCAAAGTTCCTAAGAGTACCCGCGTAACCTCGCTGCGGTTTCCCTGACTGTTGAGCTGGGCAAGCGGATTGCTTCTGAAAAGATTGCTTCCCCCGTAAGATCCGTCCTCATTTTTTAAGGAAAAAGCATTAGCCGGTGTTCCGAAAACGGTGCTTAAAAAAGATGCGCTGGTGCTGCCCGGTTCGCGGCGATCTTCGATGCGGCCAGCCATATCCAGTTGTACGCTCAAAAGCGGCGTTACCTGAATATCCAGATTTGTTCTCAGATTATACCGGCGATAACCGACATTGGAATTAAAAAGCGGATTGTCTGTATGATTAAAAAGTCCGCCCTGATTAAAATAGCTGAGGTTGGTAAAATAGCGTACCGCTTTTGAACCTCCCGAAGCTGTCAGTACATGGCGTTGAACAAGCGCGTTATCCTTGAAAAAATCTTTGACAAAATTATTGTTTGGATACTGATAGTGGTCTGTGCCGCTTTTATAACCGTCCAGAGTCTGCTGGGAATAAAGCGGATTGAAACCGTCGTTTTTCAAAGCCTGGTTATAAAGCGAAGCGAAATTGTACGAATCAAGCGGTTTGGCAAGAACGGTTGGTTGCTGCGTTCCAATTTGCATATCATAAGTGAAGCGGGTTTGCTCAGCGCTTCCTCTTTTTGTAGTGATCAGCAGCACCCCGTTTGCAGCCCGGTTTCCATACCAGGCCAGTGACGCTGCATCTCTTAAAACATTTACGGACTCAATCTCGCTTAAATCCATATCAGAAAAATCTCTCGCAACACCATCGACCAAAACAAGCGGTACGTTGGTACCAGCAAAGGAAGCGCGGTTGCGGATCACAATCGTAGTTTCATCTCTGCCCGGCAGCGTTCCGGTTTGCCACACATTAAGTCCGGGAAGCTGTCCGGCAAAAAGATTTGTCAGCGAACTGGATGGAATCTGAGGTAAATCCGATGCTTTCAAAGTAGAAATAGCACCGTTGATTTCTCTTTTTTTACGAATGCCAAACGGGATGTAAACATCATCCTGCATTCCGGCATCTGTCATGGTTTTATTCAATTGTAATTTGATTGCATCCTGATTTGCAACCGTATGGTAATAAGTCAGATAACCGGGTTTGCTGAAAATCAGCACGTCGCCTTTTACAGCCAGGATCCTGAATTTTCCCTGTTCATCAGTGCTTGTTTCAATCCCGCCTTCCTGAACCGAAATGCCCATGCCGGAGACAGGATTTTTGTCAATGTCTTCAACCGTTCCCGTAAGCTCGGCCGGAGAAGTGTTTTGCGCTTTTACCTGTCCTGCCAGTAGGGGAAGCAGAAGTAAAAGCCTGAAAAGTATATCTGAAAGTTTCATAATATTTTGAGGTTTAGAGCTTGATTACCACCCTGGATTTTGAACCAGTTTTTTACTTTTCTGAATCTCATTTCTAGGAATGGGATACAAATGCATATGGTCCTCGTACACGCGCTGGAAAGATTCGGCCAGTGGAACCTTGGTATAGCTAAAACTGCCGTCACTGTTTTTGACCACATTCATTGCATACATTTTCTGGGCAACGAGCTCTTTTCCTTTTTTCCAGCGCATGATATCATACCAGCGGTTATCCTCAAAAGCGAGCTCAACGGCGCGTTCATTATAAATTCTTACGCGCATCTGGTCTTTTGTGAGACCCGTTGGAAGATCAGGCATTCCTGCTCGTTTGCGCAGCTGGTTTATGGCATCGTATACCGTTGCATCCGGGCCGGAAGCTTCGTTTTGTGCTTCTGCGTAATTGAGCAGAATTTCTCCATAACGGAAAAAGATAAAATTGACAAAAGCCGTTTGCGTTCCTGGTGTCTGATAAACTTCCGGCCAGAGCTTTTTACCGTAATACCTTGTGGCGGTATAGGCTGAACTTGTAGAGCTGTAATCCGCACCGCCATCCCACATCTGCATTTTTCTACCCTGCCAAGGGGCGTCGTTGTATAGAATATTGGCGTAAAAACGGGGATCCCGGTTTTTGTAAGGATCATTTGGATTATAGCCGGATTTTGGATCCGTGATTGGCAAACCATTACTCATCTCATATAAATCCACATGATTTTGTGTCGGATTATAGGTCCCGATCCGGCCGCCTGATCCCGGTGACATCACCGCCTGAATGGCCCAGTTGAAGCTGCGGGGTGCTTTTATTTTGATCAGGATATATTCATCAATTGTTCCATTACCGGAGGGCGAAACAATCTCATCGTATTTTGGATGAAGTGTATACTGATTCATATTCATCACTTCTTTGGCAGCATCTGCCGCAGCTTTCCATTTTGCCGCATCGTTTTCCGGATTATGCAAAGGACTTGCAGCGTAAAGAAGCGTACGGCTCTTCAAAGCTCTTGCTGCGCCAATTGTTGGCCTTCCATAATTAGCCGCATCCTGTTCAACAGGCAAAAGTGTTACGGCCTGGGCAATATCGGCCAGGATAAAACTGACACATTCTTCATACGTATTTCTTGGCAGGTCAATATCTTCAAATGCCGTGTATGCTTTGTCGATCAATACAACACCTCCGAATCTTTTGATCAGTTCAAAATACATGAAAGCGCGGAGATAATACATTTCGCCTTTTATACTTTTCGGGTTTTGCTCCGGTTTCCATTTTACTTCATCCATCCGCGACAGCATTTTATTGACAACCCGGATACCGGCATAACAGCGGTCATAAATTCCGGAAATGTCATTAATTGCCAGTGCGGTGTAAGCGGAATGATCATGATATAAACCTTTGGAAAGTGTATAAAGCATCGGATTGGTAACATCAATTCCAACGGCTTCGTCGGAAGCTTGGGCTACGCCATTTCCTTCATTAAAACGCAAATAATCATCCGGTAAAAAGCTGTATGCATTATCGGCAAACTGGGCGGCCATAACCGGATCTGCAAAAACTTTTTCTTCGTCAAGCGCCACATCGGGCGCTACATTCAGGAATTTGTCATCGCAGCCGGAGAAGATAAACAGGAGGCCGGCGAGTAAAGAAAGAGTGAATTTTTTCATAGCAACAGATCAGAAATCAAGGTTAATGCCAAGATTATAAATACGCGAAGTAGGGTAGACGTTGTATGCTGCCTGTGGAGCCCGGCGTTGAAAGTTTTCCGGATCTCGGTATAACACTTTTGTCCAGGTCACCAGATTCTGTCCGGATAAGAAAACACGGATTCCGTTCAAACCAGCTTTTTTTGCAATTCTGGTGGGAATTTGATAAGCCAGCTGTGCGTTGCGGATTTTAAGATATTTTGCATTCGTCAATAGAAAATCGTTCGTTGCATAACTCATGAAATTACCGCCTACGGCTGGCTGCAATGAAGGCCAGGTTGCATTTTTTGCATTTTCGGGTGTCCAGCGGCCCAGCATGTTTTCATACATCTGGTTGCTGCTCAGGTTTCTCTGGTCAAACTGGATATCTGAGCTCACGTGTCCGACACCCTGAAACATGACCGAAAAGGAAATTCCTTTGTAGCTGATATTAGGTTCAAAACTGTATGCATATTCGGGGACATTCGAGTAACCGATCGGGGTAATGTCGTCTGTTGAGATTACCCCGTCTTTGTTGATATCCTTGTATTTAAGATCGCCAGGAATTGGTTTTCCCAGAAGATTCGGAAGATAAGAATTGATATCATCCTGCGACTGGTAAAATCCGTCGGTAACATATCCGCGGTACTGGCCGATCTGATATCCGGCCGATTTTTGGTAAGCTGGCCTTCCAACGGGTTCATCCAGATTGATGATTTTATTTCGGGCAAAACTCACCTGCGCATTGAATCCATATTTCCAGTTTCCAACCCGGCGCTGATGACGGAGCTCTACTTCGTAACCGTGGTTATGCACTTCTCCGAAATTTACACTTGGATAAGCTTCTCCGTAAGTGGTCAGACCGGACTGTCTGTTTAGAAGAATATTGGTACGTTTTTCGTCAAACAGATCGACGTTCAGAGAAAACATATCGTTAAAGAAACTGCTCTCAAAACCAATATTTCTCTTCGTGGAGGTCTCCCAGGTAATATCAGGATTTCCTATCCGGGAATGAGTGATTACAGGATAAGTATTAATCGCTGTCGGAAGGCCAAACTGTGCGGCTGTATTTGGTTTTGCCGTAAGTGCCAGATTGGACGCACCAACGTAAACGGCTGAGTTTCTTGTATATTCGTCAAGATACAAAAAACGGTTTCCGCCAATTTTATCAAAACCAATTCTGCCATAAGATCCCCTGATTTTCAGATAGCTCAGCCAGCTGACATTTTCCATAAAAGACTCTTTACTAATTGTCCAGCCCGCCGAAACAGCCGGGAAAAATCCGTAACGTTTTCCGGATGCAAAGTTTTCAGATCCGTTATATGCTCCGTTGAATTCCGCAAAATAGCGGTCTTTAAAACTATACGTAACCCTGCCAACAATGCCTTGTGAAGCGTAGGCCGGCTGTGCGCCGATCAGCCGCCTTGCCTGACGCTGAAAAAGTCCCAGCGCTGTAACGGTATGTGGGCCAAAACTCCGGTTAAAATTCAAACTGCTTTGCAGGTTGTAGCTGATTGTTCCGTCGTAAGTGGCAGTTATAGGACCTAAAGGTGTATCCGCATCGCTGAATGAACTGTTTCCTTTTGTGATTTCGTCCGTCTGTTTATTGATATAATACGAGGTGAAAGTTCCCGCCTGTCTTCGGTTCGCAATGAAATAGGCATCGTAGGCGTACTGCGTTTTGAATGATAAACCGTCCAGAATTTTATGCAGATTATAATTAAGCGCCAGGGTGCTCTCAATCGAATTCGTTTGCTGTATAAAATAGCCTGACCGACTAATCCAGCCCAATGGATTCGTCAGATTTACACCTGCATTCGGGTTTTCCATAAATCTACCGTCTGGAAGTGTGGGCACATATGCATAGGCAGGTATCCCGTTAATTCGGGAAAGGAGATATTCAATTTCCGCATTTGCATAGAAGGCGGCCGCAGCAGGGGAATAACGTTCCTCCATTCTGCCGCCGAGTTTTACAGAAACCGTAAGGTCTTTGCTTAAATTCAAGTCAACATTTGAACGGAAATTATAACGGCCATATTTGTTGGTTGTAGAGTAGCCATAAGGGTTATCGAACTTTTTCAAAATCCCATCCTCAAAAAGGTAACCCACCGATATAAAATATTTCGCGATTTTTGTTCCGCCTGAAACATTCAGATTGTGCTGGGTTTGTGGATAATGTTTCCGCATGATATAATCAAACCAGTTGAAATCGGGGTATTTGTAAGGATCCGAATGATCCTGGAACTTTTGCAGCTCGGCATCGGTGAAAGCGGCAGGTTTACCAACATTTTTGTTTGCCTCATTCAGAAGACTGGCACTCGTAAAGGCGTTCAAAGTTTTTGGTAATGCAGTATATGCCTGCATAGCAACATTGCCGGTATAACTGATCCGCGGCTTGCCTTCCTTACCAACCTTTGTTGTAATCAAAATAACACCGTTTCCTCCTTTGATACCAAATAAGGCGGTGGCAGAAGCATCTTTTAATACCGAAATATTTTCAATTTCATTTGGATCAATATCACCAAAAGACTGTCTTTCTGCACCATCAACGATGATAAGCGGGGAGCTGTCACCCGTTGTGGCCCGGCCACGGATAAAAAGATCGGCCTGATTATCACCTGGTTTTCCGCTTCGCTGCACTACAAAAACACCGGGCATCCGGCCGGTCAGGCTATTTGTTACGTTGCTGGTAGGCGCTTTAATGATGTCATCCGATTTTACCGTGGCAACGGCACCGGTAAGCGTTGATTTTTTCTGGGTTCCATACCCGACTACCACTACATCCTGTAACTGCTGCTGATCCGCTTTTAATACAATATCGATTACGGAGCGGTTATCAATCTTGATTTCCTGAGGAATGTAACCTATAAAACTGACGATGATACTGTTACCTTTCAGGACAGAAAGTTTATAATTCCCGTCTGCATCCGAGGAGGTTCCGTTTACTGTCCCTTTCTCGGCGATCGTTGCCCCAATAAGAGCTGATTTATCTGTTTCACCGGTAATTTTTCCGGTGACTGTTATCTTTGAGCCTGTCTGGGCTTGCAGATCCTGGACGCACAGCAGAAAAAAGAACATAAGTCCTGTAATCCAGGGCGGCCGCACTTGGAGTAAAATTTGTTTCATTGAAAATTGAAATTTAGGGTTAATCCTGAAATTTTACGCTAAGTAGAAAAGGAGGTTTTAAATGAATTTAGGCTCCTTTTCTGCCGGTTTTTACGCTTTACTATCAATAATTACTGCTTCAAGGTTCAGGTAGTTTGCTATCTTTTTTATGGCTTCAGCATGATGTCCCACACCCAGAGCGAAATGATGCGTAGGGCCTTCTTTCATCCAGCGTTGCAAAAAAGTTCTGACATCAGGTTTAAAAAAACCGCGCGTATTGGTGTTACCCGTAGGCGGTATAGGCCCTTCGACGGATTGCCCTTCGGCAATGACAAATTTGAATTTTCCATCAAATGTTGAGTTGATACTCAGCATCGTAATGGGCCCTTCCTTGATTTTAAATTCAACGCCTGCACCAAATCCAGGCTTCCCATGGTATTTGATCAAACTTCTCAAAACCGGTTTTCCTTCTGCAATAGCCACGTTATGCGGACCGTCATGGCCGACCAATACAAAACCTTCTTTAAAATCAACAGGATGGAATTCAGCAAAGCTACCTCCTATGCCTAAACGTTCCATGATAAGCATTGCAAAACAGGTTTTAAGATCCGATTCACCGCACATCGGAAAACCGGCTCCGGTTAAGAGCGAATTACCTACAATCAGATTTGACATGACAGTTCTGGTTTCACTGTTTTCCGGACCTTCATAATAATAGGCCAGCCCGTCGAGTTGTTTTACTTCGATAAACTTTTCAAGCGCAACTGTTACCCTCGCCGCAGTTTCCAAATCTGAATCCCTTAGTTTTTTGGAAATGGGATCTGAAACCGGATCGGGCGTATCGAAAAAATCCAGAATTCTTTCCTTCACCGACTCAATCTGATTACTTTGTGCGGATTGATAAAAAGAAACAATTTCATGTGCTTCACACTGAACAATATGCGCTCCAAAATGTGCCGTAAGCATCGTAGAGTCCGAATGCATATCCAGCATGGCTTCTATCGGGTGACCGATATGGCCGATCCGTGAAGTTTTCAAATCGTGTAAAACAGCTGCGATCCTGCAATATTCTTCAATTTGAGTGTCAGCGACCGGATCGTCATATAGTGTTCCAATGATCATATCAGGCACCTTTTTTCCCATTCTGGCGGCTACTCCGGCGAATTCAGGAAGAGAGCAGATGTCATCATTGTAAAGCTGCATATAAGTTGAAGCCTGTGAATAATCCATTGCTTTATCAGGTTGCAGCGCTACCAGCACGATCGGAACATTCATATTTCTGATCACCACACCAAAAGTATTGGAAGTCGCGTAAGTCAACATGTCACAAAAGATCAGATCCAGATTTGCGGCATTTAACTGCGGCACCAGCTCGTAAGCTTTTTCGACATTGTCAACCAGTCCGAAATCAATGACTTCGGCATAAGACCCGCTTTGGATTTTTTCAATAAAGACAGCCTGTTTCGCAAGCATATCATCAAGCAGGCCATCAAACTGGCTCCAATACTTATAATAGCCAACACCAAATACCCCAATTCTCGGTCGCGTGGGACTGCGTTTTTCAATAATAGGAGCAGTGGTTGGCTCTTTGTCTGAGGACGGGGAATTTCCCATAAACTATTAATTATGTTTGTGAAATATATCTTAACGCACTAAGAAAAATTTGTTAAAATTTTTTATTGATTTAAACTTAAAGTCAAGCCGTTTCCGGCTGTACGATATCTTTCTTTTCGTTAAACAACGGTTGTATTTTGGGTATAAATAATACGAAAACAAGGAAGGCCACAGGATATAAAAAGCCAGATGCAATCCACATGGGTTTATAGGAATAGTATTGTACGATCCTGCCTATCAGAGGGTTAAGTATTAAACTTGATATGGCACCTGCTGTTCCCGAAAGCCCTACCACTGTGGACGTTGCGCTTTGGCCGAATACATCGGATATGCTGGTAATATAGTTGGTGATCCAGCATCCGTGAGCAAACATATAAAGTGCCATTATCGCTAAGGACGCCTCAATGGTAGAAACATACTCGGCAAAGGGAACGACCAAAGTTAATGTTGCGGCTATGCCCATGATCATTTTTCTGGCTTTGTTAATCGTAAAATTTGCTTTGATCAGCTTGTCAGAGAAAAAACCACCCAGGATATTGGAAATACCAAGAGCCAGAAAAGGAATCCAGAGTAAATCTCCAATTTTCTCGTAAGGAACATGGCGTACTTCGCTCAGATATTTCGGAATCCAGAACATCATAAAATACATAACCGGATCAAGCAGAAAACGGATGATGATAAACACCCAGGTCTGCCGGATTGACAATATGGCAAGAAAGGAAACGGGCTTTTGGATTTCTGGTCTTATCTCTTTTGAAACTGTTTGCTTCCAAGGAATTAAAAGCCATATGGCAACCCATACAATACCTACAAGGCCTGGAATTACAAAACCTGCTCTCCATCCGTAAAAATTTGATATCCAGATTGTTAATGGAGGAGCAATCACAGCTCCGATGGCTGATCCACCAATGGCAATACCGTTTGCCAATCCTCTTTCTTTTTTATCAAACCAGTCAAAAACCGTTTTGGCAGCACCTGGAAAACAGGCGCCTTCACCCATTCCGAGGAAAAAACGGAAGGTAAGAAGCTGAGGCAGATTATTCATTAAACCATGAAAAGCATTGGCAACTGACCATAGGCCCACAGCCGCCGCAAGGCCTTTTTTCGCACCGACTTTGTCAATAATCCAGCCACCAAGTGTGAACATTAATGCATAACTCAACAGAAAACTGGTATTGACCCAGCCATATTGAACGTCACTAAAATGAAACTCTTTTTGTATTTTGATAATAGCAATCGATAGTACCTGACGGTCCAGAAAGCTTAGACCAGTAGCCAGAAATACCATGAAAACAATAAACCAGCGGATAGAGTATTTTTTCATATAACTTAACGCACTAACTAATTTTATTTCAAAAATAAAACCATAAAATACTAAATGCAAACATTTGTATTAATTTATTGAAAATTAATATTTAAACAGGTTCGTTGGTTATTGAAATCTGATTATGAAGGAGATGAACCTATGGCTGATCAGCTATCTTAACTTAATTTGGCAGTTGGCTGGAAAAGTGAAAGTAGATACTTAAAAGTGTTTAAATCAAGACTGCCTCAAATAATGCTTCCATCGTAAGTTTTAATTTACCTCCATTTTCTTAGAAAGGAGGTCACAAATTTACAAGGAGAATTAACCGGCGTTTTGAAAAAGATATCATTGATCGAATTTTGAAGTAGTAAAATAGGTAGTTTATTAGCCCGAAAACTTTCGTTTTTTTAATTTTACGCGCTCCTTAAATTGGTTCTTAGACAGAATTATCATTGTTAGTCAGGCGAATAAATGCAGAAATTGAATTATCAATCAAGACTTTTGTGTTTTCCTGCTGAAACAAATATGACAATTAATATCAGGAGTGTCCCGAAAAAGTACAGGCTGAGGAGTAAATTGTACCATACGATAGCAACCAGACAAACGATTGACAGTACCAGTGCAATAAAAGGAAAATAGGGATAAGCCGGTGTCATAAACGGACGTTCCAGCAGCGGTTCTTTTTTTCTTAAGGCAAATAATGCAGCCATACTGATAATGTACATCACTACTGCACCCAGTGCCGCCAGAATAATAACCTGATCCGTCGTGCCCAGACTTAATGCTACGCAGCCGATAACCCCACCCGTTAGCAGTGCCCAGTGCGGTGTTTGAAAACGGGAATTTACCTGTCCCAAAAACGACGGAAGGTATCCGCTTCTGGCCAGGGCAAAAATTTGGCGGGAATAACCGATGATGGTGCCATGAAAGGATGCGATTAACCCAAATAACCCTAAACTGGCAAATAGCTGCGTCCAGCTGTTGTCTCTTCCCAAAACAATTCCTAAGGCAGCGGGAAGGGGATAATCGATGGTGCTGAGAATTTTCCAATGCGCAATGCCGCCGGTAAAAATCATAACCGCCAATGCAAGAATGACCAGTGTGAGAATGCCCAGGATGTATCCTTTTGATATGGTACGTTTTGGATCTTCGACTTCTTCGGCAACCATGGCCACGCCTTCGATGGCAAGGTAAAACCAGATCGCAAAAGGTAATGCTGCAAATACGCCCTGCCAGCCAAAAGGCATAGGATCGGTCACAAATGTTTCGTAAGAAAAATAGGGAGATATAATACCAACGTACAAAAGCAGCTCTCCAACAGCGAGTAGGGTAACTACCAGCGAAAACAAAGCGGATTCCTTTACGCCAAGCATGTTGATGCCTATGAAAATAATGTAACAGGCAAAAGCAGTTTCCAGTACCGAAATGCCAGGATAGAGGAAATGCGTGTAACTTCCCAGCGCAAACGCTATGGCCGGTGGCGCAATGAGAAATTCGACCAGTGTGGCATAACCGGCGATCAAGCCTCCCCACCAGCCAAAAGCCCGGTGCGCGTAGGCGAAAGGTCCACCGGCCTGCGGAATGGAAGTGGTAAGCTCTGTAAAACTGAAAATAAACGTTACATACATGACTGTAACGAGGAGCGTAGCAATTAAAAATCCAACGGTTCCGGAAACGCCCCAGCCATAATTCCAGCCAAAATATTCACCGGAAATAACCAGTCCTACCGCAATGGCCCAAAGATGTATGGGTTTTAAAACTTTTTTAAGCGCAACAACCTGGTCTTTGGACATGTAAGAATGGTTTAGGTAGAATCTTAAAATAGTACTGGCAAACTGTTTATTCGGTCTATCTGGGATAATTTTTTATTCTCAGCGTGGTGCTGTTCTCAGGTAGTCGCCCATTTGTATCACCTTCCCGGTATCAAGGTAATCGACCTGAAGCGCCATCATCGTTTTCCAGGTATTGATGTTATCGGGTACATCTCGAAACCTGATTTTTTTACCCAGCAAATGTGTTTTCTGAACAACTTTTAATATCGACTTTTTGTCATTTTTTGGCAAAGGCCCTTCACCGTTCCACGCCGTATACTTCTGAAAAGACTGACCGATCAGGGCAATACGTTCCAGTTGTTTCGGTGTGTAATTAACATCGGGCGCTCCTTCAAAATGGATGTAGGCCGGATATTGATCAAATAATTCCGGAGGCGGAATATTTCCCGTCACAATAATCCTTACCGTTCCATGTGTGTCTGTCAGATTTTTATATGCTTCCAGTTCTTTGATTAAGGCGGTTAATGTTTCCTGAGCAGGCGTTTTTATATCAAAAATCAGTTGGAGTGTGCTATTGCTTTGTGAATAAATTTGCCCGTCGTTTTTATCAATTTCATGAGAAACCGGCTGTAAGTAAAGTTTGCCTAATGTCCTGTCTGATGAAATATCCACGTCATGATTTACAGCATATAAAACTCCGTTTTTCATCAAAACGTCCGTTTCTATGGATCCGAACTGCTGATCATAAGCTTCTGAGAAAGGCCTCAGCTGTCTGTTGTCATTATGTGAATGGGCCTGCGCGGTGGAGTAGTTCAGTATGGTTTGGGCATACGTAGTGTGCAGGAACATTGAAAATACAAGAGGGGAAATTAAAACGCATTTCATAGCTAATACTTAATCGGTGGCAGGTAAGTAGTAATCGTAAATATAAAATTAATTACGATGAACAGAACAATCAGGGAAGCACTTTCATCGCAATAGTTATCCTACTGGCGTAAATATGTTAAACTTGCAGACCGGATACGTAAAAAGAAGGAATTATCCCTGGAAATTGGATGATTAATTCAACAAATTTTGGGTAGATCACCTGATGATTTGGGAATATCCTTATTTTCGCTTCATATACTTTTAAAACTCGCTATAATCATAAAACCTAATGAAAAGAAACGCCTCACTTTTTCGTAAAAAATCAGTTGAACAAATCCTGATCGATGCACATGCGAATGAAAGTGGCGGATTGGCCAAAATACTGGGGGTTCGGGATTTGGTATCTCTGGGAATTGCGGCGATTGTCGGAGCAGGAATTTTCAGTACCATCGGTTTGGCAAGTTTTAACGGTGGGCCGGCAGTTTCGCTTTTATTTGTTTTTACGGCCATAGCCTGTGTTTTTACGGCATTGTCTTATGCCCAGTTTGCCAGCACGGTTCCCGTTTCCGGTAGCGCATACACCTATGCCTATGTCGCTTTCGGGGAGCTGTTTGCCTGGATTATTGGCTGGGCGCTTATTCTTGAATATGCAGTTTCCAACATGGTGGTTGCCATTTCCTGGTCAAAATACTTTGTAAGTATGCTGGAAGGTTTCGGTATTGTTATCCCCGGATATCTCACCATTGATCCCGGATCGGCAGCGGATGCTTTCGCCAAGTTGCAGGTAAGTGGTGTAGCCTCGCTGAACACCGCCGAAAAATTAGCGGCACATGCGTATGAAATCGCTCCGGTAATCGGCGGCTTTCATATTATACTTGATCTTCCTGCCGGACTTATCACCGCCTTGGTGACCAGTCTGGTGTACATTGGTATCCGCGAGTCCCGTACAGCCAGCAATATTATGGTGGTGTTGAAGATCGGTGTGGTTTTACTGGTCATTTTTGCGGGTGCTTTTTACGTAAAACCTGAAAACTGGACTCCCTTTGCTCCCAACGGTATGAAAGGTGTTTTAAGTGGCGTTGCAGCCGTATTTTTTGCTTTTATCGGTTTTGACTCCATTTCTACAACAGCAGAAGAGTGTAAAAATCCGCAACGGGATATGCCCAAAGCGATGATTTATTGTTTGATGATCTGTACCGTTTTATATGTTTTGATAACTCTTGTCCTCACCGGTATGGTCAATTATAAGGAACTGAATGTGAGCGATCCGCTTGCTTTTGTGTTCCAGAGTATCGGTCTGGATTTTATGGCCGGGTTAATATCGGTGAGTTCTGTTATTGCAATTACCAGTGCGTTATTGGTTTATCAGCTGGGACAGCCGAGAATATGGATGACGATGAGCCGTGATGGTTTGCTGTGGAAAAGATTTTCAAAAATTCACCCGAAATTTCAGACGCCCTCTTTTGCAACCATCGTTACCGGCCTTGTGGTAGGTATTCCTGCCTTGTTTTTCAAAATGGACTTTTTTGTGGATTTGACCAGCGTGGGTACTTTCTTTGCCTTTATTCTGGTTTGCGGCGGTGTTCTTTATCTGGATCATTCAGGCATTTCGAAGCAGTCCAAATTCAGAGTTCCTTATATCAACGGAAAGTTTCTGGTCGGTCTGGGGTTACTGGCTGCCGTTTTAGGTATTGCTTTCTACGGACAGGAAGTTATTGCAGAATGGAAAGCTTTGACGATTTCAGAAATTTTTGAACACAAACTGCTTACCATCGTTTTCTGGATTACCTGGATCGTGTTGTCTTTGATGAGTTTTAAATACAATTTCTCGGTTCTGCCTGTTGCCGGTATTCTTACCAATCTTTACTTAATGACCGAGCTTGGGTCCTCCAACTGGTTTATTTTTATCGCCTGGCTGGCAATTGGTCTGGTGATTTATTTCAGCTACGGATACCGCAAAAGCAAGCTGGCAGGTGGTGAGGGGAATTAAGAATTAAGAATTAAGAATTAAGAATTAAGAATTAAGAATTAAGAATAATTTAACCGGGGTTGGTGATGTTTTTGGCATCGCTAACCCCGGTTTTATAACTTTTCTATTTGAACAGCAACTTCGTAATCTTCTTTCTTTGGAGGTGTTTTGGTGTTAGGGTTTGGATTAACCGATTTGAGGGTTAAGCGATATTTTGTTCCTTCCAGATCTATTTCCGTTTCAGCTGTCGTTAATGCATCACCTGGTTTTGATGATATACAATTGAAACACAGTTGTACATTCTGTTTCTTTTTTAATTCACGAAGATCAAATTCCAGATGCACGGTGACATATCCGCCCCAAATACAAACAACATCTTCCGGGCAACGCGCATCTAATACCTCGGTTAAAGTCACAAATGTCTGTGTCCGGGAATTCATTAACTCCGGCTGTTGATAATAAAAGGTTCGGCTGCCTTCTTTCAGCGATACCTTTTCCGTTTTGCAGGATGTTAAAACGAAAGTTAACAAGAGCAAACTGATTATTTTTCGCATGATCCTTGATATTTATTTCTTTTCAATAACCAATGAAATATTGTAGTCAGGCTTGCTTTTCACTACGTCGACTTTTGGAAATGGGTTCACGGCTCTTAATATAAACCTGTATTTTAATCCTGCAAATTCTTCATCGAGTGTATCCGGCTGAAAATTGGAGCAATCGCCAAGGCACATTTTGACGTGTTTGGTAATTCTTCCTTCGGTTGTAACACCGTCCAGCGCCAGGTCAATATTTGCGCTTCCGGCAGTGATACATTGCCCTCCCGACGGACAACGGCCGTCGTTTACATCGAAAAAGGTTAGCGTTGCTGTCGGAATATCGTTGATGGATACCGACTGTTTATAATAAATAACACCTTCCTCCTTTTTATCTACGGACGACTTTTGACAGGCCATCAGCATGGAGCTGGCAAATAACAGAAAGTATATTTTTTTCATATTTTTTAAGTTTTTATAAAGACACGTATGTGGTAAAAAAGGTTGTAAGAGATTGCTTTCGAAAAAAGCTGATAAACTTAAAAAAAACGGCTTTGGGCTTAATTTTCGCTATTTTTAGTTGATTTAACATTAAAAATATAGCTGGAATTGATAGGCTTTGGAATACTTGTTTTTACCAGATTGCAGGATTGGATTATGGTTTAAAAATGGCGGCTTTAAACTTTATACCAGCGTTTAAGTCCAACAACAAAAATTACATTCCTATGAAAGATGCAGTGATTAACAGCAGCTTGCTTCATCTGTACCGGCGCGCAGGGTTAGGAAGTTTGCCTGAAAAAGACATTTCTTTAAAAAAGGCAGTCAGCAGACTTTTTCAGGATAGCGAAACTTTTGTTCCTATTGAAATTGTGAAGGAGGAACCTGCGGTAATGAAAGCGAAGGATGGTATGATGGCAGGCGAAAATGAGGAAGCGAAGAAGGACAGGATGAAGCGAAATCGGGAGGAGATACGCGAATTAAACGTAGCATGGATGTCAAAAATGGCGGAAGACAAAGCGGCGCTCCGCGAATCTATGTCTCTTTTCTGGCATGGACATTTTGCGTGCAGAATTCAAAATGCGGCCTTTGTCCAGCGTTATCTGAATACGATAAGAAAACATGCGCTGGGCAATTTTGGTGCGTTGCTTATGGCCGTTTCAAAAGAGCCGGCGATGCTTCAATTTTTAAATAATCAACAAAATAAAAAGAATAAACCCAACGAGAATTTTGCCCGGGAGGTGATGGAATTGTTTACTCTCGGAAGAGGAAATTATACGGAAAAAGATGTAAAAGAAGGTGCCAGGGCATTTACAGGCTGGGGATTTGACGCCAGAGGGAATTTTGAGTTCAGGGAGAAAGCGCATGATACCGGGGTTAAGAATTTTCTTGGGAGAACTGGAAATTTTCAGGGCGAGGATATTATTAAAACGCTGTTGGATCAAAAACAGACAGCCCGGTTCATTACAGGTAAAATTTATAAAAACTTCGTTAGCGATGTTCCTGACGAAGCGATAATTACAGCGCTTGCCGAGGATTTCTATAAATCAAATTACGATATCGGCCGGTTGATGCATGCGATTTTCAGTTCAAAATGGTTTTATGAAAATTCGTCGAAAAATGCGCTGATCAAATCTCCGATAGCACTGGTTATCGGTATTCAGAGGACGCTCGGAGCAGGTTTTATTGATAAGGAACCGGTTTTATACATTCAGAAAGTACTGGGCCAGGTATTGTTTTATCCTCCCAATGTTGCCGGTTGGCCGGGTGGAAGAAACTGGATTGATAGTTCAAGCCTGTTGTTCCGGATGCAGCTGCCCAACCTGATGGCCGGTGTAACTGCACCAAAAATCAAAGCAAAGGAAAGTGGCGATGTGAACGACCAAACCGTAAAACGGAAAGGAGAGAACGCCAAAATTAATGTTGACTGGGATAAGTGGACCAAACGATTTGAGAAAACCGAAGAAGATAAACTGCCTTATTTGCTGGCGGAAGAATTACTCGCCGTACAGCCAGGCGAAAAGGTGATGAATCTGGTGATTACAAAGCATAAGGAAATTTCGGACAGAACCGAGCGGATCCGAAAACTTACACTGGCTATCATGGGCTTACCGGAATACCAGATCTGTTAATTTTCATTACAAAACGAAAAGAAAATGAAGCGACGTGATTTTCTTAAAACTTCGGTTTTTGCAACAGCAGGAACGATGTTAATCCCCCATTTTTTGAAATCGCATGAAGCTGGCGTTACCAAAGATGCTAACGGACGAATCCTGGTTGTTATTCAATTATCTGGTGGAAACGATGGTTTGAATACGGTGATTCCTTATCGAAATGATATTTATTATCGCGAAAGACCAGTGCTGGCGATAGAAAAAGAAAAGGTTCTGACGCTGAATGATGAAATCGGCTTGAATCCTGCGCTGGAACCGTTACGCACTTTGTATGACGAAGGCCGGGTCAGTATTTTGAATAACGTGGGTTATCCCAATCCGGACCGGTCGCATTTCAGGTCAATGGATATCTGGCAGACGGCCAGTAATGCGGATGAATATCTGAGTACGGGCTGGCTTGGCCGTTATCTGGATTCCAGCTGTGCCGGTTGTGAGATCAAACCGCATCATATGCTGGAAATTGATGATACATTAAGTTTGGCGATGAAGGGTAGTAAGGCAAACGGCTTGGCGATGCTGGATCCGCAGAAATTATACCGTCAGACTAAAAATGGCATGGCGGGCAGTCTGGCCAAAACTTTCGATCACCATGCCGACGACCATGATCAGGTAAGTTATCTCTACAAAACGCTGGCGGATACAGAATCCAGTGCGGATTATTTGTTTGAAAAGGGAAATCTGAGAGGTCGGCAGGTTGAATACCCTAATTCGGAACTGGGAAAAAACTTAAAAACAATCGCAGAACTTATCACATCCGGCGTGGATACTCAGATATATTATGTTTCACTTTCAGGATTCGATACACACGTCGGACAACGGAATCAGCAGGATAAGTTATTGAAACAGTATGCAGAGGCAGTTCGTGTTTTTGTTGATGATTTAAAAAAGCAGGGTCAGCTGGACAGGACCATGGTTATGACTTTCAGTGAATTTGGGCGCAGGGTTAAACAAAACGGAAGCAACGGAACTGATCATGGAACGGCAAACAATGTTTTTCTGGTTGGCGGACCTGCACGAAGTTCCGTCATTTATAATGAAGCCCCGAACCTGACGGATCTGGATGGGGGAGATTTACGGTATACCCTGGATTTCAGGAATTTATATTCCTCCTTACTGAAAGATTGGCTAGGAGCTGACGATCAGAGCATATTAGGGAAATCCTTCGCCGGATTAAGAGGTTTAATCTAAGTCTAACGATATAAAATTGATAAAGAAAGGCCATAAGCTCATTCAATTCTCCGTGCATCTTATTTTCTCTGTGTAATCTAAGAAACCTCTGTAAAACCTGAACAAATCAAATAACCAAAGAAAAAACAGTCCCTTTGCCCACATCAGAACGTACATTCAGTTGTCCGTTATGCTGTTGAAGAATCTGCCGGGAAAGGCTTAGCCCAATGCCTGATCCGGTTTTTTTTGTTGTGTAAAAAGGAATAAATATATTGTCAAGAGCCTCCGGTTCAATACCATCGCCATTGTCTTCCACCTCAATGATCGTCAGGCTGTCCGTGACATAGGCATTGATTGAAATCATTCTGCTGGTTTGGACAGAGAAAGATTCAGAAGCATTTTTGATAAGATTGATAAGCACCTGCTGGATTTGGCTGCTGTCTGCTTTTACAGTCAGCGTTTCCGGTTTTACATTTACCTGCCACAAAACACCAACAGCCGTGAGGTCTGTCTGAAGCAGCTGAACGACTTCATGCAGCAATTCTTTCACATTCAGACTGGCAAAATTCGGTTTTGGGAGCGTTGTGAAATCTCTGTAAGCATTCACAAACTGCATCATTCCTTTGCTCCGCTTTTCAAGTGTTTGCAGGGCCTCTTTCAAATCACTTACAGCTTCCTGATTCGTGGTACTTTTCTCAATATCCTCGTTCACAATAAGTCGCATGGTTCCTACAAGAGAAACGATCGGTGTCATGGAATTCATGATTTCGTGACGCAGCACCCGCGTAAGATTCTGCCAGGATTCCACTTCCTGCTGTTGAAGTTCTGTCTGGATATTCTGCAAAACCACGATCCGGACCCATTTCCCGTGCATCTGGATCGCAGCTCCCTGTAAAGCCAGCGGCTGGTCAGAAGGTGTGCGGTATAATTCCCTCACACCCGAATTCAAATCGGCCAGTAGTTCGTAAAGTCTCGGATGCTTATCTTCCAGTTCACTCAGCTGGTGAAGCCGGTAAATGCCCAGCATGCGCAGAGCGGCACTGTTGATAATATTCACCTGACCGGAACCGTCGAAGGTGATAAGCCCGGTTCCGATATGCTGAACGATGGTATTCAAATATTGCAAGCTCGCCTCTTTCTCGGCCCGCGCCTGACGGAAGGCCTGCAAAACCTCATTGAACTGTTGATTCAATTCACGGAATGTGGCGCCCATCGTATTATCCGCCCGGAAATTGATCGTAAAATCGGAATACCGTACCGATTCAAGAAAATAGATAAGCTTCCGGTTTACCTTTGTTACATAATTGTATAAAAGCGAAGCCTGTACAAAAACGACAATGGCACCGACAATAGCGATCAAACCTACATTGGTATGAAACTTGGTCAGCCAGAACAGCCCGATAATGGTCAGGATAATAATGGTGATCCTGACGGCAATCATAATACTGAAATGGCGTAAACCGGTCATTTATGTTTGGGTTTGAAAGGTTTTGAGTTTGAGAAAACCGGTTTCCCGAAAGCTAAGATTTATTTAGGATCAAACGCCCACAGCCAGAATATCAAATTCTTCCAGTGATCTTAATTTGTAATGTGCCAGATCGAATTTAGGATCGTCATAAACTTCGGGATTCGGCACGCAAATCGTGATCATTTTAGCGGCATGTGCCGAACGAAGACCCGTGAAAGAATCTTCAAAAGCGATACATTCATGCGGAGGAATTCGCAATTTGGCAGCCGTGGAAATATAAACAGCCGGATGCGGTTTGGTATGTTCTTCGAGTTCTCCGGAATGCCATGTTTCAAAATACCCGATAATGTCCAGTCTTCTCAAAACCGCTTCGATCAGCTCCATGTGTGATGCAGACGCGATCGCAAGTTTTATATTTTCAGCATGAAGGTTTTTAACAAGTTCGATAGCGCCCGGCATCGGCTTGGCATTGGCAATGATGTTCCGGTGTGCGATGGTCAGGATATCACGTTCAAGTTCAGCGCGATCAGGCGTATTCCAGGGCTGTATGCGATAGCAAAATTCCAGAAATAATTTAATCGATAAGCCTGTGGTTTGAAGTTTTAAGTCATGGGTTAGCTTGAAGTTTACTTTTTGCATTACCTCGGTTGCTGCTTCCGTCCATATCGGCTCCGAGTCAATAAGCAAACCATCCATGTCAAATATTGCCGCTTTAATCATTTGTACGAAAAAAGAAATTTAAATTGTGAGTATGTAAGCGCGTGGAAAGTAATGTCTAAAAATACTTTCTGTTTTTAATAATGACCAAAACTACTACATTCGCAGTTAAGAATGGCTTTAGGGGTGTCCCAAATTGGACTGAGAAATACCCTTTGAACCTGAAACAGTTCATACTGTCGTAGGAAAAAGCGTTAATACAGTAGTTCTTACTTCTGTTATCTCATTTTCGGGAACCGCCGCCTAAGTGCCAATTCGGTTTATTTTCTTCCAAATCCCGGTAAAAAATGAAATTTAATCTTGCAGAAAATCTTACGGCATTAAGAGATAAATCACCGCTTGTTCACAATATTACCAATTATGTGGTAATGAATTATACTGCCAATGCACTTCTGGCTGTTGGCGCTTCTCCGGTGATGGCGCATGCGGCCGAGGAAGTGGAAGACATGGTGAAAATTGCAGGCGCTCTGGTTATCAATATCGGAACACTTTCTCCGGCCTGGGTCGATAGTATGAAAATAGCGATGCTTGCTGCCAGCAAATCCGGCAAACCGATTATTCTGGATCCGGTGGGTGCCGGCGCTACGCCGTATCGTAATGCAACTTTGACAGCTTTACTGGACACTGCTTCTCCGACACTTATCCGGGGAAATGGGTCGGAAATTCTGGCACTTGCCGGCGCTAATATCCAGACCAAAGGCGTGGACAGCACAGCAAATTCTACGGATAGTATTGAGGCAGCGAAATTACTAAGTGAAAAGTATAACTGCGTTGTAAGCGTATCCGGCGCTACGGATGTGATCGTGTATGGCGATAAAGTGGCTTATGTAGAAAATGGCGTTGCGTTGATGACGCGGATCACGGGTATGGGCTGCTCAGCTTCTGCGATTGCCGGAGCATTTTGTGCGATACAACCGGACGCTTTCGATGCGGCAGTTTCCGCGGCGGCGCTCATGGGTGTCTGTGGTGAAAAGGCTTTTGCAGGAGCAAATCGGCCGGGTTCATTTCAGATATCTTTTCTGGATGCGCTGGCAGCACTTTCTCCGGAAGAATTTGTCAAATCTGCCATGGTAAAATAATTTCCGGGGTTAACATATTCAACACATCACAGTAGGATTTTAGAAAATCCGGAATTTTAATAAGGACTAAAAAATGCAATTATACCTGGTAACTGATGAAAGCGCTTGTCTGGGAAGAGATATTTTCTGGGTGGTAGAAGAGGCCGTGAAAGGCGGTGTCACGATGGTTCAGCTACGAGAAAAATCTTTAAACACCCGGGCTTTTACAGAACGTGCGCTGAGAATGAAAGAACTGCTGACTCGCTACAATGTTCCGTTGATCATTAATGATCGGGTGGATGTTGCACTCGCAAGCGATGCAGACGGTGTGCATGTCGGACAAAGTGATATGCCTTATGATATTCTTAAAAATTTGCTGCCTCCCGAGAAAATTATCGGTATTTCAGCTGAGAACAAGGAAGATGTGACAGAAGCAGAAAACTGGGAAATAACATATCTGGCTGTCAGTCCATTATTTGCAACACCTTCAAAAACAGATCATTCGGAGCCTTGGGGGATGGATGGACTGAAATGGGTGAAAAACAACAGTAAACATCAGCTTGTGGTAATCGGCGGACTTAATGGCTCAAATACCCAAGAGGCAATGACCACTGGCGCAGCCGGTATTGCAGTAATTTCTGCCATTTGCAGTGCAGAATCTCCCTATGAAGCTGCCAAATATTTAAAATCCTTAACGAGTATTTAATCAAGATTTATAAAATGCAACGTTACCCGACAGTATTAACCATTGCAGGTTCAGACAGTGGAGGCGGAGCCGGCATTCAGGCAGATTTGAAAACAATTGCTGCATTGGGTGCTTATGGCGCTTCGGCCATTACGGCGCTCACGGCACAAAATACGCAGGGCGTTCGTGCTATACATTCTGTGCCGGCGGATTTTTTAAAAAGTCAGCTGGAAGCCGTTTTTGAAGATATTCAGGTAGACGCTGTTAAGATTGGCATGATCAATACGATCGAAGTAGCTCAGATCATCGCAGAAATTCTGGACCGCTTTCAACCTGAATTTGTTGTTTTTGATCCGGTCATGGTTTCAACGAGTGGGTCTAAACTTATTCAGGATGAAACAATTGAGGTTTTATGGAAGGAATTATTTTCTCGTGTGGACCTGATCACACCGAATCTGGATGAAGCCAGGATTTTGGTGGGACGTAATATTTCCAATGTCGGGGATATGACGGAAGCTGCTCAGGAAATGATTGACAAGGGTTGTAACGCTGTTTTGCTTAAAGGCGGGCATTTAATCGCGCCGAAACTTTTTGATGTTTTTATACAAAAAGGAGAGGCTCCTGTAATTTTTGAAACGGATCATATCCCCAGTGAAAATGTGCACGGAACCGGCTGCACACTTTCATCCGCCATTGCCGGTTATGTAGCCCTTGGAAATACACTGCAGGAAGGCATACAATCAGCAAAAAATTATGTGGCGGGTGCTATTGCGGCAGGAAGGGATGTAAAAACAGGCCTTGGATCGGGTCCGCTTAATCATTCGTTTTCTCCGAAGGTTATGAAAATCAAATCTATATGAGTTTAAATTATTGAAATAAAAATGAAATTTACCGATCACCTCTGGAAAGAAGCCCTACCGGTTTATACCAAAATACTGGAACATCCTTTTAATCAGGAATTGAAAGCTGGTACCTTATCGGTTGAAAAATTCAAATTTTACATTTACCAGGATTCCCTTTATCTGGCGGATTTTGCCAGGGCACTGGCTACGGCCGGAACACGTGCCGGGAGCAGTCAGGAATTACTGGATTTTTTATTATTTGCCCAAAATGCGATTCTTGTTGAGCGTGTGCTTCATGAAAGTTATTTCAAAGAATATGTTATCGACTTTGAAAGTGGAAAGGCGCCAGGCTGTTTTGCTTATACGAATTATCTTTTGGCAGCTTCCGCGTATGAGTCTTTTGAGGTTGCGGTTGCTGCCCTGTTGCCTTGTTTCTGGATTTACAAGCAGGTTGGTGATTATATTTATGCAAACCAGACTTCGCCCAATCCCTACCAAAACTGGATTGATGCCTACGCCGGTGAGGACTTTGCCGTTTCTGTCAACAAAGTTCTGGCTATCTGTAATGGATTGGCAGAAAATGCTTCGGATATAACAAAAAGGAAAATGACGGAAGCCTACGTCACAGCTTCAAAACTTGAATATGTATTTTGGGATAGTGCTTACAAACTCGAAAGCTGGGCAGTTTAAGCATAACTTTGTGTATTTATCTGCCCTACATTTTAGTGATAAGCGCAAACTTTTTATGGAACGGTTATTTTAAACTGGTTTATGAAAAAACATTCATAACAGACTAAAATTGAAATAATCATGGAAAAGGATCTTGAAAATAAGGACGCTATAAAAAAGCTGAAATCATTGGTGGAAGATATCCGGTTCTGTATGTATACGACATTTGAAAACGGAAAAATTGAGTCACGTCCCATGACGACATTGGAGGTGGATAATGAGGGGAATGCATGGTTTTTTACAAGCCGTCATACAGAACTCGGAAGTGATACCGAAAATGGCGAGGAAGTAACATTGATTTACTCACATCCGGGAGATAATACGTACCTGAGCGTATCAGGCAATGCTTCCATTGTTCATGACGAAAAGAAAAAAGAAGAATTGTGGAGTCCATTGTCAAAAGCCTGGTTTCCGCAAGGAAAAGATGACCCTAATCTGGTTGTTTTGAAAGTCACGACCGATGAGGCGGCATATTGGGATAGTCCATCTTCGAAAATGGTTGTTTTTTTCTCCATGGTCAAAGCAGCAATAACCGGCCAGGAAAGTGATCCGGGTGATCACGGAAAATTAAATCTGGCCTAAGATTTACTGAATAGAAGGTTACAATAAAAGTGTTTCGCCTGTCAGAAGTTTGTTATCCTAACAAATTTCTGACAGGCGATTTTGTTTTATTTAACACATAGACAAGCTTGTTATATAAAATAAACGCCGCTAACCAGAGTTTGTCTCATGATCAGCGGCGTTTGATTTATAAACCCCAGTCGGGTTATTCCTGGCTGGCTTCTTCGTTTACATAGGCTTCTGCAAGGTCCGTCAGTTTATGATCTGTCTCGCCTTCTTCGTTAAGTGTTGTCTGAAGAATATCGGCAACGTCATTATGTCCAAGCGTTCTGGCAATATTTCGCAGCGTGCCATAAGATGCGATTTCATAATGTTCCACTTTTTGAGCAGCCATAATTAATCCGCAGTCACGCACCATCGTTCCTTTTTCCGTACTTTCAGTTATTTCGTCACCTTCCTTCAGTAATCCTTCCATGGCAGCACATTTTTTTGCCTGTGCTTTTTCACCTATGATACCGAAGATTTCTTCCAGGCGGCTTGCATGGTTTTCAGTTTCCGTCGTATGTGCTTCAAAAGCAGATTTCAGTTCTTCCGACGTAGCAGCCTTTGCCATTTTAGGCAACGCTTTCGCTAAATGTTTTTCGGCCCAGTAAATGTCTTTCAACCCGTCAACAAAAAGCTCAGTCAGTTTTTCGTGGTCAGTTTCAGTGATTGTTTTTGTGGTTTTCTTTTTTGCAGTTTTCATAAGTGTAATTGTTTAATAACTAGTTTGTTGTGATTGTTTTGAAGCGTTGATTTTTAATATATCCTATTAAATTAGCATACCAGCAGACAGATGAATGAACAGGAGAGTTTTTAGAATTTTAATGAAGACATATATCCACAACTTCAAGGATTTGAGCATTTCCTTGGAGCAAAAACTCCTCAGAGATACCAGCGACTTTACGCTGTAACCGAATTATATAGTCTGGTCTGTTTTTGTCTTGTAGAAGATCAGGAACTTTATCAGCTGTTATGAAACATAACTTAAAGACACCAATTTGGATAATAATACTTTTAGGAATCGTGATTCTGGGAGGTATTGGTTTTTATATTTATAAATCAAAAAATGCCAATCCTGTTTCCGGATTAAAACCAAGGATAGAAATGGGAATCGGCAAGATCAGTAACATTACCGATAGCACTATTGATCTCTCGCTTGATTTGCTGGTTGACAATCCATTGCCAGTTGGTCTTCATGTGAAAAATTTCAAATATCTCGTACAAATGAATAACGCCGGTATTATCGAAAGTGATTACGCGAAATCACTGGAAGTAAAGGCGCATGACAGTACGATGGTGAATTTGCCAACGCAATTGAACATTAAAAAACTCGCAAAGGCAAGTAAAAGTAGTGTAGCCATGGGAGAGGATAGTGCCAATTATCACTTCGAAATAGCGCTAAACCTGGAAAAACCGTTTTTAGGAAAAGATACCCTGAATCTGGAAATGGATAGAAGGCTACCTTTGTATCGTCTGCCAAAAGTAGAGCTGGTGGGATATGATATGGAGAAATTCAGACTCAGCAAGTCGGATGTGGTGATCCAGTTGAAATTTACAAACCAGAATGTTTTTCCAGTGCAATTTGAAAATCCATCGTATGTAGTGGATCTTGGAAAACAGAAAGGGCTTGCGAAGGGATCGGCGAAAGGTTCCACAAAAGTAAAAGCGAAGAGCAGTGAAATTTATGAAATTCCGCTAAAAATTAATATGGGTGACGTATTAAAAACCGTTGGCCAAATAATAATCAAGGGAAAGGGGTTGCCTTTTAGGCTTTATTTTAAATGTAAACTTGTGTCAGATAATGACGCGCTGAAAGGCAGTGATGTGAACATCGTAGTCGATGGCGAATTACAGGATTTACAGGAAATGCAAAAAAATATTGGTAAATAAAAAGCATAGCTGCCAGACTGAATTTCTGGCAGCTATGCTTTTATTGAAATTATTAGAATTCCCACAACTTCTTACGAATTGCAATCAGCTTAGTGCAGTAACGAAATTGTGGCCGACTGCCGAAAGCCGACGAACGTTTATTCGCAATAAAGTCTACTTTTTGCCGTCAAACCAGATCGTCATTTCGTTTGCACCACGATTGGCCCAGGCATAATAAGGGATAAGTGTCGCAGCATTTTCTCCTGCTGATTTTAACACTGTAATTCCACCGAGTAAATCTTTTTGATAGGTTGGATTGAAGGTTTGTTCCGGGCCTATTTTTATTGCGAGCGCCTTGCCGTTATTATCCTTTCCTTCTGCACAATACAGTATCGGGCCCCGTTCAATCGCTACTTTACCGATATTATTTTTGATGTTTTCGTTGGCAACAACTTTTTTTACAGGCATGTCAATGGTCAGGTTGACAACGTCGCCGGCTTTCCAGGTACGGGATAATTTCAGATACCCATTTTCCAGTATCGCCGGTGTGTTTTTTCCATTAATGCTAACCTGTACTGGTTTCGACTGCTTATCCGGATAAGTGTACAAGTCGCCCGGAATTGCCTTTCCGGCTGCCCAGCCTGGGATCCTTATCGATAATGGAATTGCGGCGGACTTTGCCGGGGAAACTGTAATTTTTACATTTCCATCCCAGGGGTAATTTGTCTTCTGACTTATTTTTACCGAATTATTTTCAAGTTTCAGCTCCGATTCACTGTCCATGAACAAGTTGATGACTGGCGCATTATTTTGGATGGCATATACATAGCCGGGTAGTGAGGGCAAAAATCGGGTGACATTGGTAGGGCAGCAGGCACAGCCAAACCATTCATGACGTGTAGCGCCGGTCCCGCGTCCAAAATCATTTACGCCGTTGGATGCCATCGGATTTACATAAAAGAATTCATTCCCGGATACCGACATTCCTCCCAGAAAACCATTGTAAAGCACGCGTTCGAAAACATCCATATATTTGGACTCGCCGGTGTAAAGAAACATTTTATGGTTCCAGATCAAATTGGCAACAGCAGCGCAGGTTTCCGCATAAGCGTTATCGTTTGGTAATACGTATGCAGCGTCAAATGCTTCGCCATCTTCTCTGGCTCCAACACCGCCGGTGATATACTGCTTTTTATTTGTCGCATCCTCCCAGATCTGGTGCATGGCAATGCTGTATTGCGAATTGTCCTCAATCGTAAGCATATCCGTGATCGCGGCATACAAATACTGAGCACGCACGGCATGTCCTACCGCTTCTTTTTGTTTTACAACCGGCTTTTGATCCTGAAAATAAGAAGGCCCCAGTCTGTGTTCATCAAGAAACAGGGGGCGTTTGTCGGAGCGGCCGCGCATGTCGACAAAGAAATGAGCGAGGTCAAGATATTCTTTTTTATTCGTGGTCCGGTAAAGTTTTACCAGCGCAATTTCGATTTCCTCGTGCCCCGGAACTACAATCAGTTGCCCTGGTTTCGGGCCTATTGTTCTTACCAGATGGTCCGCATTTTTGGTCGCGACATCCAGAAGCGTTTTTTTTCCGGTAGCCAGATAATGGGCAACGGCTGCTTCATAAAGATGCCCCACATTGTAGAGTTCATGGCTGCCGTTTTCAAATGAATAACGCGTCGGGCCGGCAATCCAGTCATAAGATCCTGTTGTATCTTTATTGATTGTTCTTATTGTATAAAGGTATCCGTCCGGCTCCTGTGCGGCTGCAAAAAGTGTGATCAGGCTATCAAGATAATGATCCAGTTTTGGGTCATAATGGTTTTGAAGAGAATAAGCAGCTCCTTCTACCACCTTGAAAACATCAGAGTCGTCAAATCGTGTTCCTTGAAAAACACCTTTTTTTAAACCTCCGGCAACAGCAAAATTATCAATTCGGCCTGTTTCTTCACATTGGTGAAAAACGTGGGGAATCATGACCGTTCTGGCATTTTCCAGTCTTTCGTGCCAAAATCCCTGATGTAATTTTACGTCTTTCAGAGGAACAGGCTGGATCGATTTGTTCTGGGCAAAACTTATATGCATTAAAAACGAGAGAAGAATCAGCTGGCAATATTTTATCATTATTTAATAATTGAAATGAGAAGAATTATTTCTATAACGATAAAAAGGCCTAAAAAAAGATGCCAGTACGGCTTGGTTTTCCGTAGTTCTTCTTTCTGCGTATGTTCTTAACGTGTCACTACCAATTTTTAAAGTCCATATTTTTCCATTCTGCGGTATAAAGCAGCACGGCTTAGGCCAAGCTCACGGGCGGCATCAGTGATATTGCCATTGAAACGTTTCATTGCTTGCACAATCATATTCTTTTCCATGTCTTCCAGGTCAAATCCGGTTGCGGTGGTAGGCTGTCCGCCTGAATTTTTCAGAAAAAGATCATCTGGCTGCAAGGTTTTTTCCTGAGATAATATGACTGCTCGTTCTATGGCGTGCTGCAATTCGCGGATATTTCCCGGCCAGTTATATTGCTGCATTTTTTTGATCAGCGCACTGCTCACGTCGGTTACCGGGCGGTTATATTTTTTGCGGAATTGTTTCAGGTAAAATTCTGCCAGCGGTGCAATATCTTCGGGACGGTCGCGCAGCGGCGGCAGGTCAAGTTCGATGGTATTGATCCGGTAAAATAAATCCTGACGGAAAGATTTGTCCGAAACCATACTTTCAATGTTCATATTCGTCGCGCAGATCAGACGGACATCCAGCGGAATCGATTTATTGGAGCCCACACGGGTTACTTTTCTTTCCTGCAAAACGGTCAACAATTTTGCCTGAAGCGATAAGGTCAGATTGCCGATTTCATCCAGAAAGATTGTGCCTCCTTTTGCTTCTTCAAAACGGCCGGCGCGGTCTTCTTTCGCATCGGTAAAAGCACCTTTAACATGTCCGAAAAGCTCACTTTCAAAAAGCGAGTCGCTTAATGCACCTAAATCCACCACAACAAATGGTTTTTCAGAACGCTGCGAATGTTGGTGCAGATATTTTGCCAATTGTGTTTTTCCTGTACCGTTTTCTCCCAAAATCAAAACATTGGCATCCGTAGCCGCAACACGTTCCGATGTTTTTAGAACATGCTGCATAGCCTCACTTTGTCCGATAATAGCGTCTGACGATAGTTTTTCTTTCTTGCTATCGGTTTTCTCCTCCGTTACAGCGGCAAGTTTATCACCTTTCTTTTCCTTTAAAACATCTTCAATGGTAGCGATCAGTTTATCATTTTCCCAGGGTTTTAAAACGAAATCGGTAGCACCAGATTTGATCGCACGAATGGCCATTTCAATATCGCCATAGGCTGTGATCATAATCACTTTGATGTTCGGATTGATATCAAGGATCCTGTCGAGCCAATGAAATCCTTCCCGTCCGCTATTCACGTCACGTGTGAAATTCATGTCGAGCAGGATCAGGTCATAAGTTCCGTTTGTTACCAGAAAAGGTAATTTTTGGGGATTTTTTTCGATGTCAACCAGTTTTGCGTGGCGTTTTAAAAGAAGTTTGGCTGCACTAAGGACGTCAACATCGTCGTCTATGATAAGAATTTTGGCTTCGGAGAGGAGCATATTAATTTGCTTTGGCTAATATTAAAGTTATGGTTTTGCAATCGGAGTGCAATGATATTGAAATCATTAGGCAATATTGGCTATTTTTTGTGTAATTTTTAAGTTAGTGAGGCACATAATGCAATCTTTTGTGTCAATTTTAGTATTCAAATTATACATAAGTTACTTTTTTGAATCCATTTGCAGAATAAGAAACAACTTTACGACTTCCGTCAGCTACCTGAATTACCTGTTAACCTTGCGAAATCGATAATATTGAACCGGTTTTCGCTTGTCCGAAGCCGAACAAAAGTGTCCGATAACGAACAGATTGATTCCTGGTGTGTTGTTTAATTTTATTGATTTTCAAATAGTTATATTCTTTTGGCTATGCTGGCATAGTGATTGGATATAGAAGGGAAGAAGATTTTTAAGATATTAAATAGCCTGACAATATAATGGAAGTTAAAACACCAGTTTCCGGAAGCAATGGATCTAACTTTACAGGAGGTTCAACAATGGATAAGGTTAAGCCAAAGAAGTTCTGGAACAGCCGTCGGATAGGCATTATTGCCGGTAGCGTATTATTAGTTAGTTTTCTGGTATACCAGTTTTTCTTCGCAGATAAAAGAAGCAAGCTGAATGTAGAGCAGGACAAGCTCACCATATCGACTGTGAAACAAGGCGAATTCGATGAGTTTATTGTTGTGACGGGTGTTGTACAACCTTTGAAAACAATTCAGCTTGATGCGATCGAGGGTGGATATGTGACGCATAAACTGATTGAAGGCGGTAATATGGTGAAACAGGGTGATATCCTGTTAAGACTGGAAAACCAAAGTTTGAAACTTAGTTTCCTGCAATCTGAAACTGAGGCGAGCCGATTGGTAAATGATCTTCAAAATACCCGCCAACGTTTGAGAGTTGAGCGTTTCACTTTGCAGAAAAGTTTGAGCGAGCTTGATTTTCAGATTGATCAGGCCAAAGATGCCCACGATCGTAACATCAAATTGTATAAGGATAAAGTGATTCCTGATGCGGATTATTTAAAAACAAAACGTGAACTGGAACGACTGACCAAACAACGCGATATCGAAATAGAATCGCAGAAATACCAGGAAGAAAATGCTAAAATGCAGATCTCACAACTGGAAGGAACGCTTGCCAATACCAAGAAAAACGTGGATTTGTGGAGACAAACGCTGGATAACCTGGTAGTTAAAGCACCGGTTTCCGGGATGCTTTCTTCCATGAACGTGGAGGTTGGTTCGAACATTAATCAGGGACAAAACATTGGCCAAATTGATGATTTGAACGGCTTTAAAATGCGTGTTAGCGTTGATGAACACTATATTTCAAGGATTTTTGCAGGATTGCAGGGAAGTATGGATTTCAACGGTAAGGCTTATAATCTGAAAATTATCAAAATTTATCCTGAGGTTTTAAGCGGTAGGTTTGAAGTTGATATGGAATTTGAAAAGGGCGGTGCTCCTGAATTAATCAAACGCGGTCAGTCGGCTCCTATACGTTTGCAGCTGGGACAACCATCAAAAGCCACCTTGTTGCCTGTGGGAGGATTTTTCTCTGAAACGGGCGGAAACTGGGTTTATGTGCTCGGCTCAGACGGAAAACGCGCAGCGAAACGCAAAATTACACTGGGACGTAAAAACCCTGAATATTTCGAGGTTCTGGATGGACTGCAACCGGGTGAAAAAGTAATTACAAGTTCCTATGAGAACTTTGGAGATAATGAGGTGCTGGAATTTTAGGTGAGCGGTTAGCTTTTAGCAGTTGGCTTTTGGATGGAAAATTTGAACTCGTTTGCTTAAAGAATTGATTTTTATCAGCCAACAGCCAACAGCCAACAGCCAACAGTCAACAGCCAAGTCGAATTAAGTTTTTTGATAAAAGAATAAGTTGGTAGTCCAGTTCTGAGGCAGAGCCGCTTGCGATGACAAGAAAGTGAGCGAGTTTTTTTCAGACAAACGTCCGCAACCTTCTGAAAGGTTAGAAGGGACTGAAACAGAGAAACGTCTAATCTGACTTGTCAGACCATAAATTTCTTCTCCCGGGAAGGTTTTGGTAATCTGATAAATTGCCAAAGTAAGTAAATGACTTTTTTGCCAGACGATTAGAACCATAAATAAAAAATAGTAACGAAATATATTTAATAAGCCAACACGTAAGAAACACCCATAACCAGGCTAAAAGCCTAACAGCTAATAGCCAACAGCCAAGAAGATATGATCAAAATTGACAACCTGCAAAAAATCTTTTCTACGGAAGAGGTAGAAACCACCGCTCTGAACGGGATCGATCTGGAAATTAAAGATGGAGAATTTGTCGCAATCATGGGACCATCCGGTTGCGGGAAATCGACTCTTCTGAATATCCTGGGCTTGTTGGATAATCCAAGCGACGGCTCGTATGCCTTTTATGGCACAGAAGTTGGTAAAATGTCTGAGCGTCAGCGGGCGCAGATACGCAAAGGAAACATCGGTTTCGTATTTCAGAGCTTCAACCTGATCGACGAGCTAACGGTTTATGAGAACGTGGAACTGCCGTTATTATATTTGAAAACTCCTCCGGCCGAGCGCAAAGAAAAAGTAGAGGCGGCACTTACAAGGATGAACATGATGCACCGCCGCAATCACTTTCCGCAGCAGCTATCCGGTGGACAGCAGCAGCGTACGGCTATTGCCCGTGCAGTGGTTGCCAATCCTAAAACCATCCTTGCGGATGAGCCGACAGGTAACCTGGATTCCAAAAACGGAGAAGAGGTAATGGCACTGCTAAGCCAGCTGAATGCCGCCGGTACCACCATCATCATGGTTACTCACTCCCCATATGATGCGGGTTTTGCACACCGGATCGTCAACTTGTTTGACGGCAAGGTCGTAACAGAAAAAATACACGTATAGGGATTCATATAGTTTCAGGAGTTCAGGTTTTAATCCGGGCAGAAAGGTTTTCTTTCGAAGATGGTTTAGTATTTCAAAATTGAATTTTGGAATACTAAACTTATTAAATCTATTAGCCAGACATGATAATGCCTTCATTTTCGGGGTATGAGTCAAAGTCAATTCTTAAAAATATGAACCATGTTCAGGCACAACCTCCTTGTCATTTATCGCAATTTCAAGCGATTTAAAAGTACTTTTCTCATTAATTTGACAGGACTTTCCGCAGGATTGGCCTGTTCGTTGCTGATATACCTCTGGGTTAATGATGAGCTGAATGTTGACAAATTTCACGAAAAGGACAGCCAGCTTTTTCAGGTGATGGAAAACCGGGTACAGGCTCAGGGAATTCTCACGGCACAGTCGACATCAGGATCCCTGGCTGAAACGCTGGAAAGTGAAATACCGGAAGTTGAGTATGCCATTTCGTCAAAGCAGTTTGTGGCGACTTTATCGGTAGGAAATAACGATTTCAGAAGTAAGGGACGGTATGCAGGAAAGAATATTTTTAATATGTATTCCTACGGACTCGAACAGGGCGATGCAAACCAGGTTTTGAGCGATAAAAACTCTATTGTTATTTCCGGGAAACTGGCTCAGAGCCTTTTTCATACTACACAAAATATCATCGGAAAATCAATTGAATTTCAGCATGAAAGGCAATTTGTAATTTCCGGGGTTTTTAAGGGAACTCCGCCTAATTCTTCTGAACAGTTCGATTTTGTTGTTTCTTCTGAATTATATAAAGATAAGTATCCAAACAGTGCCAAATGGGGAAATACGGGTCCTGATACATTTGTGTTGCTGAAAAGCGGGACTGATGTTAATCAGTTCAATAAGAAAATTGCAAATCTGGTTAAAGTCAAAAGTAATGGTGAAGTCACGCACCGAACGCTGTTTGTTCGTCCTTATTCCAGCGGGTATTTACATGGAAAATACGAAAACGGCTTACCGACGGGCGGAAGAATAGAATACGTCCGGTTATTCTCAATTATTGCTGTATTCATATTGTTGATCGCTTGTATCAATTTTATGAATTTGTCCACAGCCAAAGCTTCGGGCAGAATGAAGGAAGTTGGTATTAAAAAAGCTATTGGTGCATACAGGGAAACGCTGATTTATCAATATCTGGGAGAGTCCATGCTGATAACTTTCCTTTCTCTTTTTCTCTCTGTGTTGATCGTGTTATTGTTTTTACCACAATTTAATGAAATAACAGGAAAGGAACTCACACTTCGTTATGATCCAAAACTGGTTTTCTCCCTTCTTGGTGTAGTGATTTTTACAGGTTTAATATCAGGAAGTTACCCCGCTTTATATTTGTCCGGTTTTAATCCAATCTCCGTTTTAAAAGGAAAATTAAATGTATCTGTTGGCGAAGTATGGGCAAGAAAAGGTCTTGTCGTTTTTCAGTTTACGATTTCTGTCATCCTGATCGTTTCGGTGATTGTGGTTTACAAGCAGGTTGAATTTGTGCAGTCGGAAAACCTGGGTTATAATAAAGACAACATTGTCTATTTTACCAGAGAAGGGAAAATGGGGGATGATGCAAAAATGGAAACTTTCCTTTCTGAACTAAGAAATACGCCCGGCATTGTAAATGCATCCAGTATCGGGCATGATATGACGGGGCATAATTCCGGTACTTTCGGAATCTGGTGGGAAGGTAAAGCAGAAGACAATAAAACGGAGTTTGAAAATGTCGGTGTGAATTATGAAATGATGCAGACACTGGGTATTCAAATGAAGGAGGGGCGTTTGTTTTCAAAAGACTTCAGTGCAGACAGCTCCAAAATTATCTTCAATGAAGCGGCTGTTAAATTCATGGGATTAAAAGATCCTGTTGGAAAGACGGTCAAGCTTTGGGGGGAAGACATGCAGATTGTTGGTGTTGCCAAAGACTTCCATTTTGAATCGCTTCACGAAAATGTTAAACCTTTATTTTTCCGTTTATCGCAGGGTGATACCTATATCATTATGGCAAAAATCGCAGCCGGTAAAGAAAAACCTGTTCTGGCATCGATGGGCGAACTTTATAAAAAATACAATCCCGGATTTTCCCTTGATTATAAATTCCTGGATCAGGAATATCAGGCGCAATATGCCGCAGAACAACGCGTAGCATCACTTTCTAAATATTTTGCCGGTCTGGCAATTTTTATTTCATGTCTGGGATTATTTGGTCTTGCTGCATTTACGGCAGAAAGAAGGTTAAAAGAAATCGGTATTCGAAAAGTGCTGGGATCCAGTGTTTTTAGTATTGTGTATCTGCTATCAAGTGATTTCACAAAACTGGTTATCGCAGCTATTGTCATCGCATTGCCTGTCAGTTATCTGATCACTGGTTATTGGCTGCAAAGTTTTGCATTACACATCAGTCTGGAAATCTGGTATTTCCTCGGCGCCGGCGTTGCTGCGTTATGTATAGCCTGGCTGACAGTGGGTATGCAGGCGGTAAAAGCTGCGAACGTGAATCCGCTGGAATGTTTGAAAAGCGAATAGTCTTTTTTAGTTGAGAGTCGAGAGTTGAAAGTGGCGGAGGTGTTGAAGCGTCCGGACACTTGAAATTTTTGATTTTTCTAAACTTAATTATTTGATGACTCATAATTGTAAATAGACCAAGCACCAAATTCTAACGCAGCGCCCACTTTCAACTCTCAACTTAACAACCGTGATAAAAAACTATCTCAAAATCGCATGGAGAAACCTTTGGAAGCATAAGGGATATTCTCTGCTTAACATTCTCGGTCTGGCTACGGGGATGACGGCTTGTATCGTGATTATGCTTTTTGTTTTTTACGAAAAAAGCTTTGATGGTATTCACAGCAAGAATATTTACCGGCTGGATGAGGTGCAGAAATTTGAGGGGATGGTCGCTCCACAAAACGTGGCTTTGTCCATGTATCCCATGGGCCCGACGCTTAAAAATGATTACCCCGAAATTTTAAACTATGCCCGGATCAGTACGATGGGTAAAGTTAAGGTTTGGTATAATGACAAAAAGCTTATTCTAAATTCAGGTTATTATGTGGATTCTACATTTTTACAATTGTTTGACTTCCAGTTATTAAAGGGAGATAGAAATCTGGTATTGCAAAAACCCAACAGCGTTGTGCTGACTGAGGAAAATGCTGAGAAAATTTTTGGTAATGACAATGCCATTGGAAAAAGCGTTACTATTTATGGTGGGGATACAACCACTTTTGTCGTGACAGGTATTCTGGCAAACGTGCCCAAAGCCTCACATTTACAGTTTGACGGATTGTTTTCTTTAAGCACTTTTGCCAAACCGGATCTGATGAATAACTGGGGAGGGAACTGGATGGTAACCTACCTGGAATTATCCAAAAATGCGGACGTAGCCTCGTTGGAAAAGCGCTTTCCAGACTTTCTGAAAAGGAATATGAAGGAAGGCGGATGGAAATTTTACGAATTATTTCTTCAGCCTTTGAAAGAAGTTCATTCCAATTCGATGAACATCACGCATGATTATCAGAACTATCAGAAGTTCGATAAAAATTACACCTACGTATTTTCCATCATTGCGTTCATTGTGTTGCTCATTGCCTGTATCAATTTCATGAATCTTTCTACGGCGCGGTCTGCGGGAAGGGCGAAGGAAATCGGTATCAGAAAAGCAAGCGGATCCGGGCGTTTCCAACTGGGTTTGCAGTTTCTCGGCGAGTCGGTGATGTTGTGTTTTTTTGCACTGCTTTTAGCGATTCCTTTTGTCTATCTATTACTTCCCTATGTCAATGAGTTGAGTCAGCGGAAACTGGAATTTTCTATTTTTAGTCAGCCGCTGTTATTGCTTTCTCTTCTTGGCGGCTCTGTTGTGGTCGGTATCATTTCCGGGCTTTATCCTGCCGCTTATCTATCTTCCTTTAATGCAGCAACGGTTTTGAAAGGCACGATGCAAACCGCGGGCAAGAAAATGTCCTTCCGGAATATATTGGTGGTTGGGCAATTCGCCGGTGCTATATTTCTGATGATCGCAACTGTTTTGACGGTTCGCCAGCTTCATTACATGCAGAAAGCCAATGTTGGTTTTAATCGTGATCAGGTGATTACGATTCCGTTAGGCATGGAGGCGAACAAAAATTATCAGGCACTTAAAGACGCGCTGCTTTCCAAAACGAATGTCGTTGGAGTAACGGCTTCGCGGCAAAAACTTGGAAATAATATGCACCAGACCGGTGTAAAATTTCATGGTGACGGTCCGGTTCGGGAAATGGCTTCTTCGCAGGTTGTGGTAGACCGGGATTATCTGACTTTGTATAAAATCCCTTTGGTAGCTGGCCGGAATTTTTCGAAGGAAAGTGATGCAGATAATGGGAAAGCATACATCGTGAATGAAACTCTGGCAAAAGAATTGTTAAAAGAAACGCCTGGAAAATCACTGGATTTCTTGATTGGTAAAAATTTCGGTTTTGGCGGAATGGATTCTGCCGGTGTTCTGATTGGTGTTGCCAAGGATTTTAATTTCAATTCGCTCCATCATAAAATTGAGACGCTATGCATTTTTAATAATAAAGATTGGGGATTTGGTGAAATGTCTGTGAAAGTCAACAGCAGCAAAGCCAAAGAAGCGATCGCCGATATTCAATCGACCTGGAAAGAAATTGCTCCCAATGATGATTTTGAATATGAATTTCTGGATGATCATTTTGCTGAATTGTATCGTGCCGATAACACCGTCAGCGAGATTGTAGGCATACTTGCCATGCTGGCGATTCTGATATCCTGTCTGGGATTGTTTGGCCTGGCGTCGTTTTCGGTCGAGCAACGGGTTAAAGAAATTGGCGTGCGTAAAGTATTAGGTGCAAGTGTTGTTCAGATCGTTAACCTGATTTCGCAGGATTTTCTTCGCCTTGTGGTCATAGCCTTTGTCATCGCCGCGCCGCTGGCCTGGTTTGGAATGAACAAATGGCTGGAAGATTATGCTTATCGGGTGGATGTCTCCTGGTGGGTTTTTGCGCTGGCCGGTGTCCTCGCCATCGCTATTGCGCTGATTACGGTTAGTTTTCAATCCATCAAAGCAGCTTTAAAAAATCCTGTAAAGTCGCTCAGAAGCGAATAGCGGTTAGCTGTTGGCTTTTAGCTTTGGATCCGGGGTTTTGCAAGTTTGTTTCCCTAAAATGGGATAGAGGTTTTGTAGATATTGAAAGTGATGTTTTATGCTTGATCCATTCAAACTTACAAGTAATTCTAAAACTCAAAAAAAGCTCGAAGCCACGGCTAAAAGCACATCCCTAACGGCCAAAAGCTATGCTAACGAATTATCTTAAAATTGCAGTCCGGAATCTTACCCGAAACAAGGTATTTTCGGTGATTAACATTGCAGGACTGGCACTTGGTCTGGCGTGCTGCATGCTTATTGTGTTGTATACCAAAGACGAGCTTAGTTTTGACCGGTTCCAGTCGAACAAAGACCATCTGTACCGGATCAAGGTAAAAATGACTGACGATAAGGAAACCCGGATAATCGGCAGTACGAACGCTATTCACGGGCCTTCGTTCAAAGCAGAAATTCCTGAGATCAAGGAAATTGTCCGTGCTCAGAGCAGTTCTTTTGTTGTCAAAAAAGGGAATGATCTGCTCAATGAAAATGTACTTTTTGCTGATGATAATTTTTTTCAGGTATTCTCCATGCCGCTGCTCTCGGGGGATCCAGCCACCGTTTTATCCAACGTTAACGCCATCGTTATTGCAGAGGATATTGCCAAAAGGTATTTTAATACGACTGATGCGGTGGGCAAAATCATGGAATTGAAAATAGGGGACAATTTCGAGCCATTTGTGGTGTCGGGTGTAGCTAAAAAATGTCCTCAGAATTCTTCCATTCAATTTGAATCCGTCATATCTTTTCGCTTTCAGGAATCCAGAGGCTGGACCGACAACGAATGGCTTGGGTTTTACATGAATACTTTCGTTTTATTAAATGATAAGGCGGATTATCATACTGTGGTGCCAAAGCTTAATCAGGTTTTTAAGACAAAATCAGCGGAGGAAATCAGCAAAATCAAGGATTTTAGCCAGAAAATTCATTTTGATTTACAACCGTTTCCGGATATTCACCTGGACACAGAATCGGGTGATTTGCATAACGGTCTGGATCATAGCAGCAGCCCGATTTATTCTTATATTCTTTCCGGTATTGCTATTTTTATCCTGCTCATCGCTTGTATCAATTTCGTGAATCTTACCGTGGCGAGATCTTTGAAGCGGGCGAAGGAAATTGGTATCCGGAAGGTGGTTGGAAGCCAGAGAAAACAGTTGATGTTTCAGTTCCTTGGCGAATCGTTTTTGTTATCCCTCGTCGCATTTACTTTGGCTATACTGCTTACACAGCTTGTATTGCCCGTATTTAACGAATTGGCTAACAAGCAACTGGCTCTTTCCTATTTACTGGATCTGAAACTGGTGACCGGTTATCTTGTCCTTTTTCTTGTTACAGGTTTAATCGCTGGCTTTTATCCGGCAATGATTTTATCCGGATTCAGCCCGGCGCAAACGTTATACAACCGTACCAAACTTGTACAGAAAAACGATCTTACCAAAGGTCTTGTCGTTTTTCAGTTTGCTTTATCGGTTTGTCTGGTCATTGGTACTCTGGTAATTTATTCTCAATTTAAATATCTGACCAATAAGGATTTGGGTTATAAAGACAAAAATCTGATGCGTTTCAGTCTTGGTCGTGGCAGTTCCCGAAATGACGCGCTTCGGGCGATCAGGCAAGAATTGGAAAATACCGCAGGAATTAAAACGGTTGCCGCATTTAATGGAAATTATAACGGAACCGGAGCTAAAATAGGAAATAACAAAATTGACTTCGGCTATATCGGTGTTGATGATAATTTCCTTCGCGCCCTGCAAATTCCTTTGGTTCAGGGACGCAATTTTTCACAAAGTTTTGGATCAGATCCCATGGAATCGGTGGTCGTTAATGAGGCTTTTGTTAAAGAAGCGGGCTGGAAAAATGCTATTGGAAAAGAGGTGAATTTTGAATGGAAAAATCAGAAATACAAGGTTATCGGTGTAATCAGAGATTATCATTTCGCTTCATTAAAAGAAAAGATAAAACCATTGCTTCTGACACAGGACCCTAATTACGGTTTGGGTACCATTTACCTGAAACTTGATCCATCCAATATTCCCCAAACGATTAAAACTGTTGAGCGCATCTTTCACGCGCATGTGCCTTTCATGCCTTTTGAATACCAGTTTGAAGATGTTTCCAATTTGAAACGCTATGAAGCAGAAGCTAAATGGAAACAAATGATCACTTTGGCGGCTATCTTATCCATATTTGTTTCCTGTATCGGTTTGTTCGGGTTATCCACTTTTAATGCGGAATCGAGAATAAAGGAAATCGGGATACGGAAAGTTCTGGGAGCATCAGTTGCCAGTATCGCAGCATTATTGTCGGCGGATTTTGTGAAGCTGGTTGCCATTGCTATTCTTGTTGCCCTCCCCATCGCTTATTATGGCGTTAATGTCTGGTTGCAGGATTTTCCATACCGTATTGAAATTTCGGCATGGTATTTTGCTTTGCCTGCCGTTCTTGCTATTTCCGTTGCGGTAATCACGGTGAGTTTTCAAAGTCTGAAATCGGCCATGATGAATCCTGTACACAATTTAAGAAATGAATAATCCTTAAAACCTGACCAACATGTTTAGAAATCATCTTAAAATTGCTGTACGGAATCTGTTAGCGTCCCGACTTTTTACGATTTTGAATATCACAGGCCTGGCAGGTGGCATGGTGGCAGCGGTATTTATTTTATTATGGGTACAAAATGAGTTGAGTTTTGATAAATTCCATAAAAAATCAGAACAGATCAACCGCATTCTGACACATTATCAGGTTAGCAAACAGGAAACCTGGCATTGGTCCAGCACGCCGCTTTTACTGGCAGATGAGATAAAAAACCTGCCTGAAATAGATCAGGTGACAAGGCTTGTAAAATCCCGTGATCTGGCGATCAGGATTGGAGATAGGAAGATTTCGGGCCAGAATGTCGCTTATGTAGATTCCAACTGGTTTGATATTTTTGACTATAAAATTGCCAATGGCTCGATATTGAATTTTAAATCGGGTGTCAGAAATATCATCATGACGGAATCTAAAGCTGAACAGCTGTTTGGCGAAAAAAATATTTCCGGAAAAATCATCAGAATTGATACGCTGGACTATAATATCTCCGCAGTTATCAGGAACAATCCGGCCAACTCTACTTTTCAATTTGATTATATTCTCCCACTAAGCGCCTATTTATCAAATCCTGACGTTTTTAAAAATGATAACAACTGGGGGAATTTCAATTATGAAACTTTTATTGCTTCCCGCCCGGATGCGGATTTGAAAAAACTGGACAAAAAACTGACCAGTATTATTTCAAATGCCAAAAGAGACGATAAGGGAAATCCTTCCAAAGATGTGGTGCTGGAAGCGGAGCCGTTGGCGCAAATGCATTTTAATACCAACATTCAGGGAGTCGGGCAGGATAAGGGGAACCTGAAAACGGTTTATATTTTCTTCGGGCTTGCCGTGGTTATTTTGCTTGTTGCCTGTATCAATTATGTGAACCTGACCACAGCGCGTGCCAGTGTGAGAGCAAAAGAAGTGGGTGTGAAAAAGCTGTTGGGTGCCAGTCATTCCCATTTATTTTCACAGTTCATGATCGAATCTGTCTTGACTTGTCTGATTAGTCTGGTGTTGGCACTGGTATTTATTTTCGTCCTTATGCATGCGTTTAACAATCTTACTGGTAAAAGTTTCACGCTTTCAATATCGGATTTATCGCTTTGGTATGTACTTCTGGGAACCACGCTTTTCGCCATCTTACTCACCGGGATTTATCCTTCACTTCTTTTGACTTCTTTTAATCCATTCGATATTCTCAGAGGCAATACCGCTTTCGGCAGCGGCAATGGAGCTTTCCGGAAAGGGTTGGTTATTGTTCAGTTTACCGTTTCCGTTGTTTTTCTGATTTCGACGCTGATTGTTTATCAGCAAATGAAATTTATACGTGAAAAAAATCTGGGCTATGATCGTGCCCATATTTTTTCGTTCAGTCCTCCCTGGGCAATGAGACCGAAAATTGAAGCCAAAACCATAAAAGCACAACTTTTGAACCATTCAGCCATTGCTGATGTCACGATCAGCAGCCAGAGTATTGTTCAGATTATCAGTAGCCATAGCGGAAGTCTGGACTGGGATGGGCGTCCTGCTGATTTCCAGCCAACGGTTTCGCAGATAGGTGTGGAGCCAAATTTCCAAAAAATGTTTGGTCTGAAAATTGCCGATGGGCGCTGGTTTGCAGAAAACAGTATTGCAGACCAGGATAATGTGATTTTGAATGAAACTGCGGTAAAAAAGCTGGGCATACCCAAGCCGGTTATCGGACAGCGATTTAATTTTCAGGGAAGGAAGGGCAAGGTCGTTGGCGTCGCAAAAGATTTTCATTTTAAAAGTCTGAGAGATAAGATAGATCCGCTCGTTCTGTATATGGATTCACAATGGTCGAGAGGGATTTATGTAAAATCAATGCCCGGAAAAGAGCATGAGGCCATCAGAGCAGTGGAAAAAGTATGGGCAGAAATGATACCGGATTATCCGCTGCAATATAGTTTCCTGGACGAAACTTTTGACAAGCTTTACAAAACCGAAGAGCAGACAATGACCTTATTTAACACGTTTACGATCGTTGCCGTGTTGATTTCATGTCTGGGATTGTTTGGGCTGGCTACTTTCACAGCAGAGCGGCGGATCAAAGAAATCGGAATACGAAAAGTACTTGGTGCATCGGTGACTGCGATAGTCTCCTTGTTATCAACCGATTTTATGATTCTGGTCGTTTTGTCGATCGTAGCGGCATCACCGATCGCTTATTATTTCATGAATAAATGGCTGGAAGGATTTGCCTATCGCATCGAGATCCAGTGGTGGATATTTGCCTTAATCGCAGTGCTGACCCTTACGATTGCGGTCATAACCATCAGTTTCCAAAGTATAAAAGCAGCGCTTACGAATCCTGTGAAATCTTTGAAGACAGATTGAAGGCCTTAATCAGCTTTTATCTTTTGTGTAGAAAAATCATTTTATGATCTTAAAGAAGGGTAATCATGTTTAAGAATTACATCAAAATTGCTTTCCGTACACTCTGGAAAAACCGATTATTTACCGCCATTAATCTTCTCGGACTTTCACTTGGCCTGGCTAGTGTGGCCGTGTTGATTTTGTTTGTCCAGCGAGGTCTCACATTTGATACCTTTCATAAGGATAACGACCAGATTTTTTACGTTCAGACGGAGGATAAGGAATCACGTTATAACCAGACTGTCTTTCCGATATTGGATCAACTGGTAAAAACGTATCCGGAAATTGAAACCGGTACGCATATACAAGGTTGGAATAATGTCTGGATCAACTACGAGGGAAAGGATATTCAGGGAAATACAAAATATGTTGACAGTACTTTTTTTGATGTTTTTTCTTTCAAACTTAAATATGGAAATGCAAAAACTGCTCTGAAAAACAGGCAGTCAATCCTGATCAGCAGCAATATTTCGGAGTCACTTTTTGGAGATAGAAACCCGGTCGGGAAGGTGGTTTCTGTTAATGATACCCTGAATTTTATCGTCACCGGAGTTATGGATCAGGTTCCGGCTAATTCGTCTATCCAGTTTGAAGTTTTGGTGCCGATATCCAATTTAATGTCGAATAAAAATTTCACCGAAAATGCGGACTGGTATAACACTTTTGCAACGGTTTATCTAAAAATGAAAAGAGGCATTAATATCAGGAAGCTGGAAAATCAGTTTCCTGAATTTGTAAATACCCATTTTGCAGAAGGCACAAAAGACAAGAAAATTCATGTAATGCCGCTGAACGGATTTATTCACTACCAGAATCCGGCTTTCATAAACATGATTTATGGAGCGATTACAATTGCTGTTTTTATCTTGTTGATTATCAGTATTAATTTGCTCAATCTTAATACCGCACTTTCCTTTACAAGAGCAAAAGAAGTGGCTGTTAGAAAAGTCACGGGTTCAACACTCAGACAAATTTTGACGCAATTCTGGACCGAATCTATTATTGTCCTGGTGGCTTCGCTTCTTATTTCTGTTCTTTTTGCTGTGCTCTACCTTATTCCGCAATTCAATGAATACAGACAGGGGAGAATGCAGATTTTACTGAGCTGGGAGCAGGATTATTCCACTGTTTTAACCCTGATAGCTATTATTTCTACTATTGCTTTTGTTGCAGGAACCTACCCGGCCCTGTATTTAAATCGTCTTGATATTCGGGATACAATTAAAGGAAAGCTAACAAATAAGCCTCATACGAGAAGCTTGTCAAAAGGCAGCTTGATTGTTGTTCAATTTGTTATTTCCATCATTCTTATCCTCGGCGCGATCAGTGTGCAGATGCAGGTGAACTTTATGCGGGATGCAAATATTGGTCTGGATAAGGAGAACGTGATCGTGGTTCAGTCGGATATGCAATACAAAAATGTGGATGCTGCGATTAGCCAGTTTACAGGTATTCTCGATGATTTGAGACAGGACGTAAATGTAAAAAGTTTAGCGACCTCCGGCGTTGTACCCACCAAATATTATTACAACTATAATGTTTATCTTCCTGAAACCGAGCCGGAAAAGGAAGTTAAACTAAGGCACGCCGGGGTTGGTCCTGCTTACGCAGAAACTTTTGGGATAACCATGCTGGAAGGAAGGGATTTTTCCGACGATCTCGATAAAAGCGGAGAAAATAATCCGGTTGTAATTAATGAAACGGCCATGAAAGCCATGGGGTGGACCAGCGCTGTGGGAAAACATTTGCGCTCAAAAAATAATCCTGTTGCGTATACAGTGGTGGGCGTTATGAAAGATTTTCATTATCAGGAATTAAAGCAAAAGGTAGAACCGTTGCTGCATTTCTATGAAGATAAAACCAGTCTCAATACTTTTCTAAGTATCAAGCTCAATAAAAACAGTAATCCAAAGCAACTGCTGGCAGGTTTGGAGAAGAAAATGAAATCGATCCCGGCAAAAAAACCTTTTAAGTTTTTCTATTTGTCCGAGGAGGTGAGCATGCAGTACAACGACATTGAGGGCATCTGGAAGATGGTCAATTTTGTAACGATACTTTCTATCGTTATCGCTTTTGCAGGAATTTTTGGATTACTAAAACTTGCTGCGAATGAGCGGACAAAAGAAGTGGGTATAAGAAAGGTGCTTGGAGCCAGTGTGAGCGGAATTGCAATGCTGCTTTCAAAAGAATTTTTGATTCTGGTATCGATTGCCATTGTAATCGGACTGCCGATAGCTTATAATTTTGTGCGCGTTTACCTTCAAAGTTATCAATACCACGTTACGATGAAATGGTACGTTTTTGCATCGGTTGGATTTGGTTCGTTACTCGCTACCATCGTCATCGTAGGGCTTCACAGCATCAGAACTGCGCTGATGGATCCGGTGAAATCCTTACGCTCGGAATAACGTTTGGTACACAAGTACGTTAATGAACAAGGTGTTCGGATTCGGACACTTTTTTTGTTTTTAAATGTATTTAAAATTCTTATTTTGAGGTAGTTGTATCAATTCTTTTGATCTGGTATAATAATTTCATATGCAATAATCTGGTCACTTTCCGAACAGAACATCATCCTTGAAATGTAACCCGGTAATACCTGTCAGGCTATGAAAAAATACTTATTAATCTTTCTTGCAACCAGCACTTCCATCGCTTTTGGACAGTCGCGGGTGATCTGCAAAAGTGTTGAAGACGATGGCGTTGCCTTATCCATCCGTGTGAATGGGAAAATTGACGGCCAGGTGATCGCCTACAACGAAACGTTTGATGTTTCATCCTTGAACCGTACAGAGCGGCTTGCACTCAGAGAAAAAATACTTGATTCACTGGAAATACAATCGCAACCCGGGATCCCCAAAATACCCAAAGCACCTAGAATTCCGAAAGCACCGGTAAGGCAAAAGCAAGTCGCCATTGAAGCAGAGACGGAAATGGAAAACGGTGATAACGCTGTTACATTCTCGGGCAATGATTTTAAAAATCAATCCTTGAGAGGCAAAGAACCTTTTACCAAAGAAATTAAATACAATACAGAATGCGGTGAACTCTTTATGCGCTATACATATGTGCGTAACGGAGAAGATTACGAGTACGAGCGCACCGTCAACGCCAAAGGAAAATCAGAAAAAGAACGGGTGAAAATTATTGAAGAAACCGAGAGTGAGCTAGGATTGTCAACAATTCAATAACAGAATCATTTCATGATACGAAATTACTTTACAATTGCTTTCCGGAATATCTGGAAAAGCAAAGGATACGCCGCTATTAATATTGTCGGTCTGGCTGTTGCATTCTGCATCAGTATTTTCCTTTTTATGACAGCCTATTTTCAGTTGTCTTTTGATAACTTTCATAAAGACGGCGAACGTATTTTCCAGACATATTTATTTTCAAACGATCCTGAAAAAGCGAACCGAAGCGGCTCTATGCCGATTCCATTAACGCCTGCCCTGAAAGCAGAATACCCCGAAGTGGAGGCAGCGACGCGTTTTATGAACGGAAGCAGCCTGGTTGAATACAAGGGGAAATATTTTGATAAGCAAGTGGTTCTGGTAGACGAGGATTTTCTGAAAGTATTTACTTTTCCTTTGTTGAAAGGAAACCGTGAAACGGCACTGAACGATCTGAGCAGTATTGTGATCGGTGAGAAAATGGCAAAGGCGGTTTTTGGAAATGAAAACCCGGTGGGTAAGCAAATCCAGCTGGGAGCAGATGGAAGTAAAAAAGAATATCTGGTTACCGGGGTGCTGGCAGAATTTCCGGATAACTCTACGATTCGTTTGGAAGCATTTATACGTATCGAAAACCACAACGGGTATCATCGTGAAAAAGATCAGTGGGACGCCATGTCGCACAGGGCTTTTATTAAACTCAAACCTAATGTAGAGCAGGCTGCCTTTGAAAACCGGTTGAAGTCGTTCAGCAGCAAGTATTTTGCCGATAATATTGAGAAGCTGAAAAAAAACGGAGCAAAGCCGGATGAAAGAGGGGACTTGTTTGCGGTAAGATTGCAAAAATTGTCAAATCTGCATTTTGATACGGATATTTCAGGAGGTAGTGGTTCTTCGATCGCCGTCGTTTATGCTTTATCGGGTATCGCATTCTTTATTCTTCTGATTGCGTGTATTAATTTTATAAATCTGACCGTGGCCAGATCCTTTACCCGGGCGCGTGAAGTAGGTGTACGAAAATCGTTGGGTGCATTGAAAAAGCAGCTTTTTATACAAATATGGGGAGAGGCTGCCATGATTTGTCTGGCAGGTTTTTTAACCGGACTGATGCTGGCCTATTTACTTTTGCCTCAGTTCAATGCTACTTTTCAAGGGAAATTAAACCTGAACTATATTTTACAGCCCGACAGGCTTGCGATTATTCTCACTTTGTTTATGATCGTAACATTAATTGCCGGAGGCTATCCCGCCTGGCAGATGTCCAGATTTAACGCCGTAGAGGTTTTAAAAGGAAAAGTTACCTTAAAACGACCTGGTGTTTTACGTAATTCACTGATTGTAACACAATTTTCTTTGTCGGGCTTGTTGATTTGCTGCACTGTTATTGCTATTCAGCAGGTTGATCATTTACAAACACAGCCGCTTGGTTTTGATAAAGAAGAGGTGATCAGTATTCCCGTAGGAAATAAAGTTAACGGGCAGCAGGTTTTACAGCGTATGCGAAATCTTGTTAACGGCGACGCCAATATCGTTTCAATTTCGGGAAGTGCGGTGAACCTGGGTGTCGGTAAAGACAGAAGTACGAGCAGGAGTGTGATCGGGTTTGTTTACAAGGAAAAAGAAATAGCCTCGGACTGGGTAAGCGTTGATTATGATTATCTCAAAACCGTTGGAATCAAGCTGCTGGACGGAAGAGAATTTGATCCCGCATATCCGACTGATACTGTGGGGCGCGTCATCATAACGCAGAGCATGGCAAAAATGATCGGTGAAAAAGATCCGGTGGGCAAATTTTTCCAAACCGATACGGCAGGGATTAAATATCAGATCATCGGTTTGATCCCTGATTTTAACCTGTATTCCTCCAAAGCTGAAAAGAAACCTGTCACCATGTATCTTTCTAAGTCGGATGCTGTTAGTTACATATTTGTGCGCGTTACGCCCGGGAGTTTGTCCGGAGCCATGGAAAAAATAGGGAATATCTGGAAAGAGGTAGCTCCACAGGCAGAATTCAACGGGACTTTCCTGGATGAAAATACAAATTCATGGTATAAAAACGAACAGCAGTTTTCGCAGATGTTTGGCTTTGCTTCCGGGATTGCGATTATGCTTTCATGTCTGGGACTGTTTGCTGTTGCCCTGATGGTTATAGAACAAAGGACCAAAGAAATTGGTGTGCGGAAAGTGCTTGGAGCCAGTATCGCCAGCATTGTGTATACGTTATCCCGGGATTTTGTAAAAATGGTCGTTTTATCCATCCTCATTGCGACTCCGTTAGCCTGGTTTTTTATGCAAAAATGGCTGGATAATTATTCTTACCGTATCGAAATAAGTGCCTGGATATTTATTTCAGTGGGTGTCGGCGCTGTACTGATTGCACTCGTTACCGTAAGTTATCAGAGTATCAAAGCTGCACTGATGAATCCGGTAAAATCCTTAAAATCGGAATAATGGTGGCGAAATAACGATGCTTGAAAATCCGTGAATTTATTTCAGACCGTTTCAGAAGTATATTTAAACCAACCAATTATATGAGCCATATAGCTATACCGATCCCAACGATTCCAGGAAGGCATGAGATCGAAATTGAAGTAACAGTGAATGGGTTGAAGGAACAACTTCATTATCGTGTAGAGCTTTTTTATTGGGATAATTGTTCAAATCCCGCCGGTCACCGGGCAGATTGCATCAGTGAAATGTTGTCACATCAGGACCCTGATTGGGCCGTTTATTATATCGGAGCACCAAACGACGAATATGTACCGATTACTTTTGTGAAAAAGGAAAGCAGACGTTTTTTACAGCATAACCGCGGGATGGCGTAAAATTACATCCATTGCGGTCAGGTTATTGTCAAGGGTTGTCATTTGTAGTCAGGGATTATCAGGTATTGTTTTTGACAATGCTACGATTCTTGACTATAAATGACTTTTCTTGACGATTAGCTAACTATTTTCTCTTTACACTTCTTGTTATCAGCGATAGTGCATTTGTAAATGGCCCCACACATTGACAATAAATGACTATCCTGACGATCCCAAAATTTCCTTATTTGAAGAGTACTTCTGATTGTCAGGAATTTGTCTTTGGCGATAAAACACCCCTTGACAATTTCTGAGCATTCCCCGAAATCTGTCAATTATTTATTTGCATCATTGTTGCATTTATCTTTGCTTGTCTTATATTTGCATCATTGTTGCATTTTTAAATAGATAATTATGAAGAGCAGTTTATTCAAAACTTTATTAGCCATGGCGATTGTATTATCATTTTTCTCATGCGAGAAAGATGATGATAATGAAGTAGTTACGCCTGAATCTGAAATGGAATATAAGTTTGTTCGGATTCTTGTAAACGATGAAATCACGAATGAGCTTTCTCTGGTGGATCCCATTAAGCTTACGGTTGAGCCTTTTAAAGCACAATTCCCGAAATCGGCTTTGTATTCAACGCAGGCAGGTCGTTTCGGTACGATTGTCAATAGTGCCAATAATTTGGTCCAGCTTTTTGATACTGGTTTTGAAGGGCATGGAGATCACGTGGATGTAAAAGGAACACCAAAGTTTGGTGCTTTGACCGGTGATGGTAACAAACCCACGCATTTCAAAAGCAAAGGAAATGAGCTTATTACCTTCAATGATGGAGATGGTACTTTGAGTGTGGCCGACGAGGCGGACGTACATGTGAGTGGTGCTAAAATGAAAACCGTTAATGCCGGAAATGTTGCCCACCATGGTGCTATGACCAAATTCGACAACGGGACTTATGCCATCACGGAAAAAGACGGTTCGGTGTCCGGATCTTTGCCCGAACGTGTAAAAATTATCGATGCTTCGGGTAAAACACTTTTTGCTTCTACTGTGCAAACAAAGGGTATTCACGGAAATGCCAGCGACGGCAAAGTAGCACTTTTTGGCTCTTCCAGCGGAATTTTGGTTGTTGAGCCAACGGGTAAGCAACATTTAATCGCGCATCCTGCCACTTTTGGAGCTGCCTGGTTCAGTTCAATTCTGGAAGCAAAAGGTGCTGGAAAGTTTGTTGGCTATGCGGCGGCTGTTGGAGCTTATCTGATTGATCCTGCAACGGATAACGTAACACCGGTTATTGAAAGTGCGGATTTAATTCAGGTCAAGGTGGATTATGCGGGAAATAAGCTGATCGCACTGCTGCATAGCGGGGAAGTGAAAATCTATGATTTAAAAACAAATACCGTAGTCAAAAGCGGAAGAATTATTCCCGCGACTGCGAAAGACGACACGCAGAAACCGCAAATCGAAGCAACTGCCAGATATCTTTATGTTACACAACCTAAAAGTGGAGAATTGCTAAAAATTAATGTGACTGATTTTGCCAAAACGGAAAGGATAAAAGTGTCAGCGACACCTTACCGTCTGAGTATTTTGGGAATCGAATCCAGCGAAAGTCATTGATCTGATTCTCGGTAATGGTAAAATGGCTGATAAGCAATCTTGTTTATCAGCCATTTTACGTTTTAAAACCACCATTTTTCATATCCTGTAACCGGTACCCATTTTGATTTAGGTTCAAAATGGTTCCAGATGATCGCGGAAACTGAGCGGATCAGATTGTAACCTTCATTATCCCTTTGCCAGCGCTCGTCCGCCTGATTTTTTGTGGTGATGCAAAATACATAATCCCCATGCGGTGCGTGCACCATCACCACCTCGGATTTTGCCTGATTTACGGCTCCGCTTTTTGCACTGGTTTTGATAAAAGGCGGAATTTGTGAAAGAGCTTCGCCATCCCAAAACTGCATACCCAGGTAACGGTACATCCTGTCGCTGGCATCCGGACTCACCACTTTTCCCTGCCGGATCATAACCATCAGCTCCGCCATTTCTTTTGGCGATGTTTGGCCCCAGCCATACATGGCCTGTGCAGGCTTTCGTCCGGGTGTGCGAGAGTTCACCCGTGTGATGTCAAATCCATTATTTCCGAGCCACTTGTTTATCGCTTCTCCGCCACCGGCCAGTGCCTGAAGCCATAAGCTTCCGGTGTTGTCACTTTGTGAAATCATCAGATGGATTACCTTGGGCAGAGCGATTTTTGTGCTGTCTCGGAAAGAACCAACGATACCGTCATCGTATTTTAACGAGTCGCGGTACGTTAGCATCTGATCGAATTTTAATTCACCGGCAGATATTTTATCGAAAATGCCTACCATTATGGGTATTTTGACCATACTGGCTGTCGGGAAAATGGAGTCGGCGTTTATGGAGGCACCTTTCCCGGTTTTAATATTTCTAACATATATCCCTGCATTTCCCCGGAAACCCGCCAATGCTTTTTCCAGTTTTGCCTGAAGCTTTTTATCAGGTGTAAAACTGGATTTAACCGAAGTCTGTCCAAAAAGTTGAAAATGAAGTAAAAGAAAAAATACGCAGCTGAGCATTGTTTTCATTGCAGGGAGATTTTAAGTTTTTGTTAAATATCCGGGATTGCGAGGAATTGTAAAAGTATCCTCAGAGATTTCAGGAAATTCCACGGTTTTCCTTCTCATGTGGGAGTCGAATTGTTTTTGCTTGTGGTTTATTAACAACATCCACAGATTCGAGGGAAAGATTACACACTTTTTCAATGTTTTTAACTGGAATATAAATTGTAGGATGGTATAAATCTCTAAGCAACAGGAATCATGATAAGGAAATTTACCTACACAGAAAGAGAATTAATCATTGCTTTACAAAATAATAAAAAAGAAGCTTTTGAGTATCTCTATGACCGTTATTCTCCCGCTTTGTATGGCATTATCATGAAGATTGTGAAGGATGAGGAAAAGGCTGCGGACGTTATGCAGGATGCTTTTCTGAAAATATGGAAAAATATTGGTGGGTATAGTGCGGAAAAAGGTACCCTGTTTACATGGATGCTGAATGTATCCCGGAACACTGCGATTGACCGGTTACGCGTGGATTTAAAAAAACAAAAGGTAATAAGTCTGGATCATGTGCATGAGGCTGACCTTGCGCCGGGTATGATTTTCAATCCACTTCCTTCCACACTGGATATCCGTGCCATTGTTCAGCGGTTACTTCCTGAGAAAAGTATTCTGATTGATCTGGTTTATTTTCAGGGGTATACCCATGAAGAAGTTTCTGAAAAGTTAAGCTTGCCACTGGGTACTGTCAAATCCCGTATTCGCAGGGCACTTGCGGAGCTAAGAAGTATTTTTGGTGTTAATCCTTTAATACTTGGAGCGGCCTGATCTGGGCTTGACTATTGCGTTTCTAAGTGTATACTCGCTTTACCCTACGTTTTACTTTCCATTTCCCCTTTTTTATCTTCAAAATTCAACGGGTTTTACATGAAGTTATCCAGCCAAATGTATTGTTGAAAAATTTGTTCTACATTTTTTGTGAGAACTGAATTTCGCGTTTGCCTCGCGGAGGTATTAAATACTCCGGTATTTATCCATTCTTGTCCATGTAGTATTACGAAAAACAAATTAATTTATCGTTAAAAATAAGAAGAGCAGAGAGATAACTGCTTCTACGAAGTTCAATTGTGTCCAATCGGGGCTGTCCAATGACTTCTACGTTAAATAATTTGATTTATCAACCGTATTGCGCAGACCGTACAGGGTTTTACCGGTTACATATTTCTTGAACAAGTGAAATTTTAATATTTACGATTCATAAAGCTTCGTATAGGAATCGCCCGCTTAACAAGACGCTAAACCAATTTAGCAAAGTTGTTTTTGGAGCAGTGAATAAATTGAATCGACTAATACATGATGGTTTTGGGAAAAATGAATTAGTAATCGTATATAGTATAGGGTTTAATTTAATGCTGGAATCAAAAGGCAGTTAATATGTCAGTTAGCAGCATTGTGCCCAAATATATTGATTAAGTTAATTGTCTGCCAAATTGTATTATTTGATGTAACTAAATGGATGAAAATACCAGGATTTACCTCATATATGAAGTGAGCGTCTGTTTATGTTGCAGTTTGTTTTTTTTCGATGATGTATTCTTTTGTACATCGAAAAAATTCTTCCTTTATAAGAATAATGGTATATTTTGAAATATTGAAAAAATCCTATTTTTATTTCTTAAATAGATTTTATTGTTTTACAGTCATATTGATTAAATATTCGATATTTACTGCGCAAATTGCCTCATATTTAGTATTATTGAGGCCGTAGATATAGTTAATTTTTATTGTAGAATTACTTCAAAAAGCATGGTAGATTTAGTTTTTGGAGGGTTGAAATATAAAATTAATTATAAAACGGTCTTGATAATTAAATAGAATTTTTTTTACATTTGCATCTGTAATCGTCTCATTTTCATTATCAAATCCAGTTCTGGTACAAGTTGCTTAAACGATTGAAGAAGCCTGTGATATTAGAAATCAAACTTATTCAAAACGAAAGTATTCTTGTTAAACCGCAGATCATTTAGTGCGGAAAAAATGTGTCCTCATTGAACTATTTTGATGCAAGAAGCAATATGAGAACTTACGGGTTTCATAAATCTATAAAAACATAATTCCATTATTATCGCTTAAAACTATACAACCTCATGAAAAATTTTTACTCATTCGTTGCCTTGTGCATAGTCATGCTATGTACATCACAAATTAAGCTCAATGCCGCCGCTACGGCACCCCTTACCACAACAGAATGCTGCACAAATAACATGATTCAGAACGGCAGTTTTGAAAACTCGCTGGATTTCTGGGACAAAACAGGTACTGGATCCTGGGCCTCTAACTCAATTAATGAAAAATGTGGTGGGAAAACGGCTGTTTCCAGCGGTAATACAACACTTTCACAAAAAGTACAGGTAGCGCCAGGAACTAAACTGACAGCAACCGTTTACGCGGGTTACACGGGATCCGGAGCACATACACTCAAAATGGCATTTTATGATATTAATGGAGTACGGATCGGTAATGAAGTAGTTAAAAATGTTACCAATACGTACACAACAAACAATAACAGTCCGTTAATTCTATATTCATTCAGCGAAGTTACTGCACCTGCAAAAGTGTCCTATGTACTTTTTAGTGCTGATTCAGATGATGGTACTTTGAAAATTGATGCTGCTTGTATTCAATTTACATTTGTTCCGGCACCTGATTGTAACTGTGACAATGTTTTGACAAACGGCAGCTTTGAAGATAATACAACATTAAAAGGATGGAAAACTACGGGTGGAGCTACCTGGCAGTACAGCGAACAATACAAAGCTTGCGGTGACAACGGAGTTGTTTTGGGAAATACAGGCACGCTTTATCAGGATGTTCCGGTTATAGCCGGTACGAAGGTTAACTTCTCGATTTTTGGTGGATACCATGAAAAAACAGATCAGACATTTAAACTGACATTTTATAACGCTGCCAATCAACCGGTTGGAACAGGCGACGTTGCCGTGGTTGACTGGGATGTAGATTTAGTACCATCAGGTCGTCCGATTTTGAAGCAGTATTTTCTGAGTGGAACTGCTCCTAGCGGTGTATCATATGTAAGAGTTGAAGCAATAAAAACAAAAGGTGACTGGTTTAAGGTTGATGCAGCCTGTGTTGAAATTGAGGTTCCTCCTGTTGCTTGCTGTGATGTTAACATGTTGAAAAACGGCAGTTTCGAAGAGTATAAAACGATAACGGGTGACATTAAAGTACCAACAAACTGGGAATATTCGGCAAATGCTAAATTTACATGGGACGGTGGATATCCGGTTTGCGGAAGTAAAAATGGTTTGTTAACCGGTGCAGGTGATTTCTGGCAGGATGTTTTGATAACACCGGGCAGCAAAGCAACGCTTACGATCTGGGGAGGATACCACGTACAAAGCGGCCAGACTTTCAAAATCCAGTTTGTGAGCCAGACAGGCGTTGTGACGGATGGTGATTTTGAGACGTTGAATAAACGCGTAGAAGATTTGCCAAGAACAAGTAATAAGGGTATGACCCAATACACGCTGGAAGCCACAGCACCGGCCGGAACGAAATATGTAAGGATTTTTGGAACTGCAACAGGTAATTATCTGAAAGTAGATGCGGCTTGTCTTTCGATAACGGTTCCTCCATGCGAAACTTGTGCAAATAATGTCGTACAGAATCCAAACTTTGAATCATTAAGCAACTGGAATAAAGTCGTTGGTACTTTTGAAACATCGGATGAATATGTTGTTTGTGGCTCTCTTTCAGGTAAGCTGACTGGTAAGACAACGGTTAATCAGCGTCTGGAAGTAGCGCAAAGCAGTACGGTTACTTTCTCGATCTATGCGGGTTATGATGTGAACACGACACCAAAAATTACATTGCGATTCTTACAAGCCAATGAAGAAGTTCTTTCTTTTACGGATCAGGCAATTGATAAAGTGTTAACAGCTTCACCAGGTGGTTTGAAAAAATTCACGGTAACAGCAAAAGCACCGGTTGGTACTAAATATGTGGTTGTTGAAGTTTCGTCTCAGGGAGGTAATAAACTTATCATCGACCTTGCTTGTGTGACGGTTGTTCCGCCGGATCCATTGCCAGTAACGCTTGTCGATTTTAAAGTTAAAAAAGAAGGCAGTTCAGCAGCAATAAGCTGGAGTACATCAGTAGAAACGAACTCGAAAGAATTTGAAGTGCAGCATAGCCTTAATGGAAAGCAATGGGCGGTATTGGATGTGGTAGCTGCACAGGGTGAAAGTTTGACTACCAAATCTTATAGCTATACACATGCTAATCCTTCAAACGGAAATAACCTGTACCGTTTGAGAATGATCGACCTGGACGCAACATTCGCTTTCAGTCGTATTGTAAGTGAAAATTTTGTGACAGCAGAATCGGCGGTTCTTTACCCGAATCCAAGCTCGAACGTGATGAAGCTTCAATCCGGAAATGAAATTGCAAACATCCAGATTTATGATGTAAGAGGTATTAAAGTGAGAGACTTTGCACCAAAGAGTACTGATATAGATATCAGCAGCCTGGCGCAGGGAACCTACATCGTAACCTTTAAGCAAACGAATGGTATAACGACCAAGCAAAGAATTCAGGTAATCAGGTAATTGAATAGCGTTATTAGTTTTGAATTCCTTCATCTGTTTTGTACAGGTGAAGGATTTTTTTGCTTCGGGCGGTCAGCTTTCTGCGCAGGTTTTCCGGCCTGGCAAACCAGACAAATAGTATTTAAACAATAAAGACTCAGCCGATAGCCGGCATGTTTCAATATTAAGTTTTTCATATCATTACCGGATTGTTACCTTTTAGGAAATTATTCGGTTTAGTTTTACGTTGCTAACTTCCTGTATGAATTGTAATTAGTGTGAGTTTTGAAAGAAGTTGATTTTGATAATTTGGATATACTGCCTGATCAGTCTGCCATTTCTGATGTGAAAATGGATATCATCACGGCTAGTGATTTTGGGACAGATTTCAGGTGGGGAACAGCAACGGCGGCATTTCAGATTGAAGGCGCAGTGGCTGTGGATGGCCGCGGACCATCCATTTGGGATCATTTTACCAAACAAAAGGGTAAAATCAAAGACGGTCATCATGCCGAGATTGCATGTGATTTCTATAACCGTTACGAGAGTGATCTTGAACTTGTGAAAGAACTAGGTTTTAAAGTGTTCAGGTTTTCGCTTTCCTGGTCCCGGATTTTACCGGTAGGGACGGGTGAAGTCAACCAGAACGGAATAGATTTTTACAACCGTGTTATTGATAAGTGTCTTGATTTGGGAATTGAGCCATGGATTACTTTATATCATTGGGATCTGCCGCAGGCTCTTGAAGACCGCGGTGGCTGGAAAAATCGTGGGATCATCGATTGGTTTTCCGAATATGTAACGCTTTGTGCAACAGAGTTTGGTGACAAAGTAAAAAACTGGATTGTTTTGAACGAGCCGACGGCTGTTGCAGGCCTGGGTTATACAACCGGAATGCACGCACCTGGGAAAAAAGGTATATTCAATTTTTTACCGGTTGTACATCATCTGGCTTTATGCAACGCTGAAGGGGGCCGGATTATCCGGAATCTGGTGCCAGATGCATACATCGGCACTGCGCTTTCCTGTTCTCATGTACGGGCTTTCACGGACAAACCGAAGGATATTCGGGCGGCGCAGCGTGCGGATGCTATTATGAACCGTCTGTTTCTTGAACCGGCATTGGGGTTAGGATATCCTACGGACGTTTTTCCGTTTTTAAATAATATCAAAAAGTTCATAAAGCCGGGTGATGCAGAAAAACTGGCTTTCGATTTTGATTTTATAGGTCTGCAAAACTATTTCAGGATCATTGTCAAACATTCCTATTTTGCACCGGTATTATGGCTTGAAGAAATTCCCGCAAAAAAAAGAAATGTTCCTTTGACAGCCATGGGCTGGGAGGTCGCACCTGATGGTATGTATGATATTCTCAGACAGTTCAGTAGTTATTCGGGTGTCAGGGAGATCATTATTTCGGAAAACGGAGCAGCTTTTGAAGATAGTCTGGAAGACGGAAAGGTGGTGGATGAAAAGAGAATCCGGTTTTTCGAAGATTATCTGAAGAGCATTCTGAAAGCAAAAAATGAGGGCGTGAAAGTAGCAGGATACCTCGCATGGTCTCTGTTGGATAATTTTGAATGGGCGGAAGGTTATCATCCGAGATTCGGATTGGTTTATGTCAATTACGAGACCCAGGAAAGAATTGTCAAAGAATCGGGAAAATGGTTTGCGTCGTTTTTTAAAAACTAGATTTTTCTAAATTTTTGAAAATTAAAAGGTTGGTTTCCAACCTTTTTTTGTTTGCATGAGTCTTGTATAAAATCCATTATATATTCATGAAAAAGATATTTACGTGCTTTTTCTTGCTGGCTTTTGGAAGTTGTAATGAAAAAGACGAACTGCCGGGAGTTGATTGTGTCGGAGAAAAAACAAATGTTGCCTGTTACGATATATACATGCCTGTTTGTGGTTGCAATGGCCAAACTTACGGGAATGCATGTAACGCTGGCGCTGACGGTGTTAAAAAATACACAGATGGAGTCTGTAAATAGAATGAATTATAAACTGCAAAGCTTATGAAAATCGGAATTATTTTATTCGGACTGCTGGCCTGGATCAGCTGCAATGATGACAAGGTGTTTCAAAAAGATGCCGAAATAATTGAAAGTAATGCAGAGTGGGTTAATATGCTGGCCTCCGACGGATGTTCATGGCACTTTGAGGTACCTTCCGGCGATTCGCTGCTTTATTATGTGCCGGATGATCAATCATTGAAAAAAGTTGAAGAAACGCTTGGCAATAAGGAAAGCTACTATTCATTTACGAAAGTCCGTATACGTTACAGTCTTACCGGAAGGAAGAAGGATGTGCAGTGCGGCTGGGGTATCACCAATGCATTTAATGAAATAGAGATTCATACGATTGAGAAAAAATAAAAGTAAGGGTTATAGATAGTGAACAAAAAGTGTCCGTATTTGGACACTTTTTTGTTTTTACATCAATACATTTATTTGATAATGAATGGATTGTGGTCAGGGAATGATTTTGTTCGAAATGTGAAAAGTATAAATCTGTAAAAAAGCAAAAAAAAGAAGATCAGGCCATGCAACCTGCTTCAAAGATTTAACATCATATACGAAACGAAACTTATTAGATCATGAAAAAAAGACAACTACTTCTGCTTGCATTTGCTTTGCTGACCGCTGTTTCCTCCTATGCCCAGAATGCAGATGAAAAGCCTTATTTGACTAAAAACTTTACAAGTTCAGTATCCAGTCTTATCGTTGAAACTTCGGGCGGGTCTATCGCAGTGGAGGGAGGTCAGGCGAGTGGCGTGAAGGTAGAAATGTATGTTCGCCCTAATAACTGGAACGGGAAAGTAAATTTGAGCAAAGAAGAAATCGAAGACAGGCTGGAAGATTTTGACATTTTTATCGGCACAGAGGGCAATAGTGTGAAGGCGACAGCACAGCGTAAAAATAAAAATGGCTGGGACAAGAATAGCGTTTCTATTTCCTTTAAAGTATATACGCCGAGAAGTATTGCGACGAATTTGAGAACGAGTGGCGGCAGTATCCGTATTGCTTCGCTGAGCGGAGATCAAAATTTCAGAACAAGCGGCGGAAGCTTGAAAGTTTCGGATCTTGTCGGGGTTATTAACGGGCAAACCTCTGGCGGCAGCATTGACGTAGAAAAATGCAAGCAGGACATTACTTTACAAACCTCCGGCGGCAGCATCAAAGCCAGCGAACTTAACGGAAAAATTAATCTTCAGACTTCTGGTGGAAGCCTGAGCCTGAACAGCCTGGATGGTGATATTACAGCGCATACAAGCGGGGGAAGTATCAAAGGTGATGGTATCAAGGGGGCACTCGATGCCGGTACTTCGGGCGGATCTGTTCGTCTGGCCAGTGTAGCCGGAAGCGTGAAAGCACATACCAGCGGCGGAAGTATGGAAGTGGAAATTACCCAAATCGGCAAGTTTGTAGATCTGTCGACGTCGGCAGGAAGTCTGCGGGTAAATATGCCTATGGACAAAGGAATGGATTTGAATCTTAAAGGAAATAAAGTAACCGTAAGCCTGAAAAACTTCGACGGCCAGGTGGAAAAAGACCACGTGCAAGGAAAAATGAATGGTGGCGGAATTCCGGTTAACCTACATGCAAGCGGAGGTTCTGTAAGTATTAATCAATAAAAATATCGTCGTAATCCTCTTATTCAGCAAGGCGTTCGTCCTTGAACAAAAGTGTTCGTTATCGGACACTTTTGTTGTTTTAATGCTATTTAAATATCTGATTATCAATGATATATTATTGTGGCATAAATTTTACCTCACCTACCTCTGAAAAGCAACCCGAGGTATTCTTCTGTCAGAATCCCTTTATCTCTTTAAAATCTGTTAGCCATGTTTAAAAACTACTTCACGATCGCCTGGCGGAACCTCACACGTAACAGCTTGTATGCATTTTTGAATGTCGCGGGGCTGTCGATCGGACTTGCCTGTGCACTCATCGTCTTTTGGTTTATTCGTTTCCAGACATCGTTTGATCATGCTCATAAAAACATAGATCGGATATATCAGATCACGACAGGATTTCACTCGGACGGTACCGGTTATTCCCGCGGTGTGCCCGCTCCGATGTGGAAAGCGATGGCTGCCGAATTTCCGCAGTACAAATCAAGTATGTGCTTTGAGAAATATAATCCATTTCTTGCCGCTTTGGATAACACTGGAAAAGCGGTGAAGAAATTCAAAGAAGAAGGTCCCGCCCTTACATTTGTTCAACCTGAATATTTTTCAATTTTTGATTCCCATTGGCAGGTGGGTGATCCCAAAAATGCGCTTTCAAAACCAAATACGATTGTTTTGACTGAGAAAATGGCGCAAAAATATTTTGGTAAAGAAAACCCGATCGGCAAAAGCATCCGGTTGGAAAATGAGCTGAACCTGGAAGTGACTGGTATTTTGGACAATGTCGTTGAAAATACAGATTTACCTTACGAGTTTTTTGTTTCGTTTCAGACTTTGATCGCAAACCCTAAATTTGAATATGGTGGAAGTGGACTGGATAACTGGTCGGGAGTCAATTCAAATACCTATTGCTTTCTATTACTGCCCGAAAATGCAGATATCAAAGGTGTTCAAAAGCAGATGGTAGCACTTAATAAAAAGTACCACGGCAACGACTACAAGTTTTATTCACAACCCATTGTCGCCTATTCGGAAATGCATCATTCCGAAATCTATGATGGTGCCATGCCGATGAAATGGATCTGGATTATGAGCGTAATCGGGGTTTTCTTAATTGTTACGGCATGTTTCAATTTTATAAATATGGCGACTGCACAGGCCATAAGACGCTCGAAAGAAGTTGGCGTAAGGAAAGCTGTGGGCGGAACCAGAAGTCAGGTTTTTATCCAGTTTATGACAGAAACCGCCTTAATTACCTTTGCTGCACTTATTATTGGTTTTGTACTCGCTCTTTTAGTTGTTCCTCACATCAACGGCTGGCTGGATCAGCCGGGAACCTGGCCTTTACATATCAACTGGGGGGATGCTTTGTTATGGATTTTCATGATATCCCTTTTTGCGGTTGTCGTACTCTTGGCTGGTTCATATCCCGGCGGAATTCTGGCCGGGTTCAGACCGGTACTTGCATTAAAAGGGAGTATTTCAACCCGTCAGATCGGCGGAATTTCTTTGCGTCGCGGACTTATCATATTTCAGTTTGTACTGATTCAGCTTTTGGTTATCTGTACGCTGGTCGTCAATAATCAGGTCGATTTTATGCTTTCCAAATCTGTGGGTTATGAGACAAAAGGTGTGGCAGAAGTCCGTATTCCTACGCCTGCTAAGGTAAATCAAAGCACATTTCGTCAGCGGCTATTGGAAATTCCGGGCATTTCGGATGCCTCTTTTTGTCTTTTTCTTCCAACAACCAATTCAAACAACAATAGCAACGTAAGATTTGATACGCGCCAGAAAGACGAGCTTTGGAGCATGAATACCAAAAACGCAGATAATAACTACGTGGAAACTTTCGGTCTTCAATATGTGGCTGGAAAAAACATTCCGGAGAGCGATACCATCCGCGGATTTTTGATCAATGAAAAAGCCGTTGAACGTTTAGGTTTGAAAAATCCAAACGACGCGATTGGTAAAAATCTTAAAATATGGGGCGTGACAGCGCCTGTTTACGGTGTGCTCAAAAACTGGAATAATACGTCATTCAAAAGTGATATTAATCCGATCGCGATTTTCAGCTATAAGGATTACAATTACAGATGTGCAGTCAAATTAAATACGGCTAATCTTCACCAGACTATGAAAAGCGTGGAGAAATTATGGAATGAATATTTCCCTGATTATCTCTATGAACAATCTTTTCTGGATGAAAGCATTGCCAAAAGTTATGCCCTGGAAAATATGATGCTGAAACTGATCCGGATTTTTTCTTTCATCGCAATTTTCATAGGCTGCCTGGGTTTGTATGGTCTGGTAAAATTCATGGCTTCCCAAAAGACCAAAGAAATTGGTGTCCGGAAAGTTTTGGGTGCGAGCATTATCAACATCATCGGCCTGTTTGGTAAAGAAATCTCCTTACTGATCGGCGTGGCTTTTGTCATCGCAGCGCCGCTTGGCTGGTATGTGATGCACGGTTGGCTGGAAGATTACGAATACCGCATCCCGATAGGTGCCGAAATTATGGTACTGGCGATAACAATCACATTTTTCGTCGCTGCAATAACTGCCGGTTACGAATCGGTAAAAGCGGCACTGGTGAATCCGGTAAAATCACTCAAATCGGAATAGTTTACGCGACGGCCCTTCGGACGGCTTTACTGTCGTCCGAAGGGTAATAAAAATGCAGCGTTTTACCGTGATGGGTAAAAAGGATCAAATGTTGCCGACGGACGAATAAAAACAAAACGGAGAAAATATTTCCCAAAACCAATTAGCCATAAAAATCTTAACAGATATGCTTAAAAATTATTTCAAAATAGCTTGGCGGAATCTGCTTTCAAGCAAGCTCTTTTCCGCAATTAACGTGTTTGGTTTGTCCGTCGGCATGACGTGCTGTATGTTGCTTTTGCTTTATATATTAAGTGAAACATCATTCGATAAACATCAGGAACATGTGAACGACCTGTATCTTTTGCGCAGTGAAAATGTGCAGTCCAACGGTGAAAAAATGGATAATCCCAGAGCTCCTGCACCTTATGCACAGGCTGTAAAATCGGAATTCCCGGAGGTTGTTCAGGTTACCAGACTATGGCAGAATTTTCTGGAAGACAAAACTTTGCTGAAAACAGCACAAGCGGGAAAAGGGGAGAAATCATTTTATGAAACAAAGGGTATTCATGTGGATTCTACCTTTTTTGATGTTTTTACATATCATTTTCTGGAAGGTGACGCCAAAACTTCGCTGAATGATCCGCATTCGGTTGTATTATCGGAAGATGTTGCGCATAAATTATTTGGCAGCGAATCAGCTTTAAATCAAACCATCCGTATTGGCGGACGATCTGGGAATAACGAGGATTTTAAAGTTACCGGAGTTTTTCGCGACGAAAGCGCGCGTTCCCATATCGACGCCCGTTATTTTGTTTCCATTCACGCAGGCTGGGTAGGGGATTATCTCAGACAGCCGAATCTGGACTTTACAAACAACAATATGTTCTATACCTATCTGCGTTTGAAACCGGGTACAAGTCCGGAAAAATTCAGTGAGAAACTACCTTCATTTATTGAGAAATATGCACGTAAGGATTTGAAAATTGCCGGTTTTGAAAAGAAACTGCACATTCTGCCGGTAAAAGATATTCATCTTTTCAGTACTATTGATAAAATTGTAACACCTACTACGAGCACAACTTATCTTTACGTACTTGCATCGATTGCCTTGTTTACATTACTGATCGCTTGTATCAACTTCATGAACCTGGCTACAGCGCGGTCTGCAAAACGTGCGGCAGAAGTAGGCATTCGTAAAGTAATGGGCGCTGGAAAAGGCGGATTGGTTGGCCAATTCCTGGCAGAATCCATGGTTTTGACATTTTTAGCACTTATTCTCGCTGTTATTTCTGTCATATTGTTCCTGCCTCTTTTCAACCAGCTTTCAGACAAAACACTCAACATTTCTGAGTTATTCAAGCTGGAAATTGCGGGTTCTTTTATCGCACTTGCGCTTATAACAGGTCTTTTGTCTGGAAGTTATCCGGCGTTTTATTTGTCTGTATTTAATCCGCTTGACGTAATCAAAGGCAAGTTTGTAAACTCCGTATCTGCAACCACTTTACGCCGCGGTCTGGTTGTATTCCAGTTTGTAATCTCCATTGGGCTTGTCGTGGCTACGATGGTGATTCAGGGGCAAATCAAGTTCATGCGTGATCAGCCGCTTGGTTTTACCAAAGATCAGCAAATTGTAATTCCATTCCGGAGCAATGAAGCAAGGCAGGCATATACGGCTTTTAGAAATGAAATCCTTCAAAATAATCAGGTTGCTTCTGCTTCCGGAACGTCTTACTATCCGGGTATTATTAACCCGAGTGATATGTCCGTTTTTTTGCCGGGACAAAGTGTTAATGACGATGGGCTGATCAAAACGAATGGGGTTTCTACGGATTTTATGAAAACCATGGACTTTAAAATAGCGGCAGGGAGAATGTTTTCAGCAGAATTCCCGGCAGATACCAATAATAAAATAGTGGTCAACGAGGCCACACTGCGAAAATTTGCTATCCCCCTGGATAAGGCCGTTGGTCAGAAACTCAATTTCAATATGGGTGAAAATGGAATCGGGTCATTGGAAATAGTAGGCGTAGTGAAGGATTTTCACTTTGAAACGTTGCATAAAGTCATCCAGCCTTATGCGTTTTTCCTGAATTCGAATAATTTTAACTACGTCATCGCGCACGTCAATACCAGCGACGTCAGTAAAGTTCTTCCTTTTGTTGAGGCAAAATGGAAAACGCTTATTCCCGATGAGCCATTTTCCTTTACTTTCCTGAATGAAGATTTCCAAAGTAATTATTCGGCTGATGCCCGGACTTCCAGAATTGTGAATTCTTTTACCATTATTTCGATTCTGATTTCCTGTCTGGGGTTATTCGGTTTGGCAGCTTTTGCGGCGCAGCAGCGAATTAAGGAAATAGGCGTGCGGAAAGTACTTGGCGCGTCAGTCGGCAGTATCGTCGCGCTTTTATCCGGTGACTTCATGAAACTGGTTATCATTTCGCTCGTCATCGCCACACCGCTCACCTGGTATATCATGTCCAAATGGTTGCAGGATTTTGCTTACAGCATTTCCATCGAGTGGTGGATGTTTGTTGCAGCCGGAGTTCTTGCCATTGCCATTGCTTTATTAACTGTCAGTTCACAAGCGATAAAAGCCGCTTTAACCAATCCCGTAAAATCATTGAAATCGGAGTAATAAGACATTTTTTCATTTAACCTTACTAATCATGATCAGGAATTATTTGAAAATCGCTTTCCGGAATTTGTTCCGCAACAAGGTATACAGCATTATTAATATTGCCGGCCTTGCCATGGGCATTGCCGCGTATCTTCTGATTCTTGAATATGTAAGTTTTGAAAAAAGTGTCAACCAGTTCCATAAGGATTTGCCGCAAATGTTCAGGCTTATTAATCAGGATCCGAAAGGAAATACCTGGGCGCAGGTGGAACCCGGCTGGGCAGAACTGGCCCGGCAAAATTTCAGTGAAATCAGGCATTACAGTCGCTTCGCGGAGTCTATCGGAAATGGAATTGTGAAGAAAGAAGGCACTGGTAATGAGATATTTCGCGAAAATAATGTTGCATACGCAGACGGCAATTTCTTTGATTTTTTTAGCTTTAATGTTAAAAAAGGAAATAAATCGGCGTTGAGACAGCCGAAAGTGGTTTTTATAACTGAAAAAATTGCTGCAAAATATTTTGGGAAAGAGGATCCGGTTGGAAAAATGCTGACACTCTCCAACCAGTTTGGGACTACAACTTATGCAATCGAAGGTGTTTATGAATCAAGGGCCAATTCTGATATTAATTTTGATCTTGTATTTTCGTTAAAAACGCTTGAAAATCCTGCCGCTCTCAATGGCAATAACTGGGCAAGCGCGGAAAATCTCGAAACTCAGTATATTACCACGTTTTTTATCCTCAATAAAGGCGTTGATTATAAGCAGCTTGAAAACAAATTAACAAAGTTTCGCGATACACGCAAGCAGGATAAGGATGGAGTCAAATTCAGGTTGCAGGCCATGGCCAATGTGCACTTGTCAGACCAGTTCAACGATATCTATCAAACCACCGGTAATGTCAAATATGTGTACACTCTGGGTGCTATCGCGTTTTTGATCCTGCTGATTGCCTGGTTCAATTATGTGAATTTATCCACGGCCAATTCGTTGAAACGGGCCAGCGAGGTGGGTGTAAGAAAAGTAATTGGTGCAACACCGGGCAATCTGATTTTTCAATTTCTGGGAGAATCAGGATTGGTCAATCTGCTCAGTTTTTCTCTGGCGATGCTGCTTGTATATGTTTTACAGCCGTTTTTTAATGAGCTTATCGGTAAAGAGCTTTCGCTGGAAACGTTGGGATCGTCTTCGATCTGGGCAATTGGTCTGGGCGTTTTTCTATTGGGATCAATCGTTTCAGGAGTTTACACCGCATATGCATTATCCAGTTTTAATCCGGTAAAAATCCTTAAAGGTAAGCTGACGAAAACTTCACAAGGTGCTTTTTTGAGGAAATCACTGGTCGTATCGCAATTCAGTATTTCAGTAGCTTTGATGCTCGTTACGATTGTAATTTACAGTCAGTTAAGGTATATGCAAAATGAAAATCTGGGCGTCCGGACGAGTCAGCTTCTGGTAGTTCGGGGACCGGAAGTGGGAAAAGACAGTACCTATAAAATTCGTAAAGCCGCTTTCTGGAACGATATCAGCAGCCAGAGTTATATCAAGGATTATTGCCTTTCGGGAAGTGTTCCGGGCAACTGGTATAACTTTTCAACCTCGGGTTTTACGCAGCCAAAATCCAAACCCGGCGATGATTTGAAATCTTACTCTTTTGCTATTATCGGTGACCGGTATCTGAATGTGTTTGACCTGAAATTGAAAGCCGGCAGAAATTTTACGCCCGAGGAAACGAAGGTGGACTGGAATGAAAACAGTAAGGTTTTGCTGAATGAAACAGCGCTGAAACAACTGGGATTTGAGTCAGCGGATGAAGCGGTACGGACCAAAATAAAATGGGATGAAAGATATCTGGACGTGATCGGCGTCGTTAAGGATTATCACCATACCGGATTACAGAGGGCAATTGATCCTATTATTTTTTATCCGCAAAACAGCAGCCAGTATATCACCATCAACCTTACTGCCGACAATATGCAGGAGAAAATTGCCAAGCTGGAAAAGATCTATAAAAACTATTTCACCGATAATCCGTTTGAGTATTTCTTCGTGGACGATAATTTTAACAAACAGTATGTTTCGGAAAAACAATACGGTCAAATATTTACGACAGCATCAATCTGGGCTATTGTGATTGCCTGTCTGGGATTATTCGGGCTGGCTACTTTCACAGTCGAAAACAGAAATAAAGAAATCGGTATCCGGAAAGTACTGGGCGCTTCTGTGGCCAGTATCATTACATTGTTGTCGAAAGATTTTCTCGTTTTGGTTTGTATCGCCATCCTGATCGCTAGTCCGGTTACGTACTATTTCATGAATGGCTGGTTAAGTGATTTTGCCTACCGGATTAATATTTCCTGGTGGATTTTCGCCGTCGCCGGAAGTATTTCCATATTAATTGCTTTGCTTACAATTATTTTCCAGGGTATAAAGGCGGCGCTGGTAAATCCTGTTAAATCGCTTAAATCTGAGTAATATTCAATTTACAATAACGCATGAAAAGATTAATTTCAATTGCCAAAATCTCCTTTTTGATCGTTTTTATGAACACGGGTTTTAATGCATATGCACAGAAAACCAGCGAACCGGATTTGAAAAAACTATTTGAATCGGGGAAAATAAAGGCGTTTAACCGGGTTGTAACGATCACATCTTCCGAGAAAAACAAAAGTATTATCCATCTTGACGACAAGCCGGATGCAGGCGTGGCATGGATTAGCGATCTCCAATTTTCAGAAGGAACGATTGAATTTGATACAAAGGGAAAAAACGTATTGCAGCGAAGTTTTGTTGGTGTTGCCTTTCACGCGCTGAACGACAGCACGTACGATGCGGTTTATTTTCGCCCGTTTAATTTCAGATCGCCGGAAGAAGAGCGTAGAAATCATTCCGTTCAATATATTTCTCTGCCGGGATATGACTGGCCGAAACTGCGGAAAGAAAAGCCGAACCAATATGAGAAACCGATAAATCCTGCGCCTGAGCCGGAGGAATGGATTCATGTCCGGTTAACGGTTCAAAATCAGGAAGTGAAAGTTTTTGTAAATAAGGATCAGCAACCCAGTCTGGTCATCAAACAGCTTAGTGACCGCAAAAATGGTAAGATCGGCTTTTGGGCCGGGAGTGGCTCTGACGGCGATTTTGCGAATTTGAAGATACAGGTGAAATGAATTATATAATGCGTGGATAAAAAGATTCTGGCAGGCAATTCCTCGGTATTTTCAGACGCCCAGCTGAATTGAGATTAACTTGTAAATCTTAAAATACTATCATTCTTTTTTTATAAAACCGATCATAAAGGAACCATGCTCAGAAATTACTTCGTTACGGCTTTCAGATATTTATTGAAACAAAAAGTTTTTTCGGTCATTAATCTGGTAGGTCTGACGGTAGGGTTATGCGTTTGTTATTTTGCTTTATCATTCGTGTTTTTTGAATTGAGTTATGACGGATACCACGAGAAATCGGATCGTATTTATCGTTTGGTAACGAATGTAGAAACAGCAAACGGAACTGATTTCCTTAGCACGACAGCGCCGATGGGGCCGGCGGTGCAAGCAGTTTTTCCCGAGGTGGAAAGTGCGGCCAGAATTTTTCTGGATCATTTGATTATCCAAAAAGATCAGGAACAGTTTGCAGACGAAAAAATTGCCTATGTCGATTCTTCTGTGTTTTCAATCTTTACATTTCAATTGTTAAGCGGAAATCCGGCGACGGCTTTGCAGGCTCCTTATTCGGTGATATTGACAGAAACTGCGGCAAAACGGTATTTTCGAGCAAAAAATCCGCTTGGACATACGTTGCTCATCAATGGAAAGGATCGTGCGCTGGTAACAGGTGTTATGAAGGATATTCCCAATAACAGTCATTTCAATGTCAGTATGCTGTTTTCTCTGTCCACTTTGGGAGAAAGCTGGATGAGTAATTCCAAACGTTTTTTTTTCTATACCTACCTTCTTTTACCTGAGAAATATAATCCCGCACAACTGACATCCAAACTTCCGGATTTTGTTAAAAAACACATTGATCAAAGTCAGGGAAAATATACGCTCGCGCTTGAACCTTTAAAAAGTGTTTATCTGGATGGAAAACCGCGGGGCTCGAAAGCCGGCAGTTCGGTAACAGGAAACAGAAGCCATATCTACATTTTCTCCTTTGTGGCTGCTTTTGTACTCTTTATCGCCTGTTTCAATTTTATAAATCTGACAACCGCGCTTTCTATGCAGAGAGTCAAGGAAATTGGCGTCAGGAAAGTATTGGGTACCACCAGAAACCTGCTGATATTCCAGTTCTTGGTTGAAGCGGTTATGCTCGCGGCAACTTCCTTTGTTTTCGCTGTTTTGTTATGCACCATATTCATTCCGTTTTTCAATAACCTGGTTGGAAAAACGATTATTTCTGACATTTTTGAAAATGTAAATTATCTGCTGTTACTTTTGGCGATGGCAATCGGGATCGGTTTGTTATCAGGGATTTATCCGGCTTTTTTTCTGGCACGTTTTCAACCGGTGAGCACGCTGAAAGGCGGGTTTGTCTCAACGGCGCAGGGAATCGCATTTCGCAAAGTTTTGGTAATTACTCAGTTTTCCATTTCCATCATGCTGATTGTCGCCACCGGTGTCGTTTATAAGCAGCTTCATTTCATGCAAAATCAGGAGCTGGGCTTTAAAAAAGAGCATCAGCTGGTGGTAGATTTTCAGTACGACGAGCAAATTATAGACCATCAGGAAGCGGTTAAAGAAAAATTGTTGGCTATTCCGGGTGTTACGTTAGCGAGTATGTCGTCAAGTATTCCCGGCCGAGCCAATCATTTGTACGCAACTAAAATCGAAAATGCGAGTAACGATATGCAGGAATTTCAGTCCGATACTTATTTTGTCGATCATGATTTTCTGAAACAGTTTCAAATTTCCATGCTCGCCGGCAGGGCATTTTCCAAAGAATTTGCTACGGATGTGAAAGAAGCGATCGTGATCAACGAAGCTGCGGTTAAAAGTCTGGGCTATGCTGATGCGAAAGAGGTTTTGGGTAAAAAGTTCTCACAGCTAAATGTGGATGGCCGCGTGATAGGGGTTATCAAAGATTTTCATTTTCGTTCTTTTCAGGAAAAAGTACAGCCATTGGCGCTCCGTATCTCACCCGGTTTTTTTACCTATCTGACACTAAATATATCTTCCGGAAATCCTGTGAAAAGTATTCAGGAACTGGAAGTGAAGTGGAAAGAAATTGCAAATGGGCTACCGCTGATCAGTTTTTTTGCGGATGAAATTTATGACAATCAATACCGGGGCGAGCACCGGTTCGGGAAGCTCTTTATTTGTTTTGCAGTACTGGCCGTATTTATTTCTTGTCTGGGTTTACTGGGGCTGTCTGCTTTCAGTATTACGCAACGAACCCGTGAAGTGGGCGTTCGGAAAGTTATGGGCGCGTCCGTGCATGGGATTGTGGGACTGCTGTCGGCCGACTTTATAAAGCTGGTTTTGGTTGCCTGTGTGATTGCTATTCCGGCTGCGTGGTACCTGATGGATCGCTGGTTGCAGGATTTTGCCTACCGTATCGAAATCCCACTCTGGATATTGGGTGGCGCAGGTTTTCTTGCCGTTTGCGTTGCAATGCTCACCATCAGTTTTCAGGCGATAAAAGCGGCACTGATGAACCCGGTAAAATCTTTAAAATCGAACTGAATTGCCGGGCTTCCGTCGTATAACGATCATCTTTCTGAGTAATTTTCACCTCGGTTTATTCCTGAAATATCTGGCATTATTTTGATGTCTGTCACAATAAAAAATAGACAGACCATGGCAGATAAAACATTAAAAGACGTAAGCAAGATCATGAAGGATATTGATCTTTGTATGCTGACAACCAATACAGCGCACGGTGCATTAGGCGCAAGGCCAATGAGTAATAACGGCCAGGTAGAATACGACGGGAACTCCTATTTTTTTACGTGGGAAGGTTCAAGAACGGCGAAGGATATTGAGAAGGATAATCATGTAAATCTCGCTTTTCAGGGAAAGAAAGACATTTTTATTTCCGTATCAGGAAAGGCAGATCTTTCGACAGACAAAGTAGAAATGAAAGAGCATTGGGTAAAACAACTGGATCAATGGTTTGAGCAGGGAGTGGATACCCCCGGCGTAGTGATGGTGAAGGTTAAAGCAGACCGCATTAAATACTGGCAGGGAATGGAAGAAGGGGAAGTGAAGTTATAACAGGCCAATTTTTACCAATAGATTTTGTGGATTTTCCAGACGCTTTACCGTTTGGGAAATCCACAATTTTGTTATAAACGCGTTTGCTTTTTCCTGCACCACCATCTGTTCTATAAGCTCGAAACCGAACAGTAAATGTTCAGTATCGCACATTTTTAATATAATTATTTATTTTAAAAACCTGATATACAGTTATTTATTCTGTGGCATTGCTTTTTTAGTTTTTGAAGTCCATTAGATTTCATTTATGAATCATACTGGATAGGTTGCTAGGTAATTCAATAGTGGTCCGGATAATTATCGGGACCACTATTCTCAACCCTTAGCGGCAACCGAATATCTGTTAGCCATGAAATAAGCCATGAGAATAAAATAAAATTATGAAATGCGGTGAAAGAAATTTGTAAACCGTCTTAAATCAAAATAGCGCAAGCTAAAAGCAAAAAGGCAGAAGGGAAATGAATTTCCTGCTTCTGCCTTTTTTGTTTCTATTTCAAAAATTAGTTTGCCGGATCGGCCGGTGTACTTGTATTGTTCTGGCGCTCGTTGGTTGGGTATGGGTACCAGTCTCTGTTGCGTTCCGTAGCTGGGCGCGCAAAACGACGGCTGTCATCCAGTTTCAAACCAGACATATATAATTCAATAGCGCGGTTTTTGTAAATTTCGGTTAAAACCGAAGCCGCATCTTTCGCGCCTGAATAAGCGGGCAGCGCAGCACCAATTCCCCATACGTCCGTTGTTTTTGTACGTACTTTGTCAAGTTCGGTTACGGCTGCATCAATTGTGCCTTTTCGTGCTAATATTTCTGCCTTGATCAATGTAATTTCACCAGGTAAATAAACGGGGATCTGAGCCGTATTTGAAGTGAAAAAACCTGTTCCCAGATTTCGCGTCGGAGCGGCGGTCTGAGTGTAAAAGTTTACGCGTTTATCGCCGGTTTCAGGTTTCAGTGCGTCCGGTAATCCGAGGGAAGTATTGACAGGTTCTGTAACGTTACGGTTTCCGAAGGAGTTAAAGAAAACAGGATTCTGACTTACGTCATCAAAATTGAAAGCCGATTTTTTGGTCAGGTCCACCTTGTTTGCTGCGGCGAGTGCTTTATCATAATCTCCGAGCATCAGACTGTAACGCGCAATGAGTGCCTGAATCGTATTCGGCATATCGACACTGTTAACAACACGGGTTGTGAAATCTGCGGAAGGAGCTGTCGTAGTAACTGCCGCGGCAGCCGTTTCCAATGTTTTTACAGCTTCTTTCAAAACATCTTCACGCGTATTGAAAGCAATATTGGTTGCAGTCCCGATAGGAGCCTGCTGCCAGAATTCTCCGAGGGCACCCAAGGCAAGCGCACGGAAGATCGAAGCGTAAGCAATCAGCCCGCTTTTCAGGCCTGGATCTACCGCCACATCAATATTTTTAAGAATCAGGTCAGCATTTGATTTTGTCAAATGACTCTGTGCCCACAAATTTGAAATAATGGCATTATTGCCCTGAACATTTCCGGAGCCTTTTCCTAATAAATCCAGATCCGTATTTCCGGCGTTTAATACTAATAATTCTTTCGTGGTAAGTCCGTTGGCGGAAATCATTGAATAGGCAACACCCGCGCCGCCAACAGAATAACGGTATTGTAAACCATTAGCGAGAGAGATCAGGCCGTATACATCGGATACTACCTGTGTTTCGCTGGCAGCACTCGGATTAAGATATTCTTTTTGTTCGCAGGATGATACTGTTAGCATCCCGGCCGCCAGAATAGAATATATGTATGTTTTTTTCATGTCAATAAAATTAGATTAATGGAGAGGCGTATTAGAAGCTGGCTGATATTTTCACTTGATATGTACGTGGAATAGGCACATTACCAAAATCTACACCACGCAACAGATCGCTGTTACCACCGGCATTTGTTTCAGGATCAAATCCGTCATATTTATCCCATGAAATGAGGTTACGGCCAGAAAGCGCAATGTTAATGTTCCGTACATTTTTGATCACATTGGGCAGCTGATACGACAAACTGATTTCACGCAGTTTCACAAAAGAAGCATCGTCAATACGCCACTCCTCAGTATTATAGATCGAATAAACGTAGCCACGAGGTAATTCACCTTTCAATTCTTTTTCAGCATAATCGCCAATACCTACCCCCTGACGTGTACGACGGTCAGCATTGAATACTTCCATGCCTTGAACAGCATCAAGAAGGAAGCGGAAACCTATGCGTTTGTAAGTAAGATTGCTCACGAAAGAGCCGGTCCATTTCGGATTTGGATTGCCAATAATTTTCCGAACCGTTGTATTGGTAGAGAATTGTCCGTCGGCGCCTTTTGGAGAAGCCGTATAAGCAAGCGGATCTGTTCCTGACTGTACACCTTTCTGCGATTGAGGTAAATTTTGTCCTGTTTCGAACAGCGTTCCATCTTCGTTACGGGCAAAAAAAGTTCCGTAAAACACACTCGCTGCCTGTCCCTGCACCAGATAAGAAGGTGCGCCTGTTACCGAGCTTAATGCAACCAGCGGACTACCCAGTTTCGTGATTTTGTTGCGGTTTTGGCTGTAAATTACATTTACATCCCAGGTAAGATCTTTGGTTTGAACCGGTGTATAGCCCAGGCTCACCTCAAAACCTTTGTTCTGCATTTCTCCAACGTTGTTGATAATGCTGGTTCCGCCGGAAGAAGGTGCTAAAACACGGTTAACAACAAGATCGGTGATTTTCTGCGTGTATGCCGTAAGTCCCAATGTTAATTTGTTTTTCAGGAAAGTCAGGTCAATACCTCCTTCATTTTCTGTCATGAATTCAGGTCTTACGCGTTCGTTGGCTAAAACTCCGTTTGGCAGGATGGTGTTTTGTCCCAGGAACGGAACGGAATTAAACTGCCAGAAGCGGTCATAAGTACCAATACCAGTCATGTTTCCTGATTTACCCCATGAATAGCGTAATTTGGCAGTATTTACCACTTTGCCTATTCCGTCTTTGTCCCATAAGCCAAGATCCGACGGGATAAAGCTGGCGCTGAATTTTGGATATACCTGATTCGCTTCTGATGATGAGAATTTTGAAGAACGGTCACTTCTGACAGCTCCCGTGATAAAGGCAAGATTTTTATAGCCGAAAGTTGCCTGGCCAAAAATACCGAATAAGTCCCACTGATCCAGCGTGTAAAGGGCTTTTACTGTTGTACTGGCCGCGCCGCTCACGGTTTCAAAAGATGGAGCCAGGTTTTGCCCGTTTGATGAGGAAATATCAGTTTTGCTGTTTTGGTAACTGGTTCCGGCTACTACGTTCAGTTTGAAATCGGGAGTCAGGTCACGTTCGTAAGAAATGTTGATGTCGTTGTTATACAAGAACGTGGTTGCATTAACATTCGCTGCAAAACCTTTTGGATAACGTTCCGCTGGTAAGCCAGAAGAAGTCCCATAAGGATAAGGTGGAATCAGATTTTTTCCCAGCTGCGAAAATGCGTCAATACCAAAAACCCAGTCGACGTTCAAACCTTTAAAAGGTGTCAGGTTAAGTTGTAGATCATTTACTGTCCGGTTAACTGCTTGCGTAAATTTCATTTCTTCCACCGTTGTCAAAGGATTCACGCGGGTTGGTTCAACACCTAAAAGATTTCCTTGCGGATCACGTTTGGTGATATCGTAAATATTGTTGGTAATATTAATCGAGTTGATCGGGCTGTAGAAAACGTTCCCGTTTGGCTTTTCGTTAGAGAAACTGTTATTGTAAGTGATCCCGGCAGAAAGTTTGGCCCAGCTCGCCAGTCTTTGTTCCAGGCGAACACGAAGGCCATAACGTTGAAAATCAGTTCCTTCTACAATTCCCTGGTTTTTCATATAAGAAAGAGAGGCGTAATATTGCGTTTTTTCATTTCCGCCACTGACAGACAAGGCGTTATCGGTGCCGTATCCTGTTCTGAAAATTTCATCCTGATAATCGTAACGGTTTACATCAACAAGATTGGTGGCAAGATTCGCCGTCACGCCATCACGAGTAACTGGTATGGTTGTAATATTCGGATTACCCGAAATTTGTGCAGAGGTTAATCCTGTGATTGTACCAAGACGTAAACCGGCGAATCCGAATTGTTTTCCATAGGTACTGATCTTTAACTTTTTACGAAGTTCGTTAACATTTACGCTGGTCGAAAAGTTAATTTGTGGAGCTCCGTTTTTTCCTCTTTTGGTCGTAATCAAAACCACACCATTGGATGCACGTGAACCGTATTGTGCAGCAGCGGCTGCGCCATTGATGATGTTCATGGACTCAATATCCGCAGGGTTAATGTCGGACATACGGTTGCTTCCGATTACTGCTGAGCCGACCTGATCTGAAAGTGCGTATTGTGAAACGTTTACCGACGCGTTGCTAAGGATTACACCGTCAATCACATATAAAGGATCCGAATTTCCCTGCAGCGACTTGATACCACGAAGACGGATGGTCATACCGCCAGAAGGGTCGCCGGAATTTTGGGTAATTTGCGCCCCCGGTACTTTGCCCTGAAGTGCAGAAAATAGATTGGAAGAACCGGAATTGGATAGTTCTTTCGAACTGATCGAGTTGATCGAATTCCCAAGTTGCCTTCTCGTTGATTTAATGGTAGATCCTGTTACGACAACTTCATCGAGTTGCGCCACAGATTCTTTAATTGTAGCATTTACAACCATAGAAGTCTGATTGCCCAGCGTTAGATTCTGGCTTTCAGTGGCATAACCAATGGACGAAAATTCCAGCGCATAATTTCCCGGTTTCAGATCCGAATTAAGTGAATAAGAACCTTCCGCATCGGTGACAGTCCCAACCATAGTTCCTTTTAAAAGTATGGAGACACCCGGAACGCCTTGTCCGTTTCCATCGGAAACTTTGCCCTTGATGGTGTAGGATTGTGCAAAAGCCTCGACTGTCAGAAGCATTAACACTAACATAGCGGCAGAGAACCGTAGGAAGTGCAGGGATAAATAGATCTTTTTTCTCATAAAAGATTTTTTAGAGGATGACTTAAAAGCTCATAAAAACGCAATAGCTTCGACAAATATCTGCATATGTATTTCAAATATCAATAGTGGTAACAAGAATTTTTGGAATAATATTTTCATAAAATGCCGTAGATAATTTTTAAAAATTACTTTTGTCTGAAATATAAAGTTGTAAATTTTAATATCGGAAGAATAAATTTTGAAAGCTATATGATTCAGACTTCGACTTCTATCATGAAGAAAGAGCGGCAAATGCTCATAATGAAGCAGATAAATCTGCATAATCGCGCATTGTCTTCTGATTTGAGTTTGTTATTAAATGTATCGGAGGATACTATTCGCCGGGATTTGAATGAATTGGCGGAAGCGGGAAAACTCGTGAAAGTGCATGGTGGCGCTTTATCAAAATCTTATCAGTTTAATTATTCCACGGACAATGCTTATGCTGCTTCTGCAAAACAGGTAATCGCGCAAAAAGCCGCAGCATTAATAAAAAAGGATATGTTCATCGTGATAGGCGGAGGGACAACAGTGAGTGAGTTGATCCGTCATATTCCGATGGATATTTCTGCTACTTTTTTTACTGTAAGTTTGCTGACAGCCTTGCAGTTGTGTGATCATTCCCATGCAACGGTTATTTTTCTTGGAGGAACGATCGCAAAAACTTCGCAGATCAGTGCAGGTGGGGAAGTGATAAGCCGTTTGGCGGATATTCATGCAGATTTATGCATTTTGGGTGCAAACGGGATAAGTTTCAATGAAGGAATTACAGATTCGGATATGGAAACCGTTCAGGTAAAGCGCGCAATGATGAAGGCGTCAAAGAAAACAGCGATTCTGACGATTTCAGAAAAACTGGATTCTGTTCAGCGTTTAAGGGTCTGCGATCTTGATGAGGTAAATTATCTGATCACCGAACTTACGGCGGATGATGCAGAATTGAAAGCCTATAAACGGGAAAAACTGATCATCATGTAATCCGATTGAATACGTGATGATCAGTTTCTCTGGTCAGCTTATTGTTTTATTGTTGTAAAAACTTCTTACGGCAACGCAAAAGCAACATAACTATCGCCTTTTTTCGTGCCAAGTTTTGTTCCTCCGCAGGCAACCACTACAAATTGTTTTCCGTTTACTTCATACGTGCTGGGGGTGGCGAATCCCGCTGCGGGTAGCTCGGTTTGCCACAACAGCTTCCCTGTCTTTTTATCGAAAGCTCGGAACATCCCATCTTTTGTTGCAGCAATAAACAAAATTCCTCCTGCTGTCACGACTGGTCCACCGTAGTTCTCAGTGCCGGTTGGTGCAATGCCTTTTGCTGTCAATTCCTTGAATTCGCCAAGTATAGTTTGCCATACATGTTTTCCGGTGTTAAGATCAATCGCCGTTAATGTGCCCCAGGGCGGACTGATCGCAGGATAGCCTTTGTTATCCAGGAATTTGTTGTAACCATTAAATTTATATGGCATCACCGGCGCTTTTTTACCTTTCGAAGCCGATGTTACCTCCACCTTTTCGTCACCAAAAAGAAAACTTAAAAGTGCCTGTTTATCCTCGCCTGTAATACTTGTAAAACCGGGCATCATGCCTTTTCCGCTGGTAATAAGTTTAGAGATTTCATCACGCTGGCGGCGCTGCCCGATGTCGACCAGAGAAGGATAACCGCTTTTCGGATTTCCCTTTCTTTCCGGTCCGTGACAAACGATACAGTTTAACGTGTAAACCCGCTGACCAGGACTTAAATGCGCCAATTCATCCTCTTTGGGTGTCGGGCTGAGGCTTGCGATCCAGGCCATTTCATTTGCATTCACATACATGATCCCGTCAGGATCCACGGCCGCACCGCCCCATTCTGCACCACCGTCAAAACCGGGAAGTATCAGTGTGGGTGTTTTTCCAAAAGGTTGATATAGTCCCTTTTTCGCTTGCCTGTAAATCGCCAGCAACGAATCACGATTTTCTGCATGTGGATTAATGTCGGCTTCCGTAATGGTTTGTCTTGCATACGGCGCCGGCAAAGTAGGAACAGGCTGCGTAGGCCATGCTTTTTCTCCTGCTACATCACTTTTGGGTACCGGCATTTCCTTGATCGGGAAGATAGGAGCCCCGGTCACGCGGTCAAAAACGTAGACGTATCCAAGCTTGGTTACCTGGGCTACGACATCGATCATTTTATTATCTTTTTTAATCGTTAAAAGATTTGGCGGCGCAGGAATATCCCGGTCCCAAAGGTCGTGGTGCACAAACTGGAAATGCCAGATTCGTTTCCCGGTTTTAGCATTTAAAGCAACCAGACTGTTTGCAAAGAGATTTTGTCCGGCACGGTTTCCACCATAAAAATCAAATCCGGCTGAGCCCGTTGGAACATAAATAATACCGCGTTTCTTATCCACAGCCATACCGGCCCAGTTATTGGCTGCTCCTACTTCTGTATTTTTATAAACATCTTTTGGCCAGGTGTTATAACCAAATTCTCCCGGATGCGGAATCGTGTGGAACGCCCATGCGAGTTCTCCGGTACGCACATTGAACGCCTGAATATTGCCTGGGGCAGCGTCAGGGCCTTCAGATAGCCGGAGCGGCATCATGATCAGATCACCATAAAGTGTTCCCGGTGTATTGGAAATTACAAATTTGTCCTGCGCCGTTGGGCCAAGGCCTTTCTTTAAACTGACGCGTCCACCGTCTCCAAATGATTTGATCGGTTGTCCCGTATTGGCATCCAAAGCGTAAAGCCAGGATTCATAAGCATATAAAATGCGTGCTTCATCTCCCTGGCTCCAATAAGTCACACCGCGATTGGTATTGAGGCCGCCGCCCTTGCCGGCTTTAAATTTCCACTTTTCCTGGCCTGTTGCAGCATCCAGCGCAAAAACCTGATTTGTGGCCGTTACACCATACAAAACACCGTTAATGATAATCGGATTGCATTGTACCTGGCCGGAATCCAGTGAGTGATACTCCCAGACTTTGCTTAGTTGTGCAACATTTGTGGTATTGATTTGGCTGAGCGTAGAGTAATGATTCCGGTCGGCACCGCCCAGATATTCCGGCCATTCTACATCTGGAATCTTTTTATTATCATCGGTCGTAAGCCGGGCAGAGATTAATAAAACAGCAATTAATACAAGGGCAGGTATAAATACTCTTTTCATTTAACAGGGTCAGGTGATTTGACGGTTGGTTTGGTGCTGAAATTTATATGCAAATAAAATTGGAGTTACATACAAATATCAAAAGTGAAGTTAAGCGATTCGAATGAATTATTGTGAAATTCTAATAAATTGTTAGGCTCATTGTTATGAGATCTATCGTTTGTTTTGAAGATAAATCTGCTGAGTTCTCGCAATTTGGCATGCTATGTTTGATATTTTAAGTTGTCAAGTCTGGTCATTTTAATAAAACTTAACCAAAAGACTACATAGCGCTAATCATGGGATAATAGTGGAAGCTGTATTTTGTCAGTTATTGAAAACCGTAAAATCCGGTCAAAACAGATAAGATCATTGAAATGAAAAGAAGAGATTTTTTTAGAAATTCCTCCCTCACGGTAGCAGCTGGTTCCTTGTTTTCTCCTTTGGAATTGCTGGCAGGAAATGCAGAAAAGAACATTGTCAAAGGCAGCGGAACGACGGCCAAAAATATAATTTTTATGGTAAGTGACGGTATGAGTACCGGTACACTTAATATGGCCAGTCTTTTATTGCAGAGAAGAGAAGGAAGACAAAGTAACTGGATACAGCTTTATATTGACAACAAGGCGAAACGTGCTCTAATGGATACCGCTTCTGCTAATTCCTTTGTGACGGATTCTGCGGCATCAAGCTCGGCGTGGGGCGGAGGTGTGCGGGTTAATAATGGTTCGCTGAATGCAAACCCGGATGGCAGTTTTAACAAGCCTATTTTACAGAAGTTCAAAGCGGCCGGGAAAGCGGTTGGCTGTGTTACGTCAGTGCCGATCACGCATGCAACGCCAGCCGGCTTTTGCATCAATAACAAATCCCGGGGCGATCAGAATGATATTGCACTGCAATACCTTCCTTTAAAATTTGATGTAATGATGGGCGGCGGACAGGATTATTTTGATCCGTCAAAAAGAAAAGATAAAGATAATGTTTATAAAAAATATGACGAAGCAGGTTATCTAACTGTCAAAACAAAAAAGGAATTGTTAAGTATTGCAGCTACTGAAACCAGGCCTTTGCTTGGCGTTTTTGCGGATAACGCTTTGCCTTTTTCGGTAGATCATCAAAGTGATGCAACCTTGAAAGAGAAAGTGCCGACTTTGGCGGAAATGACGAAATTTGCGATTGACAAGTTGAAGACGAACAAAAAAGGTTTTGTGATGCAGGTGGAGGGTGGAAAGGTTGACTGGGCAGCTCATTCCAATGACTCTGCCGGTTTGCTCTATGACCAGATCGCTTTTGATGAGGCTATAAAAGTTGCGATTGATTTTGCTGAGAAAGATAAAGAAACGCTGGTTATCATCACCACGGATCATGGAAATGCAAACCCGGGATTGTTTTCGGGCTCCATGACGGAAAAGAATTTTGATTATATGCACCATTTCAAACATAGTAACGACTGGGTTCTGAATGGGATAAACCGGAATTCGACCGTGTCGCAGGTTATTGAAAGGCTTGAAGAAGCGCAAGGTTATGCTATCAAAAAAGCAGAGGCCGAAAGTTTGCTGACGCACTATACAACCCTGAACGAAGAAGGGCTTTACAATCCTAAAAAATTACCTTTTAAAGAATTAGGGCAAATCCAGACCGCCTACACATCCATCGGTTGGGCGGGTATGGACCACTCGGGAGATTATGTTGAACTGGCTATGTTCGGGCCGGGAAGTGAACTGTTAAAACCTTTTGTGAAAAATACAGAGCTGCACAACTTTATGCTGGATGTGACGGATGTCCGCGAGAGAAGCTAGCTCGTACGACTGTCCCTCATGACCGTCCGAAACCGTACACTTTTGTACGATTTCGGACGGTTTTATTTTTTAATAACATGTAAGTGTCTGATTTACAGAAATAAATATTTCTGGCAAGGCTTTTTGAAAACTAAATAAACAAAAGAGGTTTAGAAACACAGGCCAAATGTCTTTATTCTTGTGAATCAAAAATCTCAAACCAAAATTCATAATGATCAAATTAGAAAAAATATCCAAGTATTATCCGGCAGGTTTCGGCAAAACATATGTGTTGCGCCATATTGATCTGAACATTAAAGAAGGAGAGTTCGTCTCGATCATGGGGCCGTCGGGATCTGGGAAATCGACATTACTTCATATTCTGGGATTGCTGGAAGAACCTTCCGAAGGAGAATATTTATTTTTGGATGAACCCGTTCAAAAACTGACCGAGAAGAAACGTACGGAATTGCACCGTCACCATATCGGATTTGTATTTCAGGCTTATCACCTGATCGATGAACTGACGGTTTATGAAAACATCGAAACGCCGTTATTATACAAAGGAGTTTCCGGTTCCGAGCGTAAAAGCCGTGTGGCCGAGCTGCTCGACCGTTTCAATATGGTTGCCAAAAAAGATCTTTTTCCGCATCAGCTATCTGGCGGGCAGCAGCAGCTGGTAGGTGTGGCCCGGGCCATTGTGCATAATCCCAAAGTGATTTTTGCGGATGAACCCACAGGGAATCTGCATTCGGAACAGGCGGTGGAAATTATGGAATTATTTCAAAAATTAAATCAGGAGGATAAAGTAACTATTGTTCAGGTAACGCACTCGGAAGCGAATGCAACGTACGGAAACCGTGTAGTAAGGCTGAAAGACGGCTGGCTTGCCTGAATTGCCTATAATCCTCAATCATTCATTTATTAGCCATGAAACGAATATTATTACTCCTTTGCCTTCTTCCTTCTTTGACCTATGCTCAGAAAACGCTAAGCCTGGCAGAGTGTGTGGAGCTTTTGTCAAAAAATAACCTGACCTACAAAGGGGGGAATCTTCAGGCGGAGGCAGCCCAGGCGCAATTGCGACAAACAAAGTCTCAGATTTTTCCTCAGATCAATATCGGGGCTAATCACAGCTTGAACCTTGGGCGGAGTATTGACCAGTATACCAACGCGTATATTGATGAACTTTACAATTATAATTCCATCGGAGCAGGATTCAGTATGCCGATTTTTCAGGGTTTTAAAATCCAGAACCAGATTCGTCAAAACCAGCTTTTGAAGGAATCCGCGATGGAAAACAGGACCGCGGTACTAAACGCACAAACGATTCTTCTTTTACAGGGTTATGTAAATGTTCTGGCAACAAAATCGTTGTACGAGTCTTATATACAGCAGGTTGAGTCGTCCAAACAGCAGGTTGACCGCGTGGAAAAACAACTTAATGCGGGTGTTGCTGCACAAAGTACGTTGTACGAGATCAAGGCGCAGCTTGCGAATGATAAATTCGATATGGTAACGGCTTTGAATAATTATAAAACAGCACGTCTGGCGTTGTTCCAGCGTATGAATATTGAGCCGGATGATGCAGTTGAATTTATGCCGCTTGATACCTTCACATTACCGGAAGATTCAAAAAATGCCGAAGCGGTTTACGAAGATGCCCTGAAGCAGTTTCCGGAAATCAAAAGTGCGGAACTGAGCCGGAAAAGTTATACTTATCTCGTTAAATCCATCAAGGCCAATAATTTCCCGTCACTTACGTTGGGTGCGAATATTGGTGCCTTTTATGCTTCAACAAACAGAAATCTTGATTATTTCAAACAGCTGAATGCAACGCGTAACGGTTCGTTGAGCCTGGGACTTAACATTCCGATCATGGGACGCTGGGTGACCCGTCCACGTGTGGAACTGGCGAAAGTTCAGGAGCGTCAGGCGCAGAATCAGTTTGATATTGCCAAGCAGTTATTGCGACAATCGGTTGAGCTGGCTGTTTTGGATGTGAACAGCACGTCTGATCGTTTCGCTGCGGCACAAGGCCAGGCAGAATCTTTAACGGCAAGTTTTACAGTAGTTGAAAGTAAACTGAACGCCGGTACGGCTAATATTTTTGAATATGCGCTGGCCAAAGCGAATCTGGGAAAAGCGCAGGCCAACGCGATTCAGGCAAAATATGAATATATGATGAAACAGCGGTTACTGCAATATTATCGTCAGGGAAACTGGGTTGGTATTTATTGAAATATACTATGGAAGAAAATTTTAAATTAATGCCTTGGTGATAAGGAAAACAATCCGAAGGCGATAGTCATTAAAGATAGTTAGGTGAATTTTGGTACAGGTGATTTTTAGAGGCGACAGGATAGTCGCCTCTTTTTATTATAATTTTTGTTAAAATATTTAAATTATAATAATGGTTACATAATGTTAATTATCTTGACGTTTGAACCAACTAATCAGCGTCATGAAAAAAATTCTTCTCTTGGGTATAGCAGGTTTCCTCAGCCTCGCAATTCCGGTTAAAGCGCAACTGCAAAAGGGGACAAAGTATGCAGGAGGCACCATTTCATTGAATGGAGCAACCTATGAATCCAATCAAAAGGACGATAAATCCATCTCGCAGCATAGTTATGATCATACGATTGCACCTGAAATACAAGCGGGATATTTTTTGAATAATACCACTATGGTAGGGCTCGGGCTGCGGTACAATTTTCAATGGACGAAATACAAATCGGTTCAAAGTGAGTCGAGAGGCACAACGCATGGATTGCAACTTCTGCCTTTTATAAGAAAATATAAAACATTCGGAGCGCACTGGTCCGTATTTCTGCATGCTGAGATCGGTCCGGGGTATCAGTGGGCTCACCATAAAATCACCGGTAGCTTCCCGGAAGATAGCAAAGGACATTTCTGGCAATATGGCGTTAGTGTTAAACCAGGTTTGGTTTATCAGTTTCCCAAAAAAGGGTGGGCTATCGAGGGATACGCCAATGTTCTTTCCTTAAATGCAAATTACATCCCGTTCCAGAACAATGGTGCCCGGAATTTCACCTTCAATACGGGTCTTTCAACCGGCTTTCCTTCCTATTTCACTTTACGTATTGCTAAATATTTATCTAAATAAGCACAGGCTATGAAAAAGATATTTATCCTATTTTTCGCTCTCATGATCTGTACGCAAGCGAAAGCACAATTTACAACAGGGCAAAAATTTATCGGCGGTAGTTTTTACACGAATTTCAATAATCTTAAAGCAAAATATTCGGACCTTAAAACCAATGATTATGACCATAACATAGCCATTTTATTGGGCAGATTTGTGAAAGATAATAAGGCGGTGGGGTGGACTTTACGTAATAATCTGTCACTGGCGAACAGGGACGGGTTTGACATGGATACCAAGGCGTTGAGAAATTTGGGTGTGGGTGTGGATCGTTTTCTGGAATTTCACAAACCGATCGGTACCAAATTTTCCGTATATGTCAGTCCGAGTGTGGGTTTGACTTACAACCTTACCAATACGTATACAACTTCAAATGATGTAGTAATCATGGAAACGCAGACGAATAAGCTTACGGTTGGCGCAAGTCTTGGTGCCGGCATTGTCTGGAAAGTGGCACCTAAATGGGCGTTGTACGGGAATTTTGCATTTATAAATCCTGTCAATATTTCCGGCTTACGAGGTGATACTGAAAACTATCTGGTGCAAAGTTCACAAGGGGGAAATCTGAAAACAAAAACGACGGCATTTGATTATAGTTTTTCGCCGAGTCTCTCCTCCGGGAGTATTGGTCTGGGCTTCCGGTATTTCCCTGCTTTAAAATAATGGCAAGATATTCGGACAATATACATTAAAAACCAAGTGGATATGCCTTCTCTGGTATATCCATTATTTATTTAAAAATGAAAAAGTATTTTATTATTCTGGGACTTTTTTCAATTGTTTCCTGTCACAGACCCAACTACAATGCGATTGATCAGCCATGGACGCCGGATTATGCAGTGGACCGTTCCGCAAATGCCATAAAGGCATTTGAAGAAAAAGATAAGGAAAAAATGCCTGCGCCGGGTGGTATTGTTTTTGCCGGAAGCTCAACATTTACCAAATGGCAAAAAGCATCGGAAGACCTCGCTCCCTTGCCCATTGTAAACAGAGGATTCGGAGGCTCCACTTTGCCGGAAGTTATTCACTACGCGGACCAGACAATTTTTAAATACCATCCCAAAACTGTGGTTATTTATTGCGAAAATGACATGTTCGGAAGCAAAAAGAAAACGCCTGAGCAGGTTCGTGATGCTTATGTTGCTTTAACAAAAATGATACACGATAAAGAACCGGAAACGAAAATATACGGTGTGTCGCTGAAACCTTCACCGTCGCGCTGGAATAAGCGGGAGGATGTTGAAAAGGCCAATAAGCTCATTGCTGATTTTATTAAAAGTGACCGCAGGCACGAGTATATCGACATATGGCCAGTTATGTTGAAAGACGGACGCCCGGATGGCAGTATTTTCCTTAAAGACAGCCTTCACATGAACGAGGAGGGATATAAGCGCTGGGTAACTGTATTGAAACCAATTTTGGAAAAATCGAAGTAGAATATATTTAAGTTTACTTTAAGCAATTCGTTGAATAAGTAAGATTTTAAAAAGTCGGGTTAGGGGTATAGCTTTTAAAGTAAAGTCACTATATTAACCGAAAAATAGATTTCCGTAGATTAAAAAGTGATAGCGCATTCAAAATAATGAAAGTAACGGCGGTTTTTGATATTGGCAGGACCAATAAAAAGTATGTACTTTTTGATGAAAAGTATCAGATTATAGAAGAGGTTACCGAATCACTTCCCGAAACGACGGATGAAGACGGATTCCCGACGGAAGACATAGAACTTTTGACGGAGTGGGTTCAGGAGCGTTGGGCTGATTTGAAAAATAATCCAAAATATCAGATTCAGGCGGTAAATGCTGCTGCGTATGGTGCAAGTCTTGTGCACCTGGATGCAAGTAATAAACCTGTTACGCCGTTATATTCTTATTTGAAACCACTTCCAGATGCATTATTGAATCAATTTTACAGCACACACGGCGACCCAACCAGAATTTCTCTGCAAACGGGATCGCCTCCGATGGGTATGCTTAATTCGGGTATGCAGCTGTATTGGCTGAAATATAGTAAACCGGAAGTGTATGTAAAAATTGTGTCTTCACTGCATTTACCTCAGTATATCTTATACCTTTTAACGGGAAGAAAGGCAAGTGATTATACTTCAATTGGCTGTCATACAGCCTTGTGGAGTTTCGAAATGTGGGATTATCACGAATGGGTTAAAAACGAAAGCATTCAGAAAAAACTTCCGCCTGTTCTGGCATCGTCATCTTTTATTTACCGGGACGGTGAAAAAACAATCCAGTCCGGATTTGGTCTGCATGACAGTTCTTCTGCTTTGGTACCTTATCGTATGGCTGTTAAGAAGCCGTTTGTTTTGTTATCGACCGGAACCTGGTGTATCAATTTTAATCCTTTTTATTCCAAACCGTTAACATCACACCAGCTGGATCGTGATTGCATGAACTACCTCACCCCGGAAGGAAGCGGTGTGACTACCTCCCGTTTGTTTATGGGAAGAGAGCATGATTTCCAGGTGAAAAGGATTGCTGAATATTTTCAGGTTGACGGTGATTTCTATAAAAAAGTTAAGCTTGATGAAGAAATACTGACAGCTGATACACCGCCGTTCTATTCGGCTTGTATGACTGGAAACGGACCGTTTCCGGAGGCAAATACGAAGGAATGGCAAGTGAGTGCCTTTAAAACGCCGGAAGCAGCGTATCATCATTTGATAAAGGGATTGACCGATATGCTAACCGTTTCGCTGCAACTGATTGGAATTAATGAAGTACACGCCATTTACATAGACGGAGGATTTGCCAAAAACGAAATCTTTACAAGACTTGTGGCGCGCAATTTCCCAAATCATAAAGTTTACGCAACAGATCTTCCTTACGCAACTTCGCTCGGCGCGGCTTTGCATGTGACCAGACCTCAATCTTTTGAGTTTATCAACGAGATAAGGGAAGTGGTTGCCTAAATACAGTTATTGAAAATAATTTCGGAGGAGCTAAAATCAGTCATATGACTATTTTAGCTCCTCTTATTTTAACTGATCCTGCTCCAATTCGTTTCTTCCTTTCTCATATTGTTGATGTGGTTTCGGATCGGCGCATTTTCAGGAAGATTCAGATCCGGATCGGTGGTCAGAATAGCTTCGGCAGAAATCCGGGCGGCTTTCAAAATTTCTCCATCCTGTGCAAGGTTGGCAATCAAAAGATCCATCAATCCGCTTTGCTGGGTGCCGGAAATATCTCCCGGGCCACGCAGTTGTAAATCCACTTCTGCGATTTCGAAACCGTCATTTGTCCTGCACATGGTTTCCAGCCGAAGTTTTGTCTCTTTGCTGATTTTATAATCCGTAATCAGGATACAATACGATTGCTCAGCACCACGCCCCACTCGTCCGCGCAGCTGGTGGAGCTGCGATAAGCCAAAACGTTCAGCATTTTCAACAACCATAACTGAGGCATTCGGTACGTTTACGCCCACTTCAATAACCGTCGTCGCGACCATGATTTTTGTTTCGCCTCTTACAAAACGAGCCATTTCAAAGTCTTTATCTTTCGGCTTCATTTTACCATGCAGAATACTCAGTGGAACGCCGGGAAATGCTCTGGAAACACTTTCGAAGCCATCCATCAGGTCTTTGAGATCAAGTTTTTCAGATTCTTCGATTAATGGATAAACCATATAAACCTGCCTGCCTTTGGCAATTTCATCTCTTAAAAAACCAAAAACAGAAAGACGGTGCGCGTCATATCGATGAACCGTCTTTATCGGTTTTCTTCCAGCCGGTAGCTCATTTATGGCCGAAATGTCCAGATCACCATACAGCGTCATGGCCAGGGTTCGTGGAATAGGCGTGGCCGTCATCACGAGCATATGCGGGTTGGTTGCCTTATTTTTCGCCCATAATTTACTGCGTTGCGCCACACCAAAACGGTGCTGTTCGTCAATCACGCAAAGACCTAGATTTTTGAACTGAACAATATCTTCGATAAGGGCATGCGTACCAACAATGATCTGCATAGAGCCATCGAGAAGTTGTTCATGGATTAATTCCCGGTCTTTCTTTTTTGTAGAGCCTGTCAGTTTTCCAATATTTACTCCCAGCAAGTCGGCAAATTGTTTCAATCCCTGGTAATGCTGATCTGTCAGGATTTCAGTCGGCGCCATCAGGCAGGCCTGGGCATCATTATCCAGTGCCAATAGCATGGTAATGAACGCAACAATGGTTTTTCCCGAACCCACATCTCCCTGCAATAAACGGTTCATTTGTTTGCCCGTTTTCAGGTCTTCCCGGATTTCATGCAGTACCCGAACTTGTGCTCCTGTTAATTCAAAAGGCAAATGCTTATCGTAGAATTCCCGGAGTAAAGCAGTTTTGGTAAAAACCAGTCCGGGGAATTCTGTTTTATGTAAAAGCTTGTTTTTGATCAGTCGAAACTGATTATAAAACAATTCTTCAAATTTTAATCGGCGTTGTGATTGATGAAGCCAGGCCTGGCTCTGCGGATTATGCAGATTCCATAGCGCGTCAGCCTTCGTTACCATCCGGTATTTCTGAACCAGATTTTCGGGCAACGTTTCCCGGATATGCGGACGTGCAATGTCCAGAAGGTTATTGATCATTTTGCCAATAACCTTGCTATCGATAAATTTCCTGCGCAGTTTTTCAGTTAAAGGATAAACAGGCTGCCAATATCCGCCTTTTTCATTGTCGGGTGTCAATAATTCAACTTCCGGATGCGTGATACTCCATTTGGACCCGAAAGCTACCGGCTTGCCATAAACAATATATTCAGCATTGGGACGAAGATATTTTTCGAAATAATTTATGCTTTGAAACCAGACAAGTTCAATAATTCCGGTCCCGTCAGTGAATTGGGCAACAAGCCTTTTTTTGCCTCCTTCTCCAACAATTGTCCACTCTCTTAGCCTGCCTTTTATTTGCGCGGCGGGCATCAGCTCCGTTAATTGGCTGATCCGGTGAAAGATAGTTCTGTCTTCATGCCGGAATGGATAATGCTGTAAAAGATCACCGTAATTGAAAATACCCAATTCCTGATTAAGCAAGGCCGCTCTTTGCGGGCCCACGCCTTTGAGAAATTCGATTTTGGTATCGAAGAAATTGGTACGTACTGGTATTTGGGCTCCGGAAGTCATTTTTCAAAAGTACGAAATTTGAACTAAATGACTTGATTAACAACTTTTGAATTGCGTATTTCGTTCTTCAAAACAACAACCATCATCTTAACCAAATTTATGAAAGCAACATTTTTCACATTATTTCTGGCATTAGTAGGTTTTACATTTGCATCGGCACAAAAAGCGCCTGACAGCCCAAGAATTACGGCAGAGAGCAAAAATGTTTCAGTAGCTTACGGACAACCTTCAAAACGCGGACGCGTTGTGTTTGGAAAAGAAGGATCCGAGGGCTTGGAAAAATATGGTAAAGTGTGGAGAATCGGAGCAAATAATGCTACTGAAATTACCTTTAAGAAAGACGGTTCTTTTGCCGGAAAGCCAGTAAAAGCAGGTACTTATACGCTATTTGCAATTCCAAATGAAAAGGATTGGACACTTATCTTAAACAGTGAGCTGAAACAATGGGGAGCTTACAAATACGAAGAAATTAAGTCAAAAGACGTTTTGAAAGTAACTGTTCCTGCTAAAACATATGCAACTTCTCAGGAAAAATTAACTTTCTCGGTGGCCGATACTAAGCTTGATTTTCAATGGGATAAATCTGGATTTTCAGTTCCTTTGAAATTCTAGTCATTTCAAAAAAATAAAAAAAGCAGAACTGAGAAGTTCTGCTTTTTTTATGCCTGAAAATATTGATCACATATTTGACCGGATCATATTTTCGAGGACTTGTAAGTGATCGGTAAATGCTTTTTGGCCGGTTTCAGTGGCTTTGTATGTCGTGTGAGGCTTTCTTCCCAGAAATTGTTTCTGTACCTGTATGTATTCTGTTTCTTCCAATGCTTTTAAATGTGATGCAAGATTTCCGTCGGTGAGTTGTAAAAGCTCCTTAAGCTCATTAAAACTTACCGCGTCATTTACCACCAGGACTGACATGAGCCCCAGGCGGATTTTACTTTCAAAAACTTTATTAAATTTCTCTAACCATTCCATTCTGCCTGCAAGTTATGAAGTCATTTTAGAACTACCTGTTGACTTCCATAAAAAGTAGTGCATCCCGATTTCTAAGCCATACCGCCTGATCCCGCTGATCGTTTGCCCGGGACGTAATAAGTGTTGATGCCAATCCGGTGCCCAACGATACCCAAAAAAACTTTTTCAAGGCATCTCTGTTTCCGGTAATAAGGGAAGCGATGGAACCAGCCGACCCAGCCAGAGATATTACCAGAGCCAGATTTCGCTTGCGTCGTGAGCTTACATAAAGCTGCATCCCGCCGGGAGAAATCATGAATTCTCTTTTTATCGCTTTTTGGCCAGTGTAAATGACATTGTTTTTAATGTAACTGTTTTTCCCCTGTAAATAAATGGTTTCCTTGTCATACCATTTTCTCGCTGTACTGTCGATGGGTAAAGTTGTTGGGATTTCCAGTGTTTGTGCCTGACAATAAACAGCTGAAAACAAGATAAATATAAAAGTGGTTATGCTACCTTTTGTTGGCGGATTCACGGAAGAGTTTTCTGTGCGATCATATTTGTTATACATCGCGAAGCCGTATACTATATGTAAAAGCCCAAAGCCAATTGCCCAAAAAAGCAATGAAAAGCCCGTAAAAAAAAGTGCAGCACATCCTATGACAATCTCAAAAATACCAAGATACAATACTTCTGGCCAGGTATATCGGCTGGCATTAACCATGGCGAGACCATAAAAAATCAGCGTGGCTGGTAAAACAAGCCAGATGTATCCGTAAGAAAGCATTGCCAGGCAAAATATTCCGCCCGTAGCCAGTGGAATGAACATGCTTATTAAAAGTCTGCGTGAATTTTTAGTCCAAACCTGCAAACCTTTTTTATGTGCTTTTCTAATTGTAAAAAGAATACCAACGGTTAAAGAAAAGAACAATACCAGGATTCCATCTAACAGTAAAAAACGGATAACCTCCGTTTGGCTTAGTGTTTCGGCTTGTTCGTAAGGAGAAAAACTTTCTGTAAACCAGTCTGTTTTCAGGCGAACATAGGCTATCGCAGCACCGATTAAAGCAAAAACGCCTGCAAAAACACCGCTTAATCCGCTAAGTGATAAAAACTTGTTTGACCGCTCCATCAGGTCGCGGATTTCGTTCAGCGTATGTAAAGATTCCTGGTTTGAGGACATATAAAATCTTATTCTGAGATTATAATTAGTTCAGGTATTCCCAGATTTTGGGTAAAAAGATAAATCCGGCGACAATTACGGCAGAGATTGCAACAATTAAAACGCCGGCTGCTGCCACATCCTTTACTATTTTAATAGAGGGATGGTAGTCGGTTGTTACGGTATCTGCCAGTTTTTCAATAGCGGTATTAAAAGCTTCCGCTGACCAGACAAGGGCGATCTGGATAATGATGATACACCATTCAATACCCGAAATTTTAAACCAAACTCCGGCAATTAAAATGAATATGGCAGCCAGAAAGTGAATTTTTGCATTGTTTTCATGCCTGAATAAATCGTACACGCCAACACCGGCGTAACGGAAACTTTTAAGTGCCTTACGAATATTTATGGGTTGACTCATTTCTTTTAAGGTCTGCGAAAATATGGAACGCAAAGTACAACAACATCAGCACGAACGAAAACGTAAAGGTGTGTTTTATGGCAAAAGGATCCATCATGCTATGTAAAATACCTCTGGCCAGGGCAGTCGGCTGTGTGATAATATCCCAACTGTTCCAACGACCATATCTTCCCAGAAATACGCCAAAACCGCTCAGAAACATAGATCCTGCGATACCCAGCCAGGCAATTTTCTGGTTCCAGCGATGCGTTAACAGCCGGTGTACGATTCTTATGGAATAAAGTCCCGTAAGGAAACCGGAAACGGCGAAAGTGAAAATCATTAATGCGTCAAACCAGATCATACTTTCCGGTGTGGCCCTTAAATGAAGCAAATCCGTAATGATATAGGGAGCATTTGGAAAAAATAGCAGCCATACGCATAAGTGGAGCAGGAGCAGCCAGGAAGGCATGGATTTCAAAAGTTCTTTTTCCCAGACCCATTTGATGTAAAACAGGGGCACCCAGGCGAGAAATAAATTCCAGGGGAGGAAAATAAATCCAAGATTAAAGGTTGTTATAATGCGGAAAAACAATAGAATAAGTGAAGCGGAGGAGACCAGCGCAAGTAGTGCAACTTTGTGGTTTTCCCTTAAATAGCGGAGTAGTGTTTCCAATTTTATGATTATTTAAAGTACTTTGTTTTACAAAGTAAATACATAAAAGTTGACTTATTCAAAACTTGAAGCATTATTTTTAGATTGATCCAAGATTCCTTTTTATATATTTTCCAATAATTGTCTGTCGGTTCAGATCTGAGCCAATTCACAGCTTTGGATGAGCATCCCGTTTCAAGCTAACTTAGTATTAACAAACCTTAGCGTATTATTTTCAAACGGGTTTATAGATTTCTTTTTTAGATCCCTGGATAATTGTTCATTGATCTGAATCCGGGCCAATTCATAGCTCCGAAGAAGCATCCGGTTTCTAGCCAAGCCAGGTATCAATACATTCCTGGCTCATTCGGAGCTTCCTTTATTCTGAAATTTGAATCATACGACCAATAAAAAGCATTAACCCGGCCAGAAGAATTTCCTGACCGGGTTAATGCGACAAAACGAAAAATTTATTTTTTAGCTGAAAATTCTTCCATCATTTGCCATTCTCTCCCGGCGGTCTTCGCTTTGAAAGTTTCGAGGCAACCACGGTCCTGTAAAGTGATGTAGCAGGTTTTACCATTTTTCCCGCCAAAACAGATATTGGAAACCTTTTTTCCAATCGTAGGAATTGTATGAATAATTTTACCCTCCGGAGATAAAACGGCCACCTCGCCTTTTCCGTGACGAGCGATATACAAGTTTCCGAGCATATCGCAGCGCATTCCGTCCATGCCACCGTCCGCGAAGGTATGGATCAGGCGTTTGTTTGATAATGCGCCGTCAGCAGCCAGGTCAAAAGCCCACACGTTACGCTGAACACTTTCATTAACATATAATGTCTTCTCATCAGGACTGATGTCGATTCCGTTTGTTGTACCCATTTTTTCGGCCGCCAGGCGTGTTTTTCCCTGCGGCGAAACATGCCAGATTTGCCCAGTACCTTCTTTCCAGTTAGGGTCGGAACAAAATATATGACCGCTTTTGGTTATCGCCAGATCGTTAGGCTGATTCATTTTGGGCTCGTTCGCAAAAACTGAAACGTTTTTTGTGATCAGGTCAACTTTCAGTACATTATGACCTGTGAAATCGGCCACATAAAATGTATTTTTATCTGCAAAACGAATTCCGTTTCCGGTGCTTCCTTTTGGTAATGTCACAAAAAAACCTGTTTTCCCTTTTCGGTTTATTTGAGCAATCGTGCCATCACGGGCGAAATTGACAGCATAAATGTTACCTTCCGCATCCACCGCCGGTCCTTCGCAGTTGGCGGTAAACTCGCCTTCGGCGGAGAATTTTTTCGATTGGGCAACAGACAATATACTTGTTAATAAAAAAGCCGGAATCAGGAGATGTGCGTAGTTTTTCATGGGCTGAATCTAAATAAACTGAGGGGGAATAAGAGGATGCAGATGAAAATTAATTTTTCCATTTGATAGCACATCCAATCGGTTTGGTCGACATGGTTACAACCGGTTTGCCGGTTATTAGGTTGCTCACGGCTTCATCAACATAAAATTTAGTTGCTCCTGCCGGATCCTGCGGGTTATCATCAATCATCCCGATGTATTGAACAGTAAATTTTCCGTTTGTTTTGGTTAAGATATATACCTGTGGTGTCCTCGCTGCGCCGAATGCTTTTGACGTGGCTTGGGTTTCGTCGGCCAGATAAGGATAATTGTATCCTTTTGAAGAGGCACGCTCTTTCATTTTTTCAAACGAATCATCCATATGTGTGCCCGGATCACTCGGGTTGATCGCAATAACAGGAAATCCCTGTGAAGAAAACTTATTGTTCAACGCAATGATCCTGTCTTCATACGCTTTTGCAAACGGACAATGATTGCTTGTAAATATAACAATAACGCCCTTGGAAGACATAAAATCAGACAAGGAAATCATGCGCCCATCCACATTTTTTAATTTGAAATTAGCAACAGCATCACCAATCTGATAACCGCCCGTCTGCTGAACTTCTGTCACATTTTCAGCCTGGTTCAACGGAAAAGGGCTGGCCATTGAAGTAACGCTGGTGAGGGCTACAAGAGAAATCCACAAAGAGAGTTTCATCTTAATAAATTTAGTATTCATTCAATGCTCATGACGTTAGATAATATAAAAGTAACCGAATGAATTGTTAAGTATTGTTAATGCTGATAAAGTAAACACAGGGCTGTACTTACCCATTAATCTTTATCGATTTATGCACTGCATCATGTTATACTAAAACGTACGAAATTACCGATTTATTCGGGTTTCCAATAGGCAGGTATCCTAAATGACCGGAAGAGGTTAATTATTTTTGTTCCCTTGTCAGGAAAATTTACGATAAAGCATTGTGATTCTGTGTATATCTCCCTATCTTTGCACCTCGTTTTTGAATATCAGTTTACTATAAATTATTATCATGTACGCAATCGTAGAAATCGCAGGTCAGCAATTTAAAGTTGAAAAGGGTCGCGAAATCTTCACGCATAGGCTTGAAGGTGACGTGAACGCTGCTCTTGTGTTTGACAAAGTC